>ERZ773162.353-NODE-353-length-56058-cov-194.818528_pt1 | contig 56058 bp, 97 predicted proteins | sample MGYA00511113_ERZ773162 | MGnify/ENA primary metagenome ERZ773162 (study PRJEB29015, sample SAMEA2737807) | human gut metagenome | biome: human gut; feature: human-associated habitat; material: faeces | place: China | collected 2012 ... | reverse complement strand
TAGAGGGCGTGGAGGAGCAGTGGCACTGGGAGACCGTGACCGAGTATCCGAACGGTGGCAAGGACGTGCAGAAGATCGTTGACCGCCCAGGCGTACCGGCACAGGAAGAATGGGTGGAACAAGTGCCAATCCAAAAGTATGTCCGCTACACCGCCGAAGAGCTGGCCGCGCAGGAAGAAGAGCGCAAAAAGGCCGAAGCCTGGGAGAAGCTTCCGGAGACGGTGGCGGCACTGCAAAAAGAAAACGAGATGCTCAAGCAATGCTTGCTTGAAATGAGCGAGATTGTTTATGCATAAAATCACACAAAAATTAGAAAGGTTGGTACGTATGATGGCTAAGTTGTGGGCACAGGAAATCATGTCTGCTGAGACTGTCGAGGAGGCAAAGGCGCTGTATAAACGCTGCCCCCGCCTGCTGAAGGAGAAGGTCAAGGCAATTCTTATCAAGAGCGGCTTTGAGGAGATCGTACAGGAGGAGTAAGCGATGGAAAAACTTTTGGAATTTCTGGCGGGGCTGGTGAAGGTGCTCTTTGGCTGGGGCAGCGAAAGCCCTGCGCCGGAAACGCCCAGAGAGACTCCCGTTGAGGAGACCGCCGCCGGATGGGAGGGCGACCCGCCCTATCGGTACATCGACGTGAGCCGCTATCAGGGTGCGATCGACTGGGCGCAGGTGGTAGCGGCGGGTTACAAGGGAGCGATGCTCAAGACGGTGAGTACCAACCGCAAGCTCTCTAAGCGGGCAGACGGCCTGTACATCGACCCGACCTTTGAGACCAATTACCGCAACGCAAAAGCGGCGGGGCTGGACGTGGGCGTATACTACTACACCTACGCCACCAGCGAAGCGATGGCCGATGCAGAGCTTTCCCTTGTGCGGCAGGCGGTGTACGGCAAGGAGCTGACCCTTCCTGTGGCGGTGGACGTGGAGGAAAACAAGCTCAAGCCCATGAGCACCCTCGACCTCACCAACCTCACCGCTTACGCGCTGGAACAGGTGGAGCGGATGGGTTTTTACGCCCAACTGTACACCTACACCGGTTACAAGTACGAGCTGGACATGGCTCGGCTGTCCTCTCGGTGGGACGTCTGGCTTGCCGACTACACCGGCAACACGCCCAACGTGACGTTTAACTACAACGCCCACCAGCACACCAGCAAGGGCTCTGTGCCGGGCATCAGCGGCAACGTTGACCTCAATGTGACCACCATCAACTACCCGAAAATCATCAGCAAGAAGGGTCTGACCCGTCTCCGGGAGGGTAAATGACCGAAAAAGAAGCTTTACTGTGGGTACTGGGCATTCTGGGCAGCCTGTGCGCCGCCGCCATCACAATTGACAAGGTGCTGGACATCATCCACAAGTACATCAAAAAGGCGCAGGCTCCCGACGATGCGCAGAACAAGCGAATGGATACGCTCGAAAAAAGACTTGGCGTGCTGGAACAGGGACAGCTTCAGCACGCGCAGGCCCTTGCAAGAGACCTGCGCCGCTTTGACGGCCTCGATGAAGAAATGCGTCTCGTACTCGTTGGCGTGCAAAATCTTTTGGATTCGCAGCTGTCCGGCAACAACCGCGAAGGTATGCAAAAAAGCAAATCCGATATTAACAACTACCTACTGAAAGGAGTAACGAATCATGGAAGCAATGTTTAACTTTATCCCCGCACCCATCGCACTGGTACTGATGCTCATCGGCTTTGCCGCGCTGGCCGTTGGTGCCATCCGGCTGGGCTACAAGCAGTACGTCAAGCAGTGGGCACTGGAGCTCGTGACCATCGCTGAGGACAGCATCATGGGCAGCGGTCAGGGTGCCAAGAAAAAGGCACAGGTCTTTGCTGCGCTGCGCGGCGCCCTGCCGGACTGGCTGAAGCCTTTCATCACCGATGAAGTGCTGGACAGTGTGATCGAAAAGGCTGTCGGCATGATGAAAAAGGCACTGGCAGAAAAGAAGCCTACCATCAACAAGGAGTAAAGCATGATCGAGCAAAGCGTATCTCTCGCATCCAATGGCGTCGTCAAAGTGCCGGGCTATGAGCAGCTGGTGCGCTTTGGCTACACCAAGAACCGGGGCGTGTACCGCCTGCACGTCGATGCAACCGGCGAGTGGGCAGAGCTGGCTATCCGGGCGTTCTGGCACGTGCCGGATGGCAAAGACCCGGCATCCTCGCTGGTGGTGGACGGCTATGTGGCCGTGCCCGCCAGCGTGACCGCACAGCCCGGGAGCGGGTGCGTGACCTTTGAGGGCAGCGACGGCACAAAGACCGTCACCAGTGCAGACCTGCGGTATCGTGTCAGCACCAACAGCGGCACGGAGGACGGCAGCATGCCGGAGCCTGGCACACCTGCCTGGCAGGAGCTGGTGGGGACCGTGCACACTGACGCCAGATGCACCTGTGCCTATCGTGAGCGCTGGTGACGGAGGGACGATTACAGTGACCTTGAGCGATGGGAACGGCAAAACGCAAACTCTCACCCTGCCCACTCCCAACGGCTTACCCGGCATCCCTGTCACCTCTGGCGGCAACTACACTGACCCGCAGGGCCAGCAGTGGGTGTGCGACGAGGTGGACTTGGAGAGAGGGGTAAAGGTGCAGAGGGTAAAAGTTCTGAATTTGCTTGATTCTAGCGGGTTCGACAACAACGGAACGTGGCACATCACTACAAATCAGCTTGGTGCTGGAACTTCATACACCCCGCTAGAATGGTTTACCCCCGCCATTAAATGCTTATGCAATACGTTTCCTGTACAAATGTCTAAATATCAAACAGGTACAGACGCCAATTTATCTATATATTATAGTCAAACAGGTGACGTGATTACTTTGAAATCTGCTCTTTTTAATCCTAAAGGGCAACGTGCTACAGTTGATGAAGCTAAAGCTTGGTTTACAGCGCACCCGACCTATCTATACGTCCCAATTGAACCCATCGAAACCCCGCTCACCCCTGACGAAATCGCCGCCTACAAAGCCCTCACCGCTTATGGCCCTGACACGGTGGTGCAGGCGGGTGACGGTGCGGGCATCAAGCTGGACTACCAGCGGGACGTAAATCTCGTCGTCAAAAATCTTGAGGACGCAATCGCGTCCATGACCTAAGGAGGACACATGGCTATCAAAAGTAAAGCCCGCCACGACCTGACCCTGCGCTCCATCAAGAGAGAAATTGCCGCAGGGCGTGACGTGGCATACTGGCTGGACAGAGCGTACACCCATCTGGACAGCGGATTGTTGGACGCCGACGACATCGCAGAGGTGGAAGCCCTTGCACAGGCGTACTACGACGCACTGGATGCTGAGGACAAGGCGAACACTGAGGAAATTACCCAGTAAGGAGGCACAACACATGAACGCAGTAAATATCGAAGATTTGCTCGATTTGATTGAAACCATGAAACGCGTATCTGCGGATGAAATCATCGCTGCATCAAAAGAGGACAACGAGCTGGAGCGCATCGCACACATCGCAACGGAAGCAGCTTATAATGCCGTTATCGAAAAGCTGGAAAGCCTCCGCGTGTATGCAGTAACCGTTTTGGATAGCAAGGAGTAAGGAGACAAAAAATGTTTCATTATCACTACATCAAAGTCATTGCTGATTCCGAAAACATGAGTACGAAAGAAATCACTTCTGTTCTGCAAAAATACTTTGCAAAACAGAACGATGGTTTTTACCTCGAAATCGACTTGGATGATCATGCCGCTGATTTCGATGGCAGCGGAAAATGGCTCAAGCGGTTGGAAGGAAATATTTTGTGGCTAAATGGCGAATACGTTGCGCTCAGCGGTGTGCAACAAAACAACCCGGACGATAGCACTATCATCAAAATTTCCGCAATTCGTTATCTCATTGTTCACAATAAGGAGTGATAGCATGACAAGCACTACATACCGCCATCTCGGTGACGTCACCTGGATGTTCGCCGCACAAGAGCAATTTCGGCACGTCACGAAAATGGTCTGCGCACGTTTTCGTGGCCTCACGAAAACATACCATCTCGGCAATGTCAACAAACTGGTGACGTTTTGTCACCATTTTGCCGTCATTGGCAATATGGTGCGCAACGCCGGACAACTGCCGCAGCCTTTTTGGCTCGGTGCTGCCTGTGGCGGCGGCTCGCGTAGTCTTTCCGCCAGCGTTGCAAGGGCTTAATGCAGAACAGATAAAAGCTGTGATAAAACGTGCGCCGCTTGGGAGGTATGACCGGAAAATCGCCCGGTTGCGGTACGTTGACCAGCTATGCCAAGTTGATATTGCAGCGCGTGTGCCGTATTGTCGGACATCAATCGGCAATAGGCTGAAAATCATTGATGAAAAGCTAGACGAAAGGAGCTCACCGTGAACATCGAAAATCTTCCGACCGCAAATCTTATTACAGAGCTTCGCAAACGCGAGGGCGTGAAAACGACCGTTGTCGAGCCCTATCAGGACGCAGCGGTAAGCGTCAACGGCCCTGCGCTGGTTCTTGTCGTGACGGATTGATTGTGGTATAATAACATCAACAAATCCTCCCGGCCTCTCGAAGAAGCGCATTAGGGCGGATATCTGAACCCGCCAAGCCTCTCAACGATGCGTATCATGGCGGGTCTTTTTCGTTGATACAGTCTCCCGCCCGCCTACTTGCAGTACGTACCATGCGGGAAACGATTTTATATGAATTATGGCAAATAAAATATATCACTTTTTGTCCCGTGCTTTGTTTGCTCTGATTATTTTTGGAGCGACATCAAGCGTTCTAAAAGCCGTCCTTCCGTTTTGGCATAGTGCATTTATAGGCGTGGTTTTATCGGTATATGCGTCTTTGCATTATACGCCATACGATTTATGATTTGAAAGGCTACGGCCTTTGTAGAGAGCGGCATTGCCTGTGGGCGGTTCCGCTCTTGATTTTAGACTTTGCCGTTTTGGCGGCATAAAAATCCCCTGCTTTGCCGAAGCCCTGCGTTCCACGCGGGGTACGTTGTAGGCAAAGTGGGGGATTTTGTTTTATTCGCACTAGTTTTGTCGAAGCTCTTGTCTTGCAAGTCAAAACGTGATATTTTATTTTTGCTTCCAATGTGAAGCCCTTAACAGTTAAGCGCTCATGCGGATTTTTCCGTGTGGGCGCTTTTCTTTTTTTGTCCTTCGTTGTGCGTTCGTTGTCTCTCGGTTTCTGCCGATGCGGTACACTAGAAACACAAGGAGGGATGTTTTATGAGCTATTATCCGACACCCGGAACGCCTTACGTTCCGCAGCAGCCTGTGAATCCTTACGGTGGCATGGGCACGGTGGGACTTACCACTCCCATGCCCAACACGCAGATGCAACAGGCGCAGCCGCAGCGTCCGCAGCCGATGAATGGGCAACAGCCTGTTCAGCAGTCGGTACAGGACGGCGGATGGCTGCTTGGCAGACCCGTTTCCAGCAGGGAAGAATTTTTGGCGATACCGTCCGACTTGTACGGCAGACCGACCTACTGCCCAGACTTGCGCAGCGGCGTGATCTACTGCAAGCGGCTCAACCCGGACACCTGTGAATCCTATGTGCAGGAGTTTTACAGCCCGGAAGCATGGCGGCAAATGCAAGCACAACAGGCACAGCAAACCGCCGCACCGACACAGCAGTATGTGCCTATTGAGGAGTATAACGCCCTTGTCCACAGGCTGGATGAACTGGAAAAGTGGCAAAAGAGCTTTTCCAAGCCCACTACCGCATCGAAGAAAGGAGAATAAATAATGTCCTCTCCGTTTGATATGATTACTCACAGCCCTATCATGCAGCTTGCAAATCTGGCTCGTGCCGGGCAAAACCCGATGGGGCTTATCCAGCAGTTGAGCGGGCAGAATGCCCCCATCATGCAGGGCTTGAACCTGATTCAGGGCAAAAACGAAGCGCAACTCCGAACGATGGCGCAGAACCTCGCCAAAGAGCGTGGCATCGACCTGAACCAGCTGGCAAGCGTCCTGAATTTGACGCTTCCGAAGTGAGGAGACTTTGCAATGGATGATTTTGAAAACAGCCATTCCGAAAAAGATTTTGACATCAACAATCTGTGTGGCGATGACAAAATATGGGTTCCTTTAATGCTTGGCTTCATTTTCGGTGCTGCCAGCAAAAATTGGGATGACTCAAAAGATAAAAAAGACAACCCTCCGAGCTGACTTAACAACCCTAAAATAAGCATCTCTCTAAGCGAAACGCTTCTCAGTTTTGCGGACTTGACAAAAACCGCATTTGTTTGGCTTCGCCCATCGCATACGGCGGTGGGATAGCATACGCAAAACTGAAAGGAGTTTTGTTATGGACGATTTTGCAACTGGCTATCTGGCTGGGCAGGACGGCGGCAATAACAACAGCGGATTCTTCGGCAACGAAGGTTTGTGGGCGGTTATTATCCTCGCTATCATCTTTGGCTGGGGCACAAACGGCTATGGCCGGAACGGTGGTGACAACAGCATGAACAGCTACATCCCCTATCTGGTCGGCACTGGCGCAACTGGTCAGGGCGGTGCAGACACCCGCGCGGCTCTGTCTGAGGGCTTCTACCAGCAGGACACCTCCCGCTCTCTGGCGGGCATCCAGAGCGGTATCTGCTCTCTGGGCTATGACCAGCTGGCGCAGATGAACGGCGTCAACACCAACATCGCGAACGGCTTTGCAGGCGTGAACAGTGCCATCTGTCAGCTTGGCTACCAGAACGCACAGCTGGTGAACGGCCTGGAACGCAGCGTGTCCAACGGCGACAATGCCATCAGCCTTGCTATCATGCAGGAAGGCAACGCACGGCAGGCGGGTCAGACCGCTCTTGCCACGCAGCTGGCATCTTGCTGCTGCGAGAACAAGCAGCTGATCGGCGACCTGAAGTACACCATCGCAACGGAAGACTGTGCCACCCGGCAGGCCATCGCAGACAATGCCCGCGCCATCGTGGACAACTGCAACGCCAACTTCCGCAGCATGATGGACTACTTCACGCAGGACAAGATCGCAACTCTGACCGCTGAGAACCAGAACCTCAAGTTTGCCGCTTCTCAGGATCGGCAGAATGCGCTTCTGACCACCGTGATGTCCCAGCAGACTGATACCATCCTGAATCGGGTCAATCCTCGTCCGATTCCCGCTTATCAGGTGGCAAACCCCAACGTGGGCGTGAACTGCTGCGGCTGCTGCTAACCTACACACTCCCCGATAACACCGGGTGAACCATCGGGGCAGGGGTAAGACACCTCTGCCCCTGATTTTTTAGGAGGAAAACATTATGGCTTGCAAAACAAGCTGCAAACTCTGCCCCCATCTGGTCTTGAGCCAGTCGGTGACTTTTGCCAATGATACGCTGACCATCAATATCCCTGCTGGTGCATACCAGAACGGAGAGAAGTATTGCATTGTGGTTGCCCAGAGCATCCCGGACACGACCACCATCAACGCCCCTGTGGTCATTACCATTGGCGCAGGTACGACCGCATACCCTCTGACCGACTGCAACTGCGCTCAGGCAACCGCTGAGAGCATCCACACTCGCACCCGCTATGCTACCCGCGTTGCAACGTCTGCCACCGGCACAGCCACGTTCAAGTATCTTGGCTGCTTCTGCCGTTCCCACGCTGGTGCGCCCGCGTCCATTTCCTAAGGAGGTATAGATTATGGGCAAGACTAATTTTCGCCGCATGATGATGCTCCGTGAACACGACAAAAATCGTGAGCCGGAACGTGACCGCCTTGAGGAAGAGCGTGACCGCAGGGAGCGTGAGATGGAACGCCGTCTGCGTAAGCTGGAAGGTGATAACGACCGCTATCCCTACTATCCGCAGGAGGAAAACCGCTACATCGACCCCTACCCTATCCCCCGCTACCCTGACGTAGAGAATGGGCGCAAGATGCCACAAATCGGCTTCTCGCAGAACGGTGACTGGGATAAACGGTCTGGGCAGTACGAACGTGGCGGTGCATATGGCCGCTCCATCAAGATGCCACGCCAGCACCTCACCCACGATGAAGCAGAGGAATGGTGCGACAGCATGGTGAACGCTGACGGCACAAAGGGCTGTCACTGGACGCTGGAGCAGACGCAGGACGTGGCCAAGCAGCGCAATATCACCTGCGACCCGAACGATTTCTGGGCTGTCATGAACATGATGTACTCGGATTATTGTCAGGTCGCAAAGCGTCAGTCCGTTGACACTCCGGGCTTCTACGCTGACATGGCAAAGGCATTCCTTGAGGACGCAGATGCCGCAGATGGCAAGGCGTATCTCTACTGGGATTGCATTGCTGATAAGTAAAACAGAACCCCTGTGTAGTCGTAATGACCGCACAGGGGTTTGTGCTTTATCAAGTTCCCATATCTCCAATTTTTTGCATGGTGCTTTTGAGATTTGGCACATCTGCTTCTTGCATTTTACGTTTGATGCCAATAATTGCTTGCGTGATTCCAGCTTTGTTTAACTGGTTTACAGACTTACGGAATACAAAATCAATGTTCATATTCGCTTTGATTGTTCCGTCATCTTCAAGATAGCAGTTTGGAATCCACACGTTTTGATTACCACCGTTGATTTTGAAACGCTTTGCTTTGTAGCAACCGTAGTCCTCTCTTACAATCAATTCAACAGGAATGCCCTTGTAATACTGCGTGCCGGTATTGTACTTTTCAGCAAGTTTCGCCTTTCTCTTGGCTACCTCTGCGTTGATTCTGGCTTGTTCCTCTTTGCTTCTGTGCTTGTGTGGCTTGTATGTGCGCATTTTTCTCCCCTCGCATAGATTATTCTTCTTTGATGTGCATTAGTATATACAACGGAACGAATCTTTTCCAACTATGGAAGTGTTTAGGATAGCGCCTAACAAGATACCAATCGCCAAACAAATGGAAAGTGGTGTAGTATTTTGCAATTCTTGTAACTCGCTCTTGCTTCGTCATATTAATTCCTCGTCGTATCTGTGTAGTACAGCTCCATATCTGCCTTGTACATATCAAGTTGTCTTTTGCTATCTACAAGCGTGTTAAAGCTAAATCCCGCCGCAAAAGATACGGCGATGGACAAAATCAAGTGCGCTGCAACCCATTTACCGGCAAAGATAAACGGAATCTGAACTGCTACGACAAAAGCATCGAACAAAAGAACGTAAACTCCGTGTTTGACCATTTTCTGTAAACGGCTAATGCTTCCTTCGTAAAATTCCTTTGACCTCATCATACGTCAATCCTCCAAGAAATCCTCTTGATTCAGAACTTGATTTACAATTCGTTCTGTACATTCTTTGATAACCGTAGATGCGGGGACGTAATCTTCATAAGCTATGTTTTCATATTTCACTCCTGCATATTCAAAGAACCTTTTAGAAAGTATTTCTGCATCCGCACGGCACAACGCCTTTAATTCGTATTGCAACGGAAATCTTCTTGTAAGTGCAGGGTCAAGCCTATCAAATCGGTTTGTCGTTCCAATAATAATGACATTGTTAGGCAATCTATCCATTTCCTGCATAATCGCAATAACCACACGGTTCATTTCTCCAACGTCATCTTTTTGCCCACGAGCCATTCCGACCGCATCTATTTCATCAAAGCAAAGAACGCAAGGAGCAGTCCTCACATAATCAAAAATTCTTGCAAGGTTAGATTGTGTTTGCCCTAAGTGCGAATCAACTAGACTTGAAAATTGAATCCTCAAAAACGGAAGTTTTGCTTTATGCGCGATATACCTAGCCAGCATGGTTTTTCCGCATCCGCTTTGCCCATAAAGCATCAATGCTGGCAAATAAGGAATCCCCATTTCGTTCAATTTCTCGGATGCTCGATAAATAGCAACGGTCTTTTGCGTTATGCTTTTTTCTTCGTTCCTAAGAAGGAATCTTGCTTCTGGAAATTCTTCTGTATCCTCTGCGATCAAAAGATGCTGTAAGTTATATGGCAATTCAATAAATTCTCTTTTGCTTTCCAACTTGCGAAACATATTTTCCTTGAACTGCTCATCTTTTTTGGATGATATAGAATTCAAAATGATTTTAACGGCTTTTTGCGCGTTTCGCATATCGCCATCGCAAACAAATCGAATAAGGTGTCGTTCACTATCATTCATCTAATAAATCCTCCAACTCAATTTTTCCCTCTGCCGCCGCAACCGCCAGAGCGTAAACAAACTGCCCGATCGTCATTCCGTGCCGCCTTGCTTCACGGTTGATGTACTTGCGTTCTTCCTCGCTCATAAGGATGGTAATGCGCTTGGAACGCTTGCCATCGCCACTTGCAACGCCCTGATGCGATTCCGGCATCGGGATTTTTTTCTTTGTCAAACCAGCTTCAGCCAGTGCGCCGGGCACATTGCCTTGTTCGATAAGACGTTGAACTTCCTTCGCCTGTTTCAGCTTCTTTGGCTTACTTTCGCTTACTACGGCATCACTCGGCTGACTTTTGCCGTCTTTGGCTTGCTTCGGCTTAATACTGCTTAATTCAGCTTCACTTGGCTGTGCATGGCTGTCTGTAGCATCACTAGGCTTAATTGGCTCTCGTTCGGCATTATTCGGCTTTGTTTGGCTTACTTCTTCTTCCTTTGGCTCACTTCGGCTTAATGGCTGTTCCGAAAAAATAGGCTGAAAATTAAATCCGCCAAGCAAACCTGTGGATTTTTTGCTGGTTGATTTCATTTTGCTTCCTCCGTTTGGACATTTAAGCCTAAGTCTTTGTTATTCCTAAGCTCTTTATGGCGGTATGTTTCAAATTCTTCGATATCCATTCTTCTCATATAATCGCTCCAACGTCCAAAAACACTTGCAATAGTATCAAAGCTTTCCATTTTTATCCTCTTCTACAATTTTCTTCGCCAATGCCTTGAAATCTTCTGCGCTGGTACTTTTTGCCGTGTCGCCACTAAACAAGCTGTGCCGCTCCGCCTGTGCCTTACGAACGCCCATAGACGGTCTAATCTTCACGTCCAGTAGGGTTGTGCCCATGCTCTGTGCAATCACAGGAAGCTGCTCTACAACCTCTTTGGACAGGTTCTCACGGCTCTTGTACTGGTTCAGAAGCAGACCTTCAATCTTCAAAGTCGGGTTGAAGTATCTGCGAACATCGCCGATGGTCTGCGAAAGCTGGCTCAAACCAGCCAGTGCATATCGGTCTGCTGTGATGGGAACGATGATACTGTTGGCGGCGATCAGCGCGTTCACAAGCGCAAGACCAAGCTGCGGGGGAGTGTCCAACACAATGTAATCGTACTGCTCAGACACGCTCTCTAGGGCTTCTCGTAGCCTGAAGTTCTTGCCCATGTCCCGGACAAGCTGTTCATCAATGTCCTTCAATGCGTTGTCGGACGGAAGAATGTCACCAGCTTCGCAGTGCTGGATTCCTTCTTCGACCGTGCCTTGCCGGGTCATCACGTCAAACAGGGTACAAACATTCTCTGTCTGTGCACCGTAGGTGTCCGTTGCATTGCACTGGGCATCGCAGTCCACCAGCAGGACTTTCTTGCCAAGCAACTGCAACGCACCAGCCAAACAGGTGCTTGTGGTGGTCTTTCCTGTGCCGCCCTTCTGGTTAGCGACAGCTATGATTTTTGCCATTTTATCACTCTTTCTTAATACGGATATTTTAATTTTCCGCTTACTATTCTTTTGCAAATGCACTTTCTTTCACATTCGCATCTTTCACACCACCCGATGTTAAAAGCATCGTCCTTGCTATATGCTTCATCGAACACACAGGTTTCAGCAAGTTCTTTGTATTCGTCTTTCAAATTTTGCTCCTTTCTGATTTATTTTTTTGCTCGATACATTCATTCTGTCGTATGTGCCACATCTGACTACTTTTGCAATGCGTCAATCTCATAGAAAGCCGGAAGATACTCTTCAATCGCGCCGTCTTTCTTCAAGCTACCAATCAGATACCGCTTCGGATGGTCAGGCCAAGGGTCACGGTTGATTGAAAGAATGTCTGCACACGCAGCCTTTACGATGTCATAGACCGCATCTCTCCGCTTCGGCAGCTTGATAGATGGGTGTTCTTCCATCATCTTTACCTCGACAACCTTTGCGACCTCGATACACTCTTGAACCGACAGCGCATCGCACACAGACCAGTCGTACCCTTCGTATCCGCTTGTGCGTGGCTTTCTGGCGGCTTTTTTGATTTCCGGCTTGGAATTAGCCGTATCACAATCAACCTCGCTAGAATCGGCATCTATGACGGGCTGCTTGGATTTGTACCCAAATCGGAACTCAACCGCTACGACCTTTCGCCCTGTGCAAATCTTCTCAAAGTCAACGACAATGTCTGAAACATTGCTGATCTCTTCCACTGCTGGTTCAAGAACTCTGCGGCGTAAAGCCCGGAAGTCGTCATAACTTGCATCGTTTGCCCCCAAGTGGTCACGCAGCTGCTTCAAACCAATCTTGTTTGATGTTAGAGAGCGATTCATCCAATCTCGAATCATACTATACATCAGAATAGATGCTTGCTGCTTCATCCCAATCGTATAGCGCAGACGGTATTTGACGTAGCCGCTTCTTGCAATGTCGAAAAACACAGGCCGCAAGTCAGGATTACAGTTGATTGAAACGTCATAGGACAAGGATTCTCGATTGTACTTGACCTCTGCCTTTGTGAACAGCGGATACATCACATATTCTGTTCCATCTGCATTCAGTGGTACTGAAACCACGTTGCCCAAAAAGTGCTTAACCTGCGACTTCAAGTTCTTTGAATTGAGCTTCAAATCCAGCAGCTTGCAATATTCAGCCAGCGTAAACGACACGTTGGAGCTTTCCGGGTCTCTCGGATTGATACGGCTAAGATAGACTTCAAGCAGCCGAAGCTCACCCGCTGTGTAGTCCGTAAACTTCGCCCAAACCAATGCCTTGCTCTTTTCGACAAGGTTGTTTCCTGTCAATTCTGACATTGCATCACCTCATTTCTTCTACCCTATTATACCACTGCATCGTGTACACGTCAATGATTCTGTACACAATTATTTTTTCAACAATCGACTTCCACTTTTTGTACACGATACTCCACTTTTTGTACACGATACTCTCCATTTCTTGTACACGTTCCTCCACTTTATGTACACAATGCTCCACTTTTTGTACACGTTCTTACTATATATATAAACAAGAGATAAACAAGAGATAAATAATCATCATCAAATAGTGACGACGATACATTTTCAACAATTTCTTCTCTTCAACGGGCAGATTGTGGAAAACGACAACTTTTTTGCTGAATAAGAAACGTCCATCAAGCCCTATAACCTACCTGACGGTTCTATCGTGTACATAAAATGGAGTGCAATCACACCAATAGGGGACGAATTGACAAGTCACGCTTTGATGAACGAAAATTTCACGCGAGTTCGTTAATTACATCTGCAAAAATCCACCATTTACGATTCTATGGGGGACAAAATGACAACCCAAAACCATATTTATAACAGGCCTATTGTGTACAAAAAGTGGAGCACGTCCCCCTGTATACCGTAAAAACTTCGATAATTCGACAATCATCCAGTTATATTATTGGGATTCACGGTATAGGAATCGTTGGACTTCATGGCTGCTTCTGTTCCGGCGTCCTGTGCCTGATAGAGAATCTCCATCTTTGGGGCGGTACCGTTCGGGTCTGGGTCTGTTCCGGTAGCCTGCACTATCTCATAGCTACCAGACACCATCCGGCAGACAGCAACCCTGTCCTTCAACGGTGTGTGGAGGTTTGCTAGAATCTCCGTCAGCACGCCGATGTGGTCTGAACCGTGATCTCCGTACCGGATATATAACAGGGCATCTATCTCATAGGATGAACATTCCATCATAGCATCTATGAGAATCCGCCGTTTCTCCAGATCGGAAAGGTCGTCCTCAAGGTGTTCAAGTAGTCCCGGATGAATGCAAACGTCTATGTATCGAGCCGCCGATACGCCGCAGCAGGTGAACCAGCGCATAGCCATCGGCAGGGAGATGGCTGCCAGACCTTGCTCCCAATTTGCTATTGTGCCACGATTCACGCCCATCCGTGTTGCCAACTTCTGCTGGCTCAAGCCGGAACGCATTCGAGCCATCTCTAATGCTTTGGCTGTTCTTACTAAATACTCATCCATAAATTCTCACCCTTTCAACAAAATCCGACAAAACTGCCGGATTCGACAAGCCAAAAAATGGAAAAAGCTGCTATGGAGAACCAACAGCAGCCTGTGTTATAACTGTACCATCGAAAAAAACAACGAAACAGGAGGTAACAACATGATTATTATTGATGGTATGCCCGCATCTGAACCGAACGAAAACAAAACGCCGAAACCGTGGGAGGGTTAGTGTATGAACCAGATTGACACCATGCTTATTCCCTATGCTCGACAGACCGCCTTAAAACTGGTCTACAACCTCGCGAACAACGATGCTGACAAGTCTGCTTATGAAGAAGCAAAAAACATTCTGGAACGCGCCGTAGCCGCCCTAGACAATGGATGCGATCCGGCAGATAGCATCGAACGCATTGACGGACAGCTTGTGGAACTGTGAAAGGAGAAGAAGATGGACTTTACGAATGGATTCTATAAAGCCGAGAACCCTGTCGTTCTTGAAGAAGTGAAAACTTTCCTCCAGTCAATGGAACGGCGTGGAGCAACCGTAAAAGACTTGGACGATGCCATTGTGCAGCTAAACAATGTTTCGCACAGCATCAGCACAAACGCTCTCGTCAAAGCAGATGTGCTGGACGATTTACCGGATAACCCTTTTCGTTCCATACTCAACGGAATGTTACAAAGCAAAGGGTAACTTAAACTTAATGTGGCTCTTAATCATTGTTATCGCAATTTTTGGCTTCCCTGATGTGAAGTAATGGATGCGAAGAAAACGTTCAATTTTTACGAAGTTGTTTAAAATGTATTGACTTGACAACTAAAAGGTGTATAATCATATCAAATGAACGTCCGTACTTACCGATCGAAAGGATATGCCACAATGAGTGAACAGGAAAGAGCCAAGATTGACCGATTTATTGCATGGTTGCTGGAACATCCTGAAAAGATTCCGGCAGCGGAGCAAGCACTAGACCTAGAATAACAAAAAATCCCTTGCGCAGAGCTATACCAGCCCGGCACAAGGGGTTCTTATTTTACCGGGCATGAACGTTACATCTTCTCGATCAGATTCATCAGAGCTTCACGCTGTTCCTTCGGCATAGATTCAAGTTTTCTTCTAATCCGCTCCACTGCTGCATTGACTTCACTTTGCGGCTGCTGGGGCGGGTTTTCTTTTTGATTGCCAGTAAGAAGGTAGTCGACCGTAACATTGAAATACTGTGCTAGCTTAACGGCATTTTGATTGGTCGGCTTTGCATCGTTCCCTGCATTTGCTTCGGCTCTCCAATAGCTATAAGCAGATTTCGGAACGCCAGCTTCAGTCAAAGCACGAGACGGCTTTACTCCCTTTTGCTCACATAGCCTTACGAAATTGTCAAAAAACACAAAACATACCTCCAGCGTTTGTACAAGATGACAAAGTTCTACCACTTGAACAAAAACACTTGAAAAGTTCTACTGCTTGTGCTTTAATAAGGCTACCGGGTTCAATCGGTAGAACAAATTAAAGACTTTGAACAAATAGAAGAACGTTCGATAATGTTTTTGCTTGACACCATAATATTATCATATTCTTCCAAAAAGTTCAAGTACTAGAACAAGAAAGGAGAAAAAATTTGCTTCCTAAGTGGACAGGCGATGTTGTGGGAACGCTTCACGTTAACAGCATCGAAATCAGAGAGCTTGCTGCAAAAATGGGATGCGCACCGGAATACTTAGGAAAAATCCTGAACGGTAAGCGTGAGCCTAAAAATGCGGAAGCTAAGGTAAAAGAAGCTCTAGAAGAGCTGTTGAAGGAAAGAGAGGGAAAATGAGTGGTATGGAAGAGATCATCACCTTAAAGGTAGACCTTGAACACCCGAACGAAGCGCACCACGCCATTAACAAGGCGGTGGAAGCCTACGAGGAAAGCAAAAAGCGCTGGGATGCCTTTGAAATCAATGAAGCCAAAAGCAGAGCGCGAGACATTTTGTACAACCTGTGCAATGAAGGCTACAGTATGGTATGGACGGTCACGGATGGCGCTGTCGGACTGACGATCTGGAAAAGCTTTAAGGAGCCTTGTGTTGGCCAGTGCTATATGCCAAAAGAAAGCCTGTTTGACATCTGGGTCGAAAAACTAGTTGCGCTGTGCGTTGCCACAGGTCAGGAAGTCCCGAAGTTCATCACAGATAAGGCTGGTGAGTGCTGGTGATGTACTTTTACAAAGCGCCGAGCCGGAAGCGCAGGTTGAAGCTTGCGATGGCCGCTGGCGTGTCCCGGAACGATGCCAACAAGGTGCTGTGGATGGAGAAATGTATCAACCAGTGCTTTGAACGGCACAACAGAGAAGAAAGACTGAAAGAGGAGATGCAGCATGGAAATTAAATACTGCGAGCGCTGTGGCATTCTACTTGGCTCAGTAAATCCTACAAAAAAATATTGTTTAGATTGCAAAAGGGAAGTTTCGCTGGAGCAAAAGAAAGCAAGACGAAAAGTATTGAAAGAAAGTCATAGATTTGTGCCAGTAAAAACTACTTGCCAATGGTGCGGAGAGCCAATGATTAAAACGTCTGCGGCTCAAAAGTATCATAAAGAATGCGCAAAAGAAGCTTCTTTTACAAGCATTGCAGAACATCAAAAAATACGAAAAGAACGAAATCTGAATAAGAAAGCATTGGAAGAAAAAAAGATTCCATCCATAGGACAAGTTCAAGCACTTGCTGATAAAATGGGCAAGCATTACGGTGAGGTGTCACAGATGCTTGCAACAGGGGAGCTGACTTATGAATGGTAAATACTACGGCCAGCGGGAAATCCGCTGGCACAGCCGTGAAAAGGAACGGCTGAAACGCATTCGAAGAAAGGATAAAGATGAAAGTATTTGTAGAAATCGCCCTGATCTGGGGCATTGTCTTAGCGTTTATTCTCGCAGTGTTTCTGCTGAACTTCTGGCTGGTGCATCACATCGAGCTTTTGGTCGGAGCTAAGGCGACATGGTACATCATAGGTGCTGGCGCTTTGATGACAACTGGTTGGATTTTCAGACGCAGAGAACCAAAGAACACAGAGGAAAAGGCATGACACTGGAAGCCGCCCTTGAAGAACGTGATATGAAGGCGTCGGAGCTTATCCGTAAAAGCGGCGTGTCGGCCCCAACGATATACAACATAACAAGTCCGAATAAAGCGCCGTACAAAACGGGCGTTAAGGCTGATACGCTTGCAAAAATAGCCAAAGTGCTAAATGCAATAATCGTGATCGATGCAAGCAAACCATTTTTATTCGATATCATTCTGAAAGAAGGGACAAAATGAAAACCGTAAAAGGAAACGTGCTTACCATACTTGGTATCGTCGCCGCAATCGTAGCCGTTAGCTGTGGCGATACAATAAATGGATGCGAGAGTACAGTACAGATGCTTGGATGGGCATTTGTTTCGCTGATGTTACTAGCCACTGCCCTGGTTTTGTGCGCGCTTGGAGTGAGCGCGGAAAAAGAGCATGAAGATAACGAACGGATGGGGAAGCTGAACCGCATTCCCGCTCATACTAACAAGTGGAGGGATGTACGGTGAAATGCCCAGTGTGCGGTAGCGACAACATTACAACGATTGACAGCCGGTCAGACCATGACAGCATTGTTCGCCGCAAGAAGTGCATTGCCTGTAACCACCGGTGGTCTACCATCGAAATTGACAAAGACCAGTGGTACAGTGCTTTGCAAATCAAAGAGGAACGTAAGAGAGGGAGACCAAAAGATGATTAACCTTGACAGATTCGGCGGCATGATCGAGCCGGAGGACGGCGTGTGCTTTATGACCAACGAACAGATGGCAGAAGCCAAAGAAGCTGACCGTATGGCTGAGATTGAGGACTTGCAGTCTGAAATCGAGGACAGGGAAGCGGAGTTGAAAGACCTCCGTGCGCAGCTGGCAGAACTGATGGCTGGTTGATTTTGTACAGCCGTATTAAGCCAAAGTAAGAACAATGAAGCCTAATAAAGCCGAAGAAAGGAAAGAAAATGGCAGTATTAGTAATGGTCTACGGTCACTCCGGCAGCGGTAAGTCCGCTTCGCTTCGGAACTTTGACCCGGAACAGGTTGCGGTTATCAACGTGCTTGGCAAGCCGCTACCGTTCCGCAGCAACATGAAAACCTATATCACCAACGACTACGGCAAGATTGATGCCGCAATCCACAGCACCAAGCGTAAGTCCATCGTCATTGACGATGCCACCTATCTTATGACTTGCGAATTCATGCGGAACGCAAAGGCCGCCGGATACCAGAAGTTTACCGACATGGCAGCTAACTTCAACGCTCTGCTGATGCGGGCGAAGGAACTGCCGGACGATGTTGTGGTCTACTTTTTCGGTCACAGCGAATGTGGAGAAAACGGTGGAGAAAAATTCAAGACTGTTGGGAAAATGCTAGACGAGAAGGTCTGCGTGGAAGGGTACTTTACCATCGTTCTGAAAACCGTTGTGCAGGATGGGCGATACCTGTTCAGCACCCGCAATGATGGGATGGACACCGTGAAAACCCCTCTTGGAATGTTTAACGATGCGCTGATCGAGAACGACCTCGCTGCCGTAGACAAGACCATCCGTGAGTATTACAACATCCCGGTTCAGCCGGATAACAAAGGAGAGTAACAGATGAAAAACATCAACTGGAATGACGTGCAGGAAGCCACCGAACTGCCTGTTGACGGCTATGTTGCCGGTATCTGCAAGGCAACGGACGAACCCGCAAAGGAGCGCCTGAACATCGAGTGGGAAGTCGCAGAGGGCGAGTTCAAGGGTTACTGGCGTGAGCAGACTGCTTCCCTTATCGAATGTGGCAAGCTGAATCCGGGCGAATGGGCATGGGGTGGCAAAACCATCAAGAGCTACAAGGAAAAGGCGCTGCCGTTCTTCAAGGGCTTCATCACCGCTGTGGAGCAGTCCAATCCCGGTTACAAGTTCAACAACGATGAAAAGACCCTGCGTGGCAAGCTGGTCGGTGTGGTTCTCCGTGAGGAAGAATACATGGGCAACGATGGCAACATCAAGACGAAGCTGGTCGTTGACCGCTTTACCAGCGTGGATAAGATTCGTTCCGGCGATTATGAGGTCAGACCGAAGAAAACGCTGTCTGGTGGGTCTGGCTCCGCGCCTGATACTGGCGACTTTTCCGTAATTGAGGGCAACGTGGATGACCTGCCGTTCTGACCTGTAATCCGTGACCGCCTACCTTATATAAGAGCTGCGCTATCTGGCTGGACGGGCGTTTGGAAAGATGATTACCTGCTGTCTAAACTGCACATCGCGCCACCAAGCCTGCCACGACACTTGCGAGAAGTACAAGGCAGAGAAGAAAGACTTCGAGGAACGCAAGGCGTTCGTGTATGAGCTGAACCACAGCCAGAGCGTGTACCACCGCGATTATGAGGACAAGCACCGGGAAAAAGGCAAGAAGCGGTTTCTCGGAAGTGAATTTAGAGGTGAACGAGGATGAGACTTGTTGACGTAGAGCCGTTTATTGAAGCGTGGAAGAAAAGCGGGAACGGTAAAAAAGCCGAAGCTAAAACGCTTATGAACAGCGGGATTTACTCTGAATACGATAAAGGAGTTGCCCTTGACGGCGCTGCTGACCTTGTTTTGGCACTTGCCGAACAGCTTGAAAACGCTCCATCAACTGCGTGGACAAGTGTAAAGGACAAACAACCGAAAGAAGATGGAATTTATCTTGCTGTTTACGATCTTTTGAAATGGAAAAATCTGATTGGAAAAAACAAGTTTTCAAACGGAAAGTGGGTTGGCAATAGAAAAACAGTCAAGTTCTGGATGCTGATTCCTAAAATTCCGGGAGACAACGAATGAACACCGGCAAGCAGTTTGAAGCAGACTTCAAAGCATCCGTCCCGTCCGATGCGTGGTGCTACCGGCTGAAAGACAGTGCTGCCACCTACTACGGCGGCAACGAGAACCTGTCCTTTTCCATCGACAACATCTGTGACTTCCTTGTGTACCGATACCCGATGAACCACTTGTTTGAACTGAAAACCATCGAAACGCCCTCTATCCCTCTGGAAAAGGTGTTCGGCAAGTATGACAAGGCAAAGTGCAAATACCGCAAGGAAAAGCACATCACTGACATGGTGGATGCGATGGGGTATAGCGGTCAGACCGCCCATTTGATAGTCAATTACAGGGCGGTCAACCGCACCTTTGCAATCCAAGCCAGCAAGGTTCTGGCGTTCCGTTACAACGAGAGCAGGAAGAGCATCCCTTGGCAGTGGGCAGAGCAAGAGGGGATAGAGGTCAAAGCAAAAAGGCTGCGTGTCCATTGGCGGTATGACGTGGATGGGCTGCTAAAGAGATTGGAGAAAGAGAATGAGGTTCGATGATATTGAGGTTGCGATTTGCGACCGATGCGGCGAGTGCTTTTCGTGGCACGACGAAGCGAACGGAATCCGAAAAGTGAAAATCAAACAACGTGGCTATGAATGCTCGCCAGACAGGTCGTTCGTTCTTTGCCCCTTTTGCATGGCAAAGCTGAACGACTGGCTGAAAGGAGAACAAAAATGAGTAATCATCGTTTTATCTGCTTTGTAATAGCAACTGTGACGCTGACGCTTACACTGTTATTTACATCCTGCAGTTCAACATCTGATGATGCTGAAACTAAAACTGAAACTGCTGACCACCCTTGCTACCATGTTACAGTCTATTCCCCGAAAATCGACCATGCTGGAAACGGCAGCGAACGGCATCCGAAATATACCATCACCGTGGAGGACTTCAGCGAGCTTCTGCCTGACCCGAAGCTATCTGCCGAGCGTGAGTATCAGCTACTCTGCATCCCTCTGGAAGATGGACGTTTTGAGTTGGTGTCTACATCGTTAGTTGAAATTGAATACTACTAAAAGAGGTAAAACGATGCAAAAGAAAGTTTCAGACATTCTGCCCAAGACGGAAATCTTGGCACAGTTGGCAGAAGAAGCATCCGAGTTGGCACAAGCTGCGTTGAAGCTGCGCCGTGCGCTGGACGGTACGAACCCAACACCGAAGAGCGTTGCAGAGTGTGAAGCGAATTTGATGGAAGAATTTGCAGATGTGACAAATGCAATTGATGCCCTGTTCGATTCTTGGTTTGGCGCAAACATCAAATCTGAAAGCGAATTTTGGGACGCAGAGCTTGAAATTGAGGATGCTAAATACAAACGTTGGCTCTCTCGCCTTGAAGCAAAGGAGAATAAAAATGGCTGAATATCATGTTGGATATGGAATGTTTGGAAACATCTATGCAGGAACGATGGCACCGCCTCGAAAAGATGGCTTGAAGATGTGGCGCAACAAGTCAGATGTGACCGATGAAGCGATTACGGCGGTCATGGGGCATTTCATTACGGAAATGATGCGTGACAACAAGACCGAAATTCAAAAGGCATGGGAAGTCCGTGGTGGCAAAACGCTAAAAGTCACGTTTGAGCTTTCCACTGACAAGGAGCAATCGGATGAATAAATTTGGAAACTGCCCCCTGTGTGGCAAACAGGTCAAGCCGACCAACCTCCGCAAAATCGCACGGCAAAACCAGTTGTATGGCTTTCGCATGGCTCTGGATGGCATCGCCGCCACATGGGGCGCACTGATTCAGAACCTTCGGTGTGATGCAGACCTGACAGATGAACAGGTGCAGAAGATTATCCGCATTGGTGACAGATACTGGGAGATGGTCGGCAAGTTCAAAGAAGAGGACATGACCCCTGACGAGTTTGCAGATTACATCACCGCAAAGTCAGAGCAGGTCGAAAAAGAGCTGAGGGAAAGGTGGAGCTGATGGATAAGGAGAAACTTGCTATCGCACGGTTGCAGGACGCTGCACGGCTATCCGAGCATCGGTACAAGAAACCGCTCATGGTCACATACTCTGGCGGCAAGGATTCACAGGTGCTTGTGGCTCTGGCTGAACGTGCAGGAATCGACTTCGAGGTGGTCAACAGCCATACCACCGCAGATGCGCCGGAGACGGTCTATTTCATCCGTGAGCAGTTCAAGGCGATGGAAGAACGTGGAATCAAATGCTCCATCGTCATGCCACGATACAAGGACAAGCCTGTGTCCATGTGGACGCTGATTCCGCAAAAGCTGATGCCGCCGACAAGACTTGTGCGCTATTGCTGTGATGTTCTGAAGGAAAACACGGGAAAGAATCGGTTTATTGCCACAGGCGTTCGGTGGGCAGAATCTGCACGGCGCAAAAACAGTCGTGGCGTGATGGAGCTGATGCACAAAGACAAAGAGAAGCGCATCATCCTCATGGATGACAATGACGAAAGACGGCAACTGTTCGAGACTTGCAACCTTAAAGGTAAGATGACCGTCAATCCGATTGTGGACTGGTCTGACGATGATGTGTGGGACTACACGCACAGCGAACACTTGCCCATCAATCCGTTGTATTGCGAAGGGCAGAAGCGTGTTGGTTGCATCGGTTGTCCAATGGCTGGTAGGGGGGGCAGACAGCGCGAGTTTATGCGCTGGCCTGCCTACGAAAAAATGTACATCTCAGCGTTTGAACGAATGCTTAATATCAGAAAAGTAAAAGGTTTGCAGTGCGACTGGCAGACCGGCGTGGACGTTTTTCGCTGGTGGATGGAAGATGACAACGTAAATGGTCAGTTAAGCATGGACGATTTGATGGAGGATAACAATGTTTGAATTTGTAACTCGCTGGCTGGTCTGCCTAGTTCTGCTATCGGTGGTAGTTCAGTCCGAACGAACAATCAAGAACATGGCAGACAACCTGTTTGAAGAACGTCAGGCAATGCTCGTCTGGTTGTTCGTCAACGTGTGCCTGGCCGTTTGTACGGCTGTTGTGATGGGGTGGAAATAAGAATGGCGAACATCATTTTGAAAGCACTTTGCTTGCCACTTGTTGCACTGATTATGATTTCTGCCTATATGACAACCAGAATAGATTGGCATGATGACGATTGGTTGCTAATGGTATGTATTCTGGCAAGTATGGTGCTTTCAACTGCATTTGCGCTAATTATTTGGTTGAGGTAAATGATGATGGATAACGAACTTTACTGCCCGATGAAAATGACCAGCAATCCGCTTGGTCGGTGCGTATGCGAAAAAGAGAAGTGCGCATGGTGGAATAAGCGGGACTGCCGCTGTGTAGTCTGGATAATTGCACAGAAGCTGGGCGTAATCGGAATGAACATGAAGAGGTGAGAACGTGAACGAATGGATTAGTGTTGAAGATAGACTTCCTGATGTTCCGAAGGACGATTACATGAGCGATTATGTTCTCGCTTATGATGAAAAGGCTGGAATTTGGGTTGCATTTTTTGGTTCTAGCGGCTATTGGTGCGAAGCAAGGGAATGTGTGTCTTTTGAAAATGTCACCCATTGGATGCCGTTCCCAAAGCCACCAAAGGAGGTCTGACACATGGCAACACCCCCGAAGCGTGGTCGTGGCAGACCGCCGCTGACCGAAGCTGAAAAGAAAAAGCGTGAGAAACGTGCTCAAAAGGCGAAAGAAGAAGCCGCTGCGAAGCGCGAGAAAGAGCGTGAGAAGAAAAAACAACAGATGCTTAACAAACGGAAGTCTATCCGCTCACAGGTGAGTAAAAAGGTGAAAGAACAGCAAGAGTTGGCTATCGAGAAGTCGAAGATGATGAGCACTGGTGATTTGCAGTCGAGAATCGGTGATGAAGAGGACAAGAAAGTCATCGGCATGATTGCAGCCAAGTATTTTGGCGACCTTCCGAGCGTGGACATGAACAACCCGATTGAAGTACAGCAGCGCCTTGACTTCTTCTTTGACGCTTGCATCGAAGCCAGAATTTCCCCTGTTGTGGAATGGATTGCACTGGTGCTGGGCATCGAATGGGTGAGCCTGAAGCAGATTATGGCTGGCAAGCGCCGTGACGACAGCTTGCAGCAGAAGTACATCTTAAAGCTGATTCTGCAAATGCAGTCCATGTGGGCATACAACGGTATGTACGGTCAGGAAAACCCGGCAGAGTGGATTTTCCGAGCCAAGAACTACTTTGGTATGCGTGACAACGTGGAAGTCACCGTTGCGCCGCCTGAACAGCCGTTGGGCGATGCCCAGAGCGCAGAACAGTTGGCACAGAAGTACCAGACGGCTTTGCCGAAAGGGATTGACGTGGAGTACAGAGAGGTGGAGGAACATGACTAACGGCGATTTTATCCGCTCCATGACGGACGAGGACATCACAGAAAACTTTACGCCGGGTATCTGCGAGCTTATCAAGCATCGTGACCCGGAGCGTTGCCAGAACCGTGAGCATTGCTTTCATTGCGTCAAGGACTGGCTGAAAGAGAAGAACAAAATCATGGTGAGGGCTGACCAATGGAAACTTTAATTGACTTCTCCGACCAATCCCTACGCACGTTCCTGCCTGTCCTCTTGCAAGACCACACGACAGGCAAAAACATCATCTGGGCGACAGAGCCACCGCCTGAACTGGGCGTAGGCTTTGCAGATGAAATCACACTGGAACAGTTAGACAAGGTTCAGCTTGTCCCTCGTGTGCAGAAACGGCTGGCAGACCAGAAGAAGCGCACCAGCAAGAAAGCAGAAGTGTTTACTCCGACTTGGGTTTGCAAGAAGATGGCAGACGTTGTAGAGAAGGACTTGGTGGGCGAGGACTGGAAGGAGTACATCAACAAGACTTGTCTTGAAGTAACCTGTGGAGAAGCACCGTTCCTGACAAGCCGATACGATACCACAACAGGGCAGATGATTGCCGTGCCGGACAGAATCGGTCTGCTGGATAGGAAGCTGAATGTTCTGGCAGAGCAGTTCCATGACTACGATATGTGGATGTGCTGGGCAATCAATGCCTACGCATCGACATACGGCTATGAGTGGCAGGGAGACAATCTCTTGCTGGCAAGGTGTAACCTGTTCCTGACGCTGATTGAAAATTTTAGGTATCGGTTCGATGCTAAAAGGTTGGAAATCGGCTGTATGCCCATTTTTCTTGACTGTATCGCAGACATCATCTCATGGAACGTCTGGCAGATGGATGGGCTGAAAAAGACCGTGCCCGGCTCGGACATTCCGTGCAAAATCAAAGACTGGAAAGCTGACAAAGAAATCCTATTCAAGGATGTTGGGGAGGAGAAATAAGCAATGGTTGTTTTTGTTACGAAAAGAGAGTTAGAGGACGAAGATTGGAAAACACATATTGCTCAAGGTAAAGAGAGGATTCCAGCCGGAGCAAAAGTAGAACTTGTCAAGAGAATCGAAAATCTTTATGGAACGTATTACCTTTGCAACTACAAAGGTAAAAACTATTATCTTGACCCTTGCGACTTAAAATTGGAAGAGGAGTATTTTTACTAATGCAAACTGACAGAGGAATCTACCACAAGCGAGTATGCGACCGCTGCGGAGCAGTTATGGGCGGCAGGATGATGAACCCTGACGAATACTTCAAGGGCTGGGAGTGGCGCAGGGACACAGGCGACCTGTGCCCAGAGTGCTATGCAGAGTACAAGCGAGTGATCGGGCGGTTCAACAGAGGAAAGAGAGGACAAAGAAGATGAAAAAAGTTTGCGTCTATAAATGTAAGCAATGCAATGCCATCTTAGATTCTGATGGATTTTTAATTTTGCCGGAGAACATTCTCGATGGAGTTTTTGAATCAAAAGAAAAAGGGTTTGTCTACAGACCGTCTATCGAGGAACAAAGAACAGGGGACATAGTTATTCGCAGATGCGACCCTGTAACGATTGGTGTCTGCGAGTTAATTGGTTGGAGGAAAATCGGATGAACTTCTACTGCACCACCGAACATTGCTCTTGCATGGGAATCAAGCAGTTCTCTGCTGGCAAATCTATCCGATGTACGGCAGAATCCTGTGAGAACAAATCTGAGCCGTCCTGTGGCTCTTGCAAATGGTACGCAGAGCCGGAGGGCGTATGTGTAAGCGACCAGTCAGAACACGTTGCAGACTTCGTGTGGGATGAACGTGGATGTAAGGAATGGGAGAAAAGAGAAAATGACAACTAAAGATACGCTCGCCATATTTGTTCTTGGGTCAATTATAACATTATTCGTTGGAGGCTTTATTACGCTTTTTGAAATGTTTCTTTGGGATATGACCGATAGCATTTCAATTGAATGGTCACGGAAGCATCCAGAACGCTCAACAATTATTCATGCGATAATAATGGCGACTATCAACGCCGTTGTCTTTTGCGGTGGATTTTTGGCTGTATGGCTGGCGAAAGGATGAGGAAATGAGCTATGATATTTCACTATGCGACCCAGTAACGCACGAAACACTTGAAGTGGATGATATACACTTTGTTGCTGGTGGCACTCGTTCCATTGTAGGAACAAAGGAACTGTGGCTTAATATCACCTATAATTATGGAAAGTACTTTCGTCGTGATGATGTGTTGGGTAGCAATGGCATCCGCTCCATCTATGGCAAAACAGGCGCAGAAAGCATCCCGATGCTTGAAAAGGCTATTTCTGCATTAGGTGACGATGTTGACGACAACGACTACTGGCACGCCACAGAGGGCAACGCCAAACGTGCCCTGTACGGTTTGCTTGCGTTTGCAAAGATGCGCCCTGACGGCGTGCGGGATGGGGATTGAAGGGAGAAAAGTCAATGCCGATATATGAAGTCGCTTTAGGCATCGTTTTGACAACGATGGTTGGTATGTTGTTTGTATCTCCCATTTATCTGTTTGAACGATATATCCTTTGGGAAACTTTGGATGAATATATTGACAGCACCGTTATCAAGGTTGTTGCTTGTGCGGTTCTCAATGTTGCTATTTTCTTAATTGGATATGTAGTCGTTCTTGCCGCTGCGGGGTATAACAATGGCTAACACACTTTGGCATCCAGCAAGCGAACCGCCACGAGAGCGGACGCAGCCTTTGTTGCTTGCGACTAAGACAACGTGGCGTGATAAAGATGGAAAAATGTTGCAAGGAATCTCACCAACAGTGTACTTTCTCGGCTGTTATGCAGACGGCCAGTTCTGGGATGAGATAGGCGAGAGACTGCCGAAAGATGTGACGGTGACGCATTGGATGGCGTTTCCGATGGTGTGAGGTGGTATGTATGGAGAGCAAAATTGTTTGGCATTCTCTTAAAAAAGAAGGATACCCGCCATTGTTTGATAATGGGAATGGCTACTTTTCATCCGAAAGGCTTTTGCTGTCTGGGGTGTATTTCGATTTTTTCAAAGGGGCAGTAAACAGAGGTGTATCGTGCGGAGGGCTTGTAAAAGACCTTCGACATGGAATGCCAGAATTTGATTGGATGGACGATAATGGATACTGTTTACATCACTCGAAAATTGAATATTGGGCGTACATGCCAGAACCGCCTGTGGAGGAATAAATATGACAAGAAGAACATTTATTAAAAAGCTTATGGGACTTGGCTACTCCCATAAAAGATCAAGGAGTATTTGTTATTGGCATATAAAGAATAGAAGAGCCATCGAATCTAACAAAACGCAATACATGCTTAAAAAATGGAAATCTCAAGGATATGACAAACCCATTGATTTGAAATCTTATAAAGAGTTTTATGAATCGATAAAAAAGTATGGAACCGTAGTAAAATAATGTAGGCGATGAACATGAATAATTATGTATGGCACTCTACAAAAGACTGCATGCCCCCTTCATACGCTTCCAAACTAATTCTTATGGTGAGCAATATTTGCCCAAGAAAAAATGAATATGGGCGATACATGATATTTGGATATTACACTCCAGCGTATGGAATAAATACATGGGCAGATGAATGGCACGATAAATTAAACCCAAACAATTACATTGTGACACATTGGATGTTTGCACCTGATATGCCGGAGGAACAAATATGACGAACAAGAAGTTTGGCATCATCGTTATGGACTTGAGCTTTTTCGACTTTGGGCCGAAGCCGCCTTGTGGATATATCAAGGCAAAACATATCCGCCCAGCGTACGGCAAAGGCGCAAGGCCTGTCAAGGAGCATAAGAGAATCACGAGAACGAGAGAGGGATTTAGAAAGTGAAAAAGCTTAAATTTCCTGAGGATTTCTTTGCGTACGACAACCCGGACTGCCCCGACAAGGACATTGAAAAAGCCGTGAACAGAATGAAGAACTGGATGAAGGGCAAGACCTACAAGAGCAACCCTTGGTTCTTTATGGCTGCTGGTAACTATCTGATTGTCGGTCTGATTGCTGAGGATGGGCAGAAAACAATCTACGTTGCACGGCAGTATTATGAGATAGTCAACATTCCGGGCGAAGGTTGGCTGTGTGAATCTGGCGCTGAGCGCCCATTCTGAGGAGAATTAAAAATGGAAGAGCTCAAGAGATGTCCGTTTTGTGGTGCAAAACCGCCCAAAATAGAATTGATTCGTCCGTTTGGATACGGTATGACTTATTTTGTAATGTGCAATAATTGTGGAGTTGAGACATCCGATGCGATTAGTGAAGAAAAAGCCATCGAAGCGTGGAACAAACGCTACAAAGAGGACTGAATATGGAGCAGGAACACAAGCCGAGAACATCAATGATTCTTCTGCTGGAACACGTTCATGCGATGGACGAGCTGACAGACGAGGAATTTGGAGCATTCGTCCGCAACTACGCACAATACGTTGAGACCGGACTTGAGCCATCATACGACAACGATCGTGCTATGCGGATGCTCTGGAAAGTCGTTAAGGCGTTTGATGATATGAATGCGCAGAAAAGGCAAGAGCGAATTGAGAAAAACAGGCGGAGCGCAAATAAGCGTTGGAACGATGAAAAATGCAAATGCATACAAACGAATACCAATGATGCAAACGCATACGCTGGTATGCAAAATATGCAAATGGATGCAAACGATGCCTTATCTGTATCTGAATCTGTATCTGAATCTGATAAAAAAGAAAAATGTGAAAAGAAAAATACCAACGAAGTAAAACGCTTCAAAGCACCGACTGTCGAGCAAGCAAGAGAATACTTTTCAGAGAAGGGTTACATGGAATCGGAAGCAGAGCGGTTTGTTGACCACTTCACGGCAAATGGCTGGAAGGTCGGAAAGTCGCCTATGAAGGACTGGAAAGCTGCTGCACGGAACTGGATGCGTAACGTGAAAGACTGGAACGGCGGCTATCAGCAGACAATGGCTGAATTGCCTGACGAAGGAGACTTTCTGCGGTGAATATTGAAAATCAGACCCAATACATCCTGCTGGGGGCAGTCCTCACGTTCTCTGAGTATGCCGATGTGCTGCAAGACCTTAAAATCGACGATTTTTGCCCAGAACTGCGTGATACATTCGCTGCCATTCGCGGCTATTGGGAACACAACGACAAATGGAACCCGGTAGAAGTTATGGGGCGGTACGATAACTGCAAGAAAGCAATGGGTGAATGTCTGGATGCCTTCGGAGCAGAGTTCATCCGAAACGTCACCCATGACATGATGCTTGGATGGACTGGAATCGTCAAGGAACAGGCAGCATTGTCCAGAGCCAGAGAGATTGCGTTCAAAATCGTTGATGGCTCGACCAGATACGCAGACCTGACGGGCATTTATGAGCAGCTAGGCGAAGCAATCAATCTGCACACCGAGAGAAGCGACTTTATACCCATGTGTGACGGCATAGACAATTACATCCGCAAGCTGGATGATAAACCGGAGTATATCAGCACAGGGCTTAGAGTGCTGGATAACAACTTACATCTTGTGCCGGGAAACTTCGTTGTGATCGGCGGCAGACCGTCTGCCGGTAAGACCGCTCTATCCCTGCAACTTGCCTGTGAAATAGCCAAGAACGGACGCAAGGTGGCATATTTTAGCCTAGAGACCGACCCAGACACGCTCTACGCTCGTATTATCGCAAATCAGCTAGGCGTACCGCTACACACGGTCAAAAACAAGACCGTCAGCATTGATGAGCTTGATCGACTGGCAGCCATCAAGAAATATCCGCTATTTGTCCGCTCTGCCGCTGGTAAGAGCGTTGGGTGGATTAGAACACAGTCCATCAGAATGCAAGCCAAAGTGGTTTTCATCGACTATTTGCAGCTTATTCATCAAGCCGGAGCAAAAGACCGATACAGTGCCGTCACAGAAATAAGCATGGCATTGCATGAGTTCGCACAGTCCACAGGAACGTTGGTGGTGGCACTTGCACAGCTCAATCGAGAGACCGCAAGAGCTGGTATCCCACCGACCGCCGCAGACTTGCGAGAATCCGGGCAAATCGAGCAGGACGCAGATGCAATTATCCTACTGGCACAGAACGTGTCCACGAAAAAGCGACCGGAGCCACATTATCACTTTGCACTTGAGAAGAACAAAGAAGGCAACGTGGGGACACTGGACATCACGTTTCAGATGGAAACACAGCAGTTCAAAGAATGCGTGTGGATGTAACATTGCTTCTGCGCTCGTATCGTCACAGTAGAATAGGCAAGAAAAACAGATAACGGGGTCTGGGCGATAAAGCTACCGCCTGAACCCAATAAATATTTTTTATCAATCAACAAACGGAGGAAAACGATTATGAACATCACTCGACTGGAACAAGAGACCATCGTCAACTTCAATGCAGCGGAAGATACTGCATCGGTTTATACCGCTGACCCGGTGTATATGCGCAAGCTTGACAAGCTGTGCGAACGTGAGCCTGCATCGTACAAGCCGGTCAAGCAGGACAAGGACGGCAAGTGGTATGAGATGCCCAAACGCCTTGTGCGGTTTGCGACCACAAGAATTATGACGGACGAACAGAAAGAAGCGGCTGCGGAGCGTATGCGCAAGATGCAAGCAGACAGCAGAATTCAAATCTCCGCTATAATCACCAATTAACAAACGGAATGAAAAGCATGGAATGGTATCAGGTGGTAAAACTACCCTCTGCGACTATTCCGTGCTTTTTTCTCTTGTTATTTATCGAGAGAAAACGGCAAGGTCTGATTTTGAGCAGAAACCGTCTCGATCGAGTGGCGTTTGGACTGATATGGCTACGACTATCAGCGTGATGCGTTTGCATGCAAATGGATACACATGATGCGTTTGCATCCAATCTTCCCCCCTTTCTTCCCCCTCTTTCCCCTACAACCCCTATTACCCCCTATAATCCCCCTAACTCCCCCCCTCAAACAAATAAATTGTTTGAGTCCCCCACGCCAAAATGGTGCGACAACTGCGACAACCGAAAACAAAAACCAGATGTTTTGAAAAGGGCCTTTTCCCCCCTACAACCCTCTATCTCCAAAAGCTACACCGTTAACCAGCAGAGCAGACCGTAGGCGAGAACTAGCGTGAGATTTTGACTTGCGGATTGTCTACGACTATTTCACATGGAGAATTGACTTTATTTTGTAGTTGATTTAATATGTAGAAATGTTGCATTGATTATTCCTAGTAGAATGCTATGGATTGAATATGATATCATAGTACGTTACTGGGAATTAAATCGAGCAGGAACGGACTGAATCGGATGGTACGAGTTATTATACGAAATAATCCGTGATTATCGGGAGTAAATATATCTGTATACTATAATAAGTACGGTTATTATGCGAAGTAAATATAACTAGCGGAGGAATATATTATGCGAAATTGGAACGAGAGGTGATTTTGGGAGGGGTCGGATGACTTAGCGACTATCGCATCTCTCTTTTCCTAAAAGGCGAACGACTATTTCATACAAAAAATACGCGACTTTTTGACGAAGGATCGCAAGAAAACACTACGACTATTACTCTACGACTATCGGCTGACTGACCGTTACTATACTATATATAGGACTTTCAAAAGCAAGTCGTCTGACGACTTTACGACTATTCCACGACTATTTTATTGGAGAAACTACGACTATTCCAGCCGGAACGCTACGACTATTGCTCGCTCTTATTGGCTATCGGGCGAAAGCCCGAAAAGAGATACGGCGGCAGCCGTCAATGGTTCCGCGCCGCCGTGCCCCCCTGCCGCTGGACTGCCCCGCCGGGTGGAGGGCGCCGGGTTGACCCGTTACCAGATCGTAAGCCGCCGGGCTTGCATGGTCTGCGCTCCTCTTATATACCTTATTATAATAGGGCGGCTGTGCTGAGCTGTACAGCGTCCGGCGCGGCGGTGGTATCTGGTATCGGTGGAGGTGTTGCGGCGCTGTGATGCGCTCCAGCGTTGCGCAGGCGGTGTAGTATAGCCGGATGCACAGCCAAACAGCAGGGGCAAAACACGGCGAATAGCAGAAAAAGCCACTGTAAATCCCTGTGCGCTGTTTTACGGCGTGGGCGGTATAGTTGCATTTACGATGAAAAACGCGCTGTAAACGCTTGTGTGTGTTCGTATTGCAGCAGGGCAAAACAAAAGCCCTGCACCCTCAACAGATGCAAGGCAAAAGAAAAGCCCGGCCATTTCTGACCGGGTGGAATGTTTCTTATTTGGACGCTTTAAACAACGCAGAGAAAAACCAAAAGAAAAACAGGATACAGGATAATATCACTTGTCGCACCCCCTTATACCACACTAAAACGTTTGTAGCTGGTTTTGCTGCTGCACTCGGCGTATACGTCCGGGTGTAGCGTCTTGAGAAGCTTGCTATCAAGTCGGACGCTCTGCACGTCCTTATAAATGGCCTTTGCAGTGCCCTGCACCATTTCGGGCGCGCCGTGCATCATGTTAATAATTTCAGCCTTTACAGCGTCGTTCATTGCTTCAAGCTCTTCAATCAACCGCTTGTTTTCGCGGTATGCGTTTACTTTTTCTTCAAACAACGTCATTTTTTAGCCCTCCAAAATTCCTTTGTTCTCGAATAATACGTTGAGGTTGCGCCGTTCGTATTCTCTCCAATTCTCACCGATTGCAAGCGCTGAGTTTTGCGCCCAAAACGGGACGCCCGCTCGGTCAAGCTGACCAAACAAAAAATGAATGGTTTTGTCTGCCTTGTCTAAAAATCCGATATCGTCAGGGTCTTTTTCCCTGCAATAGGAGACCTCAGCCATCCAATATGCAAGGGATTCCAACAGACCGTATGCTTTTTTATTTGCCGTGTATGTCATTTTGTGTGCCCCCCTTCAGCTGTTTAAAATAGCGATCATTACAAGTGCGCCGCTAATCATGCCGCCAACGTACCAGAGGGCTGCCCACTGGGAAAAGTCAAGAGTAATCATTGCTTGTGCCTCCTATTACATAACTTGAAACAGTGCAGACGTGCGCGCGGTGACGGCATACAGTTTGCCGGTGGTGTTGCCCTTTACCAATACGCCCGTAACACCGTAAATACCGGTGCTGTATGCGATGGTATCAAACCCGCATTCTGCAACGCGAATGGCGTCAATCTCCGAAAAGCTCTTTTTGGTCAAGTCGGTTGCGGCGTTGGTAGCAACATAACGGCGAATATCTTTCAATGTGGTTTTCATGGTTTTTGTCCTCCTGTTTTGGTTCAATGTGGTTTGTTCTTGTTTGTGCCCCTATTATACTATCAATAGGGTTATATGTCAATAGATAGATAGCAATTTACTATCACAAGAAACAACAAAATATCCTTGTGATATTTGTTCATATTGCTATCAATATACCATGCCTGCGATAGAGCTATCATAATACGCATGATAGAGGAGTTGCACGCCCTCCAGCCCCGCCGCCGCCCCGATTTGCCCCGCGCGGCCTGTCTGGTATCGGGTGCAGAGCGTGCAGCGTGTCCAGCGTCCGGGCGTGTGTGCCTTACCTTGCGTGGTCTGTTTTGCATCTGGCACGGCCTGCGCTGCTGCCTGTCGTGCGCAGCCGTTCCGGGTGCGCTGGGGGCTGGGGTCTCCACCGGCGGGGTATACAGCCGCCGCCCAGCCCCGCCCGGTCAGTCTCTCAACCACCGAAAAAATAAAAAAAGACCCACCCCACCTTTACAAAACGGCATCCATCTGATTGTGCAAGTCTCCAAAAATTCCAAAAAATACAAAAAGACCCCTTTCGGAGCCTAGATTGTGCTATAATCGCTTTGTGGTATCACAAAGGAGGAATATGCAATGAACCAAAAGAATGACAAGAATAAAGAAAGACGCGAAAAGAACGAAAAGATAGCTGCATCGATATGGATCATCATTGTGGGCGCCGCTCTTTTGGCTTTTGGTGTGTATCTTATAGCACATGGTATTTCAAACGTTATATAAAATTCTGGCCAAAGAAAGGAAGAATCAAAAATGAGAAAGAGAATCATTGCGGCGGCTCTAGCAGCGGCTATGATGCTTGCTATGCCTATTAGCGCAATGGCAACTGCAAAGCCTGATGAATGGTCTGGTCTTATTGAACTTGAGCAGACAAATGCAACGCAGTATGAACCGTTAGGCATTAAGAACCATGGGTTTTATGCGTGGCGTGATGGTAGCACGATTTATATTTCTTATGCTCTTGAAATCGAGAATACCAACAAAAATCTTGCAGCATGGTTTCCACATATTGAAATTGCAGTCGTTGCAGAGGATGGCTCCGTAATCAAAACAGACGATGAATATTTGGACTGGGTTGCGGAAAATGATTCTTATTGGTATGCTGGATACTTTACATACGAGTATGACGGAGCTATCCCAGCTGGTATCGAAATGTCTGTTTCGACTCAGGACTATAACTATCAGCCGAGTGCTGGAAAAGAAGTTTTAAGAGCCGGAGAACTGGCTGTCACCAATACTTCAAAGCGTGGTAGTGGTTATGAAACAAGATTCACCGGAAAAGTGACTAATAACAGCGCATACAAGACAAACGCAAAGGTCATCGTTCTGTATAAGATGAAAGATGAGAACGGTGAAGAAGTTCCCGTGTGCGGAGATATTGATTATGTCTTGGACATCCAACCGGGAGAGACGAAGAACTTTGAAATTCACCCCTATTCTGGATTTTCCAATTATTCTTCGTGGGAAATCGTAGCGATTCAAATGTAACATAAAAAGCCAGCGGCTAGATGTTCTCTAACTGCTGGCTATATTTTTGTTCTCCGTACTATCAAAACTCTATTGACAGTACTATCAAAATATGATATAATCTGTGATAGAAAGAGAGGACGCAAAAATGAAAGTTGGGTATGTAAGAGTTTCGACAGCCGGGCAAAATACGGCTCGTCAGGAAGTCATTATGGAACAGCTTGGCGTTGAAAAGGTGTTCATTGATAAAATGAGCGGAAAGAACACTGATCGCCCGCAGTTGAAAGAGATGCTGGCGTTTGTTCGTGAGGGCGATACTCTTGTGATCGAGAGTTTCAGCCGTCTGGCTCGTTCCACGAAAGACCTTCTGGAAATCGTTGAAGAACTTGAAAAAAAGAATGTAAAGTTCGTCAGCCAGAAAGAGAACATCGACACTTCTACGCCTAACGGAAAATTTATGCTGACCGTGTTTGCGGCTCTGGCACAACTGGAACGCGAAACAATGTTGGCACGGCAGAAGGAGGGAATTGAAATCGCAAAGGCAGAAGGAAAGTATAAGGGTAGAAAGCCTGTCGAAGTAGACGAAGAGAAGTTCAGGCAGCTTTATAATGACTGGCAGAACGGAAAGACCACGCCGAAGATTATGATGAACGAACTTGGGCTGAAATCTGCTACGTTCTGGCGCACGGTCAAAAAGTATCGTGAAAAGTATGGTATCACTGATGCGGCCACCACACGCAAGTATGCCAACAAAGAAGAAAAATAAAAAAAGCAGCGACCCACCACAGGCCGCTGCTACAAACAAGAACCACCAATCCCTCAACAGGATGATAGTACATAAGTATTATATCATTTCTTTTGGGGGAACACAACACCAAAGGAGAAGATAAAGGAATTTTACAAGAGCATGGATTACTTCTTTATTACACGCATGGTAAGCGATTGGATGCGGTACGCTGGGCCAAAAGCAAGAAAAGAGTTTTCAGACCAAGTAAAAGAACATGTCTGGGATGCAAGAGAAAGAACGGAAAACAGCTTTGATCGTGGGTATGTTTTTAATTTTGCTGCCGATTATTCTAATGAAATTTATAGTGCTGGAGAATATCTCGTCTATCTTTTTGTTGATAGCATGGGAGAGATTTACTATGTTGGGATGGGGAATTCTGGAAGAATACGAGACAAGAAAAATAGAAATGAAGCATTTAAGGAACACTACGCAAAATGCAATTCTAAAATCGTGATATTGTCCAAATGGAGTACGAAGTATTTTGCGGCAGACATTGAAAAGCTTGCGATTTGGGAATGCCAACTTCACGGAGCAAGGCTTACGAATGAAAAAGACACCCTTTCTCAGATGGAGATTTACGAGCTTAGACATATACCTGATGAGTGGCAAAAAAGAACACCGATGCAAAGAGAGTATGTGGAACTGAAAAAACGCTATAAAGAATCTGTCGAAGCGTTGGATTCTATAGAAAAATGGTTATATGGCGGCGGCGCATCATCTGTTCCTGAATATGTAAATGAAAAAGTGGATTATGTGTACGCTAACGAGTGTTGGACGATTGATGGCGTTACAAAATCCAGATCCCAATGGTGCAAGGAACATAAGATGAATGTTTCAAAAGCAAACAAGAGAATCGAAATTGGATGCACACCAAAAGAAGCACTCACGTTTCCAACTGCGCCAGAAAACAAAAAGCGTTATATAAAAGAATGGTGGCTTGAAAACGGATACATTCCCGGAACGGACACTACTTCGTATGTAACGCCAGTTAAAGAATGGCCTGACCCTTATAGAAAAAGAAGATGATAGCAGCTTGGCGTAACCCGCCAGACATGGTATCGGATTGCTGAACAGAACAGGTGACGTTGTTCGCAATCCAGAATAAAACCGAATGAGAAAGGAAAAGCGACATGAAAACTGTAAAATTGTCAGAGCAGAGCTTGAAACTCATTGAAACGCTGTGCGATTACACCGACAAGTCCGATATTCTCAATGCCATCGCAGACGCTTTGTACTACGATGCAGACGAGCTGAAACGCAGGCTCAACCAGCTTGCAGAAGAAGTAAAATAAACTGTGCAACCCATTTATTAAGATGGGTTTTAGTAAATAATTTTCTGAAATGAAATTATAAAACCGAATATTTGATTTTTGTGCAGTTGTAGGCACTCTTTACATTTTCAGGTAGGGGGTGCCTATTTTTTATGCAGCCAAAGCAGTGTATCGCCATCATTGACAGCATCAAAGCGTATGCAAAGCAGAATCCGACCGAAGCACAGGTCTATGAGGACTGGTTTCAGGCGGTGGTGAACCTGAGAGACGCTCTGCCGCAAGACAAGAGGTTTGATGCCTACAAATACTCTGGTGAGTTGCGTTCTGTCTGTGCAGCCATGATGGGCAAGATGAAAACAGGCGAGGACGTGGCGAAGGTCTATGACATTATCGGCCGGACGTACCTGTTTGAAGCAAAGGATGTGTTTGACAGCTATTGCATCTACCTTGAATGGAATCGTGCGCCGGAGAAGAAGTTCTATCAGCCGAGACGCAGGGTTTTGAAAGTGCTGGCAGATGACCTAGAGGACTTGTTTTATAAGCGAATTGACTTCTTGGGAGTTAGTCTTCCGGCTCGCGTTGGCAAGGCCTTGAGCGATGATACGCCAATTCTTACACGAAACGGCTGGAAGAATCACGGCGATTTGCAGGTCGGTGATGAAGTTATCAGCCCGAAAGGTCAGTTTGTAAAGGTACTGGCCATTTCGCCTAAGTGCCAGCTTAATGTGCGTTGCCATTTCTCTGACGGCACATACATTGACTGCCATGAAAACCATGAGTGGCCTGTATTTAACCGTCATAAGAACGGATTTGATGTGGTCGAAACTAAGCGGATGATGGAGGATTATGTTGCAGACACGAAGGACGGTATAAGATTCTGCTATCAGGTTCCGTTCAAAAATTTTGTCGAGGGAGAATATAAGAAACTGCCTGTTGAGCCGTACACATTGGGCGCATGGCTTGGCGATGGTCGCAATCAGCACCCGGATATTTGTGAACCTCCTTGTGATCGAGTGATTGTCGAGCGCGTCATTAACGATGGATACCCGGTTAGTTGGCATACGGTTCACAAGGACACCGGTGTTGAGTACTACGGATTCTCTGGTTTGCGACAAGCACTTCAAAAAGGCGATATGTGCCATAGTCACCGCCGCTGCGTGAAGCATATCCCAGAAGAATACTTTACAGCCAGCATTGCACAGCGTATGGAATTGCTTGCTGGTCTGCTCGATACAGACGGTACGTTACGAGTAAAAGAGCATCGGTACGCTTTTTCTACCACAGAGCCGAAAATGAGAGATGATTTTGTCACGCTGGTTTCTACCTTTGGATGGAGATGTAGTGTGGTTGAATATCCACCTCGTGTATCGTCTAGTGGCATTAAAGGCAATCTGACAGTCTATTCCATCTCTTTTAATCCTACCTGCCCTATTCCCTGCGTTGTTCCTCGCAAGCAGCTAAAGGAGTTCTCCAAACCTCGCCGTGTGGCGTTTTGCGGGTTTGAACGCATCGAGCCGAAGCAGGGCAACTGCATTCAGGTTGAGGGTGGCGTGTACTGCGCTGGGAAGCGGCTGATTCCAACCCATAACAGTACTCTGTGCATCTTTTTCATCACATGGCTGATGGGCAACCGCCCTGACGTTGCATCGGTTATGAGCGGACACTCTGACAAGCTGACAAATGGCTTCTACGGCGAAGTGCTGTCTATTATCACCGACCCCGTGACCTATAACTGGGGCAAAATTTTTCCTGACGTTCAGCTTGTGGATAAAAGCGCAAAGGATGAAAGCGTTGATTTGAACCGAAAGAAGCGCTTCCCCACCCTGACTTGTCGCTCTATTGGTGGTACGCTGACTGGTGCTGTTGAAATCGGCGAGGGCGGCGTTCTGTACAGTGATGACTTGATTGAGGACTTGGAAGAAAGTCTGAACGTTGAGCGCCTGAACAACAAGTACGACGCCTACCTGAACCAGCTGAAAGACCGTAAAAAGCAAGGCGCATTGGAACTGATGGTCGGTACACGCTGGAACGTGCTTGACCCTCTGGGGCGCATCCAGAACCAGTATGCAGACAACCCAAAGTACCGATTCCGTGTGATTCCTGCGGTGGATGAGAACGGACACAGCAACTTCAATTATGACTATGGCGTTGGGTTTGACGATGCCTACTATGCCGACATGAAAGCCAGCATTGACGATGCAACATGGTGGGCAAAGTACATGGGCAAGCCTTATGTGCGTGAAGGTCTGCTGTTCCCTGCCGATGAACTGCGATATTTTAACGGCGTTTTGCCTGATGGAGAGCCTGATCGCAAGCTCATGGTCATGGATATTGCATGGGGCGGCGGAGACTTCACGGCCTGCCCTATCGCCTATGTGTACGGAGATGCCGTGTTCATCCCTGACCTTGTGTTCAATAACGGCGATAAGACCGTGACCAGACCGGAAGTCGTGGGCAAAATCATCCAGCACAAAATCAACGTGGTGCGCGGCGAAGCCAACAACGGTGGCGACGAATACTGTGACGTGGTAGACAGCCAGCTTCGGCAGCAGGGCTATCACTGCTCTGTCCGCAGCCAACGTGCGCCCAGTGGGCAAAGCAAGCTGTCAAGAATCATCCAGTATGCGCCGGACATTAAGCGGTTTTATTTCCTTGACGAAAAGCACCAGTCGAAAGAGTACAAGGCGTTCATGGAACAGGTGACGATGTTCACACAGCTTGGCAAAGTTCCGCACGATGATGCACCGGACAGTCTGGCACAGCTTGCCGATGAATTGTACAACGGAATCAGTAAAATTGAGCCTGTCAAGAGGCCTTTTTGATTAAAAACACAATATATTGTATTCGCTGGGTCTATTTATTTGATTTCACCACTTGACAAGGCTTATAATGTACGCAGGAAGTTTTGCAGCTTCCCTTAAAGGAATAGCTTGCACGCGGGGTTTTGTCATTTTACTCGCGTGCGTGTCAACAAGCATATTCCTCCTTTCACCGGTGGAGGTTTTCTCACTCTTTCACCTTCACCGGACTTTATATGTTGCGTTTCCAATTGTTTGGGGAATGCCAGTCTGTCTCCCCCATGGCTGGCAAGCAACGGTTCGATTCCGTTACGCAGCACAACCAACTACCTAGCTTTGCATGGATTTATTCTCCAAAACCTCCACTGCTATTCCCGGCTCTCGATGCAATGGTTAGGCATGACATTGCAAAGAGCAGCGGTTAACCAATCAAGCCGGGTTTTTATGCTACATTAGCTTAGTATGGTTAGAGCACTCGGCTCATATCCGAGCATACATTGGTTCAAATCCATTATGTAGCACCAAAATTGCAGCCGACCCGTTGACTGTCCGTCAAACTGAATGTAAAGGCTGCAATGGTTTTCTTCGGGCGAAGAATAGCACGGCTGGAAGTGCGAACAGTTTCCCAGTAGCTTCTGACAGGTCTGTGCTCAACAGCCTGTTTCCAGAAATCCAACGAAAGGAGCACAGATGGTAGCAAAAGTTAGATGCAAGCGTCCTCGAAAAGACGCAAACGGCAATCCGTGTGATTGCGGACGTTATCTTGGCGAAGTGGAAGGTAAGTTTTCCCTTCTGTGCCCTCTTTGCCATTGGATTACAATTGGAGATTCCAACCTTCCAAGGGAGACATGGGTTTCCGTACCAAAGTTTAAAAACTGAATAGCTTTTGAAGCGCAGTTGTAAGCGCAGTGAGATAGACCTTAACAGGTTTGTCTTGCTGCGCTTTTTATTTTGCCGGAAAGGAGGAACGCATGGCTGAGTATCAGATAGTCGTTGACGGCTTTTTGAATAATCCGCTGACCGGACGTAGACCGATTGAAACGCCGGAGACGGAAATCAATCGGGCAAACGTGCTGAAAGTGGTCATGGGCAAGGCAGAGCCTATTCATCTGCTGAACAAGAACGAGATTCGCTTTCTGCACAACTACTACTTGGGTAGCCAGCCTGTCCTCCACCGCACTAAGGAATACCACGCTGAAATCACCAACCGTATTGTAGAGAACCACGCCAATGAATGCGTGGGCTTCTACACAGGCTACATGAGTGGCACTCCTTGCTCTTATGTGCGGTCTGAAACGGCAACTGGTGACGGTGAGGAAATCGCCCGCCTGTCAAACGCCTTGCAGTATGAGGGCAAGGATGCGCTTGATCGGCGGCTCTGGCAGTGGATGTTGGAGTGCGGACAGGGATACCGCATTGTTCTTCCTGACAAGGGGTACAACGGCAACTACCCGGACGAAACGCCCCTGCTGGTGGACGTTCCCGACCCAGATATGGCGTATGTGATTTACAACTCTGGCATTGGTCACAAGCCCATTGCCAACGTGCTGCATATCCCACGCAATTATCAGAGCGACTTGAACGACCTCATTTGCGTGTATACGCCAAACCAGTACTTTGAAATCGACAACGGCAAGGTTACGAAATCGGAGAACCATTCTCTCGGAATGTTGCCGATGGTCGAATACAAGCTGAACCCGGAGCGGATGGGTCTGTTTGAACCGGCTATTCCTGTGTTGGATGCCATCAACGACCTTGAAAGCAACCGTTTGGACGGCGTGGCGCAGTTCATCCAGTCCATCATGGTGTTTACTAACTGCCTTGTAGACGAAGAAGCCTTAAAAGCTGTTAAGGCTATGGGCGCAATGTGCCTGAAGTCATCTTCCGGTCAGCCAGCTTCGGTCGCGCAGCTTGCAAACGAGCTTGACCAGCAGCAGAGCCAGACCCTGCTTGATTCCATGTTGAACGTGTATCGCAGTCTGACTGCCATGCCTAGTGCCACCGGCAGCGAGAACTCAACGTCTGACAACGTGGGTGCGGTTATCGTTCGCAATGGCTGGAACCACACCGAAGCAAGGGCGCAGCAGTACGAGAATATGTTCAAGTACGCTGAACGCCAAAGCCTGTCTGTAATGTTGAAAATCCTGCGTGACACGGCTGGTTCTAAGCTGATGGCAAGTGACATCAACATCAAACTGCCCCGCCGCCAGTACGACAACCAGCAGAGCAAGGTTCAGATTTTCGCACAGATGATTCAGCAGCCGATTGACCCGCAGTTGGCGTTTACCACGCCCGGTCTGTTCCCTGACCCGCAGGCTGCTTACGAAATGAGCAAGCCATTCCTGATTGCCGCTGGCAAGCTGGGCGAGGATGGGAAAGCACCGAAGCCGCAGAAACAGCCGACAGACCATATTGTCGACGCTAACAATATGGTCAATAAACAGGCTAACGCAAAGAACGGAGGAGAAAAATGAATTTTGCAAGCGCTTTGTTTTCTCTTAAACGAGGTCGTAAAATCAAGCGTCATCATTGGACTGGTTATTGGTGCTTAGGGACTAAAGATTCTAAAAAGCCTTATGTCGAAATGCACTGTTACGATGGCAAGATTGTAAATCTTGTTGATTCGGAAGATATTTTGTACACCATGGAAAATATGGCGTGCGACGATTGGGAAATCGTTGATGAATGGAAGTAAAGGCTTTCGCCTTTGCATATTCCGGCAGGGAAGCCGGGATACAAATTTCGCAGCGTTGCAGGGAAGCAACGGTAAAAAAACGCAGGAGGAAATTAACGATATGAAACTCAATGTGTTGCTTGGTGATGCCTACAAAGAGGGCATGACCGCCGATGAAATCATTTCTGCGCTTGAAAAGGTTGCAGACCCTAGCGCAGAGGTTGAGAAGCTGCGTAACGCCGTGACGAAAGCCAATGGCGAAGCTGCTGAGTACAAGAAGCAGCTCAAGGCAAAGCGCACCGATGACGAGAATGCCGCACAGGAACAGGCTGACAAGCTGGCAGAGATGCAGAAGCAGATTGAAGCCCTGACTGCCGACAATGAGAACCTTGTCAAGGAAAAAACCCTTGCATCTTACCGTGAGAAGTTCGTTGCACAGGGTTATGACGCTGAACTTGCCAACAAGGCTGCATCTGCACTGGCTGACGGTGACATGGACAAGGTGTTTAAGTTCCAGTCGGAGTTTATGACCGCCCACGACACCGCATACAAGGCTTCTCTGCTGAAGGATATGCCCACACCTCCGGGTGCGGATGGCAAGGGCGGTTCTGACAGTGAGGGCGTGGCGTTTGCTAAGAGCCTTGCACAGCAGAACGCAAATACTTCTAAGGCATCGAGTGACGCAATGAGTGCTTTCCATTAACAAGGAGGAAAACATGAAGTTTACCCGAAACACGGTCAACGGAATCAACGATACCATCCTTGCTTCCAATGACTACGCCGCAATTCCCTTTACCGTGGACGAAACTGCTGCGGTAAAGGCTGGCTACCCCATGACGCTGGCTGGCAAGAAAGCTGTTGCTGCTGGCGAAACCGGTTCTAAGACCATCAACGCTGACGGCATCCTGCTGTATGACGTTGACCCGGCAGAGAACCCCAACGCTTCCCTGCTGATTCGTGGTGTTATTGACACCAAGAAGGCAGCTACAAGCTCTGGCTTCACCTATGATGCTGACGCAATCAAGGCACTCAAGACCGCCGTCCCCGGCATCTTCTGCCGTGACAACATCAGCGTGAACGCTTAATAGGAGGTAAAACAACATGGCACTGAATCTTAAGGAAGTCTTTGCCCCGGCTGCGATTGCCGCCTATTGGACGAATGACCCCACCAATGCGATGCCCTTTGCATCTGACGCACTGTTCCCCGCAAAGAAGAAGGCCGGTCTCGACCTGAAGTGGCTGCGTGGCCACAAGGGCGTTGGCGTGTCCCTGATGCCCAGCGCATTTGACGCAAAGGCTACGTTCCGCACCCGTGAGGGCTTCAAGTTCGATGAGACCGAGATGCCGTTCTTCCGCGAGGGCTACCATCTGGGCGAGAAAGACCGTCAGGAAATCCTGCGTGTTCTGGACAGCAACGACCCCTACGCCCGTGACGTGATGAACCGCCTGTACGATGATACCGCACAGCTTATCACTGGCGCACGCATCGTACCTGAGCGTATGATCTGGCAGCTGCTGGCTCCCGCCAATGGCGTTCCCGGCATCACCATCAAGGCAAACGGTGTGAACTACACCTACAACTACGACCCGGACGGCACTTGGAAGTCCACCAACTACAAGGAAGTCTCTGTCGCAAAGTCCAAGTGGAACGTCACCACTGCCACCCCCATTGCTGACCTGAACGCCGCAAAGGATGCTGTTCTGGCAAGCGTTGGCGAGGTCGTGACCGAGGTGTACATGAACACTGCCACCTTCCGCAACATGATCGCTGCGGACGAGGTGAAGAATCGGTTTATGACGGTCACCGCAAAGGCAAACGCCGTTCTGCTGGATGCCGAAGCACGGCAGATTATCGAATCTGCAACTGGGCTGACCATCCATCTGTATGACAAGATGTTTAAGGCAGACCAGTACAGTGCAAGCGAGAAGTATCTGCCCGATGGCATGGTGGTGGTTGCTCCGTCCGGCGCTCTTGGCAGCACTTGGTACGGTACTACTCCTGAGGAAGCCGACCTGCTGTCCGGCCAGTCTGGTGCATCCGTGTCCATCGTGAACACTGGCGTTGCCATCACTACTGAGCTGACCATTCACCCGGTCAACGCCAACGTCTATGCTTCTGAAATTGTCCTGCCGTCCTTTGAGCGCATGGACGCTGTGTACTGCATCAAGGCTTACTAAGGCGAAAGGAGGAAAGTAGCATGGGAGACCAGTATTCCGAAGCGGCAATCAAGCTAGGGCAGTACATCGCCCCTGCACTTGACCGTGAAATCACGGACGAGGACTACCCACTCTTCGACCTGCTGCTTGATTTCGCCAAAGACAAGATATTTGCACAGGGCTACCCTTTCGGCAACAGGCCGAACGAGTTGCCCTCGCAGTATCAGTCGTTGCAGATACGCATTGCAGCGGAACTGTACAACCACATCGGCGCAAACGGACAGACGAGCTATACCAACAATGGCATTACTCGTGTGTGGGAAAGCTCTGATGTGGCACAGTCTCTGCTGAATGAAGTGATTCCGAGAGTAGGTGTTATCGGCTGATGTTCAATGGTAGCCCGCTGGATAAACGCCCACTGTGGTATTCAAACCCGGTCGGCGAGAAAACGCCTGTTGTGGACGAGTGGGGAAACGAGACTGGCGAATCCGCATACGAATCTTGGAGTGACCCCGCAAAGCTGATGCTGAATGTCAGCCCGCCTACTGGCGCTGCGGAAGCAAACCCTTTCGGCGCGTTCACGGATTATAGCTACGTTGTCAGTTCGTCCAGCAAAAAGCGCAATACCCCACTTTACGAAGGCACACGCGTCTGGTTTCAGACGGACATTTCAAAGCCCTTCAATTACATTGTGGTCAAAGTCGCAGAGCATATCACAGACACGAAGTATGCGCTGAAAGAGGTGGCTGCAAGTGAAAATTAAAGTGAGGTTGAGCGATGCCGGACTTCGTGATGCGGAACGTCAGATACAGGAGTACAAGACCACCCTGAACAAAAAGGCGCAGGAGTTTGCAAAGGCGTTGGCTGACAAAGGGCTTGATGTGGCGAAAGTTCGCTTTGCCAATGCAGAATATGCCGGTAGCAACGATGTTTCTTGCCGTGTTGAGCAGAATGGGAACACCTGCACCATCATTGCAGAGGGCAAGTCAGTTGCCTTTATCGAGTTTGGCACTGGCGCACATCACAACGGATATGGCGGTGAACTACCGCCCGGTGTTGGGGCGCATGGCTCCTACGGTCAAGGCAAGGGTGCTGGCAAACGTTGGTACTACTACGGTGACCCCGGCAATGCTGGAACCTATGTGGATACCGTTCCCGGCAAAGGTCAGTTGAATTACACCAGCGGCAATGAACCGGCTATGGCTATGTGGGGAGCTGTTGAGGAAATGGCTTCTCAGGTCGAAGCAACGTGGAGGGAGGTTTGGAATAGTTGATTGATTATTTCAACTCTATCTACACGGCTGTTGCTAAGGAACTGCGAAAGCAAGTTCCCGGTATCTTCGTCACTAGCGAAATTAATGACAGCCCTGTTAAGAGGTTTCCGTGTGTACAGATAGAGGAAAACAACAATTTGCCTGTGCATCTTGATTCTGCCGGTCACAGCAAGTACGCCGCCGTTTCCCTGCGTGTGCGTGTCTACTCTAACAAGAACCCCGGACGCAGTGCAGAAGCACGCTTTATTGTTGGAATCGTGGATTCTGTTCTCGAACCCAAAAAGTTCTATCGCAAATCGTTTGCCCCGTTGAATGGGCTGTATAACAATTCCGTCTATCGGATTGATTGCAGCTATGGGGCAACAATCGGAGAGGACGGAATGATTTACCGAAAATAAGGAGGTAAACATTCTATGAGTACTGCTATCTCCGGTCTGAATACCACCCTGTATTGTGGCGACAGCGCAACTGCTCTGACGAAGCTGTGCGACATCAAGGATGTGCCCGACCTGATCTCCGAGCCTAACCTTCTGGATGCCACCACGCTGTCTGACCCTATGCAGGTCAACATCTTTGGCATCATCCAGAGCGACACCAAGTCCTTTACTGCCAACTACAACAAGACTGACTACAAGAAGGTCAAGGAAGCTGGCTATGATGAAACTTCCGAGAGCAACGCCGTGAAGTACTACGCCCTGAAGATGCAGGACGGCTCCGGTTTCACTTGGCAGGGTATGCATCAGGTCGGTCTGTCCGGCTTTGGCGTGGACGAGGTTGTTGAAATGACCATCAACTGCATTTTCACCAAGAAGCCCGAGTTCAGCGAGACCATGACTGTCAATGGCGGCTAAACCGCAAAAATCGAATCAATCAAACCGGGCAGAACTGAACAACGGATTTGGTTCTGCTCCTATTTATAAAGGAGAGCATTTATTATGGCTGCTAAGGTTATCAACTTTCATTCCCCCGATGGTAAGAACACTTACGAGCTGACTTTCACCCGTGACAGCGTGGAAGCTACCGAGCGTGCAGGTTTTCAGATTGGCCAGTATACCCAGATGACCAATCTGCTGTCTAACTCTCGCGCTCTGTTCTACGGCGCTTTCATCGCTCGGAACAAGGGCATCAAGCGCAAGGTCGTGGACGAGATGTTCCAGCACATCGAGGAGAAGGAAGATTTGATGGGCGTTCTGCTTGAGATGTTCATGGACGCTTCCAAGTCTCTGCTGGCAACTGACACTGAGGACAAGACCGCAAAAAACGCAACGTGGGAGATTGTGTAACCGCACAATCTCAGGAAACAGACGAAGAGGGAGAGCCGTTCTCCTTCTCCAAGCTGTTCCACGATGTAGAAGCCTATTACATCTCCATCGGCATGACCTATGACCAGTTTTGGTACGGCGATGTCTGGCTGGCGAAAGTTTACCGTGACGCAGAGGAGCTGCGGGAACGCAGAGCCAACACGGAAGCGTGGAGAAATGGCTTTTACATGGCATCTGCGCTTTCCTCTACGGTTGGCAATATGTTCCGAAAGAAAGGGTCTAGCCCCATCAAGTACATGGATAGGCCGATTCCCCTTACTCAAAAGGAGAAAGACGAGTATGAATACCAACGCGCAGTTGAGGCGCAGGAGCGAATCAAGAGAACGATGTTCTCTATGATGGAAAGTGATGGTGGTAGTGATGGCTGATGTTGATATTACGAGCTTATCCGTAGAGATTTCTGCGGAATCGCAGGGCGCAGAGCTTAATATCGACAAGCTCGCTACCGCCATTTCTAATTTGCGCACAAAGGGCAATGTCACGAAGGTTGTAAACAGCCTTGACAAGCTGGCCGATTCCATTGCAACGCTGAAACAGGCATCCGCTGGAATGTCTGGTCTGGACAAAATCACCAGCTTTCTGAATGGGCTTTCCAATGTCAACACGACTGCAAGCGCAAAGAGCATCAACACGGTCGTGAATTCAATCAAGAAGATTCCTGCGGCTGTGTCTGGCTTGAACGGAGTGGACTTTTACTCCATGTCTGGAAGCATTACTCAGCTCACTAACGCTTTGGCTCCGCTGTCCATTTTGGACGCATCAAACCTTAAAGCTCTTAGCAGCGCTTTCAATGCGATCGGAAAGGTTCCGGACCTGACCGACAAGCTGAAAGCGACAGACCTTGATTCTTTTGCAAGCTCTTGTCAGAAGATTTCTGCTGCCCTTACTCCCCTTGCATCTCAGCTCGACAAGGTAGGCAACGCTTTCGCAAAGCTCCCGCCGCAGTTGAGTAAGGTGGTTACACAGGCGAACCGTGTGACCGCAGCCAACGAAAAGCAACGCAAGAGCTATCTCAGCCTTTCCAATCAGATGAACGGCTTTATGCGGAACATGGCAAAGCTCGTCTCGCTGAAAGCCATTGCTGATTATCTTGGCAACGCTGTTGCGAAATTTAACGACTTCTACGAAGCGGCTAATATGTTTGGCGTATCGATGGGTGATATGACAAACGAAGCGAGCGGTTTCATTGATAAGATGGAACAATTGCTTGGAATCGACCCGTCAGAAGCCATGAACGCTATGGCGAACATTTATAGCATGACAAAGAGTTTTGGACTTGCAAAAGATCAAGCATATACTTTGTCGAAAAGTCTTACCCAGTTAGGCTATGACCTTTCTTCGCTGAAAAACATCCCTATTTCGGAAGCGTTTACAAAGATTCGTTCGGCTATGGCCGGCGAACTTGAGCCAATGCTTCAGCTTGGCGTTGATATTTCTCAAGCAAGACTTCAGCAAGAACTTCTTGCGCTTGGTTTTAATAAGCAGGTTTCCACGCTTTCTCAGGCAGATAAAGCTACCTTGAGATACATTGCAATTTTGAAGCAGACCACCGATGCGCAGGGCGATTTTGCTCGGACGCTTTCTAGTCCTGCGAATATGATTCGCGTTCTGAAAGCACAGTTGTCTGGCCTTGCGCGAGATATCGGTTCTTTGTTTTACCCTGCTTTGAAATCCATTCTTCCCCCTCTGATTGCGGCAGTTGAACTTATCCGAGAATTTGTCCAGTGGGTTGCAAAGCTGATGGGTGTGAAGGTCGTGTTTACTGATTTCACTAAAAGCGCTGACAGCGTTGGTGGCATCGGTGACGCAATGGATGACACGGCCGATTCGACAAAGAAAGCCGCCAAAGCCCTCAAGGACTACACGATGGGCTTTGATGAACTGAACATCATTGACCCCACACAGGGAAGTTCTGGTTCTGGCAGCGGCGCATCTGCTGGAAACATCTTGGGCGATGTAGACCTGTCCGGCTACGATATGTTCAAGCAGTACAACGAAGAGTTTGCAAAGCAGATTGATGCTATCAAGCAGAAAATCAAGGCTATGCTTCCTCTTATAGCGACTGTAGCAACCGCCCTTGCTGCTTGGAAGCTCACAAATCTTATTACGGATATTGTGGATGCTATTTCCAAAATGAACGCATTGAAATCCATTGTTTTGGGTCTTGGCGTTTTTACAGTAGGTGTCGTTCTTGAAATTACAGGCATTAAAGACGCGATTGAAAATGGCGTAAATGGGAAAAATTTCGCCGAAATTGTTCTTGGTGCTTTGATTGGAACTACAGGCGCAGCCATTCTCGGTAAAGGAATTGCTCAGTTTATCGTGACCGGCTTTGGCAATACTGCTGTTGGAGCGGCCATTAAAGCGGCTGGTGGCTCTACTGCTGGCGCGATTATTGGAGCAGCAGTTGGCGGAGTAGTAACCGGCATACCTATGTTTGTAACGGGCGTTTACGATGCTGTCAAGAATGGCTTAAACACGTTAAACGGAATTTTGATTCCGCTTGGCTCGACGATGGCTGGCGCAGGCATTGGTGCAATTATCGGTTCTCTTGGTGGCCCGATTGGTACAGGCATCGGTACGCTGATTGGTTTGATTGTTGGTGGTCTGACCGATGTCGGAATTGCGATTTATCAAAACTGGGACAAAATTACAGAATCTCTCGACAAGGCAAGCGAGAGCTTAAAAAACTGGTTTGTCGGCGTTGGCGAGTGGTGGAATGAAAAGTGGCAAGGGTTCAGCGCTAATTTTCAGACTGCATGGGACAGCTTGCCCGGATTTGTTCAGCATCCAATTCAGGCGCTTAACCAAGCAAGCGCAGGCTTAAAGCAGTGGTTTGCTGGTGTTGGCGAGTGGTGGAACCAGAAGTGGGCCGGATTCAAAGAAAACTGGGACAAGGCTTGGAACAGTTTGGTTGATACAATTAAAAATCTCCCTGCAAAATTTTTGGACTATGGCAAAAACATCGTTCAGGGCTTGATTGATGGTATCAACAAAGGAATTGAGAATGCAAAGAAAACTGTTGGTGGACTTGCAAAGGCTATTCTAGATAAGTTCACGACAGATACTGGCATCCACTCTCCTTCTAAAGTCTTTGAACAGTTCGGTATCTACATCGACCAAGGCCTTGCAAACGGTATCACTGCAGCACTTCCTTACGTTGAACAGGCTATGACTAATCTGGCAAACGTTGTTCAGCAGAAGGGCAACGAGATGATTGACTATGGCGCGACCACTGCAACGAATTTTGTTGATGGTTTCTTCAATGGTCTGGACAGCAAGTGGCAAGAACTTGATTCCGGCTTGCAGAATGACTTCTTCGGCACAGTGCAGAATCTTTGGAATGCTGTGCAGAACGGCGACTTAAAAACAATTGGTACAACTGCCGCTGCTATTATCTGGCAGGCGATGGGAGAAGGCAACCGAAATCAGGTAAAAGCATATGCGCAAAGCTTTATTTCCAACATTGCTGGAATTTTGAAGGATGCATCCAAAACCTTGTTTAACGAAGCGTTAAAAGTTGGCAAGGTTATCTGGAGCGGCATAACAAGCAATTTTGGAAAAATCGTAAAGAGCGTTTCCAATCTTGGAACTACGATTTCTACATCAATTAGCGCGTTGAAGGTGCCTTTAGCTACCACTGGCACTGCGATCAGTCAAGGCCTTTTCGGTGGTCTTGTAAGCTCTTTCCCTGAAATTTTTGCTGCAATGGGCGGCTTGATTGGAAGTGTTGGCTCTGCGTTTGTTGGCCTTCTTACTTCTATTGCCGGTGCGCTTTCGTCTACAGTTTTCGGCATTCCTGTAGCGCTTATTGTGGGCGCGGCCGCAATTGCCTTAGGCGCTGCGATTGCGGGTATTGTGAGCAATCTCGGTGGGAAATATTCAACTGACAATTCTTCTTACGTCGGAACCCCTGAATACGATGCTTCTACAGGTTCCACCACTTCTGCAAATGGATACTACAGCAATACATCATCCGGGTCAACAAGCTCTTCCGATCTGCAAGGCGCGGTTTACAACGGCTGCTATAATGCGTTTCTTGATATTTTCCAACGCTATGGTGACGAAATTACCGGTGGCAAGGAAGTCAGGTTGTTCATTGACGGAAAGCAGATTACTGCTTCGGTCGAAAAGCAGCAGGCTGACCGTGGTGTGCAAATCATGGGTACGGAAGTGTATAGCTATTGAGGAAGGGATGGTGAATTATGCAAGCTCTTGTATCAGTGAACGGCGTAGATTTGCCAGAGCCTTCCTCTTATAGCGCAACGACTTCAACCATCGTTGATTCTGGCCGAAACGTGCAGGGCAAGGTTGTTGGCTCTGTGGTTCGACACGATGTTGCAAAAGTGGCTCTCAAGTGGAATTACCTTACTGCAAAACAATGGGCTTCCGTTATCGGCCCATTCACTACAAACTTTTATTGCACGGTACGATTTTACAATCAAGCAACAGCTTCTTATTCCACACGTCAGATGTATGTTTCCGACCGAACGGCCGGAATGTGGCGAAGGGGCCCAAACACCGGAAATGTGATGGGCTGGACGGATTGTTCGTTGAGCCTGGTTGAGGTCTAAAGGTGGTGATTTTATATGTCTGTAAAGCCGTCCGATAAGTGGCTTTCACAATATAATAATACGCTTGTACCTGAAACTTTTATTCAGATTACTTATCATGCAGCTGATGATGCGGCGCAAACGGACGCTATTGCAAGTTCAGGTTCGCAAACCGTGTTTAGTAACGCGGCATCCATCACTGATCTGGACATTTCCACTTCTGGAAATTATGCGACTGCTGAAACTAATTTTTGGGTTTTAGATGGAAGCTTTGATATCGTTCCGGATTCTGAACCGTATCAAGAATGCGGCTATGTAAGCGGCGAATGCGTATCAAGCTTCAATCATCCAACCATCACATTTTCTTTTAGTAAAATCCACGAAGAAAAAATACCGGGCCTGACAATCGTTTGGTCTGAAATTTTAAATGAGTGGGCAAAATCATTTAAAGTCTCCGCTTACAAAGGAACTACTCTTCTTTTGGAAAAGCAAATTGATAACAACGATTCCGTCGAAACTTCAATTGAATTTGAGATTTCCAATTATGATTCGGTTGTTATTGAGGTTCTTGAATGGTGTATTCCAAACCGAAGAGCTCGTATCTCGCAAGTGGAATTTGGACAGCGTGTGAGATTTAGCAAAACAGACCTTCTGTCGTATTCCCATAAATCAAAGCGCGACCCAATTTCCGGCCAGCTTTCTAAGGATTCAATTTCTTTTTCTATTGATAACAGCGACCAAAAATGGAATCCTATCAACCCTGACGGTCTCTACAAGTATTTGTATGAGCGCCAAGCTGTTTTTGTAAAGTATGGCATGGACTTGGACGGACAGACTGAATGGATTAACGGAGGAAAGTTTTACCTTTCTAGTTGGAGCATTCCTTCCAATGGCATTACCGCTTCCTTTGAAGCTCGCGATGCTTTGGCGTTTTTAATCGATTCACTATACACCGGAAGGAAAAGCGGAACTTTATACGAAATGTGTTATGACGCTTTGGAACTTCTTGATGTTTCCGGTATCAGCTATTACATCAACGAATCTTTGAAGGACTATACAACTGATTTTAGCAACGAAAATTCTTCGTATAAAAACGCTGATGTTCTACAGCTTTCTGCTAACGCAGCCGGTATGGCTTTGTATCAGACAAGAAACGGTGAGATTCGGATTGACCGGGTTCCGTACCTTCCTGAAAACAAGTCCGACATTTATGAAATCACTGAAATCAATGATTATCAGTATCCGGAAATCACTTTTTCTAATAAATTAAAAAACATCTCTTACTCTCTAAATGGGGCTTCGTCATTGTATCCGAATGGTGCTACTGGCGATGGTGTTACACAAAGCGTAAACAATGCGCTTATCTCTTCTTCTATCATCTCTCAGCCAAAAAATGTTCTAACTGAAAGCTATAAAGTGCTTTCTAACCGTCGAAAAGCCACCCTGTCTTATCGTGCCAGCCCACACAACGATGCTCTTGATTTTGTCAAGCTCAATCATCAGTTTGGATATTCTTCTAACTTGTTGATTACGGATGTTTCTTACACGTTTAATGGCAGCTTCAAGGGTTCCGTTACCGGGTATATGATTGAAGATGTTGATTCGTTACAAATCAATGCTTCTGAGATTTACTTGCATCCTTCCGACACGATTACGCTCACTGCAACGCTTACCCCTGCATCTGCCGATTCCCCTGTTATTGTTTGGAATGCATCTCCCGCTGGTATCGTTGAGCTGAATGTCATCAAGAACGAACGCGGCGTATCTGTCTGCAACGTTACGTATTTACACAGCGGAAATGCAACGATTACAGCTACAGTTGCGAGCCTTTCTGCTTCTTGCAATGCTACTGCGATTGCGGATGAGATTTCCAACCTCAAAGAAGGCGATACCGTTTACATCTCCGTCGCTGGCGTTTATACCGCTTTTCTTGTCTCAAAGCATAATTACGAGCCAGAATTAAATGGCAAAGGGAGAACGCTTCTTGCACTTAAAGACGCGAAAACAGAAAACATTGCGTGGGATAGTAAAATGACAACTCCCGCAGAATATTCGACCAGCAGTATTGATGCTTTATTAAACGGAAACATAAAAAATTCTTTTTCTGATTTTATGCAGAAAAAAATCGGCAAAACTACTTTTTATTATACCCCCGCGTTCAAAAAAAATAATTCTAACGAGTACGTACCTTCTGCTGTGTCTACTTTATCTCGCAGTATATTTTTACCTTCCGCAAAAGAAATATACTACGGATTTCCAGATAACAGTAGTTCTATTAACGAAATTTGGGGTTATGGATGCAACGTAGAAGGAAGCCCGCTCCCTACAGCAAAAGAACTTTTGAGAAATCCTTTTTTTACCATCGGAGACGATTACAGCCCGTATCAGCAGTGGACGAGAACTCCCGTTACACATCTTGAATATTTTGGCATGAATCCTTCTGTTGGGGATATCTATTATCGTTCTATTGTTGTTTCAGGGTATTGGGACAAAGCGCATCTTGGCAATTCTAGTGACAAAGAAGAATTATTTTTTTATGATTGTATCGGTTCTGGCAACGATGGCCGCAAGTGCTATCATTACATGTTTACCGTTCCGAGCAATTTGCCTATCGGGTATCAAAACAGAGTTGAGGAAGAATAATTTATGGCTCGTTGGATTACAGACCGAACGCAATCAGATGTTGACCGCGTGAAAGAAATTACCGCAAAGGCGAGAACAGGCACGTGGACAAAAGTCGAACAATCGGAATGGCTTGCCGGAATGAAGGGCGCTTTAAGCTATACGGATTTTAACCGCATTGAATCCGGCATTCAAGAGCTTGGCTCCATTGTTGGCGCGTCTGTTTCTGTTCGGACTGATTGGACAGTCGATGGATATATGAAAGTCTCCGATGCAACACGTTGGCTTTCTAACATCAACTCCATTCGCACTAAATGCTCTGGCCCATCTGGTATTGCAGATACGCCAGAAAGCATAAATAAACTCGATTTTTCAACGATGAATCAAATCGAGCAAATTTTGTTCGACATTGAAACGCTTGCTAAAACATACGTTACGTTTTCCGGTGAATACATGACAGGAGATGGACAATATGGTTTTTGAAGACCGTGTGGCAAAACATCCGGGTCGGTGGACAATGGCAAAATCGGATGGAACATCCGAAATTGTCACTCTTATCCGAAATGACGAGCCAATAAAAGAAGGAACACCAATCAATGCATCTACCTTAAACGAGCTGAGTACTGTTGCAGGAGCAATTAACGCAAAAGAAGAAGCCGTTTTAGCAGCGCAGGCTGCTGCATCCGAAAGGGCTAAAGCAGAACAAGCAGCTACAAATTCTGCGAACGCTGTTAAGGCCGATTTGAAAGAATACTTAGATAAAGCAGTCACGAGCGCGTCAAATGCGGCGGAGAGCGAAAAAAATGCGAAAGCGTCTGCAAATGCTGCGCAGGAACACCAGACCGGAGCGGAGGCTGCACAGAAAAAAGCAGAAGATGCCGCCGATCGTGCCGCCGCCATCGTAAGCACCGATAAGACGCTAACGGTAGAAAATGCCCCAGCTGACGCAAAGGCAGTTGGCGAAGCCCTAAAGAATTTGAATATTCGCCCGGCCACATCCACAACACTTGGCGGAATCAAGGTGGGCAGTGGACTTTCTGTGGCCGACGATGGTACGCTGAGTGCTGACATTGTAATCCCAGAAGTGGACAAACTAACCGCCTACCCCGTTGGCAGTATTTTTCAAACAGTTAGCACTACCAGTCCCGCCGCACTGTTCGGCGGCACATGGCAGGAGATTGCGCAGAACCGGGTACTGATGGGTGCGTCCTACGCCCACGCAGCGGGCACCACCGTGGAAGCCGGACTGCCCAACATCACGGGCCGTGCTGGCCCAGATGAGCAAGCTGGTTTTTATAACGTCAATAGACCAAATGCATATGGTGCATTTTATGGAGGTGGAAAATCCTACGACTGGGCTGCTTCAGGCACTAGCACCCCCGGCAAAGACCTTTGTTTCGACGCTTCCCGCTCGAACCCTATCTATGGCCGCAGCAACACCGTGCAGCCTGCCGCATACTATGTGCACATCTGGCGCCGCGTGGCATGAGAAAGGAGGTTTTGAACCATGAAGATCATTGACGAGACCGGCGCGGTCGTGGAAAACCCCGACCTGACCCTTGGGTATCTGGTGGACGACACTGAAGAAGTCATCCACCCCGCCGTAGAGGGCGTGGAGGAGCAGTGGCACTGGGAGACCGTGACCGAGTATCCGAACGG
>ERZ773162.351-NODE-351-length-56241-cov-7.055281_pt1 | contig 56241 bp, 45 predicted proteins | sample MGYA00511113_ERZ773162 | MGnify/ENA primary metagenome ERZ773162 (study PRJEB29015, sample SAMEA2737807) | human gut metagenome | biome: human gut; feature: human-associated habitat; material: faeces | place: China | collected 2012 ... | reverse complement strand
TCATGATCTACTCCGCCGGCAACGGCCTTGTGAACCTGTTCACGCCGACCTCCGGCGCCATCATGGGCGGCTTGGCCCTCGCCAAGATCGAGTACTCGACCTGGCTCAAGTTCGGCGCGAAGCTGTTCGTGGTCCTCGGCATCGTCTGCATGGTGATCCTTACCGCTGCGATGCTCATTCTGCCTGGAGCAGCCTAGGATGTACCGATAACAGCCTGCCGGCTGTCATCCTTCCGGGAGGGCGTCCCCTGCGCGGGGCGCCCTCCTCGTGTGTTCCGCCTGGCTCTTCCTCGTTTTGGAAAATGTGCCATTTTGGCCCAAATCTGGAAAACGTGCTATTTTGGCTCGCGAAATTTGGAAAATGTGCTTTTCTGTTTTCGGGAAACACCTAGTTTGACCTGGTATAACTCCAGATTTCCCAGGTCAGAGACCTGAACAAAAAAGCACATTTTCCAAGTGAAAAGCTCGCGGCTCGGTAGTTGCGTGCAATGGTCCGATGGGCTGCGAGGCGAGGAAAGAAGCTCGGCGAGGGTCGCAAGGCAACTCCGTCGTTTCCTGTATATGTAGATGCTCGGTGAACGGCGGGTTTTTGCGGGAGAAAATCATTGACTCGCGCGGGGGTGTCGGGTAAGATATCGCCTTGCGTTTAGTCACATTCAAGGAGAAACTTACATGTACGCAATCGTGAAAACGGGCGGCAAGCAGTACAAAGTCGCCCCCGGAGACAAGATCAACATCGAGAAGCTCAACGTCGAGCCTGGCGACAAGGTGGAACTTGAGGCCATCTGCGTGGTAGACGGCGACAAGGTGGAGGCCGACCCCGAGAAGGCCGCCAAGACCAAGGTCGTGGGCACCGTGCTCGAGCAGTTCAAGGGCGACAAGGCGCTGGTCTTCAAGTTCAAGAAGCGCAAGAACTACAAGAAGCTGCGCGGTCATCGTCAGAACCTGACCCGCGTGAAGATCGAATCCGTCGGTACGGCCAAGGCCGAGTAACGGGTTAAGGAGGAATCTCTCATGGCACACAAGAAAGGCTTGGGCTCTACCCGTAACGGTCGCGACTCTCACGCGCAGCGACTGGGCGTGAAGAAGTTCGCCGGCGAGGCTGTGAAGACCGGCAACATCATCGTCCGCCAGCGCGGCACCCACTTCCATCCCGGTGAGAACGTGGGCCGCGGCAAGGACGACACCCTGTTCGCCCTGTGCGATGGCACGCTGAAGTTCACGCGCGGCCAGAAGCGCAAGATTCACGTCATCCCGGCCGAGCAGACCGCCTAAACGCTTTTAGTCTCAACGACTGCGTAACATCAACGGTAACCCAATGCCCTCTGAAGTTTCAGGGGGCATTGTTGTATTCAGCAAGAAAACGCGCGCAGCGGTGGCGGGAGGAGGCGCTCGACGACCTCTGATCGCCCCCTGGAGAACGCGGCCGTTAAGAAATAGCTTCCATGTCAGCAGCAATAATGCGGGGATGGTACCGACTTGTGTGCGTTCCTCTCGCTATTTCTTTTGCCGCGTTCGGAAGGGGATAAAGCGATCAGCGGGCGGCGAGCGCCTCCTCCCGCCACCGCCCGAGAGGAATTCTGGGCAGAGTGTGCGATAATCTGCACACTGACTAGTAAGGAAAGGCTCCTATGTTCATCGATAAGGTTCGCATCAATGTGAAGGGCGGCAATGGGGGCGCCGGGTGCATGTCGTTCCGACGCGAGGCCCACGTGCCTAAGGGCGGCCCCGACGGCGGCGACGGCGGTCACGGCGGCAACGTCATCGTTGTGGCCGACGCCTCGGTCTCCTCGCTCATCGAGTACCGCTTCAAGCACCACTTCAAGGCCGAGCGCGGTACCCATGGCCGCGGCAGCCGCATGCACGGCGCTACCGGCGAGGATCTCGTGCTGAAGGTGCCCGTGGGTACTGTCGTGCGCGAGTATTTCGAGGAAGAGGGGGAAGTGGGCGAGATGATCGCCGATCTGACCCACGACGGCGAGTCGGTCACCGTGGCGCGCGGCGGCATGGGCGGCCGCGGCAACATCCACTTCGTCACCTCCACGCGTCGCGCCCCGGCCTTCGCCGAGCTGGGCGAGCCGGCCGAGGAGCGCTGGATCGAGCTGGAAATGAAACTCATGGCCGATGCGGCCTTGGTGGGCATGCCGTCGGCGGGCAAAAGCTCGCTCATCGCGAAGATGAGCGCCGCGCGGCCGAAGATCGCCGACTACCCGTTCACCACGCTCGTTCCCAACCTCGGCGTGGCCACCTCGGGCGACCTCTCCTTCGTCGTGGCCGATATCCCGGGGCTCATCGAAGGGGCCTCCGAGGGCCGCGGGCTGGGACACGAGTTCCTGCGCCATATCGAGCGCACGGCCCTCATCGTGCAGGTCGTCGATTTGACCGGCGACTGGGAAGGCCGCGATCCTTTGGAGGACTACGAGATCATCAAGAACGAGTTGGCCCTGTACGCCGACGAGCTGGCGGCGCGGCCCCGCATCGTCGTGGCCAACAAGATCGACGTGCCCGGCACCGAGGAGGCCTGCGAGGCGCTGGCCGCCCGGGTGCGCGAGGACTCCATTGCCGCGGCTGGGGGCAACGAGTTCGTGGAAAGTCCCATCGATCCGAAGCTCTACCGCATAAGCGCGCTGACGGGCGCCGGCGTGGACTCGCTGAAGGCCGCCATCGCCACCAAGGTGCACGCCCTGCGCGAGGCGGCCCGCGAGCAGGCGGCATCCGACATGCAGTACGACCACGTGTGGGAGCTGCGCCGCGAGGCCCGCGAGAAGCGCTTCGACATCATCTCCGAGGGCCCCGGCGCCTGGCGCGTTTCCGGCGTGCAGGTGGAGCGCATGGTGGTGCAGACCGACTGGGAGAACGAGGAGGCCGTGGCCTTCTTCCAGCACCGCTTCAAGCGCATGGGGGTCGATACGGCCCTCGAGAAGGCCGGCGCCCGTGACGGGGACGAGGTGCGCATCCTCGGCTTCTCGTTCGCTTTCGAATCTCCCACGGCCGGTGCCGTGGATGTCTACCAGGAGCTGGATATCTGATGAGTGACGCGACGCACAGGCGCAAGCGCCTGGTGGTGAAGATCGGCTCGGCCACCCTCACCACCTCCGAGAGTTCCATCGACTACGGGTTTCTGAACGATCTGGCCGATCAGGTGGCGCGGGTTCGCGCGGCCGGATGGGACGTGGTCATCGTCACGTCGGCGGCCATTGCCTGCGGCCTGGAGGCACTGGGCATCGCCAAGCGCCCGACGGACATGCCGAGCCTGCAGGCGGCGGCCTCCGTGGGGCAGAGCGCCCTTTCCACGGCCTATGCCGAGGCCTTCGGGGCGCAGGACATGCTGACGAGCGTGGTGCTGCTCACCCGGCGCGATACGGCGGACCGCTCGGCCTACCTGCACGCGCGGGATACGCTTGACCGGCTTCTGGAGCTGTCCGTGGTGCCCATCGTGAACGAGAACGACACGGTGTCCGTCGAGCAGATCCGCTTCGGCGACAACGATACCTTGGCGGCGCTCGTGGCCTGCCTCATCGACGCCGACCTCATGGTGATCCTCTCGGATATCGACGGGCTGTACACGGCGAACCCGCAGATCGATCCGGCGGCCACGCTCATTCCCGTCGTGGATCGCGTCGGCCGCGACATTCTGGCTGCGGCCGGGGGCGCGGTGTCCGGCGTGGGAAGCGGCGGCATGATCACGAAGATCAAGGCGGCCCGGGTGCTCATGGCCGCAGGCATTCCCATGGTCATCTGCCAGGGGAGGCGCGCGGACTGCATCGTTCAGGCCGCTGCCGGAGAGGCAGTCGGCACGCTGTTCACGGCGCCGGACCGCCCCCACGAGATCACGGCCAAGAAGCTGTGGATCGCGCTCGGGGACTCCGTGCACGGCACCGTCGTCGTGGACGAGGGGGCCCGCGATGCTCTGGTGATGCGCGGCAAGTCGCTCCTTTCCGTGGGCATTCGCGCCGTGGAGGGCGACTTCGGGTTGGATGACATCGTGGACGTGGCCGACGAGACGGGGCACGTGTTCGCGCGGGGCCGTGCCGCGGCGGCGAGCGACCTTCTGAAGCTGGCCTGCGGGCGCAGCCGCGAGGAGGTGGCGAGCAACGCCATCCTGGCCGTGCTGGCCGACCGCCCCGTCATCCATCGCGACGAACTGGTTCTATTCGAATAGGAGAGGCCCATGACTTTGGAAGAGGAAGTGCGCGAGCTGGCGAAATTCGCAAAAGCGGCGAGCGTGAAGTTGGCTCAGGCGACGACCGAGGAGCGCAACGGGGCGCTGCTCGCCATGGCGGCGGCCCTGCGGGCGCAGGCGCCGGCCATCGTGGAGGCCAACGGCGAGGACATGGAGGCGGCCCGGGCGGCCGGCACCACCGAGGCGCTGCTGGACCGGCTCATGCTGGACGAGTCTCGCGTCTTTGCTATGGCCGACGCTTTGGAGGAGGTGGCGGCGCTGCCCGATCCGCTCTGCGTCGTGTCGCTGGAATCGACCCTCTACAACGGCATCGAGCTTCGGCGCGTGTCGGTGCCCCTCGGCGTGGTGGCCATGGTCTACGAGGCCCGGCCCAACGTGACCGCCGACGCTGCCGGGGTCTGCGTGAAGTCCGGCAACGCGTGCATCCTGCGGGGCGGCAGCCTTGCGGCCCGCTCCAACGAGGTCATCGCCGACGTGCTGGCCGCGGCTGCCGTGGAAGCGGGGCTGCCGGAGGGCTCTATCTGCGCCGTGACCACCACCGACCGGGCGGCCACTGATGTGCTCATGGGATTGCACGGCCTGGTGGACGTGCTCATCCCCCGCGGCGGTGCGGGGCTTATCCGCCATTGCGTGGAGCATGCCCGCGTGCCGGTCATCGAGACGGGCACGGGCAACTGCCACGTGTACGTGCATGCCTCCGCCGACCCCGCGATGGCCCGCGACATCATCAAGAACGCGAAGTGCCGCCGCTACGGGGTGTGCAACGCCGCCGAGACCCTTCTGGTGGATGCGGCGGTGGCCGATGCGGTGCTGCCGCCCATTCTCGCGGACATGAAGGAGGCCGGCGTGCTCGTCCACGGCGATACGCGCGTACTCGCCATCGCCGAGGCGGCCGGGCTTTCCGCGGCTGGCGACGCACCCGACGTCGTGCTCGCCGACGAGGCCGACTGGGAGACCGAGTATCTGGGGCCCGAGCTGGCGGTGAAGTGCGTGGAAGGGTTGCAAGAGGCCATCGACCACGTGAACCGCTACGGCACGAAGCACTCCGAGGCCATCGTCGCCTCCGACGAGGCGGCCCAGGACGCCTTCCTCGCCCAGGTGGACGCGGCGGCGGTGTACGCCAACGCCTCCACGGCCTTCACCGACGGCGGCCAGTTCGGCCTTGGCGCCGAGATCGGCATCTCCACCCAGAAGATCCACGCCCGCGGGCCTTTTGCCGCCGACGCGCTCACCTCTTACAAGTACGTGTTGCGCGGCGCGGGCCAGGTGAGGGCCTAAGGGCGATGGACGGCGCCGTGGATTCGCTGGCGCAGCGGGCACGGGCGGGCGCGCTCGTGCGGCTGGGTATCATGGGGGGCACCTTCGACCCCCCTCACCTGGGGCATCTCGTCTGTGCCGAGGAGGCCCTCGAGGCTGCGAACCTCGATGCGGTGCTGTTCGTGCCCACGGGCCGTCCCGCCTTCAAGCAGGATCGTCTTGTGACCGCCGGCGAGGTGCGGCTGGCCATGGTGGCCGCCGCCGTGGCCGGCAACCCCGCCTTCGCCGTGAGCGCCCTGGAGGTAGAGCGCCCCGGCGTCACCTACGCCGTGGACACGTTGCGCGAGCTGCGCGAGGAGCTGTCGGGGGTGGAGCTCGTCTTCATCGTCGGCGCCGACGCGGCCCTCACGCTGCCCCGATGGCGAAAGAGCGCCGAACTGGCACACCTCGCGGCGTTCGCGGCGGCCACACGGCCCGGTTTCGAGCTGGGGGAGCAGGCCTTGCGCGATCTGCGCGAGCACGGATTCGATGTGCGTCCCTTCGCCGTGCCGGGCCTCGACATTTCCTCGAGTGCGCTGCGGCGGCGCGTGTACTCGGGGCGCACCATCCGCTATCTGGTGCCTGAGGCCGTGCGAAAGATCATTGAAGAGGAATCGTTGTACCGAAGGGAGACCGATGGTGGACGGGTGGCGTAGCGATGCATTCTACGAGGCGCGCCGTGACGAGCTGGAGAAGCGGGTGGGCCCGCGTCGTTTCAAGCACAGCCTCGGTGTGTCCGAGACGGCCGAAAAGCTGGCTCGCGTCTACGGCGCCGACGAGACGGCGGCCCGGGTGGCCGGCCTTCTGCATGACTGGGACAAGGGCTATGACGACCCGGGCATTCTCGCGCGGGCCGACGAGCTGGGGATGGAACTGGACGCCGAGCTTGTCGCCATGCCCCGCGTCCTGCATGGCCTCACCGCCGCCGTGGCCTTGGGGCGCGCCTTCCCGGAGCTGCCGCCCGAGGTGCTCACCGCCGTCGAGCGCCATACGCTGGGCGATGCGGGCATGAGCGACTTGGACATGATCGTCTATATCGCCGATGCGCTGGAGCCGGGGCGCAAGGGCAAGGTCGTGGAAAAGCTGCGCGAGAAGATAGGCGAGATCGAGCTGCGCGAGCTGTTCTTGGAGGTGTACGCCTATTGGGTCCAGCTCATCATGGAGCGCCGCCACCCCATCTATTCCAAGACCACGGAAATTTGGAACTCCTATATGCCCGAGCAGGAAGTCTACCGCGCCGAGGCCAACCCCGACCCCATTCCCTACGGTAGGCCTTAACACGACAAAGGCAATGGAGGGAAGAGCTCCGGAAGGGGGCGCTCAGAGGTCTCCGCGCGCCCCCTCCCGGGCCTCTTCCCGGGGGACTTGTGCTAAGGTATGCAAGCAAAATCTGATGTTCCCGAAAGTGAGGATAGCTATGACCGATGCTGTAGAGCAGCAGGCCGCCTTCTCGCGCGAGTGCGCGCTCATCGCCGCCAAGGCCGCCGACGAGAAGAAAGCCACCGACATCATGGTGCAGGAAGTGCGCGATCTCATCGGCGTGACCGACTACTTCGTTATCGCCACGGCCGCCAATTCCCGCCAGGTGGACGCCATCATCGACGAGATCGAGGACAAGCTGCGCGAGGAGGCGTCCATCAAGCCCACTCACCGCGAGATGTCCGCCGACGGAAGCTGGTCGCTTCTGGATTACGGCAACATCGTCGTGCACGTGTTCATGCCCGAGACCCGCGAGTACTACCGTCTCGAGGCGCTGTGGAACGACGCGCCGGTGATCGACCTGGCCGCCGAGGCGGGGCTTGAGAACCTGCAGTACTCCGATCGCATCGCCAAGCTGCTCGGCCGCGAGGCGGCCCAGGGCGACGAGGCTTAAAGCTCCGAGGGCGTCCGACGGGCGATTGGGCCGGCGCGGCAGCGCGCAGAAAGGCAAGGGGCGCGAGGCGCGCATTCCGAGAAGAGAGACCCCTCCGCAACGGCGGAGGGGTCTTTTCTTGTGCCCGCGCCGACCGCCGCGGTTTCGCGGAAGTGCTCTCGCCTGACGCCCGCGCCGACCCCCACGGTTTCGCGGAAATGCTCTCGCGCGAACCGTGGAGAAACCGTGGCGGCGTCCCTGTTTCTTGTCGGCGCCGTCCCTCCTGGGGCGGCAACGGGCGCTGGCGGCTTTCTGCCGGTGGCGCGAGAGGACGGCGAGAGCCCGTCGCGCGGGTGCCGTTCGACTGCTTGTCGCTTGCATGGAGCGCGAATGGCGCTGGAGCTTTTCCGCAGATGACTGGAGACGCCTGCCGCGGGCCTTCCTCGCGCGTTCCTTGTGCTTGCGGGTGCCTTTTGCGAGGCTGCCTGTATGTTGCGGGCGGTTTGTCCGGGCGGCAATGGAAGGGGATCGGCGGCCTTGTGTTCCTTGCTGGTTGCCCGGACAGTCGGGGCCTCGTAAGGTGCGACCTGTTGTTAGCGAGGGCCGAAAGAAGAAGGAGATGCCCATGACCCGTTTCATCCAGCAGAGCGCTTGCGAGGGGAGGCGCCCCCACGGAGTGGTTCCCGACCGCCTGAGGAGCCGACCGCGCCTTCTGTCGCGGCTCCTCGAGGATCGCGGTGCCCTGCGCCTTGTCGTTGCGCCGCCCGGGTTCGGGAAGGCGACGCTCGCATTTGAGTACGCATCCGTGATGTTCCAGTTCGAGCACGTATTCTGGCTGCGCGGCTCGTCGCCCTGCTTCTTGCGGGATTTGGATGCGGGGGTGCTGGCCGAGACGGTGCTTGAAGCCGACGAGCACGCCGCGCTGATGGTGGTGACCGATCTTCCGCTCCTTACCGATGATCGCGCCGAGGCCTTTGCGGAGGTCGTGGAGCGCTTGGCGGATGCGAACTGCGAGGTGATCGCCACGACAACGCGGGCCGATGCGCCGATGGAGCTGTTCGGCAGGCGCGTCGTCATCGGGGCCGCGGAGATGCTGGTAGCGCGGGAGGATTTGGAGGAGGAGCCCGAAGGGGTGACGGATCGGCGCCCCTTAGGGTTGGCCGAGCGCATTGCCGCCCTGCGATGGGGGTCTGCGACGCCGATCCAGCTGGTACTCGGCGCGAGCCGGGCGGGATGCACTCCGGAAGAGGAGCTTGCCCTGTGGGCCATGACGGTGCTCGGAAGGGGCACGATAGACGACGTGCGCGCGCTGCTCGGGGCGCGCCGGGCCGAGAAGGCCTGGGATGCTCTCGCCGCGCGTTGCCCTCTTGTGGGCATTTCCGCCGGCGAAGAGAGCTTCGCCGCGCTTTCCGTGTCCCTTGGGGAGGTGAGGGATCACGGGCGGGCGCGTCTTCAGGCGCTCGCCGAGACCTGCGGGTTCGCCGGTAGGGAGGAGGCGATGGAGGTTTTGGCGGAGCGCTTGATGGAGCGTGGGGAATGCGGGCGCGCCGTGAGCGCGATGACGCTGCTGGCGCGCCGGCGGGCCCACGGCCGGTGGCTGGCGGCGAACGGCTGGGCGGCCCTGTGGGGCGGCGCGGCCGTCGAGGTGTGCGAGCTCTACGACTCGGCGACCCGCACCCAAATGGCAGCCCGTGCGGACATCAACGCCATGATCGCCTGGGCCTGGGCGCAGCGGGGCGATCGCGCGCGGGCCGTTCAGTTCGCCCAGCGCAGCCTTGTCTCGGAGAGGAGCACGCCGCGAACGGTCCTCTCTGCGGCATTGGCGGCCTGGGAGGTGGGCAACGCGGCCACGCGCCGGGCCATGGAGGAGACGGTCGCCTCCTGCCTGGCTGAACTGAATGGCGCCGGGGGAGTCGAGCGCGAGGACGGTCTGGCCGAGCTGGTCGTGGTGGCGCATGGAGTACTGGCGCTGGGCCGCGGCGACGACGTCCTGGCGGTCTGGGCGTCCCGGGTCGGCGAAGCGCTGGACTGGGGGAGCGACTCGCGCATCGACGTGGAGCGCCGGCTGCTCGGCGCCGCGGCGGCGCTGGAGGGCCTGGAGGCGACCGGGGCGCTGGGCGCCGGCGCCGATACGGCCATTGCCGGCCGACCCGAGCTGGTGCGGCTCGTCGCTTGCAGCCATCGCGCCCTGGACGCGCTGGTGGAGCGCGGCTGGAGCCTCGGATTCGGAGCCTACCGGGCGGCCGCCGCCCTGGAGCGGGCGGGGGAGGTGCTCGAGGGCCTCGGCCTGCCGCGGCTTTCCGCTCCCGTGGCCGCCGCATTATTTGCGGCCCATGTCGAGAAGGGGGCGGCCCGCTCGCGCCGCGAGAAGTCTTCCGGAGCTCCTGTCGTCGAGGATCCCGAGCGCGGGCGCAGTTTGCCGGTGCCCAGCGCGCCCCGGACGGCGATGGCCGTCGCGCCCGAGGTGTCCGTGGAGCCGCTGCGCCTGAAGTTGTTCGGCACCATGGAAGTCGCTGTGGGGAGGCGCGACATCACCTATCAGTTCGAGGGCCGCCCGAAGACCCGTCTTCTGCTGGCGCTGCTCGCCCTGCACCGCGGGCGCGAGCTGGGACGCGACCAGATCGTCTCCATGTTGTGGCCCGCCGCCGACAAGCGCACGGGGGCGAAGAGCTTCTACCGCGTGTGGGGAGATCTGCGATCCCTTCTCTCCCAGCAGGGGTCGTGCCCCTACCTCATCCGCAGCCGCTACGGCTGCCGGCTCGATCCCGATTTGTTCGAGAGCGACCTAGACGAGTTCGAGGAGCTGATTCGCTGCCTTCTGTTCGGCCCTGCCGACGATATGGCCTGGGAGAGGGCCATAGCCACGATCCAAGGCTCCTTCGGCAGCGTGCTTCTGCCCACCGAGCGCAAGTGCGAGGCCATCGTCGTCTTCCGCGATCGCCTCGACGCGGAGTTCGTGGACGGCCTGGTGGCGGCTTCGCGGCGTCTTCTTGTCCGGGGGGAGCTCCAGGGGGCGCTGTGGCTCGCTCGGGAGGCCTTTCAGCGCGATGCGGGGCGCGAGGACGCGGCGGCGGCTCTCATGCGCGCGCAGATGGCCACCGGTCAGCGCTCGGCCGCCGTACAGACGTTCTTCGCCTGCCGCGACCGCTTGTCGCGAACGCTGGGACTCGATCCCTCGCCGGCGCTGGCCGCCCTCTACCGGCAGCTGTTGGAAGGCGAGTTGTCTTTCGCCTAGGGGTGAGGCGGGCGAGGCGGCGAAACGAGCAGGAAGTGACACCAGGTTGACACGCTGCCTTCCGTACAGAAGGAGTACTATGGAACCTGACCGTTCCGCTTAGGAATGGGAACGTATTCGATTGCGCCCAGGGGCGGCCGCATCTCGGCCGCGGGCGCGCAGAGAAAGGGGGTGTGCAATGGAGGCTTTCGCTGATGTGGCGGTGCTCTCGCGCATTCAATTCGCGCTGACGGTGGCGTACCACTTCCTGTTCGTGCCGCTGTCCATCGGACTCGGGCTCATTCTGGCCATCAACGAGACCCGCTATTACCGCTCGCGCAAATCCGAGGACGCTGCGGCGACGAAATTCTGGGTGAAGGTGTTCACCGCGACTTTCGCCATCGGAGTGGCCACGGGCATCACCATGGAGTTCTCCTTCGGCACCAATTGGGCGAACTACTCGCGGTTCGTGGGCGATATCTTCGGAGCTCCTTTGGCCGCCGAGGCGCTGTTCGCCTTTTTCCTGGAGTCGGTCTTTCTGGGCGTGCTCCTGTTCGGGCGCGAGAGGGTGAGCCCGAAGTTCTACATGGTGTCCTCGTGGCTCGTGTGGGCCGGGTCGTGCCTGTCGGCGCTGTGGATCCTCATCGCGAACTCCTGGATGCAGACGCCGGCCGGCGCGGAGCTTAACGCCGACGGCACCGAGGCCGTCATCACCGACTTCTTCTCGGCGGCCTTCAACCCGTCCATCTTCGCCCGCTATACCCACACCGTGGACGCGCTGCTCATCATGGGCGCGTTCGTGGCCATGGCCGTGGCCGGCTGGTATATGCTTAAGGGCCGCAACGCCGAGTTCGCCATGAAGACCATGCGCATCGCCGCCGTGGTGGGCATCGTGACCTCCTGCGCCATGATCGTGTTTGCCCACTCTTCGGCCGTGGTGGTGTGGAACGAGCAGCCCACCAAGCTCGCCATGATGGAGGGCATGTACGATTCCGAGGTGCCCCCGCTGTACGCCGTGGGCATTGTGGATGAGGACAACCAGGAGGTCATCGCTCCCTTCGCCATTCCCGGCGGCACGAGCTTTCTGGCCACGGGCAACTTCGAGACGGAGTATCCGGGCTTAAACGAGCTCGCCCAGACCGAGGAGTACGGCGACATGGTGGTGGAGGACATGCCCGTGGGGCTCGTGTTCCAAAGCTACCACCTCATGGTGGCCATGTACGGGCTCATCATGCTGACGAGCATTCTCGTGCTCGTGTTCACCTTCAAGGGCGGCCGCATCGCGAAGATGCGCTGGCTGCAGTGGGCGGCGGTGCTTTCGCCCATCTGGCCGTTCATCGCCATTCAGACGGGTTGGATCACCGCCGAGGTGGGGCGCCAGCCCTGGGTGGTGTACCCGTCGGTCACCGGCCCCGACGGCGTGTCGCTGCTGACGGCCGACGGCATCTCCATGTCGGTGTCGGCGCCGGAGCTGTGGCTGACGCTGGGCCTGTTCGTGCTCGTGTATCTGGTGCTGCTCATCGGGTGGGCGCGGGTCATCGGCCGCTTCATCAAGGAAGGGCCGGTTGCCGAGGGCGCTGCTGCCGCCGATGCGGCCGCAGTCGTCGTGGTCGCTGCCGACGCCGAGGGCGATGTCGTCGTTGCGAAGGCCGTCGCCGCCGCGGGCGATAGCGGGAAGGAAGGTGAGTAGCCATGATGGAGTTCTTAAGCGTGCTGTGGTTCTTCCTCATCTTCGTGCTCATCGCGGGCTATTTCGTGCTTGACGGGTTCGACTTGGGCATCGGCGTGCTGTCGCCCTTCATCGCGAAAAACGACGAGGAGCGCGCGGTGCTGCGCCGGGCCATCGGTCCTGTGTGGGACGGCAACGAGGTGTGGCTGCTCACGGCGGGAGGTGCGCTGTTCGCCGCCTTCCCGGACGCCTATGCCACGACGTTCTCCGGGTTCTACCTGGCCGTCATGCTGGTGCTGTTCGGCCTTATCGTGCGCGCCGTGTCCTTCGAGTTCCGTGCTGGCGATCCGTCCTGGGGAAAGCTCTGGGACGCGTGCTTCTTTGTGGGCTCGCTGCTTCCGGCGCTGCTGCTCGGCGTGGCGGTGGGCAACATCTTCGCCGGCATCCCCATGGACGTCGCGGGCGATTACGCCGGCGTGCCTCTGATCGGCCTCATCACGCCTTTCACGCTGCTGACGGGGCTTTTGGGCCTGGCGATGTTTTTGGCCGCCGGTGCCTGCTGGGCCGCGCTGAAGGCGCCGCTGCCCTCTTGCCTTCAGGCCCGCGCCGCACGGCTGCGCCTGCCCCTGCAAGTGATCGCGCTTGTTCTGTTCGCCGTGGTGTCCGTGTACGCCCTCGTTCTTGTCGGGCCCGAGATGGATCCGAACTTGGGCATCCTGCGGTGGCTGTTCGCGGCGCTGGTGGTGGTGGGGCTGCTGGCCTCGCTCGTCGTGGGCAAGACGTCCGGGGACGACCTGAAGGCGTTTCTGGCTCAGTCCGCGTCCATGATCGCGCTCGTGGCGCTTCTGGCCTGTTCCATGTTCCCCGTGCTCGTGAACGCCACGGCCGATTCCGTGGGGCCGGCCATCACCTTGGCCAACGCCGCATCGTCGGAGCTGTCGCTCACCTGGATGACCATCATCCTGTGCATCGGGCTTCCGCTCGTTCTCGTGTACCACGTGGTCATCTACCGCACCTTCCGCGGCCGCGTGAACCCCGCCGATCTGGAGGAGTACTAGTCTCTTCCGCGGCATTTACCGGGGCGTTGCGGGGTGCTCGCTTGCATGGGCCGAAGTCTCCGCCATCATGTTTCTGGGGGAGGGGGCGGCCCGATGCCCGGGCCTTGTGAGTCTCGCATTGGTGGGCGGCGATGTCTCGTCAGGAGAGGTGCCGCCATGATGCTTGGGTCTCGCGGGACGCTTCGTCGTTGTTGACGTACTTTCGGGGAGGGCCTGCTATGGCGGGCCCTCCCCGTTTTTCCGCCGCTCTGTCCGGGCTACTTCGCACTTGCCTGCGGCTTGCGTTTGGCCTGGCCTGGCCCCCTCAGTCTGCAGTTTGCGCCCGGGTCTCCCCGGTTTCTCCTGCCTGCAGCTTGCGCCCGGATCCTTCTGGCCTATCTGCCTGCAACCCGCGCCCGGGCCTCCCCGATCCCGCTGTTGGCTATTTTGCCTCTGGCGGTCTTGCTCCTGCCAACCTTTGCCAAATTCTCGGACGACAATTTCGAGTTGTTAGGCTTTTGTTCGGCGCTATGCCGAGGTAGGTCGCCATGACGTTCATCAATGCGTCCGAGCATGGTGAATACCCCCAGGTCAGAGATGTGATGTGGAAAATGAGATACCGTAGGGGGTGGGGCTGCTGTCTGCGAAACTCTAACAACTCGAAAATCTTGCGCCATTTTAGTTCACTGATTGAAATGCTTTGAGCCCAGATGGCATGGGCTTCCGCTTGCCCTTGTGTGCTTTGATCCCGGACGGAGTGGGCCTCCGTTTGTCCTTGTCCTGAGTTTGCCTCTGTGACCAATTGCTCGACTACCGCATCTTTCGCAGACGAATTTCCCTCTGGTATATTTCGCTCGATTGTGATATAGCATACAGTAATACACTACTAAGTAAAGGAGGGGCAATGCGGTGCATCTGCTTAAGTCATGAGACTGCTTTGGAATTCTGGAGGTTGTGGTCCGCTCGCAATGGCATTGCCTTGCATCTTTTCCATTGCCGTAAGACGATGCAGACCGATGATCTGCCTTTTCGGATCTTTCCGTCATCGGCCGTTCTGGTGGATTCGTCCTCAGCAAAACGCACCGTTGTCGAAATCATTGATGGTGCGCTAGAGGATGGTGTGCCGGAAGAACTCGCTGAGCTGCTTGGCGCTTGTCGCGTTGTCTTGTCGGAGACGCATTCGTCGAAGCGCTCGGAAGAGTCTGGAATCGCTGATAGTTCGAGTGGTGCCGGAAAAGTTCTCCATGTGCTCGGACATCGCAAGCCCGGGGTGCGTACTGCGGACGGGTTGACGTATCACCACAGCTCGGCAACATATCCGAAAGGGTCTTTCCTGAAAATCACGCGGGGTGTGTACGTTTGTGTTCCGGAACTCGTTTTTGCCCAGATGGCATCGTTGCTTCCCTTTGGCGCGCTTCTGTCATTGGGTTATGAGCTATGCGGTTGCTATCCTGTCGAGGCCAGCGAGTATCTTGTGCGGCATCCGCTCTGCTCGCCGAATCGGCTGGTTGCCTTCTGCAGCCATTTGCGTGGCTTCAAAGGGTCGGCGGCAGCGAAGACGGCTGCGCGATACGTTCTGGCAAAGTCGGCTTCGCCAGCTGAGACGTCCTTGGCGATCATAGCGACTGCGCCACGTAATTACGGCGGATTCGGCATGAGGGGTGCGCGTCTTAATGAGCCGGTCAAGTTGAGGCGAGAGGCGGAGCGCATTGCCCATGACTCGTCGTTGGTATGCGATGTGCTATGGCCCGAGCGCGGTGTGGCACTTGAATACGATAGCTCGCAGTTCCATGGGAGCAGCTTGCGCCTTTCCCGTGATTCGCGTCGCAGGAGCGCGCTGGCTGCTCAGGGATTGGAGATAAGATCAATCACGGCGAGTCAGCTTGAGAATGTTTTCGAATTCCAAGAGACAATTCTGCATGCATTTCGCGCAGCTGGTTGTGATTTCAAGCGGCTCAACGGAAAGCAACTCGATCGCCATATGAGGCTTCGCAGCGAACTGCGCAAGTGCGTGTGAGGAGGTGGGGCGAAGCGGGCGGCCGAGGCGAAAGGCCGAGATGCGAGGCTGAACCAAATGCACTAACGCCATGACTTTGTTCATTTGTCATACCTGAGACAATGTCTGGTTTGGTTTGAGGCAAAAATTTTGAGTTGTTAGACGTTTGCGGAGCTGGCGCTCGCATAAATCTGAAATCTAAACGACTGTATATGCTAAAGTATTTAAAAAATATCTTAATACGTCTATCAATCTCAAAACCACTACGGGGTAGAGTGATGTGAATTGGCTCTAAACTCTAACAACTCGAAAAAAAGAAGCATCTGGTTAGGAGAGATTGGCCGGTGGTCGATTTCCAGCGATTTCCGCGAAGACTGTAAGGCTGTATGAGAGTGGGCTTTCGAGGGAGATGTCGTCGGGAAAAGCAGTGGCAACGATTGAAGAAGTGACGCGAAGGGCCGGGGTGTGACGGTACAGGAGTGCGAAGGGGCCGGGGTGCGATGGCGCTGGAGCGCGAAGGGACTGGAGTGTGAAGGGGCCGGGGTGCGATGGCGCTGGGGTGCGATGGCGCTGGAGCGCGAAGGGACTGGGGTGCGACGGGGCTGCGCCGCGAAAGGGGCCGGGTGCGACGGTGCGGGACGGTGCAGGATGGTGCGGGACGGCACTGGACGGCACAACCGGGCGCAACCGGGCGCAACCGGGCGCAGAAGGGGGTCTCGCCGCCTTGCAAACCCTGTGAAATTGGGCGCGCCACCTGCGCTCTGTGGTAGAGTGGAGCAGATTTGCACCGAGGCGGCCCGCGCGGCCGCCCAACGAAGGCGACGGGAGTTGTTGAAGGGGAGGCGATCGCCGACCCCATGACCGCTCGCCGACCACAGAAAGAAGACGCAACCTATGGGATTTCTCTCCAAACTGCTCACGATGGGCGAGGGCAAGCAGCTGAAGCGCTACCAGGCCAAAGTCGATAAGATCAACGCGCTGGAACCGGAGTTCCAGGCGCTTTCCGATGAGGAGCTGGCCGCTAAGACGCAGGAGTTCCGCGAGCGCTACGCCGCCGGCGAGAGCCTGGACGATTTGCTCCCCGAGGCCTTCGCCGCCGTACGCGAGGCTTCCGTGCGCACCATCGGGCTTCGCCACTTCGACGTGCAGCTCATCGGCGGCATGGCCCTGAACGAGGGACAGATCGCCGAGATGAAGACTGGCGAGGGCAAGACGCTCGTGTCCACCCTGGCCGGCTATTTGAACGCCATTCCCGGGCACAACGTGCACATCGTGACCGTCAACGATTATCTGGCCCGGCGCGACTGCGAGTGGATGGGCCAGATCTACCGCTTCCTCGGCATGAAGACCGGCCTTATCCAGAACGGCATGCCGCCGGCGGCGAAGAAGCCCGCCTACGAGGCCGACGTCACCTACGGCACTAACTCCGAGTTCGGCTTCGACTACCTGCGCGACAACATGGTCACGCGCGGCAGCTCGCGGGTGCAGCGCGGGCACCACTTCGCCATCGTCGACGAGGTGGACTCCATCCTGATCGACGAGGCCCGCACCCCGCTCATCATCTCCGGCGCCGGCACCCAGGCCGCCGACACCTACAAGAAGTTCGCCCGGGTCATGCCCGGCCTCAAAGAGGGCGTCGACTTCGACATGGACGAGGCCAAGCGCACCATCAACGCCACGGAGAGCGGCCTTGAGAAGATCGAGGTCATGCTCGGCATCGAGAACATCTACGCCGACCCGTCTGGCCAGCTGGCGAACCACCTGCAGCAGGCGCTGAAGGCCCAGTTCCTCTTCCACCGCGACGTGGACTACGTCGTCATGGACGGCGAGGTGAAGATCGTCGACGAGTTCACCGGCCGCATCATGGAGGGACGCCGCTACTCCGAGGGCCTGCACCAGGCGCTCGAGGCCAAAGAGCACGTGCTCGTGCGCGAGGAGAACCAGACGCTGGCCACCATCACGCTGCAGAACTACTTCCGCCTCTACGACAAGCTCTCCGGCATGACCGGTACCGCCATGACCGAGGACGCGGAGTTCCGCCAGATCTACAAGCTGCCGGTCATGGCCATTCCCCCCAATAGGCCGGTCGTCCGCGTCGACGAGAACGATCTGGTGTACCGCACCATCGACGGCAAGTTCAACGCCGTGGCCGACGACATCGCCGCGCGCCACGCGAAGGGCCAGCCGTGCCTGATCGGCACCGTGTCCATCGAGAACTCCGAGAAGCTCTCGCGGCTTCTGGACAAGCGCGGTATCAAGCACGAGACGCTGAACGCCAAGCACCACGAGCGCGAGGCGCATATCGTGGCCCAGGCCGGGCGCCTTGGCGCCGTCACCATCGCCACCAACATGGCCGGCCGCGGTACCGACATCCGCTTGGGCGGCGAGCCGGACATGCTCGCCGAGGACCTGCTGCGCGAGCGCGGGTTCGACGTGGACGCCCAAGAGGGCGACGAGGAGGCGCGCGGCCCCATCCCATCGGCGGCCGACCGCGCCGACGCCCTTACCCGCGCCCGCGAGATCTGCGACGCGGAGCAGGAGCAGGTGCTCGCCGCCGGGGGACTTTGCGTCATCGGCACCGAGCGCCACGAGTCCCGCCGCATCGACAACCAGCTGCGCGGCCGTTCCGGCCGTCAGGGCGACCCGGGCGTGACCCAGTTCTACCTCTCGCTGGAAGACGATCTGATGCGCCTGTTCGGCGGCTCGAAGATGGACTCCATCGCGCATATGATGGAGAAGACCAATCAAGAGGACGACATGCCCATCCAGGCCGGCATGGTGTCGAAATCCATCGAGAGCGCCCAGCGCCAGGTGGAGTCCATGCACTTCGCCGCCCGTAAGAACGTGCTGGAATACGACGACGTCATGAACCTCCAGCGCAAGGCCATCTACGAGGAGCGCAACGCCATCCTGGACGGCAAGTCCATGACCGAGCGCATTCCCGGCATCATCCGCGACGCCGTGGACGCCATCGTGGGGGAGTGCTGCCCCGGGAATTCCGCCAGCGACGACTGGGACGTGCGCGCCATCGACCTGTGGGCCGCGAACATGACCGGCTGCAACGATTTCTCCGTGGCGAAGGTCGATCACGAGGACGAGGCGGAAAACGTCGCCGAGGCTTTGAACGACTTCCTCACCTGGATTTACGAGCAGAAGAGCGAGCAGCTGGGCCACGACCTCATGGAGAACCTCTCCGCCCAGGTGATGCTGCGCATCATCGACACGCGCTGGATGGCGCATCTGCAGGAGATGGACTACCTGAAGACCGGTATCGGTCTGCGCGCCTTCGGCCAGCGCGACCCGCTCGTGGAATACAAGAACGAGGCCTACAACGCCTTCCAGAACCTGACGAGCTCGATGTACGACGACTACCTGCGCACGTTGCTGCGCCTGGAGATCGCCGCGAAGCCCGCGGCGGAGGGCGCCCCCGCCGGTGGCGGCCGCCCGGCCCCTGCGGCCCTGGCGGAGCAGGAGGATCCGCTGGCCCGCAAGATGAGCTACTCGGCGCCGGAACAGGCTCTGGAGGAGTCGAGCATCCGCGGTCGCCGCGCCGCCGCGGCCCGCGCCGCCTCCGGTGTTCCCGCCGCGCCCCCGCGCCCTGCCGCCGGCAAGCCCCAGACCTACGTCAAGGACAAGGAAGACCCCTACGCCAACGTGGGACGCAACGACCCCTGCCCCTGCGGCTCCGGCAAGAAGTTCAAGAAGTGCCACGGCCAGAACCTTTGACGGCATCTGTCCGGCGTGAGCTGCGGGGCATACCTCCCGTGCTCAAACAGCATTGAAGTGCAGGGCTCTCCGAGGGCCGCAGAGTCTATCTCATGCACTTCAATGAACTGCGCGCGGGAGGCACGCCCCGCATCTCGCGCCTGCTCAACTGTGGTTGAGCTAAGCGGAAACGCCGGGTGCCTTGACCGAGCGAGTTCCGCAGATGGTATCGAAGGCGGTAAGCGAAGGGGATCGAATAGCCCCGCCGCCTTCGATACCAGCGAGGACTGTCTGAGCGAATCAAGGTACCCGGCGTTTCCGCCCCCGGTGAGTTTCGAGGAGATTTAGATCAAGGCATGGAACTGAGAGATATTCAGAAGGAGATCGAGAAGGCGCAGGGTCGGCTGTCCGATGCCTTCTCGTTCTTGCGTATCGAGGAGAAGCGCGACGAGCTGGCCGCGCTGGACGAGCAGACGGCCCGTCCGGACTTTTGGAACGACGCGGCGACGGCCCAGGCGGTCTCGAAGAAGGCGGCGGGGCTTCGCGCCACCATCGAGGACTACGAGCGGGCCTGCGGTCTTCTGGACGACGCGGCGGCGGCATGCGAGCTGGCCGGCGACGATGCGGCCTTCGCCGAGGAGGCCGAGCGCACCGCTGCCGAGCTCGCAGCGCTCCTCGATCAGCTGGAGATCGAGTCCTGGTTCTCCGGCGAGTTCGACGAGGGCGACGCCATCCTCACGGTGAACCCCGGCCAGGGCGGCCTCGAGGCCCAGGACTGGACCCGCATGCTCTACCAGATGTACGTCCACTACGCCGAGGACAAGGGCTGGAAGGTAACCGTGCTCGATCTCGTGCCCGGCGAGGGCATCGGGCTTGACAGGGCCACGATCCAGATCGAGGGCCGCTACGCCTACGGCATGCTGCGCAGCGAGATCGGCATCCACCGCCTCGTGCGCATCAGCCCCACCGACGCCAAGAAGCGCCGCCAGACCACCTTCGCCTCCGTGGAGGTGCTGCCGGTCATCGCCGACGACATCGAGGTGGACTTAAACCCCGCCGACGTGCGGGTGGACGTGTACCGCTCCAGCGGCCCCGGCGGCCAGTGCGTGAACACCACCGACTCGGCCGTGCGCCTTACCCACGAGCCCACGGGCATCGTGGTGACCTGCCAGAACGAGAAGAGCCAGCTGCAGAACAAGGAGGCCGCCTTCCGCGTGCTGCGCGCCAAGCTCTACGAGCTGGAGGAGCGCAAGCGGGCCGAGGAGCTGGACGAGCTGCGCGGCGAGCGCATGGACAATTCCTTCGGCAGCCAGATTCGCAACTACGTGCTCTTCCCGTACCAGCTCGTGAAGGATCTCCGAAGCGGCGTTGAGACGGGAAATGTGGACGCCGTCCTTTCCGGCGCCCTGGAACCTTTCGTCATCGGGTATCATACGTGGAGAGTAGCCAACTCCTAGCAGCGAACGGGAAAGGGAAGCTTATGGATACTGCCGCCTTGCAGGCGAAGGCCACCGACATTCGCAAGGATATTCTGACCATGATCACGGAAGCGGGCAGCGGGCACCCGGGCGGGTCGCTCTCCTGCACCGATATCCTCACGGCGCTGTACTTCGGCGGCGTCATGGACTACAACCCGGCCGACCCGCACAAGTCCGGCCGCGACCGGTTCATCCTGGCCAAGGGGCATGCGGCGCCGGCGCTCTACGCGACGCTGGCCCACGCCGGCTTCTTCCCGACCGACGAGCTGCACACCCTGCGCAAGCTCGGCACGCGCCTGCAGGGGCATCCCGATTCCAACCTGCTGCCCGGCGTGGAGGTGTCCACCGGCTCGCTCGGCCAGGGGCTTTCCGTGGCCGCGGGCCTTGCGGCCGGCCTGCGCCTGACCGGCGAGGACGGCCTCGTCTTCACGGTGCTCGGTGACGGCGAGTGCGAGGAGGGCCAGGTGTGGGAGGCGGCCATGTTCGCCGCCCATCAGAAGCTCGGGCGCCTCGTGGCCATCATCGACAACAACGAACTGCAGATCGACGGCTGCATCCACGACGTGTGCGATCCGGGGGATTTGGGCGAGAAATTCGCCGCCTTCGGCTGGGACGTGCAGCGCGTCTGCGGCCACGACATCCCCGCGCTCATCGAGCTTTTCGGCCGCATCAAGGCCGAGGCGGCCGATACGGCCCGTCCGGTATGCGTGATCGCGCGCACGGTGAAGGGCAAGGGCGTCTCCTTCATGGAGAACCAGGCCGGCTGGCACGGCAAGGCGCCGAAGCCCGAGGAACTTGAGAAGGCTCTGGCGGAGCTGTCCGCCGACGCGGAATAGGAGGCCCGTCATGGTGAAACTCGCAAACACCGAGACCGCTGCCCAGAAGAAGGCCACGCGCGCCGCGTACGGCGCCACGCTCGCGGAGCTCGCCACTGAGGGCGTGCCCGTCGTGGCCGTGGACGCCGACCTGACCGGCTCGACCACCACCAAGAAGCTCGCCGACGCGGGATACGCCGGGCGCCTGTTCAACTGCGGCATCGCCGAGCAGAACATGATCGACGTGGCCGCGGGTCTCTCGCTGGCCGGCAACATCGCGTTCACGGGCTCCTTCGCCGTGTTCGGCACCGGGCGCGCCTACGACCAGATCCGCAACACCGTGTGCTACTCGAACCTGAACGTGAAGATCGCCCCCACCCATGCGGGCATCTCCGTGGGCCCCGACGGCGGCTCGCACCAGATGCTCGAGGACGTCTCCCTCATGCGCGGCCTTCCCGGCATGCGCGTGCTCGTGCCCGCCGACTACGCCGCCGCCCGCGCTGCCCTGCGCCTCGCTGCCGCCACGCCGGGCCCCGTCTACGTGCGCATGGGCCGCGCCGCCGTGCCCTGCGTCTACGACGACGAGGTGGAGCTGGAAATCGGTCGCGCCTACGTGCTGCGCGAGGGGAGCGATGTCACCATCGTGGCCAACGGCGTGGAGATCCGCGAGGCGCTCGCCGCCGCCGACGCGCTGGCCGCCGACGGCATCTCTGCCGAGGTCATCGACGCGTTCTCGGTGAAGCCGCTTGACGCGGCGACCATTCTCGAATCGGTGGCGAAGACCCGTTGCGTCGTGACGGCCGAGGAGCATTCCGTCATCGGAGGCTTGGGCTCGGCGGTCTGCGAGCTTCTGGCCGGCGCCGACCCCGTGTGCGTGGAATGCGTGGCCGTGCGCGACCGTTTCGGCAAGTCCGGCGAGTTCGAGGAACTGCTCGGCTATTTCAACATTGACGCTACGGCCATTGTTGAAGCTGTGAAAAAGGTTCGTGAGCGCGCGGGCCTTTGCTAAAATACTTCAGTCTCAGTAACGAACAACCTGAACGGAGCAAGCTGTGACGAACGAACGGAACCAGGGAATTCCTGGTCATGCCGGCCGTCACGCCGGCGCGCCGGCCCAGGGCAACAACCCGCGCGCCCGCGCGGCGGCGCCCCAGCCCGGCCACGCCCAGAAGGCGTCGATGACCTCCCAGCTGTCCCAGGCTTTGCCCATGCTCGAAGTGGACGAGATGGCCGCCCCCATGGGCGCGCCGGTCATCACCTTCGATCATGTGACCAAGACCTACCCGGCCCAGCCGAAGAAGCCCGCCTTAAGCGATGTGACCCTGCAGATCTTCGCCGGCGAGTTCATCTTCCTCGTGGGCCACTCCGGATCTGGCAAATCCACCTTCATCCGCCTGCTCACCCGCGAGATCAAGCCCACCTCGGGCAAGATCTACGTGGCTGACGAGGATCTGACCACCATGCGCAACTGGCGCGTGCCCTACCTGCGGCGCAACATCGGCTGCGTGTTCCAGGACTTCAAGCTCCTGCCGAACAAGACGGTCTTCGAGAACGTCGCCTTCGCCCTGGAGGTTATCGGCAAGAGCCGGCACGTCATCAAGACGCAAGTGCCCGAGGTGCTGCGCCTCGTGGGCCTCTCCGACAAGCTGAACAGCTATCCCGATCAGCTTTCCGGCGGCCAGCAGCAGCGCGTCTCCATTGCGCGCGCCATCGTGAACCGGCCGCCTCTGCTCATCTGCGACGAGCCCACGGGAAATCTGGATCCGCAGACCTCCCGCGGCATTATGGATCTGCTCGAGCGCATCAACCGCACGGGCACCACGGTGCTCGTGGCCACTCACGACCGTGAGATGGTCGACAACATGCGCCGTCGCGTCATCGCGCTCGACCGCGGGCATCTCACCCGCGACCAGGACCGGGGGGTGTACGGCTTCGATGTCTAGTCTCTTCTACTTCTTCAAGGAGTCGCTCCAGGGCTTCGCGCGCAACCTCTCCACGACGCTCGGCTCCATCATCACCATCTTCCTGTCGCTGCTCATCATCGGCGTGTTCCTCGTGGGCGGCACCATTGTGGAGCGCCTCGTGTCCTCCATCGAGGACGAGGTCTCCATCACCGCCTACGTGGCCGACGATGCGCCGCAGGAGTCCATCGACGCCGTCACCGCGATGATCCAGGGCATGGACGGCGTGGAAAGCGTCGGCTTCACCACCAAGGAGCAGGCTCTGGAGAACTTCAGCAACTCCATGACCACCAACCCCGAGATCATCGAGCAGCTGGACGGCACGAACCCGCTGCCCGCCTCCATCGACGTGAGCCTCGCCGACCCGCAGAAGGTCGACGAGATCGCCGCCGCCATCGAGGCCGACGAGACGTTCCGCTCCATCTGCGACGAGCCCGACAACCCGGCCGATTCGCTGAAGTACGGCCAGAAGACGGTGGACCGCCTGTTCTCGGTGACCAAGTACGTGCGCTATTTGGGCGTGGCCCTGGTGCTGCTGCTCGTGTTCATCGCGCTCGTGTTCATCAACAACACCATTCGTCTGGCCATCATGGCCCGGCGCAAGGAGATCGCCATCATGCGCCTGGTGGGCGCGTCCAACGGGTTCATCCGCGGGCCCTTCCTCATGGAGGGCGCCCTGCACGCCCTTATCGGCTCGCTTCTGGCCGTGGGCGTCCTGCAGGTGCTGCGCATGTACGGCATCCCGAAGCTGCAAAGCGCCCTGTCCTTCCTCTCGCTGGACGTCTCGGGCAACACCTACATCATGATCTACATCGTGCTGGTGGTAGCCGGTCTCGTAATCGGCCTTCTCGGCTCCGCTTTCGCCATGAGGCGGTACCTGAAGGTGTAGAATCTTGTCTTAAAGGTTTGGACCGTCGGCGCGCCCCCCGCGGCACTGATGAGCCGAGGGGGTCGCGCTTTTCAGATTGACGGAGTCACGTGCAAGGAGCGGCCATGGCCAAAGAACGCAACGGGCGGCATCTCACCCCCAACCCCCGGGCCCGCAGCGAGCGGCGGGTTGATCAGGCGACGAGCCACGGGCTGCTCCGCGTGTTCCTCGCGGTCATCCTCGTCGCCGTCTCCTTCGTCGGGGGCTTCGCCCTGCGCAGCCAGACCGAACTGGTGGCGAGCTGGGGCATCCCGGTTTCCGATGGCGAGCGGGAGGCGCTTGCGGCCGCGGCGGCCAGCAACACCTTCGAGTCCGTCTCGGCCCGGGTGGGCGATGTAGAGGACATCCTCTCCACGTACTCCATGGACGAGATCGACCTTACATCGGCCACCTATTCCATGCTCGACGACTTGATGAAGTCCACAGGCGACCCCTATGCCACCTACTACAACCCCGATCTGTACAACACCTACATCAAGGAGACCACCGAGCGCAGCTACGCCGGCATCGGGGTGGTGTTCGCCGACTACAACGGGCGCGCCTACGTGTCGGATGTCTTCGAGGGCTCCGAGGCCGAGGCCAAAGGCGTGCAACAGGGCGACTTCCTCACCTCCATCGACAGCGAGGACGTATCGGCCTGGTCGATGACCGAGGTGGTGAACGCGCTGGCCAAAGACGAGGGCGCGACGGTGTCGGTGACCTGGATGCGCCCGGCGAGCCTGGACGCCCAGACCGGCGAGCAGTTCACCACGACGCTCACCTGCAAGGTCTACGAGGAGGCGAACCTCACCACCGCGCTTTCCGACGGCGTGGGCGTCGTGAAGGTGCGCCAGATCTCGAGCAATGCCGCGGAGTTGGTGGACCAGGCGACGAAATCGCTCATCGAGCAGGGGGCCGGGGCCATCGTGCTCGATCTGCGGGACAACGCCGGCGGATACCTCACCCAGGCCGTCGATATCGCGAGCCTGTTCGTGAACTCCGGCATCCTCGTGCAGATTCAGGGCAACGACGGGCCGGCCACCACCAAATCGGCCGCGGGCGACGCGCCGTACAAGGACGTGCCGCTTGTCGTGGTGGTGAACCGCTACACGGCCGCCGCCGCCGAGGTGCTCGCCGCGTCGCTGCAGGACAACGAGCGGGCCGACGTGGTGGGGGAGACGAGCATGGGCAAGGGCTCGGTGCAGGTGGTGCGCGAGCTGGACTTCGGCGGGGCCGTGCGCTACACCGCCGCCTACTACCTCACGCCCCAAGGCGAGCCCATCGACAACGTGGGCATCGTGCCCCAGGTGGGGGTGGTAAACGGCGAGGGGGAGGATGGAGCGGACTCCCAGCTGGCCACCGGCATCGACATCGCCCGCTCGCTCATTCCGGCGGCCTAGGATCGGCCGCGCAACGCGCACGGACGCCTTCGCGTCTCGTAAGGGAAGGGAGATAGGGTGAGCCGTAACAGGAAGCACACGCGCCGCCGCCCCAAGGCGAATCCCCGGGGCGTTCTCACCGTGAGCGCCGGCGGCTTCGGTTTCGTGCAGACGGCCGAGGGGGAGTACTTCATCCCCGTCTCGGGCCTCGCCGGCGCTTTCGACGGCGATCTGGTGGAAATCGCGCCTCTGCGGACCGGGGCATCGAAGGGACGGCGAGTCGTGGATGACGACGGGGGTATGACGGGTCGTCCCGCCGCCCGGGTGCTCTCGGTGGTCGATCGGGCCCACGACACGCTGGTGGGGCGCTACGAGGTGGCCGAGCCCTTCGGGGTGGTGGTTCCCGCCGATCCGCGCATTCCCTACGACGTGTTCACCATGCGCGCCGAGTCGCCCGAGGTGCCCGACGGGGCGCTCGTGCGGGTGCGCATCGCCCAGTTCCCGACGCGCCGCAGCGCCGCCACGGGCTTTGTGGAAGAGGTGCTCGCCGATACCTCCGACGCGCCGGGGGCCGGCATCGACCTCATCGTCGGTCGCCACAAGCTGGAGACGGTGTTCTCGGAAGGGGCCCTGGCCGACGCGTCCGCGGCGACCTTGGACGCGGAAGGGGCCCTGGCCGCCGGTTACCGCGACTTGCGCGACCGCTTCACCTTCACCATCGATCCGGCCGACGCCAAAGATTTCGACGATGCGCTGTCCTTGGATTATCTGGAAGGGGAGGGGCTGTGGCGGCTCGGCGTGCACATCGCCGACGTGAGCCACTACGTGCCCTGGGGCTCCTCGGTCGATTTGGACGCGCGTCGGCGCGCCACGAGCGTGTATCTGGCCGACCGCGTCATCCCCATGCTGCCCCCGGCCCTTTCCGACGAGCTGTGCTCGCTCGCGCCCGGCGCCGAGCGGCGCTCCATGACGGCCGACCTGTTCCTGAACGATGAGGGAGAGCTCGTGCGCTTCTCGCTGTACCCGGCCCTCATCCGCTCGGACGCGCGCCTTTCCTACAGCGAGGCCGACGGCATCCTCATCGACTACAAGGCCGCCATCGCCGCGGGGGGCGATATTGCGTGGCGGCTTGTGGAATGCTCGCGGCTCGCCCGCGCCCGGGAGGCGGCCCGCGCCCGGGCCGGCGGCATCGACTTCGCCACGACCGAGGCCAAGGTGGTCCTCGATGCGGAGGGACGGCCGACCGACATCGCGCTGCGCCGCAAGACCGACGCCACGCGCCTGGTGGAGGAGGCCATGATCCTGGCCAACGAGACGGTGGCCGGCTACCTGGAGCGGCGCGGCTTTCCCTGCCTGTACCGCGTCCACGAACCTCCGGCCTCCGATGCCTTGGGCTCGCTCATTCCCGTGTTCCAGGAGTTCGATTGGTTCGAAAGGCCCATGGAGGCGCGTTTGGTGGCGGGGGATCCGAAGGTCATCCAGGAGATTTTGGCGGCAAGCGCGCCCCGCAGCGAGGGGGAGCTTGTCAGCTCGCTTCTGCTGCGGGCCATGAAAAGGGCCGACTACCGGCCCGAGAACCAGGGTCATTACGGGCTTGCCAGCGAGGCGTACTGCCATTTCACGAGCCCCATCCGCCGCTACCCCGATTTGGTGGTGCACCGTATGCTGCGCGCCGCGCTCGCGCGCCGTCCGGAGAAATTCGACCAGGAGGTGGCGGCGCTTCCCTGGATCGCCGAGCACTCCTCGGCCATGGAGCGGGTGGCCGAGGCGGCGGCCCGCGAGTCCCAGGAGCTGAAGATGGTCGAGTACCTGGCCGCGTTCGCGGGCCAGTCCTTCTCGGCCGTGATCTCCGGCGTGGCGGCCTGGGGGCTCTACGTGCGCCTCGATTGCACGGCCGAGGGCATCCTTCCCGTGCGGGCCTTGGGCGACGAGTACTTCGTCTTCGACCCGGTGCGCTACACGCTTGTGGGCGACGAGTCGGGGAAGGTCTACCGGCTGGGCCAGCGCGTCGCCGTCACGCTGAAGAGCGCCGACGCGACCACCGCCTCCCTGGAGTTCGTGCTGGCCGGTAGCCGTTAAGGGCCGAGGAGCCGGCCTCGCAGGGCGCCTGCCGCAGATGACCGCAGCTTAACAGGTCGTCAAGGGGTCATCGTCGGATGGGCTCATCGCGAGGCGGCGACGGCTGCGGCACGGTATGGTGGATGCACGCGCAAGACCCGATGAAGGGAGATTCACCATGAGTTTCATCGATAAGATGAAGGAAGCCGGCGAGGACATCAAGGGGGCGTTCCAGGACGGCGCCCACGATTTGGCCGATAAGGCGGGCGACCTGAAGGACGCCGCTGCCGAGAAGGCCGCCGACTTGAAGGATGCTGCCGCCGAGAAGGCCGGCGATCTGAAGGACGCCGCCGCCGATGCTGCCGCCAAGGCCAAGGACGCCGCCGCCGACGCCGCCGAAAAGGCCAAGGATGCGGCCGATACCGCCAAGGAGAAGGCTGCCGATGCCGCCGATGCCGCCAAGGACAAGGCTGACGACGCCAAGAAGGCCGCCGAGAACAAGTAACGCGCCAGACGCTCCGGCCCGCAGTGCTCGGGGCGCTTGGATGGAAAAGGGAAAGCCCGCTGCTTGGAAATCCCCGAGCAGCGGGCTTCTCTGTTCTGTTAGCATGATCTCTCGTGAAAAATCAGCGGTCGTGCTCGTCGGGGCGCGGCTCGTTTAAAGGAGACGTTATTGGAACGTGAGCGATTCGGCAGCCGTCTGGGGTTCATCCTCATCTCCGCTGGCTGCGCCATAGGCCTCGGCAACGTCTGGCGCTTCCCCTACATCACCGGCGAGTACGGAGGCGCGGCCTTCCTCGTCATGTACCTGGTCTTTCTGGTGGTCTTGGGCCTGCCCATCATGGTCATGGAGTTCGCTGTGGGCCGCGGTTCCCAGCGCTCCATCGCCCGCGCCTTCAACGTGCTGGAGCCGGCGGGCACTCACTGGCACAAGTACAAGTGGGTGGGCATCGCCGGGTGCTATCTGCTCATGATGTTCTACACCACGGTGGCCGGGTGGATGCTCGCCTACGTGCCGAAGTTCGCCTCCGGGCAGTTCGTGGGGGCCGACTCGCAGGCCACCTCGGCCGTCTTCGACGCGATGCTGGCCTCGCCGGTGGAATGCGTCTTCTGGATGGTAGTGGTGTGCGTCGTCTCCATCCTCATCTGCTCGCTGGGGGTGCAAAAGGGCGTGGAGCGCATCACCAAGGCCATGATGCTCGCCCTGCTCGCCATTTTGGGGGTGCTCGTGGTGCGCGCGCTCACCCTTCCGGGGGCGGCCGACGGCGTGGCCTTCTACCTGCTGCCGGACTTCTCGAAGATCTTCGGCAGCCCAGATATGTTCTTCGAGGCGGCCTACGCGGCCATGGGCCAGGCCTTCTTCACCCTGTCCATCGGCATGGGCTCCATGACCATTTTCGGCAGCTACATCGACAAGCACCGCTCGCTCATGGGCGAGGCGGCCACGATCGGCGTGCTCGACACCGGCGTTGCCCTGGCCACGGGGCTCATCATCTTCCCGGCCTGCTTCGCCTTCGGCGTGGCGCCGGACTCGGGCCCCGGGCTTGTGTTCATCACGCTGCCGAGCGTGTTCGAGCAGATGTGGGGAGGACAGGTGTGGGGCACGCTGTTCTTCGTGTTCATGTCATTCGCGGCGCTTTCCACGGTCATCGCCGTGTTCGAGGGCATTCTGAGGTTCTCGATGGACCAATGGGGATGGTCGCGCAAGCGGGCCGTCACGGTGAACCTCATTGCCATCCCGCTGCTGTCGCTGCCCTGTGCGCTCGGGTTCAACGTGCTTTCGGATGTGGTCATGCCGGGAGTGGGCGACATCCAGACGGTGGAGGACTTCCTTGTGTCCAGCAACATCATGCCCTTGGGCTCGCTGGTCTACGTGCTGTTCTGCGTGTCCCGGCGCGGCTGGGGCTGGAAGAACTTCCTTGCCGAGGCCAACGAGGGCGAAGGGCTCAAGTTCCCTCGGTGGCTGCGCCCGTGGATGCGCTTCGGCGTGCCGGTGCTCGTGGTCATCATCCTCATCATGGGCTGGGTGCCCATCGTCAGCTCCTGGATGTGAGCAAAGCGACTGGTGCCTGAGGCAAACTCGGGTATTTGTGCGTTTAGGGATTGCTGGTTTTCGGGTATTCGTGCGCCGACGACAAATTTTTTGAAAAAATGGTCACAAAGTCGAGTTTTGGGTTTTTATGAGGCGCTCTTTGCGATCATGGAGGCAGCTTTTTACGCAAAACGTCATCTGGAAGGCCTTGGAAAATGCTGATCCAGCCGTTTGACCTTGAACCTCAAACCCAGAAGTCGATTTTGTGGCCAAAATAATGAAAGAAATTGTCAGGGCGGCAGTGTGGGGCACTCGATGTCGTAAACTATAAGGAACATTTTAACGAAACGGCCCGACGGCCGTTGCTGACGGGCGCCGTCGCCCATGATTTTGAAGGAGTGCCCGATGGGCTTTTTCGATCGCATCAGCGAGGGGCTTTCCCGCTCGCGCGACAAGTTCAAGGAGTCGATGAACGTCCTTTTGGACCGTGGACCCGATTTGGACGAGGAGTTCTGGGAGGGCTTGGAAGAAACGCTCATCCTGTCGGATGTGGGCGGGGCGGCGGCCAGCGACATCGTGGAGAACCTGCGCGACCAAGCCACCCGTAAGGCGCTGCCCGACGCCTATGCGGTGCTCGACCTCTTGAACGACGAGATCGCCGGTGCCTTCATCGAGCCCGGGGCCGACATCTTCGGTGGCGATGAGGCAGTGGTGCTGTTCGTGGGCATCAACGGCACGGGCAAGACCACCACCGTGGGCAAGCTCGCCAAGGCGGAAACCGATGCGGGTCGCGCGGTCATCCTGGGCTCGGCCGACACCTTCCGCGCCGCCGCCATCGAGCAGCTTGAGGTGTGGGCGCGCCGCGCCGGGGTGGAGATGGTCACCCGAGAGCGCGGGGCCGATCCGGCGAGCGTGTGCTACGACACGCTGGAGCGCGCCGAAGCGACCGGTGCCGAGCTCGTGCTCATCGACACGGCCGGGCGCCTGCACACCTCCGCCGACCTCATGCGCGAGCTGGAGAAAGTAGTGAACGTGGTGCGCAAGCGCTCGAAGCTGCCGGTGTACACGGTGCTCGTCATCGACGCCACCACGGGCCAGAACGGCCTGCAGCAGGCCCGCGAGTTCAACCGCGCGCTCGATTTGGACGCCCTTATCGTCACGAAGCTCGATGGCACGGCCAAAGGCGGCATCGCGCTGGCCGTGAGCCACGAGCTGGGGCTGCCCATCGTGAAGATCGGCGTGGGCGAGGGCATCGACGACTTGCGCGACTTCGACGCCCGCGAGTTCGCCTCGGCGCTCGTCGGCACTTTCGACGAGCGCTTCGATGCGGATGAGGACGGCCTGCGCGGCGAGAACGCCAAGGAGGCGGCCGTGACGGCCGGCGAGCGCCGCCGGGACGTGCTGGAGGGCGCGCCGACGTGCGCGGCCGAGGCCGAGGAGGCGGCCGAGGGGTCTGCCGAGGAGACGGTCGAGGGCGCGACCGTGGAGGCCCTCGCGGAGGTCGAGGATGGCGAAGCGCCCGTGGTGGACGCGCAGGGCGATGCGGAAGAGGCCTTCGCCGATGCCGCGGAGGAGGCGGCAGCCGAGCCCGACAATGCCGATCTGCTGGAAGCCGCCTTGGGCCGCCGCACCCACGACACCCTCGTCCTGGAAACCGAGGAGGATACCTCCGCCGGTCTTGAGGCCGCCGAGCTGACGGAGCTCGACCGCAACGCCGATGCCGTTGCGGAGGCGGCCGAGGAAGGCGTCTTCGACGATGCCCCCTTCACCGACGACGAGCTGGCCGAGCTCGCCATGGCCGCCGCCGATGAAAACGCCGAGGGCGAGCCTGAGCCCGAGCCCGAGCCGGCCCCCGAGCCCGAAAAGAAAAGCTTCTGGAAGCGCCTGTTTGAATAGATAAGGAATCCCCATGCTCGAGAACCTCTCCGAACGCCTTCAGGGCATCTTCTCCGGCCTGCGCAGCAAGGGCCGCCTGACCGAGGACGACATCAACGCCGCCATGCGCGAGATCCGCCTGGCGCTCTTGGAGGCCGACGTCAACTTCAAAGTGGTGAAGAACTTCGTCGCCCGCACCAAGGAGCGCTGCCTGTCCGCCGACGTGCTGGACTCTCTCACTCCGGCCCAGAACGTCGTGAAGATCGTGCTCGACGAGCTGACCGAGCTACTCGGCCGCACCGATTCCCGGCTCGTGCTCTCAAGCCGCATCCCCAATGTCATCATGCTCGTGGGCCTGCAGGGCTCCGGCAAGACCACGGCGGCGGCCAAGCTCGCCTACCGGCTGAAGCAGGAGAATCACTCGCCGCTGCTCATCGCCGGCGACGTGTACCGTCCCGCGGCGGCCGACCAGCTGCAGACCTTGGGCGACGAGATCGGCGTGCGGGTCTACCGCGGCGACGGGCGCGATCCGGTGGCCATCGCGCGCGAGGGCATCCAGGACGCCATCGACAACCTGCGCGACGTGGTCATCATCGACACGGCGGGCCGTCTGCACGTGGACACCGACATGATGGAGGAGGCCCAGGCCATCAAGGACGCCACGCACCCCGATCAGATCCTCATGGTGGTGGATGCCATGACCGGCCAGGACGTTGTGAACGTCGTGGAGGCCTTCGCCGAGTCGGTCGACTTCGACGGCGTCATCATGTCGAAGATGGACGGCGACGCCCGCGGCGGCGGCGCCCTTTCCATCCGCGAGGTTACCGGCAAACCCATCAAGTTCATCTCCTCGGGCGAGAAGCCCGATTCCCTGGAGGTCTTCCACCCCGACCGCATGGCCAAGCGCATCCTCGGCATGGGCGACGTCGTCTCGCTCATCGAGAACGCCGTGCGCGTGCAGCAGGCCGAAGAGGAGGAGCTGGAGGCCGAGCGCATGATGCGCGGCCAGCTCACCTTGGACGACTTCCTCATGATGAACAAGCAGGTGCGCAAGATGGGCGGCGTTTCCAAGCTCATCAGCGCGCTGCCCGGCGGCGACAAAGCGCTCGGCTCGGGGCAGGTGGATGAAGGGGCACTCGACGCCATGGAGGTCATCATCAACTCCATGACCAAGGCCGAGCGGGCCAAGCCGGAGCTTCTGAACGGCAGCCGCCGCGCCCGTATCGCCAAGGGCGCCGGCGTCACCGTCACCGACGTGAACCAGATGATGAAGAAGTTCAACGAGACGAAGAAAATGGTGAAGCAGGCCACCGCCGGCATGGAGCAGCAGGCCTCGCGCAAGGGCAAGAAGGGGAAGAAGGGCAAGCGCCGCCGCGGCCTGGGTATTCCGGGCATGGGCGGCATGTCCATGAGCGACCTCAAGAAGATCCAAGATATGATGGGACAGTAGTTTCTCCGCTGTTGACGACCGAGACGCCCCTCCGGACGCTGTCGCGGGGCGGGGCTCCGTGCTCAAACAGCAATGGAGTGCACCGTATCGCCGCGGTTTGGAAGGTGATGCGCGCACTCCATTGAACTGCGCGCGGAGCCCCGCCCCGCGACAGCGTCCTGCATTAGCGGGATGGCGGCTATTTGCCTTTCGCATCGGCCATTCGTCTTACGAATCGAAATTCCGTAACACTGGTGGCTCGCCTATGGTATTGTTACGCATTGAAGAGACGTAACACCAACAGGAGGAGAAGCCATGGCCCTGACGAGAAGGAACTTCGTGCGTGCAGCGGGACTTGCCGGAGCGGCGGGGAGCGTCGCGCTTTTGGCGGGGTGCGCGCGGGGAGCGGCAGACTCGGGCGCGAACGAACCTGCGGCTGCCGGCGCGGCGGGTGCCGGCGTCGGTCCCGACGGCGTAAGCCAGGTGGTAATCACCATGACGCCCTCCTCGGAACCGGCCGCCGGCTTCGATCCGCTCGTGGGGTGGGGGGCCGGCGAGCACGTGCACGAGCCGCTCATCCAATCGACGCTCATCGCCACGGACAACAACCTCGCCTTCGTGAACGATCTCGCCACCGATTACGGCTGCTCCGAGGACGGCCTCACCTGGACGTTCCATATCCGCGAGGACGTGATGTTCACCGACGGCGTGCCGCTCACGGCCGAGGATGTGGCCTTCACCATCAACGGCATCGTGAACGGCGAAGCGGCCGAGGCGGATCTGTCCATGGTGGACGAGGCGCGGGCCGTTGACGCCACAACCTGCGAGATCGCCATGAAGCGCCCGAACAATGCGCTGCTGTACACGCTCGCCGTGGTGGGCATCGTGCCGGCCCATGCCTACGGGCCCGATTACGGTGAGCATCCCATCGGCAGCGGCCGCTATATGCTGGAGCAATGGGATCGCGGCCAGCAGGTGATCCTGCGCGCCAACCCCGACTATTACGGCGATGCGCCGCTCATGGACCGCGTTGTGGTGCTGTTCATGGAAGAGGACGCGTCGTTGGCCGCCGCCCAGTCGGGCACGGCGGACGTGGCCTACACCTCGGCGGCGCTGGCCGGGGCGGTTCCCGCGGGTTACACGCTGCTCAACTGCGCTTCGGTGGACTCCCGCGGCATCTCGCTGCCCTGCAATCCCGCCGGCACCGATGTCACCGTGGAAGGCGACATGGTCTACGCCGGCGGCAACGACGTCACGAGCGACCTTGCCGTGCGGCGGGCGCTCAACTACGGCATCGACCGCAGCCAGATGATCGAGCACGTGCTGGCCGGCTTCGGCCGGGCGGCCTATTCGGTGGGCGACGGCATGCCCTGGTCGAGCGAGGCCATGCGTGTGGAAACTGACGTCGCGGCGGCCGAGCGCCTGCTGGATGCGGCCGGCTGGGCCCGAGGCGACGACGGGATGCGCGCCCGGGACGGGCTGCCCTGCGCTTTCGACCTGTACTACGCCGCCGGCGATTCCACGCGCCAGGCTTTGGCCTACGACTTCGCCGACCAGGCGGCGGCCCTCGGCATCACCATTACGCCGAAGGGGGCCAGCTGGGACGACATCTACCTGCGGCAGTACGCCGATCCGGTGCTGTGGGGCTGGGGTTCCAACTCGCCGGTGGAGCTGTTCGAGCTCACCTACTCCACCGGTTGGGGCAACTACGCCCAGTACATGAGCGACACGGTGGACGCGAACTTGGAAGCGGCCCAGGCGGCCCGCACGGTGGAGGAGTCCTATCCCTTCTACCAGGCCGCCCAGTGGGATGCGGCCACTGAGACTGGCGTGGCGCCGGAGGGAGCGGCCACCTGGGTGTGGCTCGCCAACGTGGATCACTTGTACTTCGAGCGCGAGGGGCTTATTGTGGCCGAGCAGAAGCCGCACCCCCACGGGCACGGGTGGTCTTTGGTGAACAATATCGACCAGTGGTCTTGGAGCTAAAACTATGTTGAACATCGTCGGACGCGAGCTTTGGGCAGTGCTCAGTCGCTCAGACAGTCCTCGCTGGTATCTAAGGCGACATGATTGCCTTTTCCCGTACTCGCTGCGCCTTCGATACCATCTGCGGAACTCGCTTTGTGAGCACCGCCCAAAGCTCGCTGCTGCGAGAGTAATGGGGTTGTGCCATGGCTAGGTACGTCGTGTCGCAGCTTGGGCGGTTCCTGCTGTTGATGATGGCGGTGGCGGTGGTGACGTTCGCGCTGGTCAGTCTCTCGCCGGTGGATCCTCTGCAGGCCAACGTGGGGCAGGCGGCGCTCATGTCCATGAGCGAGGAGAAGCGGGCGGCGCTGGCGGCCTACTGGGGTGCCGACACGCCCATGCTCGAGCGTTTTCTCGCTTGGGCCGGCGACCTTCTGCACGGCGATTTGGGGATGTCGCTGCGCTACAACGCGCCGGTGGCCGAGGTCATCGCCTCGCGGGCGGCCAACTCGCTTGCCCTCATGGGGGTCGCCTGGGTCGTCTCCGGCGTGCTCGGTTTCGTCCTGGGCGTGGCGGCGGCCCTGCGCGAGGGGCGGCTGCTCGATCGCTTCGTGTGCGGCTACTGCTTCGTTCTGGCCGCCTCGCCGACGTTTTGGGTGGGGCTGCTTTTGCTCATGGTGTTCTCCGTGTGGCTCGGGTGGTTCCCCCTCGGCTTCTCGGTGCCCGTGGGAGTGGCGGCCGCCGATGTCACCTTCGCCGATGCGCTGCATCACATGGCGCTGCCGGCCATCACGCTATCGGTGGTGGGGGTGGCCAACGTGGCGCTGCACACCCGGGCCAAGGCCATCGATGTGCTGAACAGCGACTACGTCCGCTTCGCCCGGGCCCGCGGCCTCACGCGGCGCGAGGCGCTCATCCGCCACGGCCTGCGCAATCTGGCGCTCCCGGCCATCACGCTCCAGTTCTCCCAGATCGCCGAGATCTTCGGCGGCTCGGTGCTCGTGGAAGAGGTGTTCAGCTATCCCGGTCTCGGCCAGGCCGCCGTCACGGCCGGCCTCGGGGGAGACGTGGCCCTGCTCGCCGGCATCGCCCTTGTGTCGGCGGCGCTCGTGTTCACGGGGAACTTGGCCGCGAACCTCATCTACGGCCTGGTGGATCCTCGTATGCGCCCGGTGCGTCGGCAGAAGGAGGTCGCTGATGACTGATGCGGTTTTTGCCAACCAACCCCCCGTGCTCTCGGCGCCGCGGCGCCTTCGGCTGCCCAATCGCCGCCGTGCCTTCGCGCTCGCCCTGGGCGGGGCGCTGCTGCTGGCTGCCGTTGTGGTGGCCGGTCTCATGGCGGGGCCGGCCGCCCAGGCGACCGATTTCGCCGCCAAGAGCCTGCCCCCTTCGCTTTCGCACCCGTTCGGCACCGACTGGATGGGCCGCGACATGCTCCTGCGCACGTTGGCCGGCCTTTCCACCAGCATGCTCGTGGGCCTCATGGCGGCTGTGGCCTCCTCGCTCATCGCGCTCGCGTTGGCGGCCGCGGCGGCGCTGGGCCCCCGCTGGGCCGACCATGCGGTCAGCTGGCTCATCGACCTCATGATGGGCATTCCCCACATCGTGCTGCTCATCCTCATCTCCTACGCTTTGGGCAAGGGGTTCTGGGGCGTCACCATCGGCGTGGCCCTCACGCACTGGCCGAGCCTCGCCCGCATCCTGCGCGCGGAAATACTCCAGTGCGCATCCTCCGATTTCGTCGCGGCCGCCGCCCGTCTCGGTGCGGGCCGGCTCGCCATCGCCGCACGGCACATGGTGCCCTATGTCCTGCCGCAGTTCGTCGTGGGGCTCGTGCTGCTGTTTCCCCACGCCATCCTTCACGAGGCGGCCATCACCTTCCTCGGCTTCGGGCTGCCGCCGGAGATGCCGGCCATCGGCATCATCCTCTCCGAGGCCATGGGCTACCTGTCGGCGGGGCTGTGGTGGCTCGCGGTGTTCCCGGGGCTGGCGCTTGTCGTCTGCGTCATGTTGTTCGATGTGGTGGGAACGAGCCTGCGCAAGCTCGTCGATCCGGCCTACGCCCAGGAATAGGAGGGGAGTATGGAAGAGAAGCCTGCCGTCGCCCACGAGGCCGTCGATCACGGTGCTCAGCCGGTGCATCATCACCACTCCCACGCGGCCACGTCGCGCCACGGGCACGGCCATCACCTGCTGACGGTGGAGGACCTCTCCGTGTCGTTTCTCATGTACGATGAGGAAGCGGCGGCGACGAGGGCGCAAGGGGATTCGCGCGCGGATCGGGGACGGCTGGGGCGCTATTTGGATGCGCCCCAGCGGGAGGTGGAGGTCATCCACTCCCTGAGCCTTTCCGTGCACGAGGGGGAGATCGTCGCCGTGGTGGGCGCCTCGGGCTCGGGCAAGACGCTTCTGGCCGATGCGGTGCTGGGCCTGTTCGAGCCCAACGCGCTCGTGCGCGGGCGCATCTGGTTCGACGGCCGTCCCATGGACGCGGCGGCCCTGGCCGCCGAGCGCGGGCGCGGCATTGCCCTTGTGCCCCAATCGGTGGCAAGCCTCGATCCGCTCATGCGGGTGGGGCGCCAAGTGGAAGGCATGCCGCGGGGACGCGGTGCGGCCCGTCGCGCCGATGCCGCCCGCCGCCGCGCCCGGCGCGCCGAGTTGTTCGCCCGCTACGGCCTTGCCGAGGAGGTCGCGCGCCTGTACCCCCACGAGCTCTCCGGCGGCATGGCCCGACGCGTGCTTCTGTGTTGCGCGCTCATGGACGCGCCGAAGCTCATCATCGCCGACGAGCCCACGCCCGGCCTCGATCTGTCGCTGGCCCAGGCGGCGCTCGCGGATTTCCGCGCCTTTGCCGACGCCGGCGGCGGCGTCATGCTCATCACCCACGACATCGAGCTGGCGCTCACCGTGGCCGATCGCGTCGCCGTCTTCCGCGACGGCACGGTGGTGGAGGAGACCTCGGTCGCCGCCTTCGCCTCGCCCGATACCCTGGGCCACCCCTTCACCCGTCAGCTCTGGCACGCCCTGCCCGAGCACGGATTTGTCGTGCCCACCGAAGGAGGTCCGCTATGTTAGAAGGCCGCCACCTCTCCGTCGCCTTCGACGGTCGTCCCGTTCTCGATGATGTCTCCCTCGCCGTTGCCTCCGGCGAGCGCGTGCAGCTGGCCGCGCCTTCCGGCACCGGTAAGACGACGCTCTGCCGCGTGCTGGCGGGCTATCTGGCGCCCCGGACGGGCGAGGTGCTCGTCGATGGCTCCCCGCTGCCGAGGCGTGGCCCGTGCCCGGTGCAGCTCATCGGGCAGCATCCGGAGCTGACGTTGGATCCGCGCATGCGCATGGCGGCGAGTCTCGCCGAATGCGGCGCAAGCGAGGAGGAGCTGGGCCGTCTGCGGGAGCTTTTGGGCATCCGCGACGCATGGCTTTCGCGCTATCCCCATGAGCTGTCCGGCGGCGAGATGCAGCGCTTCTGCATCGCCCGGGCCCTCGGTGCGCACCCGAGCTACCTCATCGCCGACGAGGTCTCCACTATGCTGGACGCCGTGACCCAGGCGCAGATCTGGCAGGCGCTCGTCGCCGAGGCCGAGGCGCGCGCCATGGGCCTCATCTTCGTCTCCCATTCCCCGGCCCTGGCCGCCCGCCTCGCCACCCGCGTGGTGGAGTTGCCAGCCGTTCCGGGCGCCGTCCGTGGATAGTTCGTGGATGGGCGCTTGCCTTTCCTGCGCTCAAGCCGTAATATAAGCAATTGCTGTTTTCGCCGCACTGTGCGAGCAGTGCTTGCGTATAGAGAATGAAAGTACAAGAAGGAGTTCCATTTCATGGCAGTCAAGATTCGCCTCGCTCGCCACGGCGCCAAGAAGCGCCCGTACTACCGCATCGTCGTCGCCGATTCCCGCTCTCCGCGCGACGGCCGCTTCATCGAGGAAGTGGGCCGCTACAACCCCTGCACCCATCCGCACCTGATCCAGTTCGACATGGAGAAGGTCGACCGCTGGATCGCCGACGGCGCCCAGCCCACCGATCGCGTCGCGAAGCTGCTGACGATCGCCCGCGAGAACGCCTAGCGCTATGGCCGATCTCACGGAAGACCTCGCCGGCCTTACCGACGCCATCGTCCGTCCGCTCATCGACGAACCCGATGCCCTGGACATCACGGCCGCCGAGACCGAGGACGGCAACATCATGGTGGAGATCCGCGTGGCCGCCGACGATGCCGGCAAGGTCATCGGCCGTCAGGGCCGGGTCATCAAGTCCATCCGCACCTTGGCCCGCGCCGCCGCGTCGAAGTCGGGCAAGCTGGTCGATGTGGAGCTCATCGACTAAATGCGCGGCTGGATGTCCATCGCCTATCTGGCGAAACCGAAGAATTTGAACGGAGGGCTCGTCGCACGAGGTGCGTCGGGCCTTCCCTTTGCGCTGTATCCGGGTCTCACGCTGGCCGTCGTGCCGCCTCAGCTGGACGCGCCCCGCACGCTCACCGTGAGTGAGGTGACGGAACGGGCCGAGAACGAGGCGCTCGTTTTCTTCGACGAGGTGTCCGATCTGAGCAGTGCCGAGCTTCTTGCCGGCTGCGAGCTTCTGGCTCGCGAGGAGGACATCGATGCCGCGGTGTTGGAAGAGGCCGAGGCGCTGCCCGCCTGGGAGGGCTGGTCGGTGCACGACGAGCGCGCGGGATACGTGGGCGAGGTCGTGGAAGTCGCCGAGCGCGCGACCCAGCCTTTGCTCACGGTGCGCCGCGCCGAGGGGGGAGAGGCGCTCATCCCGCTGGTGGACGAGTTCATCGTCGATGTGGACGAGGACGGCCGCCGCATCGACGTGTCCCTGCCCGCCGGCCTGCTCGATCTGTAGGACGCCCCGCGCGTCGTCTTTTCCGCCCGTCCGCGCCACCCATCGACAGGGGATCCTATGCTCATCGAAACCCTCTCCACATTCCCGCATATGTACGACTCGGTCATGGGCGAGTCCATGATGAAGCGCGCCCAGGAGAAGGGCATCTTGGAATTTCGCGCCCACGACCTGCGCGACTGGACTCACGACCGCCACCGCACCACCGACGACGACCCCTACGGCGGCGGCGCCGGCCTCGTCATGAAGTGCGACCCCATCTTCGAGGCGGTAGAAGCCATTCTGGGAAAAGAGTTCGTGGAAGCGAAACTTGCCTCAGCCGTGGAAGAGTCGCAACAACACCGCCCCCAAATCGTCTTCCTAGCCCCCCAGGGCCGCCCCTTCGACGACGCCTACGCCGATAAGCTCGCCGCCGCCGACCACCTGCTGTTCATCTGCGGCCACTACGAGGGCATCGACGAGCGCGTCTACACCCTGGCCGACCACGTCATCTCGCTGGGGGACTACGTGCTCACCTCCGGCGAGCTGGCCTCCATGGTGGTCATCGATGCCGCGGTGCGCAAGCTGCCCGGCGTGCTGGGGGCGGCCGAAGGCCCCGTGGACGAGTCCTTCACCAGCGGCCTTCTAGAATATCCCCAGTACACACGCCCCGCCGACTTTCGCGGCATGGCGGTGCCCGAGGTGCTCACGAGCGGCAACCACGCCGCCATCGCGCGCTGGCGCCGCGAGCAGTCCCTCGCCCGCACGGCCGCCGCCCGCCCCGACCTCATCGCCGCCGCCGAGGCCGCGGGCCGCCTTACCCCCGCTGACCAGAAATTTTTGAAGTTGTTGGAACCAGCGCCGACGGGCGCGGCCGAAGGGGTATCATAGCGTTTCCGACAATTGTGAGCGCAGACGTGGAAGGGGCATCCCGAAGATGTACGACAACGGCTATGGGACCGATCCTTACGCCTACCAGCCGCAGCCCCAGCCCCGTCCTTCGCGCGCCTCGAGCTTTCTGCGCACGGTGCTCTCCGTGCTCGTGCTCGTGGTTCTCGTGGTGCTGCTCTCCTGGGGGCTGCGCACCTTCGTCTTCCAAGCCTACGAAATCCCCTCCGGCTCCATGGAGGAGACCATCATGCCCGGCGACATGGTCTTCTCCGAGAAGATCACCTACTACGGCAGCGACCCGGCGCCCGGCGACATCGTCACCTTCCAAGACCCCGATCCGGAGCAGGGCGGCCGCATCCTCATCAAGCGCGTCATCGCTGTGGGCGGCCAGACCGTCGATCTGCGCGACGGCCGCGTCTATGTAGATGGCGTGCTGCAGGACGAGCCCTACACCCGCGGCGAGCCGTCCTACCCGCTGACGCCCTACTACGGGCTTACCATCGACTACCCCTACACGGTGCCCGAAGGCGGCCTGTGGGTCATGGGGGACAACCGCACCAATTCCCAGGATTCCCGTTACTTCGGCGCCATCAAGGAGTCGAGCGTCACGGGCAAGGCGATATTCATCTACTGGCCGCTGACCGACGTCGGCCCGCTGTAATTCGAGCAAAGGAGACCCATGGCACCAGACACTGCCGAGAAGGTCGGGAAGGCGACGCCCCCCACCTTCCAAGACGTCATCATGAACCTGCAGCGCTACTGGGCGAGCACCGGTTGCGTGGTGCTGCAGCCCTACGACAACGAGGTGGGCGCCGGCACGAACGCCCCGGCCACCACGCTGCGCTCGCTGGGGCCCGACACCTGGCGCACCTGCTACGTGCAGGGCTGCCGCCGTCCCACCGACGGCCGCTACGGCGAGAACCCCAACCGCGGGCAGTTCTACTACCAGTTCCAGGTGCTCATCAAGCCCTCGCCGGACAACATCCAGGATCTGTATCTGGGCTCTCTTGAGGCCATCGGCATCGATATCTCGGCCCACGACGTGCGCTTCGTGGAAGACGACTGGGAGAGCCCGACGCTGGGCGCCTGGGGCCTGGGCTGGGAGATCTGGATCGACGGCATGGAAGTGACCCAGTTCACCTACTTCCAGCAGGTGGGCGGCTTCGAGTGCGACCCGGTGCCCGTGGAGATCGCCTACGGCCTGGAGCGCCTCACCATGTTCGTCCAGGGCGTCGACAACATGTACGACATCGTGTGGGCCCGCGGCGACGACGGCGTGGTGTTCACCTACGGCGACGTGTACCTGGAGAACGAGCGCGAGTACTCCGCGTTCAACTTCGAGGTGGCCGACACCGAGTTCCTCTTCCAGGAGTTCGCCGATCGCGAGGTGGAGTGCCTGCGCACCCTGAAGGCGTCGCTCCCGCTGCCGGCCTACGACTCGGTGCTGAAGTGCTGCCACGCCTTCAACCTGCTCGACGCCCGCGGCGTCATCTCCGCCACCGAGCGCATGGCCTACATCCTGCGCGTGCGCACGCTCGCCAAGGCTTGCTGCGCGTCCTACATGAAGAACGTCGTGGGAATGGACGTGGACACCTCCGATTTGGACGCCCTGCTCGCCGACGTGCCCGACCCGCTGGCGAAGCCGGTTGTCGAGGAAGCCGCCGACGTCGTGCCGGCGTGCCCCGAGCCCGCCTCTGGCGGCGGGTGTCCTGGCGCCGCGGCCGCTGCGGGCGATCGCTCCGAGCGCGCCTTCGAGTTCGTGACCATCGCCGAGGACGCCGTCTCCGCCCCGTCCGAGACGTCCGATCCGTCCGAGAAGGAGGCCTAGAAGATGTCCGATACCGCAACCCTCGCCTTCGAGATCGGCACCGAGGAGATTCCCGCCTTCGATTTGAAGCGCGCTACCGAGCAGCTGGCCGAGCTCGTGCCCGCGGCCCTGGATGCCGTGCGCATCCCCCACGGGGAGGTGGCCATCTACACGAGCCCGCGCCGCCTCATCGCCATCGTGGCCGACGTGGCCGCCCGAACCGAGGCTTTGGAAGAGGTCTTCCGCGGGCCCGCCGCCAAGATCGCTTTCGACGAGGCGGGCAACCCCACCAAGGCCGCCATCGGCTTCGCCCGCGGCAAGGGGCTCGACGTGGACGCGCTCGAGCGTCGCGACGAGAACGGCACCGAGTACGTCTACGCCGTGCGCCAGGTTCCCTCCCAGGATGTGGCGGCCCTGCTGCCCGAGGTGCTGCGCGGCGTCATCGACGGCATCTCCTGGCCGAAGTCCTGCCGCTGGGGCACCACGACCGAGATGTTCTCGCGCCCGGTGCGCTGGCTGGTGGCGCTTCTGGGTAACACGGTGATTCCCGTGGAGTACGCGGGGCTCGTGGCCGATCGCGAGACGCGCGGCCATCGCTTCCTGGCCCCCGGCCCGCACACCGTGGCCTCGGCCGACGACCTCGTGTCCGTGGTGGAGGACGCCTTCGTCGTGCCCACCCAAGAGGCCCGCGAGGCGGTCATCCGCAAGGGCGTGGCGGCCATCGAGGCGGCCACCGGCTTCACCGCCGATCTGCCGGCCAAGACGCTCACCGAGGTCATCAACCTCTCCGAGTACCCCACCCCCATGGTGGGCACCTTCGACGAGGAGTTCCTGAAGGTTCCCGAGGAGATCATCGTCGACGCCATGCTCATGCACCAGCGCTACTTCCCGCTGTACGACGCCGATGGCAAGCTCACCAACAAGTTCATCATCGTCTCCAACGGCGACCCGGCCCACGAGGACACCATCGTCGACGGCAACGAGCGCGTGGTGGCCGCCCGCCTCTACGACGCGAAGTTCTTCTACGACGAGGACTTGAAGCTGCCGCTGGATGCCTACGTCGATCGCCTCGATGAAGTGGTCTTCCAGGAGGCGCTGGGCACCATGCGCGACAAGACCGCCCGCGTGGTGAAGCTGTCGGCCCGCATCACGTCGGCCGCCGGCATCGAGGCCGCCGAGATGCGCGACATCGCGCGATCGGCCTACCTGGCCAAGGCCGACCTGGTGACGAGCGCCGTCATCGAGTTCACGAGCGTCCAGGGCATCATGGGCAGCTACTACGCCACCGCCGCCGGCGAGGCGCCTCGCGTGGCCCGCGCCATCGCCGAGCACTACCGCCCGCGCTTCTCCGGCGACGCCATCCCCACCGACATCATCGGCCAGGTGGTGGCGCTCTCCGACAAGATCGACACCATCTGCGGCCTGTTCGCCGTGGGCCAGGCGCCCACCGGCTCCTCCGATCCCTTCGCCCTGCGCCGCGCCGCCCTGGGCGTGCTGGCCATCCTGGAGGAGACGGGCCTGCCGATCAGCCTGGTGGAGACCATCGACGGCTCGCTCATCATCTACCGCGAGGCCGGGCTTCAGTTCGACAACGCCGAGGTGCGCCGCGAGATCATCGACTTCTTCATCACCCGCGAGAAGGTGGCCCTGCGCGATGCCGGCGTGAAGGCCGACACCATCGACGCCGTGCTCGCTTGCGGCATCGAGGAGCCGATCGTGCTCGCTCGCCGCGCCCGGGCTCTGGAGGCCGCCCGCACCGAGAACCCGCAGGTCTTCGACGACTTGGCCACCGCCTTTGCCCGCGCGAACAACCTGCGTGAGATCGGCCTGGGCACCGGCTACAAGAAGGCCGAGCTCACGGATGTGGAAACGGCACTCGCCGAGGCCGGGGCCACCGCCGAGGGCAACGTGGCCGCCGCTCTCGCCGACGACCGCTACGCCGACGCCCTCGTTGCCCTGGCGGCCCTGCGCGCGCCGGTGGACGAGTTCTTCGACACCACCATGGTCATGGACGAGGATCCGGAGGTTCGCGCGAACCGCCTGAAGCTCTTGAACCGCTTCGCCAACGTCTTCGCCCACGTGGCCGACTTCTCCCAGATGGCGAAAAAATAATGCACAATAAAACGCCGGCTGAGCGCGCGGCACGCGTGCCCACCATCCACATCATCTCCGATTCCATCGGCGAGACGGCCCAGGTGGTGGCGCGCGCCGCCGCGGCCCAGTTCGGCGTCACGAGCCCGCACCTCGAGATCTTCTCGAAGGTGAAGAGCTTCGAAGAGGTGCGCGGATACCTGCTGGAACATGCGCGGCACCACGAGGAGGTGCTCGGCGACGACCGCATGCTCGTCATGTACACGCTGGTCAACGCCGACATTCGCGAGCCGTTGCAGGGCTTTTTGGCCGAGCATCCCCATATCGTGGCCGTGGACGTGCTCACGGCCGCTGTCGCCGCCGTCTCCGAGATGAGCGGCATGGAGCCGGTGGGCAAGCCCGGTATGCTGCGCGTGGTCGACCACAACTACTTCAAGCGCATCGGCGCCTTGGAGTTCACCATCGCCCACGACGACGGCCAGAATCCCGAGGACCTCACGAAGGCCGACATCGTGCTTTTGGGGGTCTCGCGCTCCTCCAAGACGCCGCTTTCCATCTACCTGGCTCAGCAGGGGCTGCGCGTCGCCAATGTGCCGCTGGACCCCACCACCGAGCCGCCCTCTCAGATCTTCGATGTCGATCGCACGCGCTTGTTCGGGCTCATGATCACGCCTGAGGTGCTGCTGGACATCCGGCGCAAGCGCATCAAGAAGGCGGCGGGGAAGGCCGGAGGCGGGCAGTTCGCCATGCTGGCGAAGAACTACGCCGATCCCGAGTACATCTACCGCGACCTGGAAGCCAGCCGCGCCCTCATGCGCCGACTCGGCTGCATCGTCGTGCACACCGAGGGCCGCGCCGTGGAGGAAACCGCCCAGGAGATCCTCCGCTACTACGAGCGCAGCCACCCCTCCAACACCGACATCATCGACTAGCTGCAGCGGTTCCGCCCCCGGCCGGCTGCTCGACTTTGTTCCCAATGCTGGTCAAAAAAGTGGCGGAAACTGCTTTTGCGGAGGCTTGGGGGCAGGTTCTGGCCAAAAAGGAGCCGCTGGCTGCATCAGCTTCACGCTGGGCTCAATCGGAGTACTAACTGCGCGCTCCTGAACAGGGAAAACTCCAATCTGCTATAGAGCTCTTTTCGAAAAAACAAGGTAGTGGGCAAAATAAGGGCGATAGCTGCCAGCTAGCGTGGCATTTTTGGCCAAAAGAATTCATGAGGCGCACCAGAGGATCCTGATTTGTCGGTCGCGCTCTGCTGCATATATTGCCGGGCGCGCTCCTCTTGTGTCTCGTCGAGCCCTGCGCGCCTTGCTGCTCGCGCCGCGCCGCAAGCTTCGTCGAGCGCACCCCGCTGCGGATCCAGATATCTTTCAGAGCAATTGCGTGGAATGCCGTGAATGTGCGGATCTTGTGCAGTGGGTGCTCGCCGAAGAAGAGCAACGAGAAATTTGTTCCTGAAGTATTTTGCGTTTTGGGAACGGCACGACGATCGGCTTGCGTGGTTGTTGATAACTCCCCTCATGCGACCTCGTGCTTTGAAAACTTCAACGCAATGTCTCGTTTCATTCCCGATGGAGTCCCGACTGGCGCCGGGGATGACGGCAAAATGCACCCCTAGTCAATTGCCTGCTTCTGGCATAGAGTACGCGGAACACTTTCCTCTCGCCCGTTGCGTCGGATCGCTCAAGCTGCGCGCTGCGGAGGCGAAACGAAGCGAGAGGCGGTTGTTCAAACGATGGGAAGGGGAGGTTCATGCGCGTTGCTCTCTACGGCGAGTCGGCATTCGCCTACTATCTCGTTGCGGGCGATGCGCCTTCTGCGGTGGCGCCCCCCAGCGTCCTTGATAAATCCTGCTACCCTACGCAGGCTACCCTGGACTATGTGCGTGAGCGAATGCCTTACCTTACGCGCCCCGTGCATTGCTTGGTTCCTAAGTGGGAGCGCTGCTCCCTCGATGATGTGCATCTGCATGGTTCGTCGTATCCCTATCGATCGGGATCCTTTTTGCGCATCGATCATGGCGTTATTGTTCCGTGTCCCGAATTATGCTTTCTTCAGCTGGCCCAGAGCCTCGATCTTCTCCCGTTGATTCAAGCGGGATGCTTTCTGTGCGCGACTTTCGGCCTCGACCCCTCGGTGCCGTCGGGGCTTATGGGGCGGACCCCGTTGACAAGCCCTCGACGCATCGGCGCCTATCTCGAGCGTTGCCCAGGTCACGATGGCCTTACACGCGTGCGGGAGGCTCTGCGGTTTGTCTGCGCTGAGGCAGCATCGCCGCCTGAAGTGTTCATGCGGCTTGTGCTCGGACTCCCAGCGCGGTTGGGCGGTTTCGGATTGAGCGGGTCGGTGATGAACAAGCGCATTAAGCCTTCAAAGCGGGCAAAAGCGCTTGCTGGACGGGAGAGCTTGGTTCCAGACCTGTATTTGCCGGACTGCAAGCTCGACATTGAATTCGATTCGAATGCCGAGCATCTTACGGCGCGCCAGGCGACGCTTGACGCGACAAAGCGCATGGCGCTGGAAAGTGACGGCCTGAAGGTAATCACCGTTACAACTTCGCAGTTGGCCAGCGCTTCGGCTATGCGCCACGTCGCCCAGGAGGCGCACGCAAGACGAGGCACGCGATTACGCTTGCGCTGCAAGAACTTTGCATTAAGGCAAAAACGACTCTATCAGCTGAGATGGTCCATGGACGATTATCTCGACGAGGGGTGGGTTGCGGCGCAGCGGTCTTGCTGTCGGTCAAGCGCGCTGCACGCAGAGGTGTTTTAGCGGGGGTGCCCAGCCACGGGTTCTGATCGCTAGCGTTGCTCGGGCACTTTCTGGACAAAAAAGCATTGCGAACTGGCAATTAAGACGGGAAAATTGACCACTGTCTTCAGCTGGGAAAAGAAGGGTTATCAAAAGGCCAGGTCACGGGCTTGTGGTAGAGGACGGAGATGCGATTTGCGCGTCGCTTTTGCAGCTGAGGAATGCTTTTTGGCCAAAACCCACGAAGATGGCTTGCCAAAATGCAGTCAGTGCCACTTTTTTGGCCCGTGATGCAGTTAACGCCGATTTTCTGGCCGTGGAGGGCTTGCATCGAAATGCGGCTGTATGCCACTGTGCCTATTTCCTAGACAGTCCAGACTGTCGTGTGCCGCTGTGCTCGTTCTCCAGAGTGTTTTTCCTGCTGCGTTTCTTGAGCGCTATCGTCTCGGGCGAATGATGCACCATCGGCAGATGAGCGGGGAGAGTTGGGGTTGCAGACGACCGCTTGTGAGATTTTGGGGTACTGCGGCCTGATGGGGGAGGGGAATCGCGAAATAGGCGAGATTATCCCTTATAATTGAAGCCAACTTGTTTCGTTTCGGTGCTCAGGCAACGGGGATGCCCGCGATTCGGGGATGCCCGCGACGTTCGGGATATCCACGATGCTCGGGATGCCCGCGATGTGCCTGCGGCCAAGCTCGAAACGGAGCGGGGCGCCTTGTCCGGCTCGGCTGGCATGGCGGGAAAGGCAACCGCGTCCATTCGCGCGCACGTCGCTCCTCGCGCTCATCGCACCCGAAAGGGGCGGCGGCGAGGGGGCCGGCGGGGCGCGCGCAAAAGCGCGGGAAAGGCAATCGCGGCGCGCATAAGGGGCGTCGCTTAAGCTTTAAGGAGAAGTAAGGTGACAGAAGCAGTGAAGCGCGTCTACGCCTTCGGCAAGGACGCCAACGGGAACAATGTGACCGAGGGCAACACCGAGATGAAATGGGTGCTCGGCGGCAAGGGCGCGAACCTCGCCGAGATGGCCAACATCGGGCTGCCGGTGCCTCCCGGATTCACCATCACGTGCCAAACCTGCATGGAGTACGCCAACGCCGGCAACGTTTGGCCGGAAGGCGCGCTCGACACCATCGCCGAGTACCGCGCCGACCTGGAGGAGCGCATGGGCAAGCGCCTCGGTGACGCCGAGGATCCGCTGCTCGTGTCCGTTCGCTCCGGCGCCCCCTTCTCCATGCCCGGCATGATGGACACCGTGCTGAACCTCGGCCTTAACGACGAGTCCATCAACGGCCTCATCAAGCAGACCGACAACCCGCGTTTCGCTTGGGACTCCTATCGCCGCTTCATCCAGATGTTCTCCAACGTCGTGATGGGCCTCGACGGCGATCTGTTCGAGAACGCCATCGTCGCCATGAAGAACGACCGCGGCGTCGCCTCCGACACCGATCTGACCGCCGAGGATCTGCAGGAGCTCGTCGACGAGTTCAAGGCCATCTTCGCCGAGAACGTCGACGGCGAGGCCTACCCGTCGCTCGTCGTCGATGGCGCCGTTGCCTTCCCCCAGGATCCCATGGTGCAGCTGCAGCTGGCCATCGAGGCCGTCTTCGGTTCTTGGAACAACCCGCGCGCGGTCCTCTACCGCCAGAAGGAGAAGATCGCCGACGATCTGGGCACCGCCGTCAACGTGCAGTCCATGGTGTTCGGCAACAAGGGCGACACATCCGCCACGGGCGTGGCCTTTACCCGCAACCCCGCCAACGGCGAGCGCGAGTTCTACGGCGACTACCTGGTGAACGCCCAGGGCGAGGACGTCGTGGCCGGCATCCGCAACACGAGCCCCATCGCCGATCTGAAGACCGTCGAGGGCTTGGAAGAGGCCGGCGCCCAGCTCGAGGAGATCTTCGACGTGCTGGAGAACCACTTCCGCGATATGTGCGACATCGAGTTCACCATCGAGCAGGGCAAGCTGTGGATGCTGCAGACCCGCGCCGGCAAGCGCACCGCAGCGGCCGCCCTGCGCATCGCCATCGAGATGGAGAAGGAAGGCCTCATCACCAAGGAAGAGGCCATCATGCGCGTGGCCCCCGACCAGCTCGACCAGCTGCTGCACCCGCAGTTCGACAAGAACGCCACCTACGACGTGGTGGCCCGCGGCCTGAACGCGAGCCCGGGCGCCGCGGTGGGCGAGGCCGTCTTCTCCGCCGCCGATGCCGTGGCCGCCGCCGAGGCCGGCCGCAAGTGCGTGCTCGTGCGCTGGGAGACCAACCCCGATGACCTGGCCGGCATGATCGCCGCCGAGGGCATCCTCACCTCCCATGGCGGCAAGACGAGCCACGCGGCCGTTATCGCCCGCGGCATGGGCGCGCCGTGCGTGTGCGGTGTGGAGGCGCTGAAGATCGACGCCGCCAAGAAGGAGGCCGCCATCGCCGGCACCGACCTGGTCATCCGCGAGGGCGACATGATCTCCATCGACGGCACCACGGGCATTGTGGTTCTCGGCGCGGTGGAGCTGGTCATGCCCGAGCTCACCGGCGACTTGGACACCATCCTCGAGTGGGCCGACGAGGTCCGCACCCTGGGTGTGCGCGCCAACGCCGACAACCCCGAGGACGCCCAGCTCTCCCGCGACTTCGGCGCCGAGGGCATCGGCCTGTGCCGCACCGAGCACATGTTCCTGGGCGATCGCAAGCAGATCATCCAGACGTTCATCCTGAACGACGACGAGCTCATCCGCGAGAAGGCCGTTGCCGACTTGTTCGAGGCCCAGGTGGGCGACTTCTACGGCATGTTCAAGGCCATGGACGGCCTGCCGGTGATCGTTCGCCTGCTCGACCCGCCGCTGCACGAGTTCCTGGAGAGCCCGCGCGAGCTGGCCGTGGAAATCGCGAAGATGGAAGCGACCGGCGCCGCTGCCGACGCCATCGCCGAGAAGCGCGACTTGCTGGAGAAGATCGACGGCTTCGCGGAGCAGAACCCGATGCTCGGCATGCGCGGCTGCCGTCTGGGCATCGTGTACCCGATCCTTCCCGAGATGCAGGTGCGCGCCATTGCCACGGCCTGCGCGAAGCTGCAGAAGGAAGACTTCTCGCCGAAGCCCGAGATCATGATCCCGCTCGTGTCCGTGCTGCCCGAGCTCGCGAAGCTGCGCGGCGTGGCCGAGGCCGTCATCGCCGACGTGTCCGCTGACGAGGGCGTCGAGCTGGACATCCCCGTCGGCACCATGATCGAGCTGCCGCGCGCGGCCGTCACCGCCAACGAGATCGCCACCGAGGCCGACTTCTTCTCCTTCGGCACCAACGACCTCACCCAGACCACCTTCGGCTTCAGCCGCGACGACGTGGAGGGCGAGTTCGTCCCGCAGTACTTGGCCGAGCACCTGCTGCCCTACAACCCGTTCGCTACGATTGACCCCGGTGTGGCGAAGCTTGTGGAAATGGGTGTGGCGCTGGGTCACGAGGGCAACCCCGACCTCGTCTGCGGCGTGTGCGGCGAGCACGGCGGCGACCCGGAGAGCATCCACACGTTCAACCGCATCGGTCTGGACTACGTGAGCTGCTCGCCCTATCGCGTGCCGGTGGCCCGTCTGGCCGCCGCTCAGGCCGCCATCAAGCAGCGCTAAGCGCCCGCTGAAAGAACCTAGCCCTAAGGGCCGTTCCGCACGACGGAGCGGCCCTTCTTGCAAGAGGGCGGTGCAGCTGTTACAATAGTTGCCAACGGAGGCCCGGCCTTTAGCGGGCAGTGCCGTTTTTGGTGTGAGGCTCGGACGCCGCTACGTCCGAGCCTTCTTTATCACCAAGCGTGCGTTTCTGCTCGGTGCTCTGGGTATAGAGTTTCACCGCCGCGGTTGCCAGACCTGCAAGAGCAGTCAGCAACTGCAAGATGACGAGAGCTAGCTCCATAGGCCATCACCTCCTGCCTTGTTGGACGAACCAATAGATGCAGAAGGCACTGCCAGCACACGGGACTTACACCGTTGACGGGTACAAAATAGCGTATTACAGAAAACATTGTAAGCCTTGACTTTTGTGACTTGTAGTTTGAGCTGGGAAAAGAGTATTCAATGCTGCTGAATTTGGAAAACCTGCCGCGAACGATTTGGGTTGAGAAGAGCGGGGGAGTGCCCGCGGTGGGGTTCGTGGATCAGCGGCTCCTGCCAGGCGAGCTGATCCTGGTGCGCACGTCGGATTGGCGCGAGGTGGTGGATGCCGTGAAGACGTTGGCCGTGCGCGGTGCACCGGCTATCGGTGTGGCGGGAGCGGCGGCGGTGATGCTGGCGGCCTATGAGTATGCGGTGGCCGAGGGGGATGCGCGTCTTGCTGCGCAACGCGACTGCGAAGAGAGCATCGTTTCTGCCGGAGAAAGCGATCGGGCTACGTTTGATGATCGTTTGGAAGAGGCTGCGCGCGTGATCGCCGAGGCGCGGCCGACGGCGGTCAACCTGTCCTGGGGAGTGCGCAGGGCCCAGGAGGCGGCGCGTGCGGCCCGCGCTGCCGGCAAGACGGCGGCGGAGACGGCCGAGGCGCTCTACGAGCTTGCCGAGGCCCTTATTGCCGAAGACGAGGCGGTGAACCGCCGCATCGGGGCCCATGGGGCCGCGTTGCTGCGCGAGCTTGCCGACAAGCTGGATATGGAACGTGGCGCTCCGGGGGCCTCCCATGACCGTGGCGGCGATGCTCCTTTGCGCTCTGGTGCTTCCGCGCGGCAGCAGGGTCTCAACATCCTCACGCACTGCAATGCCGGCAGTTTGGCGACGGCGTTTTATGGCACGGCTCTCGGCGTCGTTTATGCGGCTGCACAAGAAGGGATCATCAACCGTGTGTTCGCCGACGAGACGCGGCCCGTGAACCAGGGCGCGCGCCTCACGGTGTGGGAGTTGGCCCGCGCGGGGGTGCCTGTGACGCTGCAGTGCGACGACATGGCTGCTTCACTTATGGCTGAAGGCCAGGTAGATGCCGTTATTGTCGGCGCCGATCGCATTGCCGCGAGCGGGGATGCAGCTAACAAAGTGGGCACGCTGGGACTCGCTATCATGGCGCGCTATTTTCGAATTCCGTTTTATGTGGCCGCGCCGAAAAGTACTATCGATTGCACAACGAAGTCGGGAGCCGATATTCCCATCGAGGAGCGCGATCACGCCGAGGTGCTCGCTGAGCCCATCCTCGGCGTTGCCGTGCGCAACCCCGCCTTCGACGTGACGCCCTATGAACTCATCACCGCCATCGTCACTGAAGACGGTGTTTGGAACCACTTAGAATCCTAGAACCCTATAGACAACATAACATTATATGTTATAGTGCGTTTTGCTAAGAAGCGGACTGGGTCAGCTATGCCCTCGTGCGGCGGAAAGGGACGATTATGATCACATTGGCGGCGGCCTCCCAGAAGGGCGGCGTTGCGAAGACGACGACCAATCTGGCCATCGGCGCGAAGCTGGTCGAAGACGGCGCGCGCGTTCTGTACGTCGATCTCGATCCTCAGATGAACCTCTCCACGACGCTGAAGGCGCAGACGGCGGGGGTTCTCTCGTCGCTCGACGTGCTCACCGGCGATGCCACGGTCGCCGATGCCGCCCAGTCCATCGACGGGTACGACGTGGTGCCCGCCAGCCGCCTGAACGGCAAGGCAGACGACCTCATGCCCTCGGTGGGGAAGGACTACCGGCTGCGCAAGGCCTTGGAGGCGGTGGCCGAGAACTACGACTACGCGATTCTCGACACTCCGCCGGCGCTGGGCACCCTAACGGTGAACGCGCTCACGGCGGCCTCATGGGTCGTCATTCCGGCCCAGGCCGACGCCTACTCGCTCGACGGCGTCACCGATTTGGCCGCCACCATTCAGGCGATCCGCGAGTACACCAACCCCGACCTGAAGATCGCCGGCATTCTGCTCACGCGCTACAACCCGCGCACCTCCATCTCGAAGATCATCCACGAGGATGCGGAGGCCATGGCCGCCGAGCTTGACACCAAGGTCTTCCGTGCCTGGATTCGCGAGGCTACGGTCATCAAGGAGGCCCAGGCGGTGAAGCAGCCCATCTTCGCCTACGCCCCTTCCTCGAAGGTGGCCTACGACTACCGCTTCTTCATCGAGGAGCTGATGGAGGGCATCAATGGCTAAGAAGGACTTGCGCGCCCAGATGGACGCCGCCCGCGCTGCCGCGGCCTTCATCGATGCGGCCCATGACGAGCTGGAATCTTCGCGCGAGATGAGAGGGGAGGGGGCGGACGAAGCGGCTGGGGCGGATGATGGCGAACGCTCCGAGGCGGCGAGCCGGAATCGCGCGGCGAAATCGACCGTCGAGGCTTTTGGCGCACCGTCTGCGACGACTGCATCGTCCGCCGTCACGGCACCGTCTGCTGCTACGGCACCGTCTGCTGCCGGCGAGCCTTCAAAACCTAAGGCCTCCCGGACGCGCAAGCCTCGCAAGAAAAACGTGGAGGCTGCACCGGTGGAAGAGGCCGTCGAAGGCTCCGGTGCGCGCATGACCGCCCAGGTGCTCGTGCCCATGACTGCCGAGCAGCGCGAGCACGCCGATCTTCTGGCCTCGGTGATGAAGGTCACCCGCGCCGAGGTGATGCGCCAGGCACTGGACGAGTATTGGGAGAGCCACAAATCAGAGCTGCAGGCCGCTGTGGCCGCCTACGAGGAGCTCATCAAGAAACTCATGAAGTAGGGTGTTAAACCCTGAGCCCGTTGGTCGGGGTTTTTGTGCCGGGAATCTTGTTGCAAAAAATTTTTTAAAAAATTTCCTCTGTTGCTTAACAGATGGGTTGCTATTTCATTTCAACATATAATGTTGTTGTCATATATAGGCAGTAGGACTATGTATATGGCTGAAACAATAATCATATAGAAATATAGTCACTATAGGCTTATGAAGTCATAACAACGATAATCGCTCTGACCAGGGAAAACAGAGGAATTTGTTATACGGCATCATGAGTATGAGATAAAAGAATATAGAGACAAAAACATTATATGTGTTATTTGCTGTGAATTTTTCACGAAAAACAAACGATGAAGATGACGCTCAAGTAACGGCGATTGTGTAATCGACGCCGTGAAATTTAGCGATAAATGACAAACAGTCAAAAGAGTAATACCAGTACAACGGTTATTTTTGTTATTGACATGCCTTTACAATGTTGCCAATTTGTAGATAATAATCCATGAACGAAAACACTCTTTGGCACCACTGCGCCCAAAGAGCGGAAACGTCAAAAGGAAAAGGAAGGAAAACCGCCTTTTGATCAGGCAAAACGGCGGTGAGTGAAGTCGAGCGGGACGGAATCAGGGACGTCTCGGGAGGCTCGAGCGAGGCCGAGCAGCGCGGAATCAGGGCCGCGAAGCGAGGCGAGAGAGAACGTGAGCAACATGAACGAACGCAGCGAATATCGCAACCAGAACGCCGAGGCGCCCACAACCAGCGCCTTCGACGCTCCGCAGGTTCCCCCGGGAATTGCGCCTGCAGCCAACGACGAGGGCGCCTCTGCCGGCGTCATCAGCCACAACGCCCCGCGCCAGCTGAACCCCATGGGCAAGGCCATCGCCGTGGTGCTGTCGGTGCTGCTGGTGCTGACCTGCTGGAACAGCTACTCCATCGAGGAGGCCCGCCGCATGATCATCGGCGACGACGCCGTACCCATGGCGTCGACGGGCTCCGGCGACGAGCTGCTCGACGAGGTGGACGACGAGAACATCGACCAGGCGTCCAACGACGTCGAGGGCGAGGGCGATGCCGCCGAGGGCGACGATGCCTCTGGTGGAAAGGACGCCGACGACACGGCCGCTGACGATACCGTCAGCGAGGCAGATATGCAGGCATATCTGCCCAAGGATCTCCTCGATGCCGAGAAGGTCATGCCGGCGCTCGCCGACGCTACCCTGAAGCAGGAAAAGGACGGCATCCTGACGCCGGCCACCACCTCCGAGGACGACCTCAAGGCCGCCTTCGCCAACCGCTTCTCGTTCTCTCTCGCGGTTGCGAACGCCCTGCGCGCCTCGGACGACGCCTACCACGTAGGCGGCACGAACCTCGCCGTCGCCCCCTCTCTCGGCAACACGAACGTCTCCTTCGACGGCGGATACCTGGGCGGCGCCGAGGACAACGACGCCGTCGTTCTCACGTTCGAGGCTCCCTTCCTGTACAAGAAATCCGACGGAAGGGGATGCGGACGTTTTTCCGTGCCTCTAGGCAGCTAGCCCGAGACTCCTTCTGTACTGCATCGGGCTCTTCCAGCCCAGCGACTCCTTGATGCGGCCCTCGTTGTAGAAGCGCAGGTAGGCATCGAGCATCGCCGCGAACTCCTCCATGGTAACGCCGCGCCAGTCGCGATGGAAGAAGAACTCGTTCTTAAGCCGACCGAAGAAGCCCTCCATGGCGGCGTTGTCCGGGCTGCATCCTTTCTTCGACATCGACCTCACCAGGCCGTTTCTCTCGCATAGCGCGATCCAGCCCGGCCAGCGGTAGTGGCAGCCGCGATCGGTGTGGCAGACCGGGTGCTCGCCGGGGAGAAGCGCGGCGCAGGCGCCCTCCAGGCTCGAGTTCGCCAGGGCCGCGTCCGGGCTGGCGGAGATCGACCACGATACCAGGGCCCCGTCGAAGCAGTCGAGGACCGGCGACAGATAGCATTTGCCGCACGGGAGCCCGAACTCGGCGATGTCGGACAGCCAGAGCCTGTTCGGGGCGTCGGCATGGAAGCGGCGCTCGACCAGGTTGTCCGGCGCATCGGAGATCTCGCCTGCGTACGAGCTGTACCCCTTGGCCCTCTTCAGGTAGACGACGCGGCAGCCCTCCTCGCGCATGAGGCGCCTTACGACCTTCTCGGACACGACGACGGGATCCTCCCCGTCGCGGAGCCTGCGGGTGACGTAGCGGTAGCCCCGCGTACGGTTGGCGGCCTCGAATATCTCGACGATTCTCCTCCTCACGCGGGCGTACTTGTCCCCGCGCGCAATCGAGGCGCGCTGGTACTCATAGGAGCTCTTGGATATCCTCAAGGAATCCGTGAGCTCTCTCAAGCTGTGGTC
>ERZ773162.349-NODE-349-length-56422-cov-45.122039_pt1 | contig 56422 bp, 53 predicted proteins | sample MGYA00511113_ERZ773162 | MGnify/ENA primary metagenome ERZ773162 (study PRJEB29015, sample SAMEA2737807) | human gut metagenome | biome: human gut; feature: human-associated habitat; material: faeces | place: China | collected 2012 ... | reverse complement strand
CGAAGCTGCGGGATTCGTACCTGCTCGACACCCTTGAGTGCGGCGATTTCTCGTTTGCAACGGCCTGTCTGCTGGCAAACCGCAAGTATGGTAAGAACACCCAGCATGGTGATATTAAGAGCCATCAGTATATCATCAGCTTTGACCCCAGAGATGCAGCCGACAACGGCTTGACCATGGAAAAGGCACAGGCACTTGGCCTGAAGTTTTGTTCTGAAAATTTTCCCGGTCATCCTGCCATCGTCTGCACTCACCCCGATGGGCACAACCATTCGGGAAACATCCACGTCCACATCGTGATCGGCAGCATCCGAACGCGAGAAGTGGAACGCAAGCCCTATATGCAAAAGCCCCGCGACTGGCTAGAGGGCATGAAGCATTCCAGCACCGCCCAGACCATGCGGCATTTGCGTGTCGAGGTCATGGAACTGTGCGAGAGTACGGGACTGTACCAGATCGACCTGCTCAGCGGCTCGAAAGAGCGTGTCAGCGAAGCCGAGTATTGGGCACGCAGGCGCGGTCAGATGAAACTTGACCGCGAGAACGCAGCCCTTACCGCAACTGGACAGCAGCCCCGGCAGAAGAAGTTTGAAACCGTAAAAGATACCCTGCGGAAACAGATTTCTTCGGTGCTGTACCGTGCCACCAGCTTTGAAGATTTTTCTGATAGGCTTATGCAGCAGTATAGCATCACCGTCAAGGAAAGCCGTGGGTGTCTGAGCTATCTGCCCGCTGGCAGAACAAAGTTTATCCGAGCGAAACATCTCGGTGACAAGTTCGATAAGGCAGCAGTGCTTGCCACGTTGCAGGCAAACGCCGAACGCAAACCCAAGGCGCAGTTCAAGCAGGATACCATCGGGAAACTGATCGACATCCAGTCGAGGATGACCGAGGACAAGGGCATCGGCTATAAGCGTTGGCTCACGAAACACAATCTCAAAGTTATGGCACAGACCGTGATGCTTCTGCAGGAAAAGGACTTGACCGACGAGGACGCCTTGAACCAGCGCATCGCCGAACTGGAAATCAAGTATCACGATGCACTGGCGGTGGTGAAAGACCTCGAAGGTCGCATGAAAGCCAACAAAGAGCTGCGCTATCACATCGCAGCCTACACCAGTACCAAGAGCATCGCACTGCAGTTCAATACTGCCAAGCGACCCGCAGTCTTTAAGGAACAGCATCGTGCAGAGCTGACAGCATACCGGGTGGCAGGAGCCTATTTCAAGGCAAGCAACATCACCAAGCTGCCCAGCCCGAAAAAGCTGGAAGCCGAGTATGCGCAGCTGGCATCCGAAAAGGCAAAGTTCTACGAGCAGTACAAGGAAGCCAAGGAAGAACTGCTCAAACTGAAAACCGCAAAGCAGAATGTTGCGTCCTTTTTCCGGGAGGAAGAACCGGCGCAGCAGGAGAGATAAAGGAGTGTGCGTATGATCAATCTGAAAATCGACCCGGAGTTCCAGTCCCAGATTCCCCCTCTGACCGATGATGAATTTAAGCAGCTTGAAGAAAATATCCTCAAGGAAGGCAAGCTACTCTCTCCTTTGATCGTTTGGAACAACACCCTTGTTGACGGACACAATCGTTATGCAATCCTCCAAAAGCACCCAGAGATTTATTTCTCCACCATGCCGCTCCGATTTGAGAACCGCGAAGAAGCCATTGCGTGGATTTGCCGGAATCAGTTGGGACGGCGAAACCTGAGTCCCGAACAGAAACGCTATCTGCTTGGGAAGCAGTACGAAGCCGAGAAGAAGGCTGCAAAAATCTTTCGGGGCAATCAGTACACTTTAGCAAAGAAAAGTGGTGGTGCTCACGATGATAACCACCACTCCGGGAAGAAAACCTGCGACCGAATCGCAGAAGAAAACGGTGTCAGCCGTGCCTCTGTTCTCCGTGCCAGCCACTATACACGAGGCATCGACATTGCGGACAACCTCTCTCCCGGCATCAAGCAGAAAGTCTTTTCCGGTGAAGTGAAGTTCACCAACGAAGAAATGTCCAAGCTTGTGCAGGCAAGTGTCGAGCATCGTTCAGATATCCTTGCTCAAATCCTGCATCCAGAGGCATTGGAAGTGTTGGAATCTGCCAGCGCTGAATTTGAGCCTGAAAAAGCGGAACCCGTTCCCATGCCCACGCCACAAACAGAAGAATTCCGGTGCTATCATGTACCGGACGAGTTTATGAAGGTTTACAAATCTTTGAGCCGTGCGACCGAAATGATGAAAAACTCATGGAAGAAAACGCTCAAAAACAATCCCAGCTATTTCACTGACCCGGAAAAGCAGAAGGTTCTCCGCTTCGCAATGCAGCGACCTGCTAACTACCTGACTGAAATCGAAACCTATCTGGAAAAGGCTCTTGCAGAAGCCCTTGAAGAAGAAAAGACCGCATAACGACAGGCACTTGTAAGCCATCAACGAGCCACCAGCCGCAAGTGCAGGGCGGAAAGCATCCGCGCCCTTGCGCCTGATAAAAAATGGAACTTTGATTTTCTTGCCCGGCTTTGCTGCGGTGGGACGATCAAAGGAGCGTGCGTTTGAACAAAAAGAAAAAGTCCACAAACACTTCCCCCTATCCCGATGAAGCCATCGAACGTCTGGCACGGGCATTCTACCCGGCCATCCTTGCCTGCTGGAACAGCGAGGAAGGACAGCGAGAGTTTGCCGCATGGCAGGCGGAACAGGCTCATATCTCTGGCAAAGAAAAACAGGAAGTTCCCGCTGGGGAACTCCCTGCCTTACTTATCGTGTGTGGATTTTTGCAGGGTGCGTCCGGGTGGGCGCACCCTGTTTTTGTTTGTGCTTATTTCTTCAGAATCCGCATTGCGTTCAGAACAGCGATGATCGTGACACCCACATCACCGAACACGGCTTCCCACATACCGGCCATGCCGAGTGCGCCCAGAACAAGGAACACGCTCTTGATGCCAAGAGCAATCACGATGTTCTGCATCACAATCCGTTTCGTAGCCTTTGCAACATCAATGGCTTCTACAAGTTTCGATGGTTCATCTGTCATCAGAACAACATCCGCAGCTTCAATCGCGGCATCCGAGCCAAGACCTCCCATGGCAATGCCGACATCTGCACGGGCAAGAACAGGGGCATCGTTGATGCCATCGCCCACGAAGGCGAGTTTGCTGCCCTGCCGTTTCTGCTTATCCAGCATTTCCAGCTTTTCGACCTTCTGGTCGGGCAAGAGCTGTGCATAATACGCATCCAGACCAAGTTCGTCTGCCACCGACTTGCCGATTCGCTCATCATCGCCGGTAAGCATAACAGTTTTTTCCACGCCGATCTTTTTCAGCTCTGCGATTGCGCACTTGCTGTCCGGCTTCACTTCATCTGCGATCAGGATACAGCCTACATAGCTACCATCCGCTGCTACATAGAACTTTGTTCCGGCTGCATCGCAAGCGGCATAGGCAATCTTTTCAGATTCCATCAGCTTACTGTTGCCAGCCAGTACCTTCTTTCCCTGCACCATAACGCTGATGCCGTGTCCTGAGATTTCCTCAAAGCCAGAGAACTGCTTCTGGTCGATTGGCTTTCCATAAGTCGCAAGAATCGACTTTGCGATCGGGTGGTTGGAATAACTCTCTGCCTGTGCAGCATACTCCAATACCTGCTCTTTCTGGTATACGGTCAATGCCATACCGATTGCATAGACCACAGCACCCACGGCAAGCCGTATCGTGCGCTTCTTATCCTCATCGTTATAGACCGCCGCTTTTTCATCCTTTTTGACAGGTGCAGTCGCTTCCAGCTGCTTTTCCGACACTTCAACATCCGGCTCATGGCTGTGTACGATCGTGGTAACAGTATCCAGCAAGGAAGCAGCTACCGATGTTCCAGCCTGAACAGTCAGCGTCTGGTTCATCAGATTCACGGTCGAAGAAGCCACGCCACCCAGCTCACCGACTTCTTTCTCGATTTTTGCTGAGCAGTTCGGACAATCCAGACCTTTCAGGAGATAGACCTTCGTCACCGCAGGTTCGGTCTTTTCCGACACCTCAACATCCGGTTCATGGCTGTGAACGATCGTTTCGACCTGTTCCGCCAGTGTTGCATCCGCAGACTTTTCTGACTGAACGGTCAGTGTCTGCTGCATTAAATTCACAACCGAGGATTCCACTCCCGGCAATGCTCCGACCTCTTTTTCTATCTTGGCGGAACAATTCGGGCAATCCAGACCTTTCAGGATGAATACTCTTTTCATTTTGATCTCCACTACGTTTTCTTAATTGTTCAATCGCTCAACTTAAAAGACAAAAAGATAATCGCTTGCGCGATCATCCTCTTAAATGCTCAAATCCCTTGTCGATGATCTCCTTTACATGATCATCCGCCAGCGAATAATACACGATCTGGGCCTCTCTGCGGAATTTGACCAGTCCGGCAAGCCGGAGTGCTTTCAGCTGGTGAGAGATCGCCGATTTGGTGACGCCCAGCAGAACCGCAAGGTCGCATACACACATCTCGCTCTGTTCCAGAGCATGAAGGATCTGCACTCTTGTGCCATCTCCGAACAGCTTGAAAAGCGATGCAAGCTGGATGTAGTCGTCTTTCGGCTGCATTTTGCCTTTTACATCGTTCACGATGTCCTCATGGATCACATCGCAATTACAGGTGTATAAAGAATTTGACATCAGACGTTCTCCTTGTTTTGTAGTTGAACAACCGTTCAATCATATTATATCTGCTTTTCCTCCGTTGTCAAGCGGAAAAGTTAGCATCTGCTTCCTGCGATTTGTCGTCTAACAGACCTTGACAGCCTCCTTATTTCGCATACAATATAGTTGAGCGTTTACTCAACTGCCGTATTTTGCGCAGAAGATTTTTCATTTGAACAACCATGCAATAAATAAAAGAGGTCTGCCTGTGAAAGGAAAATTCATCACTCTGGTTCTGACATTGGGATTTCTTGCCGCGTTTGGCGTATTTATGCACTCGCCGCCCTCTATTCTGGATGGGCTGACCGGTGCGACCCCGAAAGCGAAACGTGCCGCACAGATGGCCGCACCGCTGGAGGGCAACTATCTGTTCTGCATCAACCCTGCGCTGGAACCGTTTTCCGATGCGGATTTCCGGAATGATCTGAAAGCATTTGTTTCCGGTGAGACAGAAGTCCTTTCCGATGCCGGACTGCCGCACATGACGCTTTCGGTCTGCGAAACAGACTATCCCTTGCTTTGCTATGCAACGGCTCTTTGTGAACGCCTGACTGCTGCCGGAGCAGATGTCACGTTGAAGCAGTACAGCGAAACCATGCTGCGTTCCCGTGCAATCAATGGGCGGTATCAACTGCTGCTGGTTTCGGAAAACACGCTTGATGCAACAGCATTGCCGGATGCAGACATCCTTCTGCTCTCCGCAGAAGAAATGGAGGACCCCTCATGCGAAAACTGAACACCATTCTCTCCGTTCTGCTACTTTTCATCTGTCTGCTTCATGGGCTGATGGGCAGTTTTATGTTGCTGGGCATCAGTTCCGGGGCAGGAAAGTTTCTGGCATGGATCGGCGTTGGCATTCTGGCGGCGCACACCGTCCTTGGGCTTTTGCTGACCGCACAGACATTCCGGGCTTCCCGGTCCGGCGGAAAACTCTACGGAAAGCAGAATGCTCTGTTCTGGGCAAGGCGCACCAGTGGGCTTGCTATTTTGCTCATGCTCTTTTTCCATATTGGCGTGTTCGGCAGAGTGCAGGACGGCGTATACATTCTGTTTCCGTTCACAACGGTCCGGCTGCTGACGCAGCTTTTACTGGTTGCTTCGGTATTTGTGCATCTTCTGCTCAATCTCCGACCCCTTCTGGTATCGCTGGGCATCGTCCGGGATAAGGAGCAGCGCGGCGACCTCTATCTGATTCTTTCTATACTGGTGCTGTTTGCTGCCGGTTCGATCATTCTATATTATATCGGGTGGAACAATGTATGAAACACACTTTGGTGATCGTGGGTGCAGGGCTGGCAGGGCTTTCCGCTGCTTTGACTGCTGTGAAAAACGGCTGGACGGTAAAGCTGGTGTCCTCCCTTGCCTCCGAGCGGGCGCAGTCTGTTATGGCAGAGGGCGGAATCAATGCAGCCTTGAATACCAAGGGAGAGGAGGATAGCCCGGAGCAGCATTATACAGATACCCTGACCGCTGCCTGCGGACTTGCTGACCCGAATGCAGTCTGGGGGATGACGCAGGCTGCGTCCGAACTGGTGCGCAGCCTGCACCATCTGGGAGTACAATTCAACGTGACAGATGACGATGAACTCGATCTGCGGAATTTTGGCGGACAGAAGAAAAAGCGGACGGCCTTTGCACAAAGCGATACGGGAAAGCAGCTAATGACCGCTCTGATTGATGCTGTGCGCCGGGAAGAAAGCGCAGGAACGGTCGAACGCTTTCCACACCATAAGTTCCGCACCCTGCTGCTTTCCGGGAACATCTGCGGTGGCTGCACAGTGCAGGACACCTATACTGGCGAACTGCTGCGGTTTGTATGCGATGCCGTCCTGATTGCCACAGGCGGGCTGCATGGCTTATTCGGTGATACGACCGGCTCTCTTGCCAATACCGGAGAAGTCACCGCAGAACTGTTCCGTCTGGGCGTTCCGATGGCAAATCTTGAAATGATCCAGTACCACCCTACCACGGTCGAACTGGGCGAAAAACGGATGCTTCTGAGTGAGGCCGCCCGTGGTGAGGGCGGGCGGCTGTTTGCATTACGGAACGGGAAGCCGTGGTATTTCATGGAAGAAAAATATCCGGAACTCGGCAACCTGATGCCGCGTGACATCACCGCGCGGGAAGTCTGGACGGTCAGCCGTGACTATGAGGTGTTCCTTGATATGACAGAGCTTCCTAAAGAAGTCATGGAGCATAAACTTGCCGGACTGGTGGATGATTGTCAGACCTATCTGCACAAAGATATTCGCAAAGAACCCATTCCGATTTTGCCGGGTATCCACTACTTTATGGGAGGCATTCAGGTGGACGAGCGGCACCGCACTTCGATGCGGAATCTGTACGCTGCCGGTGAATGCTGCGCTCAGTACCATGGCGCAAACCGTCTGGGTGGAAATTCTCTTCTGGGTGCGATCTATGGAGGACAGATTGCTGCGGAAACTGCCTGCCGGGAAACAGTCAGTTCCCCCAATATGCCCTGTGCCGAAGAATCCCTTCTGCCCGAACTTTCCCCGGACGCTCAAATGCAGATGAATCGTATTCTGCTGAACGCACTCGGTGTCGTGCGGGATGCACAGACATTGGAAGCGGGCATTCAGGAAATCCGCAAACTGTCTGGCACCCTTCCGCTTCTGGGCTGTGCCATGCTGGAAAGTGCCCTCGCCCGAAAAGAAAGCCGGGGTGCGCACTGGCGGGCAGATTATCCCCAACGCAACGATGCCGTTTACTGCAAAACCACCATGGCACACTGGAACGGGCAGCATATCGCCATCAGCTTTGAATCCATCCCCGAAAGGCGGCATGATTTATGAACTACACCATCCGAATCAAACGGCAGGAAAACCCGCAGGCTTCACCCTGCTGGCAGGAGTTTTCCTTTGAGGGAAGTGCGGACACCTCGATTGCTTCGGTGTTGAACGAGCTGAATCACCGCAGCCCTCTGTGCGAAAAGAGCGGAACGGTCGTTTCCCCCATTGCGTGGGAATGCGGCTGCATGATACGCAAGTGCGGTGCCTGTGCCATGCGGATCAATGGTCTGCCTCGTCTTGCCTGTTCCGTTTTTCTGCGGGACTGTAAGGGAAGCGTTGTTACTCTGGAGCCTTTGAGCAAATTCCCACTGGTGAAAGATCTAGTCGTAGACCGTTCCGTGATCTTTGAAGCACTGAAGCGGACAAAGCTGTGGTTGGAAGGAGATGCGTTCCAGACCAGCTATACGCACAGCCAGCGGTATCGATCTGCTAAGTGTCTGCTCTGTGGCTGCTGCTTGGAGGTCTGCCCGAACTTTGACCCGAACAGTGAATTTGCTGGAGCTGTTCTGCCCGTCAACGCTTACCGTATTCTGAACGAAGAACAGGATATTGCCCATCAGACAGAACTCGCAAATGCGTATCGTCAGCTTTATTTTGAAGGCTGCGGAAAATCTCTTGCGTGCCAGGACATCTGCCCAGCCGGAATCCCGGTCGAAGAACTGATGTCACGTTCCAATGCCGCAGCGGTCTGGAAGCGATAAAGTGTAAAAGGGTATGCGGTTTATAGCCGCATACCCTTTTATGCTTAATCTTCTAATCCGTGACTTCCCGCCACATTCTTCAGATACTCCTCTGGTTCGCCGTTCAGAATCAAATCGGCATAGCCCAGCGGGTCGTTGTAGATGAGGTAATCCAACTCCGACCTCTGCGCCATGGTCACGTCCAATGCATCCTCGACCCCGGTGCAGTCAATGGAGATCATTCTCCCATCCCGGAGCAGCAGCTCCACGCAGCCGGTGTCCATGTTGAATTTGCAGGCTCTTTCATCGTACTTCATGTTTGTGTCCTTTCTGCCTTACGGCACCTTTACAGTTGTGACCTTCGTTACACGTTTTTTCTGATAAGGTTTTGGACACACAGCCATCAGGGAAGAGCCGTTGTTCTCATTTCCAAAGAAAACAAAAAATCCGAACCCTTCTCCTATCGAGAAAAGGTTCGGATTTTCATGGTTTGGTGCGGATAAGAGGACTTGAACCTCCACCGAGTTGCCCCGATTAGAACCTGAATCTAACGCGTCTGCCAATTCCGCCATATCCGCATATTCTGTTTTGCTCGCGAGCCGTGTCGCTCGGAACGATAGTTATTATACCAGATATGGCAGAATTGTCAAGCATTATTTTTAATTTTTCTCGACAAAATTTTGCTTGAAAATTGATGCATTCTGAATGGCAGCTGCAGGGCGAAATTTTTGCCAAAGTGTGATACAATAAACAGGACGCGCTGGGAGGGTGTCCTGCGCGCAGACTGAGAAAACGAGGGAAATGCAGAATGTTCAATATCATTATTTTCCTGCTGGGAGCAGGCATTATGTTCTTTATGGCTCTGCGCAGTGTGCTGGCACGGCGCAGGCTGTGCACGCAGGGGCAGAAGGTCACGGCCACGGTGGAGGGCACCGTGCAGAGCCGGGATGGCGGTGCCTATGTGCTGGCCTTTACCACCGCAGGCGGCAGCCATCGGCTGCACTACCCGAAGCCTGCGCGGGGCAAGAGCTTTGCGGTGGGGGATACCGTCACCTTATACTATGACCCCGACGACCCGGAGAAGATGTACGTGGAAGGCGACCGGGCCACGCTGGGAGCCGAGGTGTTGTATACCGTGCTGGGTGTGGCCCTGCTGGTGCTGACCGTGGGCATTGCCCGCTGAAAGGGGAAAAGAGGATGAAACTGGAACATTTTGGCATGGCTGAGCCGGGCGACTGCCGGCTGGTATTCACAGCCGGTGCCGAGGAACTGGCGGCAGCCGTTGCACAGGTGCAGGCGGAGCCGGACGCGCCGCAGGAAGAGGATGGTCTGCTGACCGAGGCGGTGAATCGCACCATTCTTGGCGGCTTTTCGGCGCTGTATGAGCAGCTGGTGCAGGAGTACCATGTGGTGCCGGTGACCGACCCGGATTTTGAATTGCTGGCGGTGAACCGGGCCGAGGGCTTCCGGGCGGGTGCACAGTTCTACGCGCTACCGCCGCTGGAAGTGGGAGCATACACCGGTTTCGTGCAGCCCATTGAGCCGCACCCTATCCGGCAGCTGACCATTGAACTGGAGATCAACCGTCACCACGGCGACGAAGAACGTGCAGCCGATGCAGCGGGCAAGGCGGCGCTGCGGCAGCAGGTGGCCCGCGAGATCTGGGCACAGCGCTGTGCCCAGGCTGAGCAGCGGGCACGCAAGGAGCTGGTATGGCAGCTGGGCGATGCAGTGAAAGGCCCGCTGCCAAAGCAGCTGGTGGGCGGTAACTATTTTGCCGAGCAGCGCCAGTTCAACCTGAGCCTGCAGGCCAATGGCATCAACTTTGACCAGTTCCTTAAAGTGCGCGGCCAGACGGTGGAAGAGTTCCGTGCATGGCTCCACGCGCAGGCAGAGCGCAAGCTGCGCAGCTGGCTGGGGCTTCTGCTGGTGGCAGAAAAGGAGGGCCTTGCACCCACGGACGCCGAGGTGGAAGCAGCCGCTGCCCACTGGGATGCCAAGCTGGACGGCGAGCGCACCTTCCCCGCCAACGATGCACGCAAGGTGCGCCAGCGTCTGGCCCGGGAGAGGGCGGAGCAGTTCATTGTGGAGCACTCTACTCTCACGCCGCCGCCCGATGAACCCATCGTGCAGAAAGTTGAAAGCAAATAATAACAAAAAGGAGCGATGCAGCGCATCGCTCCTTTTTGTTATTATTATCAGGAACTCTCAGGTCTCCACGCCCTCGAACTGGCTGTTGTAGAGCTTGGCGTAGAAGCCGTTTGCAGCAAGCAGCTCGTCGTGGCTGCCCTGCTCCACAATGTGGCCGTCCTTCATCACAAGGATCACGTCCGCCTCGCGGATAGTGGAAAGGCGGTGCGCCACAATAAAGCTGGTACGGCCCTGCATCATGCGGGCAAAAGCTTTCTGGATACGCACCTCGGTGCGGGTATCAATGGAGGATGTTGCCTCGTCCAGAATCAGCATCGGCGGCAGGCAGAGCATCACGCGGGCAATGCACAGCAGCTGCTTCTGGCCCTGACTGATGTTGCCGCCGTCCTCGGCGATAACGGTATCGTAGCCCTCCGGCAGGCGGCGGATGAAGCTGTCTGCATGGGCGGCTTTGGCTGCTGCCACAATCTCTTCAAGGCTTGCATCCGGCTTGCCGTAGGCAATGTTTTCCCGCACGGTACCGGCCCGCAGCCATGTATCCTGCAGCACCATGCCGTAGCTGCCGCGCAGGGAAGCGCGGGTCACATCCCGGATGTCGGTGCCGGACACCTTGATGGAACCGCCGTTCACATCATAGAAGCGCATGAGCAGGTTGATGAGGGTGGTCTTGCCGCAGCCGGTAGGGCCGACGATGGCAATGCGCTGGCCGGGCTTTACGTCGAGGGAAAGGCCCTCGATCAGCGGGCGGTCGGGCAGGTAGCGGAAGGAAACATCCTCCAGCTGCACATGGCCGTCCGGCTGCAGCATGGGGGCATTCTCGACTTCCGGCACCTGATCGTCGGCATCCAGCAGCTCGAACACGCGGGCGGCGCAGGCCAGAGCATTCTGCAGCTCGGTGACTACACCGGAAATTTCGTTGAAGGGCTTGGTGTACTGGTTGGCGTAGCTCAAAAACACGCTCAGCTGGCCGATGGTGATGCCGCCCCGCACCGCGTACACGGCACCCACAAGGCCCACGCCTGCGTACACGATGTTATTCACAAAGCGGGTGGCGGGGTTGGTCAGGCTGGAAAAGAAGATGGCCTTCAGGCTCACGTCCTGCAGACGGCCATTCACCTCGTCAAAGGCGGTAAGGCTCTCGGCCTCGTGGCCGAAGGCCTGCACCACCTTCTGGCCCTCGATCATCTCGTTGACCAGCGCGGTCTGCTCACCGCGCACGGCGCTCTGGCTCTGGAAGTAACCATAGCTGCGCTTGGCAAGGAAGCTTGCCACCACGAGGCTCAGCGGGGTGATGCACACCACCACCAGCGTGATGGGCACATTCTCGCTGAGCATGAACAGCAGGGTGCCGAGGATGGTCAGCACGCCGCTGAACAGCTGTGTAAAGCCCATCAGCAGGCCGTCCGCAAAGGTATCCACATCGGCCACCATGCGGCTGACGATATCGCCGGAGGGGTGGCTGTCGAGGTAGGAAAGCGGCAGGGTCTGAATTTTGCGCAGGGCTTCGTTGCGCAGGTCGCGGCTGACAAGGAAGGTGATGCGATTGTTGCACACGCTCAGCAGCCACTGCGCAAGAGCGGCCACACCGGCAACCACCAGCACCTCGATGATAATGCGCATCACACCGCCAAAATCTACGGCACCCTTGCCCAGCATCATATCAATGGCGCTGCCGCAGAGGATGGGAATATACAGCTGCGCGCCCACGCTCACAGCGGCCACCACAAGGCTGCACACCACAAACAGGGAATAAGGTTTGATTTTGCCCAGAACACGGGTCAAGGTGGCCTTGCGCTGCTGCGGGGTCAGCTTTGTTTTTGCTTTTGCACTCATTTCTGCGCATCCCCTTTCTTGAACTGGCTCTCGTAGATCTCCTCGTAGACGGGGCAGGTTTGGCGCAGCTGGTCGTGGGTGCCGATGCCCACCAGATGGCCGTCGTCCAGCACCAGAATTTGATCCGCGTACTGCAGGCTGGCGGCGCGCTGGCTCACGATGAACACGGTCAGGCTGCCGGGCAGAGCAGCCAGTGCCTTGCGCAGGGCGGCATCGGTGGCGTAGTCCAGTGCGCTGGCGCTGTCGTCAAGGATCAGAATTTCCGGCTTGCCCACAAGGGCGCGGGCGATGGTCAGGCGCTGCTTCTGTCCGCCGGACAGGTTGCGACCGCCCTGCTCCACAGGCTCGTCCAGCCCAAGGGGCTTGGCTTTGACGAACTCCGCAGCCTGTGCTGTTTCCAGTGCAGCCCACAGGTCCGCATCGGTGGCATTCTTGTTGCCCCACAGCAGGTTGGAGCGGATGGTGCCGCCAAAGAGCTGGGCCTTCTGCATGACCATGGCTGCCTTGCCGCGCAGTTCTTCGCGGGGATAGTTCCGGGCATCGCGGCCCATGATCTCCACCGTGCCCTCGGTGGCATCGTAGAAGCGGGGAATCAGGTTGACAAGGCTGGATTTGCCGCTGCCGGTACCGCCGATGACACCAATGGTCTGGCCGCGCTTTGCAGTGAAGCTGATGTCGGAAAGGCTGGGTGCACCGGCACCCGCATAGGTCAGGCTTACATGCTCAAAGCGCACGGCATCGCCGGATTTTTCGGCGGGCACCTCGCCCAGAAGCTTTTCCGGGAAGGCCATGCCGGGCGTGGTGTCCAGCACAGCCTGCACGCGGCCTGCGCAGGCCAGCGCCTTGCTCACCTGCACGATCAGGTTTGCCAGCTTGACCAGCTCCACAAGGATCTGGTTCATGTAGTTCACCAGCGCAATCACGTCGCCGGAAGCCATGCCACCCACATTGATCTCAATGCTGCCCACATATAGCAGTGCCACAATGGCAATGTTGATGAGCACATAGGTCAGCGGATTCATCAGGGCAGAGATATGGCCTACATGGAGCTGCATCTTGGTCAGCAGGTCGTTGGCATTCTCAAAGCGCTCTACCTCGCTCTTTTCCTTATCAAAGGCGCGCACCACGCGCACGCCGGTCAGGTTTTCGCGGGTCAGGCCCAGCACCCGGTCAAGGCGATTCTGTACCGTCTTGTACAGGGGCCGGGTAGCAGCCATGATGCCGAACACCACCACGCTCAGCAGCGGGATGGTCACTACAAAGATCAGCGCTGCACGGGAATTCACCGTAAAGGCCATGACCATGGCACCGATCACCACGAACGGGCTGCGCAGGAACAGGCGTAAAAACAGGTTCAGGCCGCTCTGCACCTGATTCACGTCGCTGGTCATACGGGTGATCAGGGTGCTGGTGCCGAGGGTGTCCATCTCGGTAAAGCTCAGGGTCTGGATGTGCTCAAACAGGGCGTGGCGCAGAACTGTGGAATAGCCCACGGCCGCCTTTGCGGAAAAATACTGTGCCGTCAGGCTGCAGGCAAGGCCGATCATGGCCAGCAGCAGCAAAATGCCGCACCGCACAAGAATATAGTGGAAGTCGTGGGCGGCAATGCCGATGTTCACGATATCCGCCATGACCAGCGGCACGAACAGGTCGAACGTGGCTTCCAGCATCTTGAAAAGGGGCGCAAGCACGCTCTCGCGCTTGTAGTCCTTCAGATAGCCTAGCATCTTGTTCAAGGCGATACTCCTTCTTTCTTGCTTTCTTGCATTATAAGGTTTATGAAATCCTACTTATTATAGCGTACAAAAACTTAAAAAGCCATAGAAAATGTTTTTATTGCAAAAGTGTGCTGAAAACCGCCGGGCAAAATGCCGAAAACGGTTGAAACCAGGGTGGGGGTATGCTACAATGATTTTAAATATTGCACAAAAGGGGAAACAGGAATGCTGATAAGTTTGGTCGTTCCGTGCTACAATGAGGAAGAATCACTTCCCATTTTTTATAAAGAGGCCAGCAAGATCGCACAGCAGATGGGAATATCCCACGGAGCAGATTTTGAGTTCATCTTTGTGGATGACGGCTCAAAAGACCGCACACTGCAGATCGCGCGGGAATTGCACCGGAAAGATGCCCGTGTGCGGTACATCTCCTTCAGCCGGAACTTTGGCAAGGAAGCAGGCATTTATGCCGGATTAAAAGCGGCAAAGGGCGATTATGTAGCAACGATGGATGCGGATCTGCAGGACCCGCCCTCGCTGCTGCCGGAAATGCTGGAGCTGCTGCTCTCCGGCGAATATGACTGCGCGGCCACCCGCCGCACGACACGCGAGGGTGAACCGCCCGTTCGCAGCTGGTTTGCCAAAAAGTTTTATCAGATCATCAATAAGCTCTCGGATACAGAGATCGTGGATGGAGCAAGAGACTTCCGCCTGATGAGCCGCAAAATGACTGATGCCGTGCTGAGCATGGCGGAATATAACCGCTTCAGCAAGGGCATTTTCAGCTGGGTCGGCTTTAAAACAAAGTGGATCGACTACAAAAACGTAGAGCGTGTGGCGGGCACAACAAAGTGGAACTTCTGGGGTCTGCTCAAATATTCGATCGAAGGCATTGTGGGCTTTTCCACAGCTCCGCTGCTGATGGCGGCGGGCCTTGGCCTTGCCTTTTGCGTATTGGCGTTTGTAGGCATCATGATCGTGGTGGTGCGTGCACTGATGTTCGGCGACCCTACTTCCGGCTGGCCGAGCCTTGTCTGCATCATCCTTTTGTGCAGTGGTGTGCAGCTGCTGTGTACGGGCATTGCAGGCGAGTACCTTGCCAAAACATATCTTGAAACAAAGCACAGACCGATCTATATTGCTGCTGAGACCGAAGAAGATCTGGACGCGGAATAAGGCGTTTCAGGAAAAATGTATTTTTAACGGGGTGCCAGAAGAAGCTGATCTGGTACCCCGCTTTTTTTGAGCAGGGAAAAATGGATACATACAGATAGGCGTTGTACCCAAAGCCATTTCCTGCTATACTAAAAATTGACTAGAAACTGGAAGAATGGTGAGCAGATGGCAAAAAGACAAGACGGCGGCATCCGGCTGCGCCCGGTGGGCACCCGCAAGCATCGGCAGAACGCTCCGGCCTACAGCCCGGCGGGCACCGGCTGCCCGGCCTTTGAGCAGGCAGTGGAAAATTTATATAAAGGCCAGAACGAAGAAAGCTTCTGGACGCTGATGGGCGCTTTGAACTATGCACTGGAAATGGAGACCCATGTTCTGGTGCCGCTGCGCACGGCACTGACGGTGCACAACACGCCTGCACCGTGGACGGAGCATCCGGTGCCCACGGCAAAGGCTAAGGACCTGCAGCTGTGGACCCTGCGCAACGAGAAGGGCCGCACATGGCTGCCTATGTTCACCTCTGCAGCTGCGGCCTGCGCCGACCGCAGCACTTCTGCCCGGCCAATGGCAGATTACACCCTGCAGGATGCCATGGAGCTGGCCCTTTCCACTGAGGGGATCGACGGCGTGGTGCTGGACCCGTGGAGCCACTCGGCTACGCTGGACGGCGCTCTGCTCAACGGTTTGCTGCACGCGGGCCATACGCCGGAAGACCCCGGTGATGAGAAAGCGGATGCCGGAAAGGAAGCCGCCCGCAAGGGCAACTGGGCGCAGGCTGTGGAATGCTTTGAAAAAGCAGCCGAGCTTGGCAGCGCCATGGGACTTGCCCTGCTGGCAGACTGTATTTATAAGGGCCGCGGCACCCGCACGAACCGTGCCAAGGCCCGCCGCATGTGGAAGGAAGCAGCAGACAGCGGCGAGATCTTATCCAACATTGCACTGGGTGATGACTGCGCTGCCCGGGGCGACAATGGCCGGGCACTTTTGTATTACCGCCGTGCCCGCGCCAACGCAGCCCATATGCCGGATATCGAGTACACTCCGCAGGTGTGCCTGCGTGTGGCCCAGACCGAAACGCGCTACACCAGCCGCAAAAAGGCGCTGGCACTGGCCGCAGAAGCAAGGCAGGGCTTTTCCATCAAGGCCCGTGAGCACGAGCCGGACGCAGAGCAGTGGCTGGCCGAAGCCGACCAGCTCATCCGGGAACTGACCAGTGAACTGCCTGCCCGAGCCACAGCTTACGACATGGAATCTTTACAATTGGACTAAAAAATCGTCATATCGGGACGGTAAGATATACTCGGAAATGATTTGAAGAGCTGCGCCCAAGATGCACAGCACCGGAGAGGAAACAGACAGTATGAGCAAAGTAATCGGCATCGATCTCGGCACGACCAATTCCTGTGTGGCAGTGGTGGAGGGCGGCAAGCCCGTGGTCATCACCAATGCGGAGGGTGAGCGCACCACCCCCAGCGTTGTGGCCTTCACGAAGGACGGTGAACGTCTGGTGGGCGGCGCGGCCAAGCGCCAGATCGCCACAAATTCCGGGCGCACCATCTCCAGCATCAAGCGCCATATGGGCAGTGACTACCGGGTGCACATCGACGGCAAAGACCTGACCCCGCAGGAGATCAGCGCCATGATTTTGGCCAAGATCCGCCGCGATGCCGAGAGCTATCTGGGCGAGCCGGTGACCGAAGCGGTCATCACGGTGCCCGCCTACTTCGACGACAGCCAGCGCAAGGCTACGCAGGATGCAGGCCGCATTGCAGGCCTGAACGTGCTGCGCATCATCAACGAGCCTACTGCTGCCGCTGTGGCCTATGGTTTGGATAACGAAGCATCGCAGAAGATCCTCGTCTACGACCTCGGCGGCGGCACCTTTGATGTGTCCATCATCGAGATCGAGGACGGGACCTTTACGGTGCTTGCCACCGGCGGCGACACCCATCTGGGCGGTGACGACTTCGATCAGCGCATCGTGGAATATGCCGTGGCCGAGTTCAAAAAGTCGGATCGCATCGACCTCTCCCGCGACCCGGCAGCTATGGGCCGACTGAAAGAGGAAGCCGAAAAGGCAAAGAAGGAGCTTTCTGCCGCGCCGTCGGCACAGCTGAACCTGCCCTTTATCGCAGTGGGCAAGGACGGCCCTCACCACTTGGATATCTCGCTTTCCCGCCCGCAGTTCGAAATGATGACCGGCGACCTGCTGGCCCGCACAGTGGCTCCCGTGCAGAATGCGCTGCGGGATGCAGGCATTTCTGCCAGCCAGCTGGGCAAGGTGCTGCTGGTGGGCGGCAGCACCCGAATGCCTGCGGTGGAGCGTCAGGTGAAGGAGCTGCTGGGCTGCGAACCCAGCCACAGCCTGAACCCGGACGAGTGTGTTGCCATGGGTGCGGCTGTGCAGGGCGGTCTGCTGCAGGGCGGCGGCAAGCTGGCCGGTGCCACCGGCGCAGCGGCGCAGGGCCTTGTGCTGATGGATGTGACCCCGCTGACCCTCTCCATTGAGACGCTGGGCGGCGTGGCCACCCCGCTGATCACCCGCAACAGCATGATCCCCACCCGCAAGAGCCAGATCTTCACCACCGCACGGCCCATGCAGACCAGTGTGGAGATCAACGTGCTGCAGGGCGAGCGCCACTTTGCCCGCGACAACAAGAGTCTGGGCAAATTCAAGCTCACCGGCATTCGTGCAAGCTTCTCCTCCAAACCGCAGATCGAAGTTACCTTCGATATCGATGTGAACGGCGTGGTGAAGGTGTCTGCCAAAGACCTTGGCACCGGCCGGGAGCAGAACATCACCATCACCGGCAGCACCAACCTTTCGGAAAATGAGATCCAGCGCGCCATGGCAGACGCTGCCGCCTACGAGGCCGAGGACAGCCGCCGCAAGGAGCGGCTGGACCTGCACAATCAGGCCGAGGTGCTGGCCTACAAGGTGGACGAGGCTCTTTCCAAATGCAAAAAGGAGCTGGACAAGGACGAGAAGAACCGCATCAAAACCGACCTCGCCAACCTCCGCCGCTGCCTGCGCAAGGATAAGCCCGAAAAGATGAATGAAAACGAGGAAGCCGCCCTGCGTCAGGCCAAGACCCAGCTGGAAGAGAGCGCCAACCATCTGATGGTGCTGTATACCAGTGAGCAGGGCGAAAGCGGAAACGGAGAAAATAATCTGTAACACGTAAAAAAGGTCACCCTTGACAGAGCGACAGAAAAAAGTTATACTACAAACAGAAGGGGCGCTGACTGCAAAGGTCAGCTTTCCATCCCGTTAGTCAAAAAGATTGACCGCTCGGCTGGTAACTGTAGGCGGTCAATCTTTTTTGTTATCATCGCTTTTCGTCTGGGAAAACTTTGCCATAACCTCGACGGTCAGGCGGATCACATCCACGATCAGACCCAGCAGCGTGAGAATGAACGTAAGCAGTGCGAGAGTTTCCAACAGAGTCATCCGATATCCCTCCCTTCGCCTTCAAGGCTCCGGGCAGGGTACTTCCCCAAAAAAGTTTCCTCCCGGAACCTCTGCTTCGTTCTATGTGAAAAGAAGCAGCGATACGGGATAGAAAGCATGACCACCAATTTTGCAATCAGCGCCTTATTTGCATTATACCATAATTTTTGACGAAGTACAACAAAACGCTCCGCTGTGTTTTGCACAGCGGAGCGTTTTCTATGTGGAAAAGCCTTACAGCATCTTAGAAAGGAATGCTTTCAGTCTGGGATGCTTCGGGTTGGTGAACAGTTCCTGCGGCGGCTCGTCCTCCTGGATCTTGCCGTCGTCGATGAAGATGACGCGGTTGGACACCTCGCGGGCGAAGCCCATTTCGTGGGTGACCACCAGCATGGTGATGCCGGTGTGGGCCAGCTCCTTCATCAGTTCCAGAACCTCGCCCACCATTTCGGGGTCGAGGGCGCTGGTAGGCTCGTCGAACAGGATTACGTCCGGATCCATGGCAAGAGCACGGGCAATGGCAATGCGCTGCTGCTGGCCGCCGGAAAGGCTCTTGGGGTAGGCATCGGCCTTGTCGGCCAGACCCACGCGGGCCAGCAGTTCGTCTGCCTTGGCGGAGATGGCTTCCTTATCCTTCAGCTTCAGCAGGGTGGGGGCCAGCTCCAGATTTTTCTTCACAGTCAGGTGCGGGAACAGGTTGAAGTGCTGGAACACCATGCCCATCTTCTGGCGCACAGCGTCAATGTGGGCTTCATCCACCTCGGTGCCCTCAAATTTGATGCTGCCGGAGGAGGGAATCTCCAGCCGGTTCAGGCAGCGCAGAAAGGTAGATTTGCCGCAGCCGGAGGGGCCGATCAGGCAGACCACATCGCCGCGGTAAATATCAATATCGATGCCCTTCAGCACGTCCAGAGTGGGGGTGGGCTGCTTTGCGCCCGGCTTCTTTTCGCCGCCGTAGGTTTTTGTCAGGCCGCGGACTTCCAGAATTTTATCGGTCACTTTGAGCCAGCCTCCTCTCAAACTTTGCCAGCAGACGGGTGAACAGCATGACCAGCACAAGGTAGATCAGCGCAACGCCCAGCAGCGGGAACATGGCCTCGTAGGTGCGGTTCATGATGCCCTGCGCGGCATACAGCAGCTCCTTGCCGCCGATGGTGGTGATTAGGGAAGTATCCTTCAGCAGGATGATGAACTCGTTGCCCAGAGCAGGCAGCACCGCACGGATGGCCTGCGGGATGATGATGACCACCATGGTAGTCATGTAGTTCAAACCAAGGCTGCGGCCGGCCTCCATCTGGCCGGGGTCAACGGCCATCAGACCGCCGCGGATGATCTCCGAAACATAGGCACCGGAGTTGATGCCCAGTGCCAGCGCACCTACCATGGTAAAGTTGCGGCTGTTGGCAAAAATGACCATGCTCATGATGAGCAGCTGCACCATCATAGGCGTGCCGCGGATGATGGTGGTGTAAATTTCGCAGATGATGTTGAAGAAGCCCAGCACCGGGTTCTTGTGGCCGGGGCGCTGCTGGTCGTGTGCTACACGCACCAGAGCTACCACGCTGCCCAGCACGATGCCCAGTGCCAGTGCCAGCGCAGTGACCAGCAGGGTAGTGCCCACGCCCTTGATGTACTGCGTCCAGCGGTCATTCAGGACGAAGGCCTGATAAAATTTGAAGAAGAACTCCTGCCCGAAGCTGAGCTTGGTGCCGCTGTTGAGCAGCTCTTTGAGCAGTTCGTATTGAGCAGCCATTCGCATCCTCACTTTCCTGTTTTGTTAGAATTTTGTAACCTTATTTTTCCAAAAAAGGGGAGGTGCCCCAGTTGGGGCTGCCTCCCCGTGGTTCCGTTATCAGCCAGCTGATTATTCAGCGGTGATGTACTTGTCCACGATGGACTGCAGGGTGCCGTCAGCCTTCAGCTCTTCCAGAGTGGCGTTGACGGCATCTTCCAGAGAAGAACCCTTGGCCATACCGATGGCGTAATCTTCCTCGGCGTAGCTGGTATCCAGGATCTTCAGGCCGGGGTTGGCAGCAACGAACTCCTGGGCGGGAGCGTTGTCGATGACAACTGCATCCACCTGACCGTTGTTCAGAGCCTGCACAGCGGTCAGACCGTCGTCGTAAGCCACAACATTGTCGTCGCCGAAGTCATCGGAGCAGTAGATGTAGCCGGTGGTGCCGCGCTGGGTGCCGATCTTCTTGCCGGCCAGATCGTCGGGAGAAGCAATGTCGGAGCCTTCGGGCACGATGATGGACTGGATGCCGGTAGCGTAGCTGTCGGAGAAGTCCATCACAGCCTTGCGCTCGTCGGTGACGGTAACGCCAGCCATGACGATGTCGGCCTTACCCTGCTGCACGCTCAGCAGAGCAGCGTCAAAGTCCATGTCGTCGATCTGCAGCTCCAGACCCAGCTTGTCAGCGATGGCCTGAGCAGTCTCGATGTCGATGCCCTCAAACTCGCCCGCATCGGTGGTCATCTCGTACGGAGGGAAGGCTGCGTTGGTGGCCATGGTCAGCTTGCCGGCCTCAACGGTGGCCAGCTCGCCAGCGGCAGCGCTGGTGGAAGCAGCTTCAGAAGAAGCAGCAGAGCTTGCCACGGAGGAAGCGGTGCTTGCGGAAGAACCACCGCAGGCGGTCAGAGCCAGAGCGGCAACGGACAGACCGGCAGCTGCCAGAAAGCTGCGACGAGAGATCTTTTTCATATTCAAACACTCCTCAAATGTACTGTATGTTTTTGCGGTACGCCGGAACGATGCGATTCATCGAACATCTGGCGAACGAATTTAGTATAGATTGTACAAATTGAAAAGTCAATACTTGTGCAAAAAATCTCATCAATTGAAACCGAATTGAAAACAATTATACAAAAAATGCGTAGAAGAAATGTATATATACAAATTATAGATATTTTGCGATCTCTTCTTTGCTCCGCTTTGGCACGCAGTAATCCCGGTTCTCGTCCAGATAATACTTTACGCCGGTCTCAGCCGTCAGCGGCACAATGCGAGCCTTATGGGCCGGGTAGCCGAACGCCACCATGAATGCCAGCTTCTGCGGTTCTTCAATGCCCAGCAGTTCGGTGAGGGCAGGCTTGTTGATCGCGCCCATGATGCAGCTGCCCACGCCTTTGTCCCATGCGGCAAGGGTCATGTTGGCAAGGGCGATGCCGGTATCGGTGGCAAGGTCGCCGGGGATGGAAGTGTCCTGCACCACGGCCACATACAGGGTGGGCAGCTCGTCGGCTTTGGGCGTGCCCTGCTCCGGCGGCAGATAGGCAGCCCACTTGACCAGCGGCTGCACCTTTGCCACCGCCTCGGGCTTGTTCACCACCACCAGACGCACAGCCTGACGGTTGGCTCCGCAGGAGGACAGGCGGACGGCCTCGACGATATCATCCACCACATCCTGCGGAACAGCTTTCTGTGCAAAGCGGCGGTAGGTGCGGCGGCTGACAAGAGTATCCATAACAGACATAAAGAGCACCTCCTTTATATAAGTGTTGTCAAAAGTATAGCAGATGCGGCAGAGTCTTGCAACGCTCCGGCGCAAAAAAGCTTGCACGTTGGGCAGTGATCTTGCCTTTTGCGATAGGCTGCGATTGCATCCGACAAATCATACATGGTAAAATATGGTAGAAGAAAGGAGGCGGCGCAATGGTATTGGCGGCAGGCATCGTGGGTTTTATTCTGGGGGTCAATTTGGGTTTTTTGTTTGCCGGGCTGATGCGGGCGGCAAAGGAGAAGGACGAGCAGACAGAAGATGAAAACAAGACATGTTGAGAATGAATGAAAATAACGGAGAACAAAAAGGGCCGCTGTACGGGATGCTGTACAGCGGCCCTTTTTGCCGGGCTTGACGGAACTTACGATTTTCTCTTGGTCGCTCCTGCTTTTCTGCATCCGGCGGAAAAAGATGCCAAAAACCACTTGACAAACTGTTACGGGGGGGGGGTATTATATAGGAAAAGCAGGCTCCACAAAAAAAGTGATCGGGGCATGCAGAAAAGATTGTGAGGTTGATTCTTATGTCTAACATTTCTCGTCGTAAGTTCCTCAAGGGCGCAGGTGTGGCTGCTCTGGCTGTTGCTGCTGCCGGTGTTCTGGCTGGCTGCTCCGATCAGAGCACGCCCGATACGGGCAAAAAGCGTCCGATCAAACTGAAGTACATGGTGACGACCCAGGGCGAAAGCATCGTCAAGGACGTGCCCATTGAAGTTCCTGCTCTGGCTGATACCGTGACTTTTGCGACCATTAAGGAAAATGTGCCTGCCGAACTGAAGGATTATGAGTTCGACAGCACTGAGGACAAGAAGATCATTGATGGCGTTGTTGTCATTAAGATGCACAAGAAGGCAGCTGCAAAGCCTCAGAAGAAGGTTACGATTAAGTATACTACTGGCACCGACGAGATCAAGGGCGGCACGGACTTTATGTTCTATGAGCTGGAGGTTGATGAGAATGCAACGGCCCTCACTCAGAAGCAGCTGGATAGTCTGGTGAATGAGAACGGCAAGTATAAAGTTCTGAATGCTACTGAACTGTTCGGTGGTATGACCCAGAATGGTATCATTAAAGACGGTGTTGCAACTGTTTACGTTGCGCTGAAGTAAGCTGAACCGGATTTTTCAAAATTATTTGAATTTTTAAATTAAAAATTTAAGAACACAACACCAACAGGGTGGCGGCCAACAAGGCCTCCGCCCTATTGGTGTTGTTTTTTTGTTAAAATTTCACTTGACAAACAGTTACCAGGGAGGGTATTATATAGAAAAAGCAGGCTCCACAAAAAAGTGATGGGGGCATGCAGAAAAGATTGTGAGGTTGATTATTATGTCTAATATCTCTCGTCGTCAGTTCCTGAAGGGCGCAGGTGTCGCTACTCTGGCTGTTGCTGCTGCCGGTGTTCTGGCTGGCTGCTCTGGCAACGCTGGCCCCGATGTCCCCGATGTCCCCGGTGTGACCACTCGTCCTGTTACGGTTATCTTCATGAAGGACGAAGGCAATGGTGTGACCAACGTTGTGGGTGAGACTGCCAAGATTGATGTTCTGAAGACCGAGAACTCTGTGAAGGTTGCTGACATCGATAAGAAGCTGCTTCCCGAAGATTACCATCTGGAGAACGAGAACGCTGTTGTTGAAGTCCGCAAGGACGACAGCAAGGGTGAGTACATCATCGTCTTCGTGACTGATGTGACTGTGACTCCGACCAAGAAGACCATCGATGTCAAACTGCTGGAGCTGCCGAACAACTACATTAAGGCTAAGGCTGAGGTTGCAGTCGATGCAACTGGCGTCAGCGCTGCTGATATTCAGCTGCCGGACGGCTACAAGCTGAGCAGCACCGACTACGGCACGGTGGAAGAGCTGTTGAAGGTTCGTCCCTTCGATACTGTCTTCATTGTGACCAAGCTCTGATTTCCTGGCACAGAAGTTTTTTGAAAAAACTCAAATAGCACCAACAGGGCGGTAGTCAACACGGCTACCGTCCTGTTTTTAAGTACAAAAAGAGCGACAGTCGTGCGACTGCCGCTCTTTTACGTTTATAGTCAGTTCCACCGTTTTTTCGGCAGCGGGCAACCCCTTCCGTCAAAGCCTGCGGCTTTGCCAGCTTCCCCAAGGGAACGGATGAACCCTCTCAGGCTCACTGCGTTCGCCAGCTCCCCCGAAGGGGGAATTTTAAGCATCTGCCGGTTAGGAGCAAAAAAGCTCCCCCCCCTTTCGGGGGAGCTGGCATCGAGCAAAGCGAGATGACGGAGAGGGTCTTACTTCCGCTTCGGCAGCGGCACACACAGCACCAGCGTGATGCCGATGGCCAGCGCAACGGCTACTTTAAAGGTGCTGATGCCGTTGGAAAGGGCCAGCGCATTGTTGCCCTGTATAAAATAGTAGGCGCAGTAGTAGATGCCAGCGCCGGGCACCAGCGGGAAGATGCCGGACAGCAGGAACACCGTTACCGGCATTTTAATCACAATGGCAAACACCCGGGTGAGCAGGGTGAGAGGAATGACCGCCAGCAGGGAGGCTGCGGCACTGTCTGCCCCCAGCATTACGGCCAGCTCGTAGACAAACCAGCCCACGGCACCCACCAGCCCGCAGAAGGGCAGGCTTTTGCGCGGACAGCCGAACAGAACGGCAAAACTCAGGGTGCCTGCGCCGGCAATAAAGAACTGCGCGGCCAGCTCCCCAATTTGTGTACTGGTCAACATCATGCCACGACCACCCCCGTAAAGAATGTATAAAGGCTCAGCACAAGGCCGGTGCCAATGGCAATGCTGGCTGCAATGAGCAGCGCATCGATCATGCGGATGGTGCCGGAGAGGTAATCGCCGTGAACGAAATCCCGGATGCCCATGGTGAACGCAATGCCCGGCGTCAGGATCATCAGCGAACCAATAATAGAATGACTGGCCGGTGTGCCCAGCACTCGGCAGGCCAGAATGCACACCAGCGTGATAAGCGCAGCACAGCTGATCTTGCAAAAGCCGCCGGGCAGGTCGTGCCGACCGCACAGCAGCAGATACCCGCTGGCAAGAAAGCCTGCCAGTGCCGCCGCCAATGCACTGCGCAGTGTGCCGCCGAAGATCAGCGCAAAGCAGAATGCACCGCACATGCCGCTGACCAGCTGCACCCAGTCCTTGGGAAAAGGGATGCACCGCGCCAACACCAGACGGCTCTCGGCCTCGTCCAGAGTCATATTGCCCTCTGCGATCTCGCGGGAGAGGGCGTTCACTGCCGCCACCCGGCCCAGATGAGTGGTGCGGGTAGGCACATTGCGCACCTCGCTGATCTCGGCGGTGCCCGCACTGGCAAAGATGCCGTTGGTCAGCACGTAAACATGGAACTCCCGCAGGTGGAATGACCGGGCCATGATCTCCATGGTCTGCTCCACCCGGAACACCTCGGCACCGTTTTCCAGCAATGTCTGGCCCGCCGCCATGATAAAATCCATGATGCGGCGGCGCAGTTCTTCATCTGGGAAAACCTCGCGGCTGTTCATTGCCGCACCTCCTTTATAAATAATGCTGTCTTATTCTACCATGTCCGCGGCTGGCGCACAAGATAAAAAAACGCAATTTCCTACTAAAAAACTTCGTTGTAGGTGTTGACAAATCCGGTCGATTGGATTATTATAAATGCAATATCACAAAAATGGCTGTGAAGAGAAGAGTAGGCCTTCGCATTGATCCTTACCAGAAAGCCCGGGCGATGGAAAAGGGCAGGAAACAGGAAGCTGAAAATGGTCTCGGAGCTGTGCGGGCGAGGTGCATGAGCGCTAAGTTCGCAACGGGATGCGCCCGTTACAGCGTCCGGCTGTAAGCAGCAAAGCTGCCGCAGCATTGAGGCTGTGCCCGCAAGGGTGCGGTAAACCAAGGTGGTACCACGGAAGTGTGTTATGCTCCCGTCCTTGTCTGAGCGTTGGCTCAAGGTCAAGGACGGGAGCTTTTTTCATGCATCCGTCAAAGGCCCTTAGCACGGAACTGTGCCGTGCGGGCCGCTGTACATTATAATAAGCAAATAGAGAGGGAACAAAACTATGATTACTCGTCGTGATTTTCTGAAAGTTACCGGAGCTGCAGCAGCTGCAGCTGCCCTGACCGCATGCGGCGGTTCTTCTTCCACCGCATCTTCCGCTGCTTCCGGCACTGCTTCTTCTGCAGCTTCTTCTGCTGTGGCTAAGCTGGACAAGGTGAAGGTGGCTGTGCCCAACGACACCACCAACGAGGCACGCGCCCTGACCCTGCTGGAGAAGAACGGCTTCTTTAAGCTGAAGGCTGATGCAGGCCTGACCGCAACCGCAAAGGACATCGAGGAGAACCCCCTGAATGTTTCCGTCGATGAGGTCGAGGCTGCTCAGGTGCCCAACGTCCTGCAGGACGAGGACTACGCCGTCATCAACTCCAACTACGCCATCTCCGCTGGTCTGGACCCCATGACCGATGCTTTGGCAATGGAGGACGGCACCTCTGCTTACGTCAACATTCTGGTCTGCAAGGACGGCAATCAGGAAGAGCCGAAGATCAAGGCTCTGGCCGCTGCTCTGCAGAGCCAGAAGGTGAAGGACTTCATGGATGAAAACTACAAGGGCGCTGTGGTGTCCGTTGTGGAGAACCCCACCGACGGCTATGACTCCTCCATCGACTACGATGCACTGAACGGCGAGACCGTCAGCTGCGCTGCTACTCCGGCTCCTCACTGCGAGGTTCTGGAAATCTGCAAGGACATCCTGGCCGAAAAGGGCATCACGCTGGATATTCAGGAGTACGACGACTACATCATTCCCAACAACATCGTTGAGGACGGCCAGTGCGATACCAACTATTTCCAGCATCAGCCGTATCTGGACGACTTCAATGCAGAGCACGGCACCCATCTGGTGACGGTTGCCGGCATCCACGTGGAGCCTATGGGCATCTACGGCGGCAAGCAGGACAGTCTGGCACCGATCGAGGGTTAAGCAAGCTCCCCCAGTCACCTTGCGGTGACAGCCCTCTCGGGGAGGGGGCCTTTGCCTGACCGTTCTGTTTCGGGCTCCCTCCATGAGGGAGCTGGCAAACCCGCAAGGGTTTGACTGAAGGAGTTTATTCAACAGCAAGGAGCAATTTCTGTGATCGAGATCAAACATCTTTCCAAGACCTTCCAGATGAAGGACGGCGCGGTGAATGCGCTGAAGGACATCAACCTCACCATCCCGGATGGTTCCATTTATGGCATCATCGGCATGTCCGGTGCGGGCAAATCCACGCTGGTGCGCTGCATCAACCTGCTGGAACGCCCCACCGAGGGCAGCGTTGTGATCGACGGTACCGCTATGGAGACTTTAAACGCAGCCCAGCTGCGTGAGCGCCGCCGCGATATCACCATGATCTTCCAGCAGTTCAATCTGCTGATGCAGCGCAGCTGTCTGAAGAACATCTGCTTCCCCATGGAGCTGGCCGGTGTGAAAAAGGCGGATGCCGAAAAGCGTGCCAGAGAGCTGCTGGAAGTGGTGGGCCTGCCCGATAAGGCCAACGCCTACCCGGCACAGCTGTCCGGCGGCCAGAAGCAGCGCATTGCCATTGCCCGTGCACTGGCAACGGACCCCAAAGTTCTGCTCTGCGATGAAGCCACCAGCGCACTGGACCCCAACACCACCCATGCTATCCTGACCCTGATCAAGGACATCAACAAGAAGCTGGGCATCACGGTTGTGGTCATCACCCATCAGATGAGCGTTGTGGAAGAGATCTGCGATCACGTTGCCATTCTGGACGGCGGCGTTGTGGTGGAGGAAGGCTCCGTGCAGGAGATCTTCTCGAACCCCAAAACGCCCGCAGCAAAGCGTCTGGTGGCACCCAACGGCGGCAGCGCCGCACGGGATCTGTCCAGCTTTGCACCGGACGACCATGTGGTGCGCGTCACCTTCAACGGTTCGTCCACGGCAAAGCCGCTGGTGGCAAGCCTTGCCGCAGAAAAAGGCATTCTGGTGTCGGTACTCAGCGCCGACACCCGCGACCTGAGCGGCCAGTGCTACGGCTCCATGCTGCTCAAGCTGCCCACTGATGTGGAGCAGGCAAAGCAGGCTGCGGCCTATATGCGCGCCCAGCCCGGCATTACGGTAGAGGAGGTGACCGGCGAATGAGTATTGCAGATTACGGTTTTGCTATCTGGGAGACCTTTTACGTGACGGTCCTTTCCACCGCGTTTGCGCTGGTGCTGGGCCTGCCGCTGGGTGTGCTGCTGGTGGCCGGTGATAAGGACGGCATTCTGCCGCTGCCCGGCTGGCTGATGCACATTCTCAACATCGTTATCAACATCCTGCGCAGTGTTCCGTTCCTGATCCTGATGATCTGTGTATTCCCGCTTACCCGTGCCATCGTGGGCACCACGGTGGGTACCAAAGCCACCATCGTTCCGCTGGTGGTGGCAGCCTTCCCGTTCGTGGCGCGTCTGGTGGAGACCAGTCTGCGCGAGCTGGACGAGGGCGTGGTGGAAGCGGCCCAGAGCATGGGCGCAACGCCGTTCCAGATCATTACCAAGGTGATGATCCCGGAATGCCTGCCCGGCCTGATCTCCAGCATGACCACCGCACTGACCACCATTCTGGGCTACTCGGCCATGTCCGGTGTCATTGGCGGCGGCGGTCTGGGCAAGATCGCTTTGTCCTACGGCTATTACCGCTACCAGACCGACATCATGATCGTGTGTGTCATTTTGCTGGTGCTGATGGTTCAGGTGTTCCAGACTTTGGGCACTGCTTGGGCCACCAGAAGCGATAAGCGGCTGCGGAAGTAACTCCTTCAGTCGCACTTCGTGCGCCAGCTCCCCCGGAGAGGGAGCCTCTGGCGAAGAGGAAAACTTTTCGGTATTGCCAAAGCCGAAAGGCTTTGACGGAAGGAGTCCTCTCCTCATTTTGCCCCCGAACGGGAACTAAAATTTAACGTTTCAATTCCCCGCCGGAGGCTGCAGCACTCCTGCGGGGAATTGTGCTATATGGACAAACCCAGTAAAGGAGTATGTAGTATGAATCGTGATACTATCTGCGTGCAGGGCGGTTACACCCCCGGCAACGGCGAACCCCGCCAGATTCCCATTATCCAGTCCACCACCTTCAAGTATGCCACCAGCGAGGATATGGGCAAGCTGTTTGATCTGGAAGCTGACGGCTACTTCTATTCCCGTCTGCAGAACCCCACCTGCGACCTTGTGGCTAAGAAGATCTGCGAGCTGGAAGGCGGCACGGCCGCAATGCTGACCAGCAGCGGTCAGGCTGCAAACTTCTTTGCCCTGTTCAATCTCTGCGAAGCAGGCGACCACATCGTGGCATCCAGTACCATCTACGGCGGCACCTTCAACCTGATCTCCGTCACCATGAAGAAGATGGGAATCGATGCCACCTTTGTGGACCCGCTGTGCACCGAGGAAGAGCTGAACGCCGCATTCCAGCCCAACACCAAGGTGGTGTTCGGCGAGACCATCGCAAACCCGGCCCTGACCGTGCTGGACATTGAGAAGTTTGCCAAGGCTGCTCACGCCCACGGTGTGCCGCTGATCGTGGACAATACCTTTCCCACGCCGGTCAACTGCCGCCCCTTTGAGTGGGGCGCGGATATCGTGACCCACTCCACCACCAAGTACATGGACGGTCATGGCGCGGTGCTGGGCGGTGCTATCGTGGACGGCGGCAAGTTCGACTGGATGGCCCATGCCGAGAAGTTCCCCGGCCTGTGCACCCCGGACGACAGCTACCACGGCATCACCTACGCCGAGCGTTTCGGCAAAGAGGGTGCCTTTATCACCAAGGCTACCGCGCAGCTGATGCGTGACTTTGGCTCCATGCAGTCGCCCATGAACGCCTACATGCTGAACCTCGGTCTGGAAAGCCTGCATGTCCGGATGCAGCGCCACTGCGCCAACGGCATGGCTGTGGCAGAGTTCCTTGAAAGCCATCCCAAGGTGGCCTATGTGAACTACTGCGGCTTGGAGTCCAGCCCGTACCATGCACTGGCTGAAAAATACTTGCCGAACGGCAGCTGCGGCGTGGTCAGCTTTGGTCTGGCCGGCGGCCGTGAGGCTGCAAGCATCTTTATGAAGAACCTGAAGCTGGCAGCCATCGAAACCCATGTGGCCGATGCCCGCACCTGCTGCCTGAACCCTGCATCCAGTACCCACCGCCAGATGAACGATGAGCAGCTGAAAGCCGCCGGTGTGCCCGCAGAGCTGGTGCGCATGAGCTGCGGCTTGGAAAGCAGCGAAGACCTCATCGCAGATATTGCACAGGCGCTGGATAAGATCTAAAAGGTGAGTTCAGCAGCATCTATCGGTTCCGGCCCTTCTCGTAAAAATGCGTTTGGAGCGCCCCGCAGGGCGCGACAAACGCAAAATATAAAAAATAAATTCCGCTGAAGATAGCCAGAGCGTCAGCGGAGGCTATTCTAAATCGTTAGGAGTACGAACTATGCCGCTGATCATCCCCAAGACCCTGCCTGCTTACGATGCCCTCTACAACGAAAATATCTTCGTCATGCATCGTGAGCGCGCCCTTGCCCAGCACATCCGCCCGCTGGAGATCCTGATCCTGAACCTGATGCCCACCAAGATCACCACCGAGACCCAGATCGCCCGTCTGTTGGCAAATACCCCGCTGCAGGTGCACATGACCCTGCTGCAGACGGCCAGCCATGCGGCGACTCATGTTTCGGCGGCACATCTCGAATCGTTCTATAAGAACTTCAACGAGGTGAAGAACAACCGCTACGACGGCATGATCATCACCGGCGCACCGGTGGAGACCATGGACTTTGAGCAGGTGGATTACTGGCCGGAGCTGTGCGAGATCATGGACTTCAGCGAGACGAATGTCTACTCCACCCTGCATGTGTGCTGGGGTGCACAGGCTGGCCTGTACTACCACTACGGCGTGCACAAGCAGCTGCTGCCGGAAAAGATGTTCGGCGTGTTCGAGCACCGGGTCACCCGCCCGTCGAACCCTTTGGTGCGCGGCTTTGACGAGGTGTTCTATGCGCCCCACAGCCGCCACACCGGCATCAGCCGCGAGGATGTGGACAACTGTAAGGCTTTGCGCATCCTTGCCGAGAGCGATGCGGCCGGGCCCTTCCTTATGAGCACCGAGAACGGACGGCAGATCTTTGTCACCGGCCACCCGGAATATGACAAATACACGCTGGATTCAGAGTACCGCCGCGATGTGGACAAGGGCCTGCCCATCCATGTGCCGGTGAATTACTACCCGGACGATGATCCCACAAAGCCGCCGCTGTTCCGCTGGCGTGCCCACGCCCACCTGCTGTATGAGAACTGGCTGAACTACTATGTCTACCAGAATACCCCCTATGATCTGGGCGAGATTCAGCGCGTAAAGCACGAATAAATGCAAAAGAAAACCGGTATTGCGTCAAAATTGCGCGATACCGGTTTTTGTGCTATACTGTTCCTGCGGCCCTTCTCCATTCCCCTAACCGCGGAAAGGAGGTGAACCCCTTGGAAACTCTCTCTACATTTATCCAAACCGTTGCCGCGCAGGTAGTTGCCTACTATCTGTGCACATGGATCGACGGTAAGATCGGCAAGGGCAGCAAACACTAAAAGAAGCCCCCGGTACTGACACTACCGGGGGCTTCGTGTTTCGGCATGAACCCGATGGATTCAATCTCTCTACATTGCCTATCTTTAGTATATGCAGTTTTGGGCAAAAGTCAAGCGATGAAATGTAAATTATTTTTTACGCCTTACCGGCTTTTTCTTGCGCACGCTGTAGCCAAAGGTGCCCAGCTTTTTGCCCAGTGCCAGATAGTCGCCGTGGCTGTAGACGATGAGCTTTGCCTTTTCGAGACACAGCTTGCCGTTTTCGTCCAGCAGGCTTTCGTCCACATCGCAGGCTGCCACTTCGGCAAGGAACAGGTCGTGGCTGCCCAGCGGGATCACCTGAGTTACCTTGCATTCCAGATTGACCGGGCTTTCTTCCAGAATGGGGCAGTCGGTCAGCACGCTGCCGGGGGCAGAATGCAGGCCGCAGGCGGCAAATTTATCCACATCACGGCCGCTTTTTACGCCGCACCAGTCCACCGAACGCACCAGCGCTTCGGTGGGCAGATTGATGGCAAACTGTCCGCTTTCCTGAATGAGGTGGTGGCTGTAGCGCTCCGGCCGAACGCTGATGGACACCATGCTGGGCTGGGTGCAGATGGTGCCCGTCCAGCCGATGGTGATGAGATTGGGCTTTTCCAGCCCGCCGCAGGACACCAATACCGGCGGTTCCGGGTTCAGCAGGGTGCTGCCCCGCCAGCTCTGTTTGCTCATCCGTGATACTTCCTTTCGTAGGGTGCCCAGGTGCGCTCGCTGATGATGTAGCGCGGGCGGGCTTTCGTCTCCATATAAATTTTACCGATATACTCGCCGATCACGCCTAAGCACACCAGCTGCACGCCGCTCATGAAGCAGACGATGCACACGATGGAGGCCCAGCCGGCCACGCTGCTGCCCATGGCGGCACACACGATGGCCCAGATGACTCCGATAAAGCTGATCAGGCTCACAAAGATGCCAGATCCGGTAATAAGGCGGATGGGCTTGTTGGAAAGACTGGTGATGCCGTCAAAGGCAAGGGCCAGCATCTTGCTCAGCGGATAGTGGCTCTCACCGGCAAGGCGTTCGTGACGCTCGTAGGTGACTACCTCGCTCTTGAAGCCAACCAGCGGCACCATGCCACGCAGGAAAATGTTCACTTCCCTGTAGTCGGCAAAGCTTTCCAGCACACGGGTGCTGATGAGGCGGTAGTCTGCGTGGTTGAACACGATATCTGCGCCCAGAGCGTTCATCACATGGTAAAAGCCCTCGGCGGTGAAGCGCTTGAAGAAGGTGTCTGTATCGCGGCGGCTGCGCACGCCGTAGACCACCTCGGCACCGTCCAGATACTTTTTAACCATCTCGTCCATGGCGTTGATGTCGTCCTGACCATCACAGTCGATGGAAATGGTAACATCGCAGGTGCCGCTGTGCAGTGCCTCCATCAAGCCTGCCAGCACGGCGTTCTGGTGGCCGCGGTTGCGGCTCTGGGAAATGCCGATGTAGTGCTCGTCCTGTGCGGCAAAACTCTGGATCAGTTCCCATGTCTTGTCTTTGGAGCCGTCGTTCACGAACAGCACCCGGCTCTTCTCGCTCACAAGGCCCTGTGCGGCAAGGCCGCTGATCTTTTCCAGAAACATGGGAGCTGTAATGGGCAGCACCTGCTCCTCGTTGTAGCAGGGGATCACGATCCATAAAATCGGTTTTGACATATTTAAAAATACTCCTATATTAAAAATAACAAGATGATGCCGCTGATGGTTACGGCCTTCCAGTGAAAAAGAGTTTTAGAAAAATCCGTAGATTTCAGCTGAATACAGCCAAAGCGCACGCGGCGGCTATTCAAATGGTCACTGCACCATTTGCTTCAGTACCTCAGGCTCCAGCAGCTTGAAGCTGCTTTTGTAGGTGTCCAGCAGGCCGTCCCGCTGCATCTGGCTCAGCTCGCGGCTGAGAGCGCTGCGGTCGCAGTTCAGGTAATCTGCCAGCTGGATGCGGGAGAACGGGATGCTGAAGGTCAGGCTGCCAGCCCGTTCGGCTTCACTGAGCAGATAGGCGCACACTTTGGCCCGCAGGCTTTTGAGCACCAGCAGGTCGATGCGGCGGGAGAGGGAAAAATATTTATCGCTGATGGTGCGCACCAGATTGCGCAATGTCTGCTGGTGCGCCGGACTGCCATCCGAAAGCAGCAGCCGCTCGTAGGGAATCAGCAGCACCTCGCAGGGCACCGAAGCCATCACCGTGACCGGGCTTGCCAGACTGGAACCGCTCAGCACATCGCCGAACACGCCGCCCGGTTCCATGTGGGTGATGGGAATGCGCGCACCCTGCGGCCCGGGACGGTAGGCTTCCAGCTCACCGGACAGTACGATGCCCACCCTGCGGTTGGGTTCGCCCGCCAGAACAAGCGCTTCGCCTTTGCCATAGCTGCGCATAACGGCACCCAGCTGAGCCAGCAGGGTCTGCAGCTCTTCAGGGGTCAGACCATTGAATAAAGAGGTGGAGCATAACAGCGGAAGAAAGTTTTTCATCACAATTCCGTGGGAAAGATCCGGCTTCCCACAGCCCTCCTGCAATTCCGTTGCACACGCAACGGTATTTTTGACTCTATTATAGTAAACTTAGACCCGCAAAGCAAATGATTTTGCAAATTTGCCTTGTAAAAAATATGAAAAGACCGACCCATGGTTCTGTGCAAAATTTTCAGGCACAAAATGGCGCGGTCTTGTGAGGAAAGAGGGAACCCCGCATGAAAAAACTGACATCCATGCTGCTGGCTCTGGCCCTTGTGCTGAGCCTTGCCGCCTGCGGCGGTGCGGCATCCAGCTCTGTTGCATCCAGTGCAGCTTCCAGCGAAGCTGTCCCCGAGGCTGCTTCGGAAGCCGCTTCCAGTGAGGAAGCCAAGGAACTGTCCACCACCGATGCTCTGCGCATTGCCGGCCTGAAAGGCCCCACCACCATGGGCCTTGTCAACCTGCTGAGCATGGAAGAGGATGGCACCGCTTCCATGGATTACGACCTGCAGCTTTACGGCGCTGCCGATGAGATCGTGCCGCTGCTGATGAAGGGCGAGCTGGACATGGCTGCCATCCCGGCAAATCTGGCCGCCACCCTGTATCAGAAGACGGAGGGCGGCATTCAGGCTGTGGCCGTCAACACGCTGGGCGTGCTGTACGTAGTGGAAAAAGGCGGCGATACGATCCAGTCCATGGCAGACCTTGCAGGCCGTACCATCCTGTCCACCGGCAAGGGCACCACGCCGGAGTACGTGCTGCGCTATCTTCTGAACGCCAACGGCATCGACCCGGACAAGGACGTGACCATTGAATACTACAGCGAGGCCACCGAGGTCACGGCCCAGATGGCCAATACCGAGGATGCCATTGCAGTTCTGCCCCAGCCCTATGTGACTGCAGCCGGCCTGCAGGACGACACCCTGCGTGTGGCCCTCGACCTGACCGAGGAATGGAACAAGGTCGCGGATACGCAGCTCATCACCGGCGTGACCGTGGTGCGCAAGGAGTATGCCGAGGAACACCCGGATGTTGTGGCCGCATTCCTTACCGACTACGCCAAGAGCGTGGAAGCTGCCAACGCCGATTTGGACGGCACTGCCGCTCTGTGCGAGGAGCAGGGTGTTGTGGCCAAGGCTGCCATTGCCAAGAAGGCCCTGCCCAACTGCAACATCGTCTGCCTGACCGGCGACGAGCTCAAGACCAACGCATCCGCTTATCTGCAGGTGCTGTTTGATGCCGACCCCAAGGCAGTGGGCGGCGCAATGCCCGGCGACGATTTCTACTGGACTGCCGAGTGATTTCTCAATAAGCCATCTCTCCGGCCGCTGTGCGATTGGTACGCACGGCGGCTTTTTTGTTTGCACAAAATGCTTGTATCCCAGCTTTTGTGCTCCCTGCACAAATTTAAAGACAATTTTTTGTGAACGAAAATGAATGGAATTGACTGGAAATGATTGATTTTGGTGCTGTATTTGCTATAATAAAGATGCAATCAACCAAAACAACGCACAAACGGTCATAAACCGTCAAAGATAAGATCAAACCAAAGGAGAGAGAATGCCGATGCTGGCAGAAGAACGCTTCAGCCTGATCATGGAACAGCTGAACCGCAAGCGCACCGTGACGGTGCAGGAACTGTGCGAGGCGCTGAACACCAGCGAATCCACCATCCGGCGCGACCTGACCGAACTGGACCGGCTGGGCAAACTGAACAAGGTGCACGGCGGTGCCACCCTGCCGGACAGCCGTTTTCTGGCGGATGAACCCACCATGGAGGCCAAGGAGTCGCAGGCTGTGGAGCAGAAGCGCAGCATCGCACAGGCTGCGGCGCAGCTCATCAACGCGAACGATTTTGTGTTCATCGATGCCGGTTCCACCACGCTGGAGCTGGTGCGTGCACTGGCGGGGGATGCCCTCAAAGCCAGCTATGTGACCAACGGCGTGGCCCATGCCCGGGCACTGGCCCGAAAGGGCTGCCGGGTGTATCTGCCCGGAGGACTGCTGCGGCCCGAGACCGAAGCTATTGTGGGTGCACCCACAGTCACCAGCCTGCAGCGCTACAATTTTACCAAGGCGTTCATGGGTGCCAACGGTGTGGCGCTGGATGCCGGTTTTACCACGCCGGACCCCGAGGAAGCTGCCGTGAAAGCAGCGGCAGTGCACCGTGCACGGGAAGCCTGGTTCCTTGTGGATGATGCCAAGTTTTCCCGCATCTACCCGGCAGTCATTGCCGACCTGCAGGGCGGTGCCATTCTCACCAACCGCTGCCCCAACCCCAAATACAAACAATTCACGCTGGTAAAGGAGACGGAAGTATGATTTATACCGTAACATTCAACCCGGCCATTGACTATGTGGTGCGTTTGGATGCACCGCTGGAAGTAGGCGAGGTGAACCGCGCCAAAGGCGAGGACTGCGTGCTGGGCGGCAAGGGCATCAATGTGTCCGGTGTGCTGGCACAGCTGGGCTGCGAGAGCGTGGCGCTGGGCTTTGTGGCCGGTGAGACCGGCGCATGGCTGGAACGCGGTCTTGCTGCACAGGGCTTAAAGACCGATTTTGTGCATCTGGAACAGGGCATGACCCGCATCAATGTCAAGATCAAGGCAGGGCAGGAGACCGAGCTGAACGGCGCGGGCCCCGACATTCCGGAGAGCGCCATGCAGGAGCTGGAAAAGAAGCTGGACAGCCTGAACGAGGATGATATCCTCATTCTGGCGGGCAGCATCCCGGCAAGCCTTTCGCAGGATACCTACGAGCGGCTGCTGGCCCGGCTGCAGGGCAGGGGCGTGCGTGCTGTGGTGGATGCCACCCGCGACCTGCTGGTGAACGTGCTGCAGTACCACCCCTTCCTCATCAAGCCCAATAACCACGAGCTGGGCGAGATCGTGGGCAGGGTGCTGACTACGGACGAAGAGATCATTGCTGCGGCCCGCACCCTACAGCAAAAGGGCGCTCGCAACGTGCTGGTAAGCATGGCGGGCGACGGTGCCCTGCTGGTGGACGAAAATGGCGAGGTGCACCGCATCGGCTGCCCCAAGGGCAAGGTCGTAAACAGCGTGGGCGCAGGCGACAGCATGGTGGCCGGCTTTGTGGCTGGCTGGATGCAGACCCGGAGCTATTCCTTTGCACTGCGTTTGGGCACCGCCTGCGGCAGTGCAACGGCGTTCAGCCTTGGCCTTGCCACCAAAGAAAAAATCGACGAACTGATGAAGGAAATCTGACCCTCTGTGACGGAGAGGGTTGCAGTTATACAGGAAGGGAGAAAAATCATGCGTATTACGGAATTATTCACCGCGCAGTCCATCGCACTGGATGAGGCTCTGACCGATCAGGAGCAGATCATCAGCCGTCTGGTGGAGCTGCAGGCCACCCATGGCAACATCACGGACAAGGATGCCTACAAAAAGGCCCTTTATGCCCGTGAGGCGGAGGGCTCCACCTATGTGGACAACGGCATCACGGTGCCCCACGCCAAGACCAATGTAGTCACCCGGCCCAGTCTGGCGGCGCTGCGGCTGAGCAGCCCTGTGCAGTACAATGCCGAGGACGACGGTACCACCGACCTGCTGTTTGCCATTGCGGCTCCGGAAAACGGCAGCCTGCATGTGGACATGCTGGCCCGTATGATGCAGATGCTGATGAACGAGGACTTTGTAGAAAAGCTGAAGGCCGCAAAGACCCCTGCAGAGTTCCTTGACTGCATCGATGCACAGGAGGAGGCTCAGTTCGGCGCGGAGAGCTTCACCCAGCAGGAGATCCCCCAGAGCGACTACCGTATTCTGGCCGTGACCGCCTGCGTCAACGGCATCGCCCACACCTATATGGCAGCGGAAGCCCTGACCAAGGCCGGTGACAAGCTGGGTCTGCCCACCAAGGTGGAGACCAATGGCTCGGATGGAGCAAAGAACATCCTCACCAGAGAAGAGATCGCAAACTGCGACGGCATCATCGTGGCAGCAGAAAAGAAGGTGGAGACCGCCCGCTTCGACGGCAAGCCGGTGCTGTTCACCCGGGTGGACGATGGCATCCACAAGCCGGAGGAACTCATCAAGAAGATCGTGCACGGCGAGGTGCCTGTTTACCACGCCGAGGGCGGCGCACAGGCCGCCGAGGATGCTTCCGGCAAGGACAGCTTTGGCCGCGCTCTGTACAAGAACCTGATGAACGGTGTCTCCCACATGCTGCCCTTCGTGGTGGGCGGCGGCATCATGATCGCACTGGCGTTCCTGCTGGACGATTACACCATCGATCCCTCCAACTTTGGCATGAACACCCCGGTCGCTGCCTTCTTTAAGACGGTGGGCAGCGCAGCCTTCGGTTACATGCTGCCCATCCTGTCTGCCTTCATCGCCATGTCCATCGCGGACCGTCCGGGTCTGGCGGTCGGTTTTGTGGGCGGTGTGCTGGCCATGAACGGCACCAACTTTGCAGGCATTGCAGCGGGTGAGACCACCGGTGTTTCCGGCGGCTTCCTTGCTGCACTGCTGGCCGGTTTTGCTGCAGGCTACATCGTCGAGCTGCTGAAAAAGATCACCGAAAAGCTGCCTGCCAGCCTGAATGGCATCCGTCCCATGCTCATCTACCCGCTGGGCGGTATGCTCATCCTTGGCGCGGTGATGTGCGGCATCAACCCGGTCATGGGCATGATCAACACTGCCATGACCGATTGCCTGAACGCCATGGGCGGAACCTCCAAGGTGCTGCTGGGTGCCATCGTGGCCGGTATGATGAGCATTGATATGGGCGGCCCGTTCAACAAAGCAGCTTACGTCTTTGGCACGGCAGCCCTTGCCTCCGGCAACTATGAGGTGATGGCCGCTGTCATGGTGGGCGGCATGGTTCCTCCCATCGCCATCGCCCTGTCCACCACCTTCTGCCCCAAGAAGTGGACTGCCGACGAGCGCCGCAACGGCATCGTGAACTACGTCATGGGCCTGTGCTTCGTCACCGAGGGTGCGATCCCTTATGCAGCAGCAGATCCGCTGCGCGTCCTGCCCAGCTGCGTGGCCGGTGCAGCGGTGGCCGGTGCGCTCTCCATGACCTTCGGCTGCGCTCTGCGTGCACCGCACGGCGGCATCTTCGTGTTCCCAGTCGTGGACCATACCGCTCTGTACTGTGTGGCGCTGGCTGTGGGCAGCGTGCTGGGTGCTGTGATCCTGAGCCTGCTCAAGAAAAACCGTACCGACGCAGAATAAACGCCATTCCTTCCATATTCGAGATACTTCATAAAGCTGCAGCAAGCCCCCGGGGAGACCCGGGGGCTTGCTGTATTACGCAGGATCGCGCGAAGGATCAGAAGGATAAAAAAAAGTAACCGCCCACGACTTCCAATCCAAGCGGTTACTTTTCTTTTGAAATTTAATTGCCGGTAAGAGGTCTGCCGTTTGCGGGCAGTGCCTTTTCCTGTCTTCCTTGTAGACGCTGGTGTGTACTTTGCCAAGCATGAGCCATCAGATATAACATGATACACCCGCTGTCAAAAACGCGGCAAGAACCATTTTCACAAAAAATGCAGCAAAGAACAGCGCGAAACACCGCATTTGCTGGAAAAAGCTTTGCAGCCGCCCTTTTGGATTGCACCCGGTTTTTGAGTGTGGTATACTGTTTCTGTTATGGAAAAGTTCCGGTGCGGTGTGCCGGGCACAGCAAAGAGGAAAAGGAAACGAACGATGAAAATTGGATTTGACAACGACAAATATCTCTCGATGCAGTCAGAACATATCCGCGAGCGCATCAAGAAATTTGACAACAAGCTCTATCTGGAATTCGGCGGCAAGCTGTTCGATGATTACCACGCGTCCCGCGTGCTGCCGGGCTTCCAGCCCGATTCCAAGCTGCAGATGCTGCTGCAGCTGAAGGATCAGGCCGAGGTGGTCATCGTTATCAGCGCCGAGGACATCATCAGCAACAAGATCCGCGGCGACTACGGCATCACCTACGATCTGGATGTGCTGCGCCTGATCGATGCCTTCCAGGAAGTAGGCTTGTATGTGGGCAGCGTGTGCGTGACCAAGTACGCCGCTGCACCGGAGGTGGAGGCCTTTGAAAAGCGGCTGAACAGTCTTGGCATCCGCACCTTCCGCCACTACAAAATTCCCGGCTATCCCAACGATGTGGCACGCATCGTCAGCGACGAGGGCTACGGCAAGAACGATTACATCGAGACCCAGCGCCCGCTGGTGGTCATCACGGCCCCCGGCCCCGGAAGCGGCAAAATGGCCACCTGCCTTTCCCAGCTGTACCATGAGTACAAGCGCGGCGTGAAGGCCGGTTACGCCAAGTTCGAGACTTTCCCCATCTGGAACATTCCCCTCAAGCACCCGGTGAATCTGGCCTACGAGGCCGCTACAGCCGACCTGAACGATGTGAACATGATCGACCCGTTCCATCTGGAAGCCTACGGCGTGACCACCGTCAACTACAACCGCGATATTGAGATCTTCCCGGTGGTGAACGCCATGTTTGAGCTGATCGCCGGCAAAAGCCCGTATAAGTCCCCCACGGACATGGGCGTGAACATGGCAGGCAACTGCATCGTGGACGATGCGGTCTGCCGCGAAGCCTCCCGCAAGGAGATCCTGCGCCGCTACTTCAAGTGCCTGTGTGAGCAGAAGATCACCGGCACGGTCAAGGAGACCGAGCGCTACAAGCTGGAACTGCTGATGAATCAGGCCGACTTGACCGTGGGCCAGCGCGAAGTGGAAAAGCAGGCTCATGCCCGCAGCGAGAGCACCGGCGGGACCCCTGCTGCCGCCATTGAGCTGCCGGACGGCACCGTTGTTACCGGCAAGACCGGTCCGCTGCTGGGTGCAGCAGCATCTGCTTTGATGAATGCTCTCAAGGTGCTGGCCGGTATCCCGCAGGAAACCGACCTTGTGAGTGCGGCTTCCATTGAGCCCATCCAGACCCTCAAGACCAACTATCTGGGCGGCAAGAATCCCCGCCTGCACACCGACGAGATCCTGATCGCACTTTCCAGTTCGGCTGCTTCCAACGAGCAGGCTGCAGCGGCCATGCATCAGCTGCCCAACCTCAAGGGCTGCGATGTGCACTCCACCGTGCTGCTTTCGGGTGTGGATACCAGCACCCTGAACCGGCTGGGAATGTACCTGACCTGTGACCCTGTTTACGAGGAAGAGGACCGCAAGTACCACAAGCAGTAAATTATACAAAAAACAAAACAGGCGCATCCAAAGGCCGAAAGGCTGGCGGATGCGCCTGTTTTTATTGGTTCAGATACCGGTAAAATAGGATTTGTACTTTTCTGCGTACAGCTGGGTGCCCATGCGGCGCAGGCCGCCGTACAGGTGCCGCCGGATCAGCGGTTCAATGGCATCCAGGTCTTTTTCCCGGATCACCCGCAAAATTTCCCGGTGCTCGCTCAGCACATCCGGCACATTGTTGGCCCGCACCACATCCAGACGGGTAAAGCGGGAATAATCCGGCTGCGGCTTTGTCAGGTTCTGCCAGATGTACCACTTGTTCATGCTGCAAAACCAGATGGCGTGCATTTCCAGATCCAGCGTCAGGAAGGCATTGATATCCACGTTGTCCGGGTCGGTCATGGTCTGGGCCATCTCTTCCAGTAGGTCATATTTGTGCTTGATTTCGATGTACTCTTTGGGCGAACAGACCTGAATGAAATCGCGCAGCACCGTGCTTTCAACGGCTGTGCGCTGGTATACGATCTGATCCACGATATCCAGATCAATGGGGGTGACGATGGTGCCCTTGCAGGGAATGATCTGCACAAAGCCATTCTGCTCCAGCCGCTGCAGAGCAGTGCGCACCGGTGTGCGCGAGATGCCGAACCGTTTGCACAGCTGATTTTCGCTGATGGTCTCTCCGGGCTTGATCTTCAGCGTAACGATCTCATATTCCAGCGTCTGGTAGATGTCCTCCGGATGCAGCTGTTCAGCCATGTGCTCACACTCCATTTACATAGTTGATGATAAGACATTTCTATTTTAGCCTGCTAAAAAGAGATTGTCAACGTATGAGAATGAAGTATACAATAGCCTGTATACAAGTATAGGAAAAGCTCCGAAATTTATCATATCTGACAAAAATTGATATATCAGATGAAAATGAACCAAATAGTGTCGCCGGATTGTAACAGTTTCCACGAGAAACGGATAAGATTGTTAGTTATGCACAAAGAAACTTTACGAAGTTGGCGAAGTTTGGCTCTTGTGCGGATGTGAATTTTCTGTTACGATTAGCGTGCAATGAAAATGCTGTATACAGGGGCCGCTAAAAACTTTGCTAGCGTATAAGGCAAAAAGGCACCCCTGAAACAAGGAGGAAGAAGATTATGAAAAAGATCTCTCGTCGCAATTTCCTGAAGGTGTCTGGTGCAATGGCAGCTGCAGGTGCTCTGGCAGCCTGCGGCGGTTCCGGTGCATCCACTCCGGCTGCTTCCGGCGCAGCATCCACCAGCACTGCAGCAAGTGCCGCAGCAGCCGGTGAGGACAAGTTTGCATCTCTGGGCGACTTCACCATGACCGTTGGTCATGCACAGCCCGAAGGCAACCCCCGCTTTGTTTCCATGGAGCAGTTTGCCGCCGATGTGGCAGAGGCCACCAACGGCCATGTGAAGATCGAGGTTTACGGCAACGGCCAGCTGGGCACCGAGAAGGAGATGCTGGAGCAGGTCGTGGCCGGCACCGTGCAGGGCATGCGCGGCGGTCAGTTCGACTTCAGCCCCCGCCTGCTGATGTTCACCCTGCCCTTCCTGACCAACACCCGTGCACAGGTCACGGCTCTGCTGCAGAGCGATCTGGCACAGAAGGTGTGCGCTGAGGCCGAAGGCGAGACGGGCACTGTCATCATTAACCTGTGCGATGCAGGCGGCTACCGCCAGTTCTCCAACTCCAAGCACCCCATCAAGGCTCCCGCAGACCTGAAGGGCCTGAAGATGCGCACCAACGGCATGAAGACCATTGACATGACCTTCCAGGCAATGGGTGCTACCACCACTACCATCCCGTACTCCGACCTGTACATGGGCCTGAAGACCGGCGTTGCAGACGGTCAGGAGAACCCTTGGGTCAACGTGGAGGGCATGAAGTTCTATGAAGTGCAGAAGTACTTCACCGAGGTCAACTACCAGTTCCATCCGGACCCCTTCTATGTGAACGCAGCATGGTGGAACGGCCTGCCCGAGGAGTACCGCGATATCATTACCGAGTGCGCCACCAAGATGGGCGAGTACAACGACGAGCTGATCGACAAGAACTCCAGCGCCGCAAAGCAGACCATCGTGGATTCCGGCTGCGAAGTCTACGAGCCCTCTGCCGATGAGCTGAAGGCCTTCCAGACCGCTGTGCAGTCCGTGTACGACCAGTGTGTCACCGAGGGCATCTGCACTGCCGACGAGATCAAGGAGATGCAGGATATCGTCGCAAAGGCATAAGCAGAAACGACCAAAGGCTAGAACGGCCATGTTACGGTAAAGGCGAGAGGGCAGCCTGCGGGCTGCCCTCTGCTGTAACAGGCCAATGGAAAAAGTTGTAAAATAACCGAAAGGGGCTGAGCACCATCGAAAAGCTGAAAAAAATCGGCAAGAAGCTGTTTGACGTATACTTTACCATCGGCGTGATCGCCATGGCACTGCTGGCAGCTCTTGTGATCTTTACCGTTATTGCGCGCTACTGCTTCTCCCTGAGCTGGAAGCAGCTGGCAGAGTTCAACACCACCCTGTTTGCATTTACCACCTTCTGGGGCATGGGCATCAACGTGATCAAGGACGAGCACGTCATGATCGACATCCTTTACGACGGTGTCAAGCCTGCCCGCAAGCGCTGGCTGGCTATCGTCAATTACCTCATCGTGCTGGCCGTGGTGCTGGTGTTCACCTATCAGGGCTTCAAGTATGTGGGCGTTGCCGGTAAGCAGATCAGTCAGGGCATGGAGATCCCCATGATGTATATGTACGGCATCATGCCGGTGTGCGGCATCATCTGTGCCATCTGCGTCGTGATCAAGATCATCACCCTGTACAAGGCCGATATTTCCTACTTTGCGCCCAAGAATCAGGCGCTGAGCCGTGACGACGCATAAGCGGAAAGGGGAGAATACACAACTATGGCAATGCTCATCCTTCTGGTGCTGCTGATCTTCTTTGCCGCGCTGGGCATCCCGCTGGCTTTCGCCATCGGCGCTTCCTGTGTGACCTACATCCTGATCTATGCACCTACCTTTATTACCATGCTGCCGCAGCGCGTGTGGAACGGTGCCTACAGTGAGCTGATGATCGCTATGCCGCTGTTCATGCTGGCTGGCGAACTGATGAACACCGGCGGCATCACCCAGCGCATCATCAACTTCTGCATGGAGCTGCTGCGCCCCATCCGCGGCGGTCTGGGCGAAGTGAACATCGTGGCTTCCATGATCTTTGGCGGTATTTCCGGCTCCTCTGTGGCCGATACCTCGGCTCTGGGTTCCATCTTGATCCCCGCCATGGAGAAGGAAGGATACCCGCCGGAAGCTTCTGCCGGTATCACGGTGGCATCCTCTACCATGGGCATGATCATCCCGCCCTCCACCCCCATGATCGTTTACTCCATGATCTCCGGTGCATCGGTGGGTGCGCTGTTCGTGGCAGGTGCCGTGCCCGGCATCCTGATCGGTCTGACCCAGCTTGTGCTGGTGTACATCATCAGCGCCAAGAAGGGCTGGCATCCGGAAAAGGTCAAGTTTGACGGCAAGCGTGCCGCCAAGAGCCTGCTTTCCGGCATTCCTGCCCTCATCATGCCGCTGTTCATCATCATCTGCGTTTCCTTCGGCGTGTGCACTGCATCCGAAAGTGCCGGAGTGGCCGTGCTGTATTCCATGCTGGTGGGCTTCTTCGTCTACAAGGAGCTGACATGGAAGGGTGTCTGGGAGGCTTTGAAAAAGACCCTGATCTCTTCTTCCTCCATCATGCTCATCATCGGCTTTACCACCATCTTTACATGGGTGCTGACCATGCAGAAGGTGCCGCAGACGGTGGGTGCCTTCTTCATGTCCCTGAACATGCCCGCATGGGCCATTGCACTGATCTTTGATGTGCTGATCCTGATGATCGGCACCTTCATCGACGTCAGCCCGGCCATCCTGCTGCTCACCCCCATCCTGCTGCCGGTCATGGTGCAGTACGGCTTCTCGCCGCTGCAGTTCGGTGCCATGATGATCACCGGTCTGGCCATCGGTCTGGTCACTCCGCCGGTCGGCATGTGCCTGAACGCCTGCAACAAGATCAACCGTATGCCCATCATCGAGATCTTCAAGGGTGCAGCGCCCTACGTGATCTGCAACGTGATCGTTCTGATCTCCATCAGCCTGTGGGGCCCGCTTACTACCGCCCTGCCGCAGCTGCTGGGCTACAGCATCTTCTGAGATCAACGCGTATACCTCTTATAAAAAACAGGCAGCGCTCCCTTGCGGGGCGCTGTTTGTTTTTTGCACGCAAACAGGCGGGACTGTTGTATTTGACGGACAGATATGGTACACTAAGGCCACTTGTGTATAGGAATATAGGAAAAGAGGAATTAAATCATGGATACGCAAAAACAAAAGCGCAGCGCCTTTTCCGGCAAGATCGGCTTTGTGCTGTCGGCCGCAGGCGCTTCGGTGGGTCTGGGCAACATCTGGCGGTTTCCGTACCTCGCCGCGAAATACGGCGGCGGCATTTTTCTGCTGGTGTACATCGTGCTGGCCGTCACCTTTGGCTACACGATGATCGTGGCCGAAACGGCACTGGGCCGCATGACCCACAAAAGCCCGGTGGGTGCCTTTGGCGCCTTTGGCAAAAAGGGTGGCCTGCGGTTCGGCGGCTGGATCAATGCGGTCATTCCCATTCTGATCGTGCCGTACTATTCGGTCATTGGCGGATGGGTCATCCGCTATCTGTCGGAGTATATCAGCGGCCATGGCAGTGAGCTTTCGCAGGACGGTTATTTTTCCAATTTCATTTCCAGCGGACTGTCGGCAGAGGTGTGCTTTCTGATCTTCACGGCCTTTACGCTGGCCATCATCTTTGCCGGTGTGCGCAACGGCGTGGAGCGTGTTTCCAAGGTGATGATGCCGGTGCTGGTGGTGCTTTCGGTGGTCATTGCGGGCTACGCGGTCACGCGCCCGGGCGCGTTGGCAGGCGTGAAGTATTTTCTGGTGCCGAACGTGGCAAACTTTTCCTGGATGACGGTGGTCACGGCCATGGGCCAGATGTTCTATTCGCTGTCCATCGCTATGGGCATTCTGGTCACCTTTGGCTCCTATATGAAGAAGGATGTCTCCATTGAGGAATCCACCGAGAACGTGGAACTGTTTGACACGGCCATTGCCATCATGGCGGGCCTGATGATCATTCCGGCGGTGTTCTCCTTCTCCGGCGGCGACCCGGACACCCTGCAGGCCGGCCCGGCGCTGATGTTCATTACCATCCCCAAGGTGTTCGAGAGCATGGGCTTTGGCCATGTGGTGGGCATCCTGTTCTTTTTACTGGTGCTGTTTGCAGCCGTGACCAGCTCCATTGCCCTGACCGAGAGCGCTGTCTCCACCTTTGAGGACGAGCTGGGCTGGAGCCGCGAGCGCGCAACGGCACTGATCGGCCTGATCATGGTGGCGCTGGGCAGCCTTTCGGCACTGGGCTATGGCCCGCTGGCGGGCGTGACGGTGTTCGGAATGCAGTTTCTGGATTTCTTCGATTTCCTCACCAACTCTGTCATGATGCCCATTGCAGCCATTGCTATCTGCCTGCTGGTGTCCCGCGTGATCGGCGTGCAGAAGATCGAAGAAGAGGTGACGCTGGGCGGCAAGCCCTTCCGCCGTAAAAAGATCTTCAACTTCATGATCCAGTATCTGTGCCCCATCTTTGCGGCCATTATCCTGATCAGCTCTGTGGCAAATGCTCTGGGCTGGATCGCAATGTAAAAACAGAAAAGCGCAGAAGGTGTTTCTCAAAGGAAGCCTTCTGCGCTTTTTTGTATGTCCAAAAGATTTTCTTATGCTGTGAAGTTGCATAAAGCATAGAAAACGGCGATTTTGGCCTCAATTAGCTGGAAGCCTGATTTTATTAGCTGAAACCGAAAATTCTGCTAATGGCATTCGCTGGCTAATTTTGGCGATAGGTTCAAAATGAAAAATGCGAAGATCGTCTTTCACATGGAAAAATGACCTTCGCATTTTCTTAAAGGGATACCCCAGACAGGATTCGAACCTGCGGTCTCCTCCTTAGGAGTAGACCCGATACGATGAAACCAAGTGCAACACAGTGCAAGAAAATCCTTGGAAATACAAGGCTTTTCACAGTTTCAAATCCTATCTGGTATTACGCTTCATAAGCATTTTCATAGGGATTTTACACCGTCCAATTGGCTCGAAATTAGCAAGGCTTTCGATTTTCGGTGGACGTTGCAAGTGCAAGCAAATTCCTCTATGTAACTTCTCGTGATACGAAATGATAGGAAATCCTATTCATTCTCGTGCGGAGGCGCTGATGTCTTTAGACACCATCTTAGTCTGTTTAATATATCATTTCAAAATAGATTTTTCAACCAGCATTATTAAGAATTTCAAAGGTTTTTTCAGACTCAATGATTCTATGTAATTTAGACCCGCCGAAGCAGGTCTTTTTTTATTTCAGCATAATCTCTCTATCCTCAGCGCCGAGCATATAAGCACCCTTGGCAAAAGCATCCCTTGCCAGAAGCTCTGCTACATCAACCCTATCGAACAGCATCCATATTTCTTTCTCTTTCGGAGTCAGTTCATGGCTATGGTCAAACAAATGCTCAAGTCCCAATCCTTCAAGCAATGCCGACTTTGCTGCTTTGTATTCCTCAGCTCTGCCAACATATTCGTCGTTCCTTTCCTTGGAAAATGCCTCGATATTGTCAGCTCTCAGATGCTCGTAATACTCGTCCATAAAGATTCTATCCATACTCGTTGACCTCCATAACAAAAAAATAAGGGCAGACCCTTTTACAGCTATTGTAGCTATGTAAAAGGATCTGCCCTTGCAGTTACTATAATGTTTTTGCCAGCGACTTCAGGAGTGCTGCCATTTCCGGATTTTGCAGAAGCTTCAGAAGAAGTTCTTTATCATCAGCGGAGCTTTCCGTTGCGGCTGGTTGAACCGGCTCAGGCGTTGCCTGTCTGCCTGAGTAGAACGCAGCTTCCATTCTTTCAGCGTTCAGTCTGCGGTCATCGTCGATGATATGAGAGTAAACATCCGCTACCATCTTGACCTGTGCATGACCGGAATCGCCTTGAACGGATTTCATATCGCCGCCGTTCAGCTTCAGCTTGTAAGTGATACTGGAATGTCGGAGACTATGGAAAACCACTTTCGGCAGTCCCTTCTCCTCAATCAGCTTATTGAAAGCACGGTTGATAACCTGCCCCTCAATCGGCTTGCCATTGGAAGAACAGAAAACCAGATTGAAGTCTACGAACTCGTCACCGAAAAGGTCTTTCAGTTCTTCGATGTCAGCCTTTCGCTGTACCAACATTTCCGCTACGGTTTTCGGTAAGAACACCTTGCGGACACTTGTTTTGGTCTTAGGAGTTTTGAGAACCAATGCGGTATGCGTACTGGCGAAGGTCGGCGGGAACTTGAACATGATGTCCTTACCGTCCAGATCTGCCATCGCTTCACGATTTACTCTCTGCAACTCCTTTTCAACGAAGATGCTTGCCTGACCAAGTTCAATACTGGTGGGGGAAATGTCAATACAGTCCCAAGTAAGCCCCAGAAGCTCGCCCATTCGCAAGGAACAGGAGAAGGCAAGGTTAATGGCCAGACGAAGAATATCATCGTCACAGGCTTCCAGAGCCTTCTGGAGCACTTCTGCTGTCCAGATGTCCCTGGTCTTGTGTTCTTCCTTCGGCAGTGTAGCGTGCTCCACAGGGTTTCTGGTCATCAATTCCCACTTGACCGCCTGATTGAAAGCATTTCGCAATGTCTTGTGAACCTCTCGGACAGTATGCGGAGTCAGATATTCTGTACGGGCTTTTACATACTTAGAAGAAACCGCTTTGACAGAAAGCAAATCTCGGTAATACTTGTCCATGATTCTCGGCGTGACATCCTCCAGCTTCATATCACCGATGAGGGGACGAATATAGTTTGCAATCAGGCTCTTTCTGCTTTCATAGGTAGACATCGCCCAGGTGTTCACACCATAGATTGACATATACTCATCCAAAAGATCGTTGACGGTTTTAGCAGAAGGGGGAATAAAGGTTCCGGACTCCTGCTCATATTCAACCTGCAACTTCCTTTTCTTTGCTTCAGCATTCGTTTCAAAGGTTTCCCACTTCTGACGCTTGTTGCCGTTCTCATCGGTGTATGTATAAACCACAGAATACTTCTTTTTTCTCTTAACGATAGATGCCATGTAATCATCTCCTTTCCTGTCTATCTTCCGCTAACTGGTAGCGGGTCTGATTCTGATACCACTTCATAAAGCTCTCTTTTGTAGCTCGGTTATGCCTGCCCACTCGAATCAGCTCGAAGCTTCCCTTGGCGGCAATGCTGTAGATATTCTGGCGATTGGTGTCAAGCATTCTTGCAATCTCTGGCAGACCGTAGGTGGATGCCATAATATCTGCATCAAGTTCCTGATCCTCTACCGTGCGGTAATCGGTTTGAGAAGCATACCATCTTTCAAAGCTCTCCTTGGTCACTCTGCGCTTGCCCAGGACATCGACCACATCAAAATGCCCTTTGGCAACCAGTTCGTAAGCAGTCGCTTCTTTCAGCCCAAGGCGCTGTCCAAGCTCCTCCATTGAATATGTAGTTTTCTTCAGTTCCTCACCGGGAGGGGTTCCATCGACCTTCTGGTATTTGAACTGATTGGCATACCATTCTTCAAAGCTGTCGATCATCACCCTCATGGTGTTGCCGACAAGAATGGTTTTGAAGTAATTCTTCTTAATGAGCCAGTATGACTCCGTTTTTCCAAGACCAAGCATCCTGCCCATTTCCGGAACAGACATACTCGTGCGTTTTCTCATTTCCGCCATCGTACAACCTCCTATGTAAAAAATGTAGCCATGTGTTTCTTGTCATGGCTACATTTTATCGAACTCTCAATATGTTTTGAAGTTTGTCGCCGGGTTGTACGACACCCTTGACAAATCTTACATTTGATGATCCAACCACTCATCAAAACTCTTTTTGGAGATTCTGATGCTGCCGCCAATGCGGACACTATGAAAAACCTTCTTTTTCACAAGGTTGTATGCACTGGTTCTGCTGATGCCCAGAATATCCTGAATCTCATCAACCGTATAGGTTCTCTTATCAAACTGAACTGTGTTAGCAGCTATCGCTTCTTCGGTGCGCTGATTCATGGCAGCGATTCTTTCTTCAAACATTTATGTTCACTCCTTCGTTTTCTTTGCTTTATGTTTTGTGGAACGCTTTTTCAGCTGCTCCATTGCCAGGCTGACGGATAAGGCTTTCTCAATCGCTACCATTTCACGGGGCGTTACCTTACCTAAGTAATTATCAATCCTGCTCTTATCAATGGTGCGAATCTGTTCCAGCTGAACAACGGACGCTTCTTTGAATGCAGGATTGTCGTAAATAACAAAGTGCGTCGGCATATTCGCTTTCTTATGGATTCTGGTGGTGACCGTTGCCACAATCAATGTGGGAGCGTGTTTATTACCGGTATCGTTCTGAATGACGATAACCGGACGGATGCCGCCTTGTTCCGACCCAACTACCGGGTCCAGATTGGCGCAATAAATATCACCACGGCAATATACCCAATTTTCTTTCATCATTTGCCATGACCTCCTTTCGTTGGGTATGTAATAACTGACTGCCTGAAATGAATCAGGCAGTCAGTCCAAAAGTCTATGTGTCCCATATTTGCCACGCACCCCTGAGAAAGAGGGCTTACGCCCTCAGGGAATCACCGAACGACTGATTGCGAATCAGTTCCATAGGAATCTAACCTCTGCCGGGTTCTCCGCCAGCTCCGTAGAGAAGTATCTTTAATCCTGTTGCTTTCATGGCCGTATTGGGAGCAACCCAATATTTACAAGCCAGTATTGATCGCTGGCATCGGGAGAGAGACAACTGCTTAATTTATAGAAGAAAGTCGTTCTGTTTCTCTGTCCGATACGTCACGGCGTACCGCTGATGTGGCTGATGCTCTCGCACCGGCAACAGGAACGTATTCGATGACTGTGTATTCAGTTTTCAAGGATCAAGCAGCCGATTTTCTTTGGCTGTATCTAAATTGTACCTGTTCCTCATGCAAGTTTTTATTGCCTCGTAGGTATAGTTTTGAGGTTATTCACGACCTAAAAATATGTAATCAAGGGTTGTATCAAAGCGCACGACCAATTCGATTGCCAAATCAATAGAGATGCCTCTGTTGCCGGTTTCAATTCGTGCAATGGTGTTTGCGGCAACGCCCAACTGCTCCGCAAGCTGTTCCTGTGTAAGCCCATGTTTCTTTCTCAATGCTTTAATTCTTTTTCCGCTTTCAACCAAGTCGTAATACATTTTCGTTCCTCCGTGTTTTTGAATTTGTGAAGTTGCAAAATCAAAAACGGAGGGAGGAGATCGTGACTGGTTCTCAATGCCCTTTGCCATCTGCCTGTCCTCCTTGCAGGCATAAAAAAAGAGCCGGAGTACATTACTCCAAGCTCTCGTTCATGCCTTTGTGTTAAAATGAAGGAAGATAGGCTGGTATAAAAAAAGCCCCGTACCCATTACAGGCACGAGGCGTAACTCTCTCTATTCAATTTTATGCCGCTATCTCCCAGCATAGCCATTCTAACACTGGACAAGTCGGACTTTCAGTATGGAAACCGTCGTATTTTCATCGGATTTTAGTCGGACTAAAATCCTGTCTTAGCACTCACAATAACACAATGCTTCTTCCTCCCTGGCACTTTCCAGGAAATCTTTCAATTTAGGAATGGCTGTTCCCCAAAGTGACAGACCAAATAACAGTATCGCTTCTTTCTTTCGGTCATAATAGCTGCTGCGTTCCATATTCAGAACCTCCAGCATTTCTGATTCTTTGTACTTGAAGCGATTGAGATATGCCTTTGAGATAATCTCACAGTACAGAGCGCCTTTATCCGGATATTCTCTGATTTTCAGCATCGCCATATCTACCAGTTCAATGATCCACTTTGTCTCGAATAAGCTTCGAATACGTTCTTCAAATCGTTCTCTCGCTTCATCCGGAGCAAAGTTCTCCAGATAAATCAATGCTCCATCTAAGCTGTCACCGTAAGTACAAATAAGGGTATCACATACATCATTCGCACGATCAATAGTAGACCAGCACACCTCTCGATATATGGATAAAATCAGCTTTGCTCTTTCATACAGAACCTTTTCGTCAATGTTCTGCATCCGGCAAAGCATTCGAATATTGCTTAATACCTGTGTATTATATCTGCTCATTCAGAATCTCCTTTCAGCCTAATCCATAAAATAAGAATTCCTTTCTAACTCCTGTCACTTGGCTAAAGGGAAACAAATACCATGGGACAAGAATGACTATAACTTCCGATATTTGATTAAAATAACAGAAGCAAAATCGGAAGTTCTTGACTTTATAAAAGTTCCGATATATAATTAAGTGGAACTAATACTTCTGTTCTGATTCTCATTATAGCATTTTCCAGAAGTTTGTCAACAAATAATCGGAAGTTACGAATAAATATTTTTTGAAAGGAAGGACAGTACCATGACATTTGGAGAAAAAATTAAAGAAGCTCGTTTGGCTATGAACCTATCTCAAACGGAGCTTGCCCAGATGACCGGCATTTCCGAAAGATCCCTTTACACCTATGAGCAGCTCGGAACACTCCCCAGAAAAAGCAACATCAGAAAACTTGCTGAAGCGCTGCATATCTCTGTGTCCTATCTTTTGGATGAATCTGAAACGGACAGCCAGAGCCATATAGATCAGGATATGTTTATTTTAGAGGCAAAGGAAAACTTCGGTTCAAAGGGAGCAAAAGAAGCTCAGGAAGTGCTGGGTCGTGTAAATTCTCTGTTTGCCGGTGGAGAATTGGACGAGGACGCAAAAGATGTATTCTTCCAGGCGATTATGTCAGTTTATATGGACTCTAAGAAAACAGCACGGGAAAAGTACACTCCGAAGAAATACAGAAAGCATAAAGATAAAGAGTAAAATCCTCAAGCACAGAATATGTTTTCTGTGTGCGATTCGGAGGTGAAGCAAATGAAAACGGCAGAGCATATCATTGAAACTGTCGATAAGCTTGTGCGAAAATATCACACCAGAGACCCTTACGAACTATGTCAGCTGTTAGGTATCAAAATCCACTATTACGATTTACAGAAGAAATTGAAGGGCTTCTTCTATTACCAGTCCAGACAGAAGAATATCGTGATAGATCACAATGTGAACGGCATCCTGGAACGTATCTTAGTCGCACATGAATTAGGACACGCTGTCCTGCATACAAAAATCGCCATGATGCACGGCTTTCAAGAAATGGAAGTTTTTGATGATAGATCAATCGAAGAAAATGAAGCAAACTTTTTTGCGGCGGAGCTTCTGTTAGAAGATGGGGAAGTTCTGGAATGCCTTTCGGAACACACATTTTTTGAAACGGCTAAAATGCTCTATGTACCGGCAGCATTATTAGACTACAAATTCAGCCTGCTCCACGAAAAAGGAGAGCTGGTAAATTCGATGTATATTCGTAAAGCAGATTTCCTGAAAGAAGATCTTCATGCCTACGATAACGACATTAGTTATGGCGATATATGAATATCTATTTTTATATCTTTACAGAAAAAGTCCACCAGTACGATGCGCAGTGCATCATGACTGGTGGACTTTTTGTTTCTTAAAGGATCAGTATATTGTATTGCAACAAAAGAAACCCACAGCAGTTCACTCAGAACCGTCAATGGGCTTCTTTTTCATTATATCAATCAAGCTCCGCTTTTTTTATCATCTCTTGCTGGTCAATCAAGACATCAATCATCTTTCCTACGGTTATCAATGTTGTTACATTACACTTTTTCAGTTTTGCAGCAATCTCATCATCGATGATGCTGTCGCATTTTGCATATGGGGTATCCAGCAAAAAATAGTCAAAGTTCTTTTCCAAGACGAATGCCAGTTTTAGAAGCATTGCCAAAGAAACTTTCGTCTGTCCAACTTCAACATGGCTCATATGATTGTTCGAGCAACCAACCAACGCACCCAAGTCTGCTTGGCTGTATCCCTTCTCCTGGCGAGCAGCTTTAATGCGCTGACCGATTTTTATATAGTCAACTTCCGGTTGCATTTCAATCACCTCCATGCTGTGTATGATTCTGCTATACATTATAAAATGTACCAAAAATCTCAACAACCAACATTGGGTGCAAGTTGCATTTATAAATGCAATATGATAAAATTTTATAGGCAGATTGCATTAAATGATAGAATGAAAAGAACCCCAAGACGACAATATGAGCTATCTTGAGGTTCTTTAAAATAAAAAATTCGTAGAGTACATTACTCCACGAATCGCATTCTTCTCTGTTTTTTTTAATTTACATCTCTATTTTACAAGTTGTCGCACTGTTTGTCAATATGTTAGGGACATAAAACACGAGGTTTTGCGCAAAAATCCGTCTTAGGAAGTTCCAAAGTCACAATTTGCCGTCAGAATTATAGTCATATTGAAGGAGGTGTACCTTATGGCACGAAAAGGAGAAAATATTTACAAAAGGAAAGACGGCAGATGGGAAGGAAGATACATTAAGTCCCGATCTTCTACAGGCAAAGCCAATTACGGTTATGTTTATGCAAAATCATATCGAGAAGTCAAAGCAAAACTTATCAGTCAAAGTTCGTGCACGAGTAATTCTGTCACTGTCGATCCAGAAATTAGCTCAGATCAATTTGAACAGGTTGCTATGGAATGGTTTCAAGCTATATGTCCTAAAGTGAAAGAATCTACAAGCAACAAATATAGGAATCTTCTCAACTCGTATATACTTCCTGTGTTCGGAAGCAAACAATTGCGTGATATAACACACGAGTTTATTGAAACGCAGTGTAATTTTTTCCTTGTTTCTGGTGGATTAAAGGAGAATGGACTTTCCTCTAAAACTGTTTCAGATATTTTATCTCTAATTCGAAATATCTTACAATTTGCCACCCGAAACGGGAAAGCCATTTCTTGTGACGCACGATCTATACAGATAAAACGTCAAACGAAGGAAATGAGAGTTTTGAGTCGTGCTGAACAGGAAAAATTATGCCAATACTTGTATTCTAATCTTGATTCCTGCAATATTGGTATATTAGTATGTTTATTCACTGGTCTCAGAGTAGGTGAAATTTGTGCGTTGCGATGGGAAGATGTTTCATTCTCAGATTACACAATCCATGTGCATCAAACGCTCCAGAGAATCCAAGATAGAACCAACAGTGAATGCAAGACAAGGATTGTTGTTACCACACCCAAAAGTGCTTGCTCCATCCGTACTATTCCAGTACCCCATGGCTTAATGACTATTCTTACAGCACACAAAGCTTCTTCTACTGGCTACATTCTAACCAATAGCGATCAGAATCCATTAGAACCAAGAACCATGCAAAATCATTTCAAGAAGGTATTGAAAAACAGCGGAATCAACTCCGCAAATTATCACTCGTTACGTCATACATTTGCTACAAGGTGCATAGAGCTTGGATTCGATGTAAAAAGTCTCAGCGAGATATTGGGTCATGCCAGCGTGAATATTACAATGAATCGCTATGTACACCCATCCATGGATTTAAAAAAAGAAAATATGCAACGGCTTTCTGATTTATTAGCCGTCAAATAAATTGTCAACACCGTCAAATAATGCTGAGTTTTCAGTGTTTGGCGGTGTTTTTTCGTGGAGTAATGTACTCTACGAAAGAGTATACCCAGGAGGAGATTTATTGATTCAATTTGTAGGGCGAGATGCTTATAAGCAGTTTTGGAATTTTAGTAAAGATGAGAAAGAGAACTTGGCCACTCAATTGGCGATTGAGTTACCCGCACTCAGAGGAAAAGTTGGTGCATCACAAGAAGAAATTGCTTCGGCTGTTGGTATTTCACGACAAACTTATAGTGCCTACGAAAATCGGACACGCCCAATTCCATGGAGTTTATATCTAGCACTATTGTTTTATTTTGATTACATTCCAAGTACACATTATATGATTCGCCAGCTTGAATTATTCCCAAATGAATTAGACGAATGTTGGTTAGCTGGTAGAGTTTTTATTGAGGAAGAAAAATGAGCGAATATTCACAGCAAATAAAAAGGGATATTACATGAACAAAAATATAAAATATTCTCAAAACTTTTTAACGAGTGAAAAAGT
>ERZ773162.331-NODE-331-length-58309-cov-6.403543_pt1 | contig 58309 bp, 69 predicted proteins | sample MGYA00511113_ERZ773162 | MGnify/ENA primary metagenome ERZ773162 (study PRJEB29015, sample SAMEA2737807) | human gut metagenome | biome: human gut; feature: human-associated habitat; material: faeces | place: China | collected 2012 ... | reverse complement strand
TCAATCCTTTGTAGCTTAGCTCTCAAATTTGTCTAACTTTTTGGGGTCAGATCATGATCCGACTAGATGGCATCTATTTTTTCTCTTTAAATCCTATTCCATTATTGCATTCTTTAATTTGCATAACGTTGTTTTCCCTTAAAAATTTATAAGGTATTCCATCAGGAAATGCATTACATGTAGGATGATATTTATTAACCATTTCTTTTCTTTTATTTTGACATCTATCACATGGTGTATTAATACATTGCATACCTAACCTCCAATATATCTTTTATATATGTCTATTGCTTCTCTAGGAACTTCTTCTCCACGTTTTAATAAAACTTCAACTTCTGCAATTAATTCACTACCATTCTGTGATGCAGTAGGAGACAAATTATCAAAATGTATATTATCTAATTCATTGTTAATTTCTTCTACTTCATCAATCGTTTTATTAAAATATGTTTTAGCATGTCCATTTTCATGCCAAACTGCTTCTTGTAAATTATTTGCCACTATATTAGGCGATTCATTAATCTGTTTATTAATTTCGTTAAGACTTCTGCCCATAAATACATTTTCATTGATTTTCAATCTTGTTAAAACACGCTGACCACCAAAATATGGCTCTGTTTGTAACAAAACTTTTTTACCATCTTCATCTGGTATCTTTTCAATAGAAACTTCATTAAAGAACATTCCCTTATCTTTGCAGTTATCATTAATAACATTTAGGATTTCCTGTTGTATTTCCTTCCCTAAAGCTGCATCTTCAAAATCATTAATTGTTATATTTTTAATTATATCAGAGTTAGAGCTTTTTTCAACAGACTTTGTACCTGATTTTTCTCCAATTATCGCACCATTTTTTAATTCATTTGCTTCATTTTTCTTTATTCCATGTCCAATATCTTTTAACCCATCAGCATTAACTTTGTCTCTGTGTTCACACAATCCCATCTTCTTGCAGAAATCACTATATTTTTGTGACATTGTCTGATATTTGCACTTTGCAGCTATTACCTCATCTGAATCATCTTTTAAACCTGATTGTTTTAACAAGTTAATGTCCTGCCTATATTTTCTCATTAATGTTTCAAGTCTGCGTTGATACTGCGTGGCTTCATACTTGTTGTATTCCTTACCGTTGTATTCCTTTTTTTCGTTTTCCTGTTTGTTTAATTCTTCAAGCTGTTCATCTGTATACGTTCTTACAGAAATGCCCGGAATAAATGGATAAAACGTATGTCTACAGTTTGCTCCACAAAGTCCATCAACTTCACCATAACCTGTTTCTCTAATAAATGATTTATAAAGAACACCATCTTCCTCCTTTTCTGCATTTGGATTTGTTCTGTCCCAATAGAATACTCTTCCCTGCCACACCTGATGTGTTGGTCTTGCAGTGGAATGCCAACTTGTTTCAACAAATTCTGTATTAAGTTTCTGCATGTTATTAGCACTTATTTTTCCAGTGACCTGATTTACTCCTGTTAGTATTGCTCTTCTTGCAGCCACATCTATTCTTGTGGATATTCCGGAATCATAGTTAATACTTCTGACACCACTTTTACTCATTTCATCAGTTGTTCTTTTAATTATGCTGTTATAATCAAATGTTCCATTTAACACATGCATAACTGCATTGTCCATTGTATCTTTGAAATAATTGTCCACTGTTTTGAATTTTTTCCTACCATTTGGTTGTTTTACTGAAAATCCTATTGTCCTAGTAATGTTCTTTAATTGCTTTGCTGTCTGCTCTTTAGTGGCTTCTATTAGTTGTTGCAATTCAACATTTTCCTCAAATGGTATAAACTCCTGCCCAACTGCCTGATATAAGGATTCATCTCTCAAATAACCTTCCTTTAAGGTGTTTGAATAAAGAAGATTTATTTCAGCTTCGCTTAGATTTAATGCTTCTTGTATGTGCTTCTTTATATCAATTTTATTGGCTCCCATATTGTACAATCTACTTAATTCCCAATCAGCTGTTCTAGTTAGCTCCCCTGCTTTTGCAATTCTTCTTATAATGTCATTCATTATTTCATTTTCCAAACAGGAATATATCTTTTCAATTTCTTTTGGAAATAAGTCTATTTCATCTGATTTGTACACTATTCATCATCTCCTGATGTCTCACCATCCTCTTGTTGCCCTGCTAACTTCTGCATTGCAACTTCTTCTGTCTCGCCATACCATTTCATTCTGTATTCAACCAAGGTCATTGCTCCCATAGCAACATCTGCTCTGTCTGTAGAACGTGCTTTTTCTGAATCAACAACAATACTATCATCCCATTCAAAGGAAGTATTAATATCTCCTTCAGGAGCCAGTCCGTATATGCTTACCCAGAAGTCCATAGCATCTATTAAATCTTTCAATGCATTCTGTAAAGCAAGTTGTGTATCAGAAACCATTGAATAAGAACGTTGCTTACTTGTTTTAATTTCTTCTGCTGTTTTATCCACATTGTTCGGATCTGAAAGTGTTCCATAAGCCAAATTACAATCAAATTCTACACGCTTTAACTGATTGTTAAATCCGTTATATAAACTCTGGTCTCTTATATCAGGAGAATATGTGTCCATAAGTGGCTTATCTGTTGCACCTGAACTATATTCAAGAGTTCTGTACAATCTATTCTTTCCACCGGGATATTCATATCTATCTGCTTCCTTATCATATTTAAGTAAGCTTTCTGCAATATGCACTGCTGCTTCCTTTGAAACAAATTCCCAATCAATCTGCGAATATCTTTCATCTGCCAATCTTATTGAATCAATTGCTTTAGAATACACCGAAACACCTATTGGTGATGCGGAATCTACTGTGTTTGCCAAAGGTACTTTAAAAAAGCCAAATGGTAACTTGCTTACATTCTTGAACTTGACTTCATTCTCCAGCATCTTCCACTTATCAACTTCTTTAATGTCAACCTGTGTTCCCAATATTTCAGGGTTGGAACTTACAAAAGCCATATTAATTATTGTTAAAGTATCATCTTCTATAATGTCTCTTTCCAATCTTGTGTATATCTTTTTACTTTTTCTAAACTGCTCTGTAAAAACACAGTCAGTTATGTTTCCTGAATCATCAAAAGATACCGGGAAGAAACAATCTGCCTGAATGTATTGCACAGCCAAACCATTTGTAGTTGTATATGGTTTAAACACTAAACTACCTTTGGCACAGCCATATTCCACATATTTTTTTAAATTCTCCAAAGCTTTAGCATAATAAGGTTTTATGTAATCCGCCCTTTCACTTCCGGTACACTCGCTTTTAAGTTCAAGAGTAACTAATCTTGCTATCTCCTGCGCTATACTTGCAGGAAGATTACAACTTTCATCACCTTTTTTTAACCAGGGAGATTTACCCTCATACATTGCACTCCATAATTCAATATGGCCTGCCATTGTAGCAATGTAGGATAAATCAACCGGTGCTTCGGAATTATTATTTAATACCTTGCCTATTTGGCTAACCATATTTGAAAATCTCATACCTTACACCTCTATTCATATCTGATAAATCTACTAATATCTCTTTCAAATGTATATTCAAAGGCATCTAGTGAATCAATGTCACTTGTGCCATCATCTAATCGTTCATCTTCTGTTAAATTCTTTGGATTCCATAATGCTCCACATAAAGCATCTTCCAATGACCTGCAATGCTGTCCCATGTATTTGAATCTGCCTTGTCCCATCATTCTCTGAACAAATCGTATTCTGTCATTAATTGGTATCTTCATTGCATTTTCTATTCGTAACCAGCCTAATCCATTCTTTCTTGCTGTACTTCTTAGGCCTGCTATTAATGTCTGCTCTGCACTATCACAATACACATGTGTTATATAGCCATATAAATTTAATACCTTTAAACAGAAGTCAACAAACAGCTTTCCAAGTTTTTCAGGGTCTATGTCATTCTGTGAACAGTCCACCCATTCAGATGCCAATGGAACAATATTCATATAGCCACTTGTATAACCTGTGGCACAAAATGCGTGTCCTGAACCACTTCCACCAAAATCCACACCTATGTTAATTTCCATTATGTTTATTGGTTTCTCATAAACCTTAAAAGGATTAGGTATTTGTGTCTGTGCATCATTAAACAGCTTGTATACTGCCCCTTCTGCTGCAACCCACAAACCTCTTATGTATCTGTCATAATAAACAGTGCCTTTATATTCATTGCACAGATTTTCAACAAACTCCTTTGGTAAAAAAGGATTATCAAATATTGTGTATTGCTGGCAATATATGTCTGCATCAGAATCAAGAAACTTCTTAAACCAATGGCTGGGATTGTCAGGGTTGCATGCACCATCAAAGCAACTGTATGGCTTATCCATACGTGATTTTAATAACTCAAATACTTCTTTGTTCCACTCTGCAACTTCATCACCATAAACATATTTAAGGGATGAACCTCTAAGTTTTGATACCTGGCTTACTTTTTCAGCACCAAGACAATAAGCATAATCTCCAAAGATGCTTACAATATTATTTGAGCCTATGTCACCGATTAGTTTAGGGCCATATATTTCTCTCATTGGTTGCAGAACGTTTCTTTCAATAGTTCCTTTTGAAACTCCTATGATTGCATTAAGTCCATCCTTGCCTACTCTATCTCTGATTCTTGATGGTATGGTATATAGGTTATCCATATAGGATTTACCGGAACGTGTTGCCCCGGTCTTAATGTTATATCTGTGATGTGCGTTCTTAACAAACTCCATCTGTTTATCACTTAGAACCATCAACATCACCTGCCTGCTTCTTAATCTGCATTAACAATTCATCTACTCTTGATAATTCATCTTCATTTGCCTTGCCTGTTGCTCTATCCACTTGAACATTAAGAAGCTCTATTCTTGCTCTTTGTTCAGATGTTGCTATATCCATATGACTTGCCAGCCAATCAAGGGCCTTCATTCTGTCTAAAAGCTTTACTGATGAATTCTTCAAATTAATGTCTGATATTAAAGTACCATCTACTTCATCAGAGTTTTTAAACTTAACAACATTTAGTTTCTGTCTTAATACTTTCTCGTTGCCATCTTCATCCTTAATCTTTACAGGACCAAATGCACCAATAACATCTGTTTCTTCCTGACCAAAGGTTACATAGTCGGTTATGTCAGCAAAAGCAATATCCATGTATTTTTGAAATATGTCTTCCTCTGACAGCATTTCTCTGTTTAATCGGTTTTGCTTTAACTCTGTTATACAATTTCTTATCTTTTCCTTTTGCAACAATCTGCAACCTGAGACTGCTGCAACATTATACTTAACACCATAGGCTTTCATATATGCCTTGGTTGCATTGAAACAGCGAACATAATATATGCAAAATAATCTCTGTTCATCTGTCAGATTACCATCTTTAACTACCTGCTCAACTTCATCAAAAGAGGTAGTATTTTGTATGCGTACTTTTTCCTTTTTTGTACGCGTACTTTTTTGCCTTTTTCGGTTCCAGTTGTACCTTGTCTTCCAAGATTTTACTGTGCTAATTGATACACCATATTTATCTGCTATCTCTTTATATTTAAGACCATTCATATAGTCTGTTTCTGCCTGTTCATATTTTTTTAATTCATTGCTCACAACACCACCTCTCTTACTTTTGTGTATAAAAAATAGAGCCTTGCTTAATTGCAAAAGCTCTATTAATAAGGGCGGACGGATTTCAACCGCCTCCTCTGTCACAACCTCACCTGTGTACTCACAACCTATTGGCTGGTCTTTTTGCACTGGTGCATTGTTTGGTTGCACCCATTGTTCTCACTCGTAAACTACTTCCCTCATCTATAATCTTCACATCTTTTCTATACTTTGTCAATTAATACTTCTCCCACGAAAAAAGACACCCTAAGGTGTCTTTTCCGAACTATACTAATTATCTTATGGGGGAATGAAAAAATTAAAACATCAACCATTCTTAACACAATACCATTATAGCATTATGTAATGTGAACTAATATGTCCTATTGTGAACTATGCTAATTTGTTAATTTTTCTAAACTCTTCCAAAGCTCTGCCATGTAACTTTAGAATCCATCTATAACTATAGTTCATTTCCATTGCTATCTCTTCCCACTTCTTGCTCTGGCAATACCGCTTGTACAGTATCTGCTCATAGTCAGTGTTGTTTAACTTCTGTATGCTAATAATTACCTCTGCTCTAGCTAAAGCAAATTCACGCATAAGATTGTTCCAATCATCTTCCTTTTCGTTTATCTTGCATATTGTCTCAGCCATCTTGTCCTGTGCTCCAGAAGACATTACTCTTTCCTCCTGCTGAACTGCCCCGGTACTTACTACCATCTCTCTTAATGTGTCTATCTCTTCTTTAAGCATCTTCATTTTTGATTCAAGATTCCTTACCTGATTAAGATACTCCTTTGCTGTCATTTCCACTGTTTTTCTTTTCCTCCTCTTTGTACTCTTCCTGTCCTAACTTATACATGCAATATCCTAGAAATACTGCATTTATTAACAAAAGTATGTATGATATTATCACTGCTCACTCTCCTTCCGGGCATAAAAAAACCAACCACCGAATATTGGTAGTTGGTCTGTTTATGAATTCTTACTCACTTTCAAAACATTGTCTCCCATATATAACATAAACTTTTTTAACAAAATAAAGGAAATCATCTCTAATTTTAATATCCGTATAATGCTCTTCACGATTACAAAATAAAATCGCTTTGGTTGCATCATTAGGAATGTTTACCTCTTCCCTTTTCGTGTATTTTTTCAATATGTCAACAAATTCACTATTTAATAGCGTGCCTTTATATGTTCTATCTTCTAAAGAAAAAATTTTCTGTTCTTCTTCAATTGCTTTTAGCAACATTTCCTTATCGCAAGGATTAAGATTTACTATAATTTTTCTTAAGTTTTCTATTGTCTCTATTTCTTCTAATTCTCTACTAATCTTTTCCTTTTCATCTAATATTTTTTTATTTTTTTTACTCAAATACCACTTTTTATTTTTTTTGTAAATAAACTGAATTAAACAAACAATCAAAAAATACAGTATCCAAATTAACACCTTCAATTCATTATCTGAAACCTTATTTTGCATAAAAAAATCTTTCGGCAAAAGTGCTATTGTAATTATCATCCCCGCTGTTGCTACAAGTGATTGAAATAAATATTTGTCTAGTAGTGTTTTAACTAAATCTAAAAGCTTATCCACTATTTCCATGATAAAATCCTCTTCCTTAAATTGATAAGAAAATTATACCACACGCAACTACCAATATTCAATTGTCAATGTTCTGTTGCTTCTATTCTTCTTCGCTGTCTCCAGCTTGTACCCTCTCGCACATTCTGCACTCGTCACAAGGTGCTTCAATTCCGAATATGCACGCCATTTAACCACCTGCCTTCTCTTTCAGTCTAATTGCAAGCACAACATAATCTTTTTCTAAGCCCCATCCACTAAGCACATATGTAATCTCATATAACTTATCGTGTAAAGGGTGTTTTATGTACCTTCTTCCATCTAGTCTGTTTCCATATTCATCAGCAACTTCAAACCTGATAAGGTCACCTTTCTGATAACCTCTATCGTTTTTTCTTATCTCAAAGTTTTTATTGCCACTGATTATTTCATCAGCAAACTGCTCAAGTATTTTAATTTTGTGTATCATTTAACTCCACCGCCTTTCACTATCTCGACTACTTTGTGATAACCTGCAATACCAGTATTAGGCACTCTGCTATATTCCAATTGCTCCAATACCTTATCCACGTCATAGGCTGTAGGAATATTGCATGGGCTCTCCAAAAAGCATTTTGCTTTTAATATTCCGTTAGCAAGTTCTATCTCGCCTGACTGAAATTTACTTTCTGCGTATTCAAATAATTTATCTATTGCTGTTTGCCTGCTTATTAAACCATTATTGTTCATCTTCCTGCTCCTTTCTGTATTCTGGTAATGGTTGCCATACTGTTTCCTCACTTTCTAATAACTCTTTATTATCAAATATGTTGCCGATAACACTACATTCATCTAAAACCTCATAGCTTTCAGCCGAAAGTCTGTTTGTTACTTGAAAAGACATAGTTTCATCATCCCATACTACCTGTCCTGTGCAATCAGCTTCTGCAAGTCCGCTTTCTGTGCTGTATGTGTCCCAATAGGCAATAACATCATTCTCCCAAATGAGTTTGCCGTTCTTATCTTTCAAGCCTGTGCATTGACATATTGTACTATTTATAATATTTATATCGTGTGGGATTCCTGTTAGTATATTCCATTCTATCCATTTTCCGTTGTTAGTTTTTGCTTTGAATAAATATCTATCTTCCATCTATTCCACCGCCTTTCACTATCTCGATCACTTTGTGATAACCTGCAATACCAGTATTAGGCACTCTGCTATATTCCAATTGTTCTAAAACCTTATCCACGTTATAGGCTGTTGGAATATTGCATGGGCTCTCCAAAAAGCATTTTGCTTTTAATATTCCGTTAGCAAGTTCTATCTCGCCTGACTGAAATTTACTTTCTGCGTATTCAAATAATTTATCTATTGCTGTTTGCCTGCTTATTAAACCGTTATTGTTCATCTTCCTGCTCCTCTCTGTATGGCTCTGGTAATGGTTGCCATGCAATAATATCAATATCTTTATTCACAGCATCAGCCTCATTTTTTCCATATTCGTTTAAAATATCAAGACAAATGCAAGAATACCAATACCATTTATTTTTGTATGAAATAGCTGTAGCTGTAAATGGAATATTTTTAATATTGCTATAATATGATGGTGGATTACTGTTTTTATATGTAATGTTTACAGGGACACCTTCTTCCGGCAGTCTCTCATTGCATGGAATCCAACCATTGTTTGCAGTTTTTTCAAAGTTAAAATCTTTTTTGCATTCTTCGTAACCTTCCTGATGAGCTTTGTATATTTCTTCTTCCAACAACTCTTTCACTGCGTACAATCTCCACTCATCACCATCTTCATACAAATCCATTGGTGCTTCTTCCGGAACATTGAATCGAATTAAGTATTCCCCAAAATAGTAAGATTCTTCCATTGCTTCAAATGCTTCTCTATCTGTAATCTTTCCACGTTTCTTGGTTAATTTAAAATATTGCATATTTCTTGAATCTAATTCTTTTGTAATTCTGACCTTTGCCATACTGTTTCCTCACTTTCTGCTAATTTGGCATAGTTCCATGAATAGTAATCGTCTTTAGCTTCTGATGTGAATGATGTACAGCCACCAAACCATGAGCATACCTTTCCTTCTTCGTATTTAGCAAAATGTGCTGTAACCCAAGGAGCGCTGGTTTTATCTCTCACATAAATCGGTGTATCAACCTTGACCTCGCTCCAATCGACCTGCTGTTCAGGTTCAACGTATCCTTGTTCAAGCCATTGCTTTTTTGCCTCTAACGTGCAGTGTCCGTTAAAAATACAATCATCACAAGGTTGTGTTATACAGTATTTAGGTTGACCTTGCTTATTGACAGCTATCTTGTCAATAAGCAAATCTTCCTTTGCTCTTTTCTTTATTACTTTCAATTCATCTATGTACTTCTCTATATTTGTCATTCCTCTCACTCCTTAACATTTCTTAACATTTTTTATTTAATCACTGTCCTCAAATCTCTTCTTTCAGTCTCCATATCAATTCCACATTCTTCTGCAATTATCTTTACCTGGTCTTCCCAATTGCTGTAGTTTTCTGCAATGCATTCAGCTTTCAGGTCGAACCTTTTAAACATCTGTTTGATTCTTTTGTTACCAAAACCAAATTCATCATGCATTGTTACTGCCATTAAGACTTTTATGTAGAAAACTATATTGTATTTGACATTTTCAGAGAATTTACTCAAATCTGCCTTAGATACCCTTAAAGGTAGATTTATCGCATTACGCATCTTCAAATCTTCTTCCAATGCATCTATTCCCTTTTCCTTGGCAAGCCTTAAAGCATAAGCCATTCCTTCACGTCTCGCCTGCTCCTCTTTTGATATTTTTGCCATTTTTCTTTCCTCCAACTTTTAATTCGTTTGCATATGGTTTAGACCTGAAGGCTTTTACAGCATAATTTCTAGGTCTTCCAAAATTAACGAATAAATCTTCTTCATGCGTTAATATGTGTCCAAATGCTTTTTCCGTATTTCTCACTAACGCTGTTCCTCCTGCTGGCTAGTTGCCTAACTGTTTTCTTTTTAGTTCCAGCTCTGCTCTTTCCCTTGCGATTGCTCTCAACTGTTCTTTGTCTTCGTATGATAAAAAATCTGCCATTTGAATCATAAACTCCTGTCGGTCCAGTTCTGCAATTCTATTATTTATCTCTACAACCACGTTAGAATTAAATCTGTTCATTAGTTTTTCCTTTCTTCATATCGTCAAACATCTTCCGGTTATTTAACAGTGCCTGCTTTTCCAATGCATCATGATCATATTCACGTTTCTCAAATGCAGCAAAGGTGTTTTTCTTTGTGTTACGTTTAATCGGATAAAATGTGTTCCAATCTCCTGCTATTGCATTACTAACAACTTCTATCTTCTCTTTTGTGTTTACTGCCACCTGATTTAAGCGGTCAATTAAAATCTGTAGCTGATAACCTACTACCGGTTTTCCTTTTTCTTCACGCATCATCAGATATTGCTCGAATAATTCATTTAATTTTTTATCAGAAAAATAACCACTGCTTTTCTTTTCTTTACCTTTATTTACTTTACTTTCCTTTTCTTTATGTATTTTCTCTACAGATAAACTTGAATTAATCTCGGATTTACCGCAATTAATCTCGGATTTATCTTCAAAAAGGGTAACTTTAATATAGGATGCTGTTTCTTCTTCTTTTAAGAGCCAGTATTTACCAACAATTATTGCTTTCTTACTTGCTCTTGTCTTTACAGCTTCCTGATACCTTTTTTGTATTCCGGCAGAGGTAAGAACCTTGTCCGACTGAAAAAGTTTGCTATCAAACAGTGACCGTTCCAATAAGAAGTTTAATACCTGCTTCACCTTGTTACTTTCCATGTTTAAATCATCTGAAATAATGTATTCAAAATCTTCATCAACAATTAGAAAGTAACCATTCTCCTTGTAAATCTCGCAAAGCAGATATTGGTATATAACTATTCCATCTGCTCCATATCTGCTTTTCAAGATTTTCACCTTTTTATCTGAGAAAAAACCAACATCAAAGGGAAAGTATTCCAAACCTTTTTTTATTGGTCTTGCCATTCTCTTAGTCTCCTTGCGTAGTCTCTATGCCTACCAACACACCAGCTTCTTCATTCTGCTCTGTGTACCTTTTATGTACTTCCAGTTCACAAATCTGTGTATCGTCTCCATAAGCTACTTTATTTAATGCGTCACATATAACCTTTGCTATATTGTCCGCATCCGGTTTCTTACACGGAAGTTCTTCTCTTGCTTCCATTAAGAAACGTCTTTTCTTGCTTGTACTTTTGGGTATTTCGAAAACTGCCTCAATGTACATGTGTATAGGCTCTTTATTAAAATACCCTTCAAACCTGTTCTCTTTTGCCTGCTGAACATAACTTGTTTTTATCAGGTTTTCATAGAGAACAGTTTCCTCGGGAGTAATGCTCTGCATTCTCCCAAGTTTTGGATTATAAAATGTTCTCGCCCTTGCCTTTCCCTTTGGTGGGCCCGGAACCTTAAACTGCATTTCCATTCTGTATCTCCTTTACCCTTCTTCGTGTTGCCAGCAAGGACCAGCCAATTCTTTTTAGTCTGCTGTCTTCCTGCTTAAAATACTTCACTACCAAATCATCTTCTTCTCCCTGAATTGGTTGGAAGTATCCTTTTCCGTTTGAAAGATTCAATATAACCGTATTTCTTCTTGCCAACGATATTGCTTCTCTTACGTCTCTATCACTTAATCCGGTTACTCTTTCCAACTGTTGCCTTGATATGGCATTTTCTTTACCAAAAGGAATGTAGTCAACTATCTTTATACTTTCTTTCAATTAACCAACCTCCTTTCCTGCCTGCTGTAAATTCAGCAGGCTTATTTCGTGATTAAAATATTTTTCCTATTCCTGACTGTTGCCTGTTACTAAAAATTAAAAAATGCTGACTGTACATCCTTTTCTTCTATGTTATTTGTTGTTGTGTCATCAGTTGGTGTTTCAACTGTTACGTTACTGCTCTGTGTCTGTTCCTGCACAATTTCCTGGTTTTCTTCTGAAACACTGACTTCTTCATATTCCTGCTGTTCAACTGGCTCGTTATCCACGTATGTTCTTGTTCCATCTTCATTAATGACTGCCATGTCACTGTCAATAGCTCTTTGCATGTCAATGCTCATAATTCCCCACTTGCTGATAATCTGTCTAAGCATTGTCTTATATGCCATTCCATCAAAGTCCTTACTCCAGAAAGTCCACTTTGTTCCTTTCTTTATGTCTGCTGCATAACCTTGTGAATACTTAATTGCATGAGCTTTCATCTTTTCCTTTGACCAGTACATGGCTTTCTTAAATCCGTTTGTATATTCAAACATTGCATAATAGCCAATTGTTTCTGCCTTTTCTCTCTCATTTTCATCTGCAATGAGATTTACTTCTATGTCTTCATTAAGTGGGTCGAATCTGATTAATTCGCCTTTCTTAATGGCTAACACATTTAATTTCTTATACTGTCCTGATCTGATGGCTAACTGAATATAACCTTTGTAGCCTAACTGAAACTGTGCCACCTTAATGCCTGCCTTGTTATCCTTAAACGGAACCATGTAATACTGACCTAACTGTGGACTTGGTGAAAGATTTAAACTCTCACCTAAAAGTGCAGCACTTACTATTGAAGAGTTCTCACACTCCTGCAATGTTGGGTTATTACCAACCGCACTTACTATTGAACTGATGAAACGTTGACCGTTCTTTCCACCTATTACACCATTAATCTGATTCTTTACTGCATCATTCTTAAGATATGCTGTAAAACTTGTTTCCTTACTTCTCTTTGCTAAACTGTTTGATACTGCCATTTTCATTTCCTCCTACTGTATTGGACCATATTCTATATTGTTGCTTGTTAAAAATTCCTTAAGCTCTCTAAGCTGTTTCTGTGTGCCATAAACTTTAAAAGAAACTGTAAATTTTCTCTCCTCTGTAACTGTTGCTTCAACTATCTTTGTAGCTTCAACCTCCTGCTGTGTTTCTTCCGGTTGCTGTTCCACTACTACCTGCTTACCTGCCTGAACAACTTTCTGTGCTTCTGCTTCTTCTCTGGCTTTTCGTTCTTCCATTTCAGCCTTACGCTTTGCTTCATATTCAGCTTTTTTTCTTGCGTTTTCTTCAAACTGCTGCTTAACTGATATAGCTTCAGTCATATCCAGGTTCTTAAGATATGCCTGCTTCATTTCAAACTGGTATTCTCCGGTATCAGCATTAATTACTTCAAGATCATGTCTCACTCTGTCTCTCAAATCTTCAATTTCGTTTACAATAGATTTAAAAGTTGTTGAGCTGTTTAAAAAGCTTTCCTTGAATACTCTGTCAAACGTTAAAATCTCTGCAATGCCTTCTGCTCCTTCAACAGACATTGCTTTATCATAGATTTCTTTTACCTTTTCACGTTTTTCTTCTCTCAACTTTTCGGTGTAGGCTTTTACCTGAGAAGCAATATTGTCATTTGCTTCACCAATGATCGATACTAATTCCTTAACCTGACTTTCAAACTGTGTATAAGGTTCAAGCATCATCTTCTTAACGTCTTTTCGCTTATCTTCTAAAACCTTAATGAACTTGTTTAATTTTGCTCTGTCCACTTTTGCTTCCTTGATGTTTTCATCTGTATACACCAAAGAACCATACATTTCTGCCTTTTCTGTTATTTCTTTCTTTAATTCTTCAAAGTTCCAGTCAATCTGTTTAACTGTATTTTCTTTAGTTGGGTTGTAAATTTCTAATTCCATTTATTTCCTCCATTAAATCTCCGGAAGAATCAGAGCCGGTTGTTTTCTCTGCTTAACTGATTTGATAAACTCATATTCTTCCTTTTTTAGTATTTCTATATCTTCTGTCACATCTTCTCTTTCAATGTGATAATCCTTTGTGATAAGTCTTATTCTTTGGTTCCAAACACTTTTAATCTGCGCTCTTAACTCCACAAACTCATATTCTGTTACCATCAGGTAATGCAGCACCTGTATGTAATAGTTATCAGGAATGTGTTCGCCATCCCATTTTTCCTTGTGCATTGAACCGAACAACTCGCTGGTCTTACATTCAAATATGCCTTTTCGTCTGGTTTCAATTTCTGTTAGTTCTCCATCAAGTGATGCATGAGCAAACGGATATTTATCATTAAGAAGCATGTTGTCACCAAAGTATTCAACTTTATATTCCGGGTGGTCTAATGCAAATATTGCTCTTATATGTTCTTCCGCCTTTGTTCCGTAGATAACATAAGGCTTGTCCGAAATATCAATAGGTTCTTTAATTCCTACCATTTCTTTCCAAAGCTCTTCATTTGTTTTGTACGGATTAAGACCTAACACTGCTGCTGCATCAGAACCACCTATTTTGCCTTTTCTTGCTTCCAACCATAATTCCTTGGTCGGAAAACTCTTTCTGGTAACTATTGCCTATTCCTCCATCAAAATCTCGTCCACTGCTCCACACAATAGGCTTGTTGCTAACACCATTCCTGCTGAATACAACAGCTTCATTGGAATACTGTCAACACAAATCCAATTGTTGTACCACATCAGAATCGCCACAACGATACCAATCATCAGATTTTTGTATCTGTTTGCGACTCTGTACTTTTCTGTCAAAGTGTGATAATCTTTAATTGGTTTGTTTTTGTTAGAGCTTGAATGTAGTGGTGTATATTCAGGCTCTTCTTTTTTTACTTCTCTTACTTCTAATCTTTCATTAGACTGTTTATTCATTTAAACCTTCCTCCTATCTTCCAAACATTTTTAATATTTCTTCATCCGTAAAATGAAGCATGTCATCCAATCTCCATAAGTCACTTAATTTAAGCCTGTCAGTCTTAGCCTGCTTCACATAGAATGTATTCGCATGCATTATTTTTCGCTTTTCAATGTCCTTTGGTACTTTGTTATTTCTTATTAATGCAGTTTTTAGAATTATCCTTGTTTCGTTAATTCTGTCTGCTATTGAATTTCTTACAGGCATACTCGCCACCTCCTTCTTCTCCTACAACTTCCATAGTGCCTGCACAATCAAAGCATTGACTGTCAAGCCTTTCTTCTTTGCCAGCTCTTTTAACTTCTGGTGTAGTTCCTTTGGTATTCTTATTGTCGTTTGTATCATTCTGTACTCCTTTCGTTTTGATACCATAATGATACGACTTTCTTCGAGGTTTACCTTGTGCTGTAAAGCACGAGGTTTGTCAACCTTTTTTGCCAAACCCATCCAATATTTCATCTAACATTGATTTAATGCTCTTTTCTACTTCATCATCTGTCATTTCAGCCAGTTTTAATATCTGGAGATAATAAAATGTAGCATCCTTTTCACCAAGTTTATCTGTCAGGAATTCCTTTACAGCCGTTAATAACGCAGACGTTTCGCTCATTATGTCCAGTATGCTTCCCGAAAGTATAATTCCTTTTTCCTTATTAACTTCAATCATCTTTGCTCCTCCAATTCTTATCCAACTTCCAATGTTTTAAACAATCTGTTTTATGATGTCTCTAATCATTGATGTTCCTGAATCCATTGCCACATTGGCATGTTTAACCGCTCCGTTAGTAAATGTTGCTGTTACAACTTCATGCTCTGCGTCATATTCCAAGCTTTTTAAGTCTTTCAAATTATCTGTTTCACGTAATACAATCGTCAGTAAAACGCATATGTTTTGCTTATTTTCCATTTTTTTCTTTCCTCCTAAAATTGAAAATCTCTTGTGTAAAATGTGCGATACCAAATTCTTAATGCCCGCTCGTTTTTATACCACCTGATAAAAGGTTGGTAGTCTGCGTGTCCTCTTTTTCTTTTTTTAATGCTCCAGCCGTTGCTGTGCTTTTTGAATTTTAATAACATTGTGGTTCTCCTATTAATCATCTTTCTTACCCTATTATCTACTTTTTGTAGAATAGGAAGGTAAAAAAATATAGTCTTGTGGCATAGCATATAATTTTGACATCATCTCCATTTCTGGTATTCCTGGAATGTTTTTTCCCTTTTCCCAATTTATTATTGTCTGTTTGCTTATCCCCATTTTTTTTGCCACTTCTTCTTGTGTCATTCCAGCATTTACTCTAGCTGCTGCAAGGCTTATTTGTATTTCTGCCATTTTCTATATCAGCTCCTTTCATTTCACTTTACATATCTTTGAAATGTGTTATACTTTATTTATCACTTGGGCGACTTAGCAGGAATGTTAAGGAGTATCGCCCTTGTGGTTGACTGTATAGTTTGTAAATTAAGTTATTTCTCGAGAAGCGATTTGATTAATTCAATCGCTTTTTCTTTATCCTCATTTTCGAGGATATGTAACAACATTTCTAAATAAGTATTAAATTGCTTGTCTGTCATTTCTTCGTGTTCCATTTCGTTTCTCCTTCCTGCTATCTCCTTGCTACTCCTATATACTACTCTACTTTTTGTAGATTGTCAATACTTTTTGTAAACTTTTTCTACTTTTTGTATTGCTTTTTCTTTTAATATGATTTATTCTTATTACACGAGGAGGTAAAGTCTATGAGCGAAGATATTTATAAAGAGATTTTTGCAAAAAATCTAAAACACTATATGTCTATAAATGGTAAAACGCAATCTGATTTAATAAATGATCTTGGATTAAACAAATCAGCGATTTCTACTTGGTGTAATGGAACACGTTTACCTAGAATGGATAAAGTTGATTCTCTAGCAAAATATTTTGGAATTAATCGTTCAGATTTAATCGAAGATAAATCTTCCTTACCTAAAGTCAATACTCTTGCAGCACACTTTGAGGGGGAAGAATTTTCAGAGGAAGAAATGGATGAAATTAAAAACTTTGTGGAGTTTGTAAAGAACAAAAGAAAATAGCACAATGAAAATATAATATACTTACCAGGGGAATCGAAGGGGCGGTTGGCTGGCTTCTGAATTTTACGAAAGGAGCTGATGCCAATGGTTACATATTCTGATTTATTCACATTTGTAATTATGCTTTGCGCTGTTATCACTCTTGTATTAGCTATCATTAATGCAAAAAAGTAACGTCCTCTCTCTGGTAAAGGTAGACGTTACTTCTTAACTTACTATCAAACCAGAAGCTAGGCTCAATCTAGCTTTCGGTTCTCTTGTTAAGTATATTATATCAAATTATTTTATTTTTTCAATACGTCCCATTTATGGGACACTTCATAAGATATACTTTAGTGGGGAGGTGATAACTTGAATCAGTTAGAGCAATTAGAATCAGAAGCCCGCAATGATGGTATAGAAATTGTGGATTCTTCTTTTAACAGTCCAAATATCAAAGGTCTATATTGTGACGGAACTGTTGGAATTAGTACCAAATTACAAACTACTGCCGAAAGACTTTGTGTTTTAGCAGAAGAATTAGGACACCATCATACTTCTGCCGGCAATATACTTAATATGAGTTCTGCTTCCAATCGCAATCAGGAGCAGAAAGCTAGAATTTGGAGTTACAACAAACTAATAGATTTACAAGGTTTTATAGATGCTTTTGAACACCATTGCAGTAATTTATACGAAACAGCAACTTATCTTGGTGTCACAGAGCAATTTCTTGTAGACACAATAAATGCTTATATGCATAAATATGGATGTTATATAAAGTACATGAATTATGTTATTGAATTTGGATTTAATTCAGTAAATGTAATAAAGCAATATAATTAATTTTAAGGAGGGAAAAAGTATGGCAATAATAAAATGCGTGGAATGTGGAAAGGAATTTTCAGATAAAGCTTCTGCTTGTCCTGAATGTGGATGTCCTACTGAATATTCAGTAGATTCAAATGATGATACTTCTAATTCTGATGAATTTGTAGAGCAGGATTCTATTGTGGAAGATGAAACAGAAGAATCTACAACTAATATCAGCGACACAGTAAAGGATTTCGCAGGTAAAGCTTTAGCATCTTGGAATGACAGAAATCATGCTACATCAAAAGTTAATGTAATTAAGGTGGACGAACAACATAGAACTTTTCAAATTAAAGGATATGTTCCAAAACATAAGGGTACAGGTGTCGGAAAAGCTTTAAAAGGTGCTTTATCAATACAATCTCTTGGTCTATCAAACCTAATAGGAAATAGCATTAGTTCATCAGGAAACAAAAATTGGTATAGCTTTGATGACTTGGTAAGCTATGAACTTTTAGCTGATGATTCTGTTGTCGTAAGTGGTGGTGTAGGACAAGCATTAATAGGTGGTTTAGCCTTTGGTGCTGCCGGTGCAGTTGCCGGTGGCATTACCGGAAAAAGAAAACAGAAGAAAAAAATTGAATCTCTTATTATTAGAGTAACCTTAAATGATTTCAAGACACCTTGCATTTGCATTCCTATTGTAACTAAAGCTGTAAAAGTTGGAACAAAAGATTATTTTCAGGCTACGACTGAAGCTCAACAGGTATTATCAATGCTTGATGTAATTGCACATAATAAATAATTATTACAAATAAAAAAAGAGCCAGCCACTCACGACCAGCTCAAAGTGATAAAATATCACCCTAACCAAGTTGTATTTTATCACTTTTAGGAGCATCTGGTCAATCAGAACTACTGTTCATAGGCTGGGTGTTATTTTTATACCCTTTTTAGGGGAGAAAGGAGATACAATATGGCTAAAGCAAAGAAAACATCATCAGGAAAATGGAGAACATTGGTATTTGACTATGTTGATGAAAAAGGCAAAAGACATTATAAGTCTTTCACTGCAAACACTAAAAAGGAAAGTGAGTATCTTGCCACTGAATATCAAATGAACAAAAATGACTGCAAAGAAGATAAAGGTAACTGCACTGTTGGTCAAATTATATCAGAATACATTGATTCTAAACGAACAACGCTGTCTCCAACAACCATCAGCGGATATGAATGTTCCTACAGAAATCATTATAAGGCAATCTTAGATTCACCCATAAATATTCTTACATCAAATATCCTGCAGCGTTGGATTGGTGACTTGAATCAAAGACTTTCACCTAAAACAGTATTGAATGCATATAGTTTGTTTCATTCTGCAATTGACTATGCAGATATACCATTCAATTTTAAAGTGAAATTGCCACAGAAGAAAAAAGATGTAGACATATATATTCCCACAGATAGTGACGTAAAGAAACTCATACAATATTTTAAAGACCAAGATAATAAAGATATGCTCGTTGCTGTTTATCTTGCAGCTTATGGCACCTTGAGACGTTCAGAAGTTTGTGGTGCTACTGCTGATGATGTTCATGGAAATAAACTTACGGTTAATAAAGCATTAGTTGATGCTCACGACAAGGGACTTATCCTGAAAGCAACAAAAAACACATCCAGCACACGAGTTATAGAGTTACCCCAATTTGTCATTAATGAATTACCAAAAAGTGGAAAGTTGGTGCATATTGTTCCACGAACATTGACAAGAAATTTTGCTTCTGCTGTGAAGCATTTGAAACTACCTCATTTTAGATTTCACGATTTACGACATTACTCTGCATCAATAATGCATGCTATTGGAGTTCCTGACGTTTACATAATGGAACGTGGTGGATGGAGTTCTGACAAGACACTGAAAGCTATTTACAGAAATTCCTTAACAGACTATCAGAGAAAATATACAGATATGACCAATGATTATTTTTCAAAACTATAAACTATAGCCTTAGATTAACTTCTAGGGCTATTTTGCGTTGCATTTGCGTTGCATTTTGCGTTGCATTTTATCCAAAACATACCTTTTTAGTCACTTCAATCACAATTATGTAAAACGCTACACTGCCGATAAATAAAGGGATTGCGATAAATAAAGGGGTTCTGTAGATTTTCTAAAATAGGGTTCGATCCCCGTCTCGCGCTTCTTTTTTTGCAATAAAATGGGTACCTTAACAGGTGCCCTTTTTTATTGCAAAATCTAGCCTGAGTTCAGGCTCGAAGGTTCGATTTCTCGGCTGACGCCTAGGTCGTTGCTTCTGACTCCGTCAGAGGTGTCCACAGGACACCCGCTTCTCGGCTGTCGCCTCGGTCGTTGCTTCTGACTTCGTCAGAGGTGTCCACAGGACACCCGCAACACGTCTCGTACTTTTTTTGCCATTTTTAGGACTTTTTTGTGTTTGTACATATATATGGAAAATCTTAAAATTAAAACACTTTTCTAAAAAATTAATCCCTTATATAAAAATAAGATACTAACACATAACTTTTTATAAGTGTATAATTACAATGTATATTTAATCAAATGAAAGAGAGGTTTATGAAATGAAAAGATTAAAGAAATTTGGTGCGATTATTTGTGCCATTGCAATGTTAGTATCTTCGATTACATACTATCCAACAAGCAATGTAAGTGCAGCAGCAACATCATTACCTAAGGAAGTAATAGGACTTGTTGCTGTTAGCAAAAGTGGTTCGGATACAATTGATAATGCAATTATGTTTGCATGGGCAGGAGCCGATGACCCAGCAAATGTAGCTGGATATGATCCAACAGTTACAGCAACAGTCATTTATATTTACAAGGATGGAGAGTTAGTTACAAAGATTGGCAATGCTACAAAAGGCGGTGTAGTAGGTGGACTTTCAGCAGGTTCATATACAGCGCAGGCTGCAAATGTAAACAGCATGGGTGAGGGAACATTATCAGAAAAAGTTAGCTTTACAGTAACAGGAGCAACTCTTAATTACACATATCCTGTTGATTGCATAGGTCCAAAAACACCGGCAGGATTAAGTTATATTACAGGAAATCCGGAAGTTCCTGCTGACAATCCGGCGCAGGCAGACAATAAATTAGGTGTTGCATGGGCACCATCATCAGAAGCAAGTATTCCATCAGCAGATTCATCAGTTGTAGGTTACAATTTATATTTATTTGATGCAAAGACAGGTACACCTTACAGACGTGTATATGTAGATGGAATTACCAATTCAAATGTTATATTGGAAAGTGTATCATCAGGTGAATATCTGGCATATTTATCAGCAGTGGATGCAGAAGGCAGAGAGTCAGCTTTGGCGGCACCATCATTTGGTCAGTCATCAAAGGTTACTGTTAAAGGTGAGGTTATAGATAATGCACAGTCATTTGACAAACCAAATCAGCCAACATTACCACTTGGACTTTCAATTTTAACAGAAGGTATAGACTATGGATTTACTATTGCATGGTCTGATGTGGCAGATTTAACAGGTCAGAGATTGAATCTTTTTGTAGATGGTGTTTGTATTAAGGTAGGAATCAATGGGAATGTGGCAAGTTACTATGAAAACAGACTTGCGACAGGTACATATGAAGTAGAAGTAAGATCACAGTATACAAGTAACAATGTAGAATCATTTGGATTAAAGAAAACTGTGTCAATTAAAGCAGACCCTGGACTCTCAGGAAAAACACCTGCAGAACTTGCAGATCCTGCATATTCAGAATACGAGGAACCAACTACAAATCCAACAACTACTGCAGAACCAACTTCAGAAATTGAAACAACACCAGTAGTTGAGCCAACAACTACTGAAGAACCAACAACTACTGAAGAACTAACAACTACTGCAGAACCAACAACTACTGCAGAACCAACAACTACTGCAAAGCCACAGGAGTCAAATACAAATGCACAAACAACAACTAAAAAACAACCAAGTCAGACTACAAAAAAATCATCTGTAAAGGTTGGAAAGGCAGTTGTTAAAAAAGCAATTAAAAAGAAAAATGCTAAGAAAATAAGTCTTACATTGAAGAGAGTTAAAGGTGCAACCAAGTACAAAGTACAGATTGCAAAAGATAAGAAGTTTAAAAAGACAATAGTGACAAAAACAACTAAGAAATTGACATATAGTGTATCAAATAGCAAGTTTAAAAAGGCTAAAAAATTGTATGCAAGAGCAAAAGCTATTGTTGTCAAAGGAAAGAAAACTTATCAGGGCAAATGGTCAAAGCCAAAGCAGGTTAAGATAAAAAAATAAAATTATAAACAGTTAAAAAGAAGGGAAAGCCAAAATCCGGTTTTCTCTTCTTTTTTAATGCTTGGAAATAGACAAACAGCCATATGACAAAACGTTACCTCAAGAATTGCAGTTCTACTACACACAAAATGATATTTCAATGGATTCATTTATGTTCTTAGTTAATGATAAATTTGTTCGACCTCGAATTTTTGAAAAACGTTTGAGAACTTTATGTGATAATACAAACATTAAATATCGGTCTGTTCATAAGATAAGAAAAACTGTATGCTCTACTCTGATTGATTCACTTTAGGGTTCGATACCCGTCTCACGCTTCTTTTTTTGCAATAAAATGGGTACCTTAACAGGTGCCTTTTTTATTGTAATATCGAGGCTGACCTTAGAATCGACGGTTCAATTTCTCGGCTTCCGCCTCGGTCGTTGCTTCTGACTTCGTCAGAGGTGTCCACTGGACACCCGCAACCCGCCTCGCGTTTTTTTGCCCTTATTTAAAGGGCTTTTCTTGTATTTGAAACCGTTTGCGTTGCATAAATTTAAATAAAAAATTTATGAGCACCTAATCTTTTTTCGATAACTAGATTATATCAATCCTCTGGACATTCTTTTAAATTCTTACTTTCCTCATCTGCTTTTTTCACACTCTCCTCCAACGCTTCTGGCGAGAGTCCATGTGAATCCCAAAAACATCTTTTTTAAAGTATCTATTTCCATATTATACCTTTCTTTTTAGCATTTAATAATATTATGTTTATACATCAATAATAATCTTTTCTAATTCGTCATCTGTCATATGTGCTATTTTACCTGCAAGCTCTACAATTTCCATAAAATCCTGTGATGAATCATAATTAACCTTTTTCCCTTGATACCAAAGTGGTTTATAATTAATTTTAGCCTTTATTCCCCTACTATATATATTTACAAGATATGCACGCTCTAATTCCAATTCTTCCGGGGTCATATCATTTCGCCAAAAAGGTTCTTCCATCATTACATATGAAGCCCAATCACTTTGTTTTTTCATCATATACATTCACTCTCCATCTATTTTTGTTTCCACAACGGCCTATATGTTCAATTGCGAACTTCTTTACAATGATTTAAATAGTATTGTTTTTCTTCCAGATAATCTCTAACAGTCATCCCCGCATGAACAAAAGGATACTGATTTAAAAGAATTGGATTAAAAAATTCAGAAGTTATTTGATTACATTGTTCTTTTGTATACTGTACTCCATCATATTCAAACATTTCACTCATATTCTTTCATTCCTCCTTTTGTCATGCCCTTTATCAGCTACTACTAATGCTGAAAAGTAATGCCCATACCTGGTAAATGTAGCACTACTTTGTAAATTTTGCACACTGCCAGAGGCTAGATTACATCTAGCTTTCGTTTTCTCTTCAACTATATTGTAACAAATTGTTCAACCAAGTTTTTATGTAAAACTTATCGCAAATCATTTATCCTATTCATCAAAATTTTTTTATTTATGTTATTATGTACATAAAGAATACACATGAATTAATTATTGTTTCAACTGTAAGGAGAATATATATGGTTTACAAAGTATTGTTAGCAGATGACGAGCAAGGTTTACGGGACATTACAAAAAAATATTTAGAACGAAACGGATTTGATGTAATCACTGCCAAAAATGGTGCCGAGGCAATAGCCGCAGTTGATAAAAATGTATTTGATATTATTGTATTAGACATTATGATGCCTGAAATTGATGGCAGGCAGGTTTGTCAATACATTAGAACAAAATATGATGTGCCTGTTATCTTTCTTACCGCACTAGGTAAAGAACAGGATGTTATTCATGGCTATGAAATTGGAGCAGATGAATATGTTACCAAGCCATTTTCCATGCCAATACTTATGGCGAAAATTAATTCATTGGTAAAAAGATACCATGGTCTTACAATCAAAAAAGGTTTAATAACAATTGGCAATATTCAAATCGAGCCTGCCAGACGTATTGTGACAGTAAATAAAAAAGTCATTTCCATTGCTCCAAAAGAATATGAGCTTCTAATGTACTTTATTGACAATAAAAATCAGGTACTTAGTCGAACCCAGATTCTTGATGCTGTATGGGGTTATGATTATGAAGGTTATGACAGAGCCGTTGACACTCATGTAAAAAAACTTAGAGCAATACTTGGAGAGGAAAACCATTATATTCATACAATTATAAAAGGTGGATATATTTGGAGGCAATAATAATGAAAAATCACTACAAACGTTTAAAAGTAAAATTAACAGTTATGATATTTGTTGCAGCAATATTAGGCAGTCTTAGTTTGACACTATATAAGGCAATAGAAATTCAAGATGATTATCTTACCGATATGTATAATGAATATTGCACCAGAGCAGACAAAGCCTATAGAGCTACTCTTGCACTAGACCAAAAGAAAGATGATAGAACAGCAAGTTCTTATTTTTACAGAGAATTATCTAATGCAAGACTTAATTATCATATTGGCTTTTATGCAGTCCTTACGAATTTAAATGGGAACGTTTTAGCTAACACACAGAATATGCTTATTGTTGATAACGAAACTAACGATACTCAAAAATATATTCTTTTAGGTGGACAAGTTGATGAACATTCTATCAAATACGATTTATTACACTACATCAACTCTACCGAAAAAGTTCACATCAAAGGATATGAAGATGAATCTTTTATTTATCCGGAAAAAATCACATTTGAATGTTTGAGTCATGAAAAAAAACATACTCTAACTTTATCAAATAACAATGTGCCATCTGATGCAAAAAAGATTGATTATAAAATAAATGGGTACTATCTCCTAGCCAATGACAGATTTTCTAATAAAAATGTAGTTAATAACGAAGCCAAAACTCTTGTTTACAACGTTATAAAAAATCCTGCCAGTGATGATAATGTAGAATATGAAAACAAAAACATCTTTAAAACAACAATAATTTTAAAAGACAATCACAACAATGGCATGGGGTACTACAATGTGTACAGTGCTACGGTTATCCACCCGTTTGAAATGGCTGTAAAAGAATTAATGTTAGGAATTGTTCTGATTGTTTTCGCAGCTATTGTACTAATTATTATAATCAACATACTAATTAACAAGACTATTAAACAACAGGAAAAATATGACCAAATGCGTAATAATTTTACCAGCGGTGTTGCACACGAATTTAAGACACCACTTGCATTAATTAAATCATACACAGAAAACTGGGACTATATAGAAGATGAAGACAAACCACTATACAGCACAAAAATCAATAATGAAGTAGATAAACTAAGTGATTTGGTAACCGATTTTCTTGAATTATCAAGACTGGAAGCCAACAAACGCCCACTTAATTTTGAGACTATCGATTTAGTCAGTCTTACTAATGCTGTTATCAATTCGTTACGTCTAATTATAGCTGAGTCAAATTTAGATATTAATTTTAAACATAATGAATCAGAAATATTAATTGATGCTGATCTTGAAATGATAAAAACAGTGATTCAAAACTTTGTTACGAATGCTATTAAACACGCAACAAATCAAATCATTATTAACGTTGAAAAATCAAGCAAAGGTGTTAGCCTTTCCGTCTCTAATGATGGTGAAATGATTAATAAAACTCAAATCGAAAAAATATGGGATGTTTTCTACAAAACGGGACTCAAAAAACATAACCGCCTTGGTAGCTCCGGTATTGGTCTGTCAATTGCCAAAAATATATTAATGCTACACCATTTTGAATATGGATGTAACAGCAATAAAGAGCTTACTACATTTTGGTTTAAAACTAAATAAACGACCACACACAATTCCAATGTCTATATTTTTTTCACCTATAGGCATTGGTTTTAATTGACATCGATAATTGATTGGCTGATAATTTTCCATCCTGTCTTAACAATGCAAGCACTTTTTCTTCAATTCCTGCTATATCTTCAGCACAAAGAAAATCGTCATCTAAAATCATTAACAACTTATAATATCTTTCCAATACAGGTGTTTCATTATCGTAGAATTCTTCTATGATAACATTCACTATAGCCCCCGACTCAATATCTTCACCTTTCCCATTTTTTGAAAACATAAAATTTTCTATTTTTCTAATAGCTGCATCCGAAAATCCTAAAAGTTTCATTCTGTTTGGCAAATACATTTCTTCTATTATAGATTTGTCAGGATTAGCATCTCCATTTTCACACAATACTGCAAAGTAGTTTTCATCATACTTATCATCAATCATAACCCACGCATTTGATATTTGATTGCAAAATTCCATAGCAACCATTTGAGTTGCCTCATACTCTGTCGATATTCCACCAACCGGAAAGTTTGCAAATTGATTAATTTTCAATATTATCTGTATAATGTCCTCCGAGATTTTCTCTTTCTAATGATAAGGAAATAATATAGCAAAAGTTTTAACCGCTAACTTTTAAAAAAATTCGTAATCAAACTCTTCACATTCATATAAATCTTCCAATAAAGTATCCCAATGACATTCTAATTCAAAAATATTTTCTTTTTCATCTTTCATCATTTAAATAATCTCCTTTGTTCTTTGTTTTTGTTTGTGCTTTTATGATTTGTGATTATATATTATCAATACCTTCTTTATATTTTTCCCATTTTATCCTAGCTGCAGGATGATAATATTTTTCTACTTTCGGCTTACACTCCAACTCCTGAATTATTTCCTCAAGAGTACTTACATAAGCTTTATTTTTTCCACAACAAATACATATTTTTTCGGGTGCAATTATTTCTATTTCCCTTTTTATATACTCCTTATACTCATTAATGTACTCATTTAAAACACTCTTTAACTCTGATTTTGCACCTCCTCTTTTATTTATATTCATGTATGCAACCGCTTTCAATTCACTCTCACCAAATTTTTCAAATGATAATTTGGTTAACTTTCTTTTAATATTATGATTTATATTATCTATAACAATTTTTCTAAACCAAAACTCACCATTATCTATTTCTACAGTATTATCTTCTAAGTTTTCGTCAAGCATCCATTGACCATTTGCCTCTTTCAATATGAACAGTATTTTCTTTCCATTATTCCAAGCCTCTTTATCTATTATTCCATCTGGAGTAAATGATTTAGCCGGATTGATTTTTTTCAGATTCTCATGTTCCATATACCTTTTTAAATAGCTACTCTTGTCCTTCTTCCCTTCATTCCATTGTTGCCATTCATCTGCCTGCTTCCTTCTCCATTCATCAAATAAATTATCTAATTGTTCTGTTTTGCTCATAATCATTCTCCTTTGTCTCTAATTTTTCCTGCCTGCTTAACCATGCCTAATAGTCCCACGTAAGCTTTGTTTTTTTGTCCATAAAAACTATCTATTATTTCAGTCAGTCTTTTTTATTTCTTCTAATTTTCCTCGTACTTATCCATTGCTGCTTTTAAATCTTCCTTAATGTTATCGACCAGATTTTGTGGACTTAATACCTTTACATGCAATGCATACTGTAACGCCCATTTTCTCATTGACATTTCATTCACGTACACCGAACATGTTACTTCATCGTCTGTTTCGTCCATGAACTGAACCTCTTTCCCAAACCAGTCAAAGATTTCGCTCAATATGTATTTTTTAGCTTTAAACTTCACACGTATGCTTTCACCGCTAAACATATATATGTGTTCCATAACATGTTTTGGAAGATCAATTCCGTTTTCCAAGCCTTTAACCTGTTTTTGCGGTTTAACCTTTTCTTGAATCATCTTTATATCTGTTATTCGGTCAACTCTAAAATGAGCCACGTTATCATATTTATCCACATTACAAATTAAATAGTATTTGTCATTAACAGCCACCATTTGATACGGATTAATTATATAAGGTTCACTTTTTCTTGTATGAAGTTTCTTGTCCATTCCGTATTCATTGTATGTAAAAGCAACTTTCCTGTGTTTTGTTATTGCTTCATCCAATATGTCCAATGTAAAAAATAGCTGATTATTGCGTGGCATATTGTCCGGCAAATTCTGAATATGTTTAACACGTGATTTAAAAAATTCATTAGACAATCCCTCAATCTTTGCAATCATGTCTTTGCATTGTCTAGCCGGTAAATATCTGTTAAACAATAAACTGTCAATTAGAAGTCGTAGCTCACTGTCCGTAAATTCTCTTTTTAAATAAAAGTCAGATAGTATCGAGCTCTCTTCCTTAACTCCCTCTCTGTTTTTTACATAACGAACTGTCTTTGTGTATTCAATTTCATATCCAAAATCAATAAGATTCATAATGTTTCTTTTGATAGTTTTTCGTTCAACAGTAGTGTTATATTCGTTCTTTAATATTTCTGTTGTCTTTATAAAGCATTAAAAATAGATGCGACATTTTTGCCTCATCTATTTTAAATTTCTCTATTAGATTACAATATTTTTTACATTATTTTTTCAATGATAAATTACAACATTTTTTACAGTATTATTTCTCCATTCTCACAACATTTACATTATCATCACAATGTAAAGTTTCTAACAGAACATTATTGGATAAATCCAGCTTTGTAATTTTATTATTAGCACAATTAAGTTCTTCTAAAGCTAAATTTTTTGATGTATCCAAATTGGATATTTCATTATATCCACAATCTAATTTTTTCAAGCGTGGATTATGTATAGTATCTAAATCTTTTAATTTATTATTTCCACAATATAAAATTTCCAAATGTTCATTGTTTGAAACATTTATTTGAACTAATTCATTATTATTGCAATAAAGTGAAACTAACTGTTCATTGCCAGCTACATCAATGTTTTCAATATTACAATAACAACAATTCAATGAAGATAATTCTTTATTGTTTGTTACATTTAATGATTTCAGTTTATTATTCGCACAACTAAGAGCTTTTAACTTCTGATTATTTGTTATATCAAGACTTGTTAATTGATTTTCGAAACATTCTAGTACTTCAAGTTCACTACTGTTCTCCACATTTAGGCCAGTCAAACTGTTGCCACTTACATTTAATGTTCTAAGTTCACTTAATCCTGTAATATCCAATGTGCCTGCTAGTTTTTTGTATGTCCAATTAATACTAATAAGTCTACCATCTGACCATGTATATTCTTCTTTGTTTGAAACATCTGTGTTTACTGTTGCACCACCATTCCTTTGATTTTTAATTATTTCTTGTAATGCGTTTACATCATTTTCATTTAATTTTGTATTTTCCGTTTCAGGAGCCTTCGTTGTTGTCTCTTCTGTTGCCCTTGTTGTTGTCTCTGGTACAATTGTAGATTCCTGTTGGTTATTCTTTGAGGTTTGTTCCTCCTGCTTTGTAGTTGTAGGAATATTTTCTTTTATAGGTTTCTTTTTTGGTTTGCTAACATTTTTTGCTTTTTTTACTGTAATTTTACACTTATATTTCTTTTTTCCTACAGTGGCAGTAATTGTAGCCTTTCCACTTCTTTTACCCTTTACTTTTCCTTTTTTTGTGACTGTTGCAATCTTCTTATTTGATGTTGTCCATTTTACTTTCTTTTTATTATTTTGCACCTTTAAAGTAACTGTTTTTCCAACATAAATAGTTATTTTGGTTTTGTTAAGTTTAATTTTTGCCGCACTTACATTTATTGTAGGTATACTAGCAAATACTAGCAAAACCGCAAGAGCTATTGATGTTATTTTTTTTAATTTGTTCATAATTAGTATTCCTCCTTTATTAAATATTAGTATGTACTACATATTAAGTTCTTTTATTAAATTACTTTCCATATCAAGTAACTCGCTAACGTAAACTATTACAATTTTCCTATCAATATTTAATCCCTTAACCCATAAGCAATTATTTTATTATTTGAAGCATCAACATATACAACTAAATCTCCTAATATTGCATCATCTGTTTGATATATAATTTTAAAACTTTCCTCTGGCAATTTTTTATTTTTATCAACTAACGCAATGTTCTTTTCAGACTTAATGTTAATTTTTTTAACTTTCGCCTCATTAATGTTCACTACACTTTTTTTATCATTATTACCTAACTGTGCATACACAGTATTTATAAGCTTTTTGTAGTCTTTAGTTTCAGTAGTTGTTTCTGTTTTTTCTACAGATTTCTTTTCAGTTATATACCTTACAGCTTTTTCTTTATTATCACTTGTATTGCAACCTGAAACAGATAACATCAAACCACAGATTACACCCATTAAAATAATTTTTTTCATCACTAAACCTCCGATTATCTTACCAATATTTTTTTACTCATCTTTTATTCTAAATAATACTATCAGACCATCAGTCTATATAGGTTGATGGTCTGATAGCATTAAATTACTTATTCTCTTCAATAAATTCTGTCATCATTCTTGTAAGCTGACTTGCTTTACTTACTCCTAACTTATCACATGTTTCTGCAAACGCATCTGCCACATCTTTTTTCAATTTGTATGTTTTTGCAACGTATCCTGCTTTTGCATTCCACTTCTGCGATGCAAGTGTCTGACTATTTGGTTTTCCCTTCGGCATTTTTCTGTTCTCCTTTATACTTCTATATAACAATAATTTATATTGTAACTCCCAATCTTGCCATTAATGCTTCTTGTAACACCTTTGAAACATCTATATCATATATTTCTGATGGACTAATTATTTTTCCATTTTCTTAATATAGCCTTTTTACATCTCCACTTCCAACTCTATAGGACAATGATCCGAACCCATTACATCTTTGTGAATATCTGCGCCCTTTATATTCTTCTCCAGTGCTTTTGAAACAAGAAAATAGTCTATGCGCCAGCCTGCGTTCTTTTCTCTTGCCTTGAACCTGTATGACCACCAACTGTAGCGGCCTTCATCTTCCGGGTAAAAATATCTGAATGTGTCAATGAAACCGGCTTCCAAAAGCGTTGTCATTTTTTCTCGCTCTTCATCTGTAAAACCGGCATTTTTTCTGTTAGTTTTTGGATTTTTTAAATCGATTTCTTTATGAGCAACATTCAAGTCTCCACATATAATAACCGGCTTTGTTTCTTCCAATTTCTTGAGATAGGCTCTGAAATCATCTTCCCATTCCATTCTGTAATCCAAACGTTTTAGTTCATTTTGTGAGTTTGGTGTGTAACAGGTAACCATATAAAACTTTTCAAACTCTAAAGTTATTACTCGCCCTTCCTTGTCATGTTTCTCTATCCCAATACCATAACTTACTGACATAGGTTCTTTTTTTGTAAAAATAGCAGTTCCTGAATAGCCTTTCTTTTCTGCATAATTCCAATACTGATAATATCCGGGCATATCAATTTCTAACTGCCCAGCCTGCATTTTTGATTCCTGTATACAAAAAATATCTGCATCAATTTCGTTAAAAAAATCCATAAACCCTTTTGTTACACAAGCTCTTATTCCATTTACATTCCATGATATTAATTTCATTTTTCTTCTCCTCATTTTTCTACTAGCATTAATCAATTTACTTAATTTCCAGTTTAACAAATTTTCTCATAAATATGTAGTTAAATAATGCAATAACTCTTCCCACACCAAGCACCGCAATAACCGTACCAACTCCAATTCTAACAGGTATTGTACTCCAAACAGTTCCCGGCTACTTTCCAAAATTTGCAAATTTTCTCTCTTCCATTTATACTGATAACTGCGATTATTACAAAGGAGACACGCAATGAATTCATTAAAAATCAGAAATTCACTTATTTTAATTTTAACGGCATTAATATGGGGTGTGGCATTTGTAGCTCAAAGTGTTGGTGGCGACAGCCTGGGGCCTTATACTTTTAACTGCATCCGTTCTTTTATAGGTGCATTAGTTTTAATACCTGTTATTTTTATTTTTTCAAAAAACAGTCAATCACCTTTCACTTCAAAAAATAAACAACGAAAGTTTTTAATTTTAGGTGGCTTATGTTGCGGTGCATGCCTTTTCTTAGGAAGTACACTTCAACAGCTTGGCTTATATCTGGGGGCTTCTGCCGGAAAAGCCGGATTTTTAACAGCCTGCTATATTCTGTTAGTGCCAATTATCGGTTTGTTTTTCAAAAATAAATGCGGCATAAATATTTGGATAGGTGTTGTACTTACTTTAATTGGATTATATATGTTGTGTTTTGACGGTTCTTTTTCTTTTAAAGTAGCGGATTTACTTTTGTTACTTTGTGCTTTATTTTTTGCCATACATATTTTAGTTATTAATTATTTTTCGCCGTTGGTAGATGGAATAAAATTATCATGCATACAATTCTTTGTTTGCGGAATTTTAGGTTTGGTGCCAATGTTTTTTTCTGAAATGGGACACTCTTTTGCAAACATCGGCACATGGGCAAAAGTTTTTACATCCCCTAGTGCCTGGATTCCTATTCTATATGCCGGAATTATGTCTTGTGGTGTAGGCTATACAGGTCAGATTATCGGACAAAAAGGTATGAATCCTACTGTCGCCTCGTTACTTTTAAGTTTAGAATCAGTTTTTTCAGTTCTGGCAGGTTGGATTATTCTCGGTGAGACCATGGGACTTAAACAACTCTGCGGCTGCGGACTTATTTTTATAGCAATTGTTTTAGCCCAATTACCTACAAAAACCGGCAAAAGTATTTAGATACAAATGAATACCTTTTATCCATCCATTCTCCAATTAAGCCTACTGCTTTTCCCCTTGTAACAATGGTAGAAGCAACTTTAATTACAATAATTGTTTAAACGTTGTTATATATTTATCAGCAATTTCCATAATTGCCCTTTTATTAATTAATGACTTTTCATCTTCTACAGCTACAACTCCAAAACCGCCTCTTTTTGCCGATTCTATTGCTGTTATGATATCTTCAAATACCACGCAGCTATTTTTTTCTATTTCCATTCTTTTAGCTGCTTCTATGTATATGTCAGGATGATTCTTTCCTCTTGGCACCTGATTAACAGTAATAATTTCATCAAAGGAGTCAATTATTCCTTCTCGTTCAAGTGTTGGAATAAATAGTTCCTTGTCGGAAGATGTGGCAATTGAGAGCTTCTTACCCTGCTCTTTCATTTTCTTAATAAAAGTTTTTGCATAGGGCTTACATTGAACCTTGTCCTTGTATTCTTTTTTTGCCATATCAAACCATTCGCGAACTAAATCTTCCGGTCTTTCCTTATAAAGTCCAAATCTTTCAATTGTATAAACTGCTGCATTTTCTGCTCCCATTGGAGAGATTGTCTCAACATAATCTTCAGGAACCTGAAAACCTCTGTCTCCCAAAAACTTTATATCAACCATATCCCATACCCAGGAACTGTCAATTATAGTCCCATCTAAATCAAAAATCAATCCCTGTGCTTTCTCAATCATCACTTTTCCTTTCGTAATATTTCTTATAAACCATATACAGTAATGTCAAACCTACTAATGGAACAAATGAATATTTAAGAAAGTGCTGCGGAGCCGTCGGTTCACAAAGGCAGCGTAGTCGGCTTTGTAGAACCGCTACGAGCGAAGAGCAGCGGGAGCGTGCTTTCGTAATATTCATTTGTTTCTGTAGTGAGATTGGAAATAATCTGTAAATTCTAAATCAATGCTTCCATTTCATCAAGAAGTTCCCTGAACAATTGCAATGCCTCTCTTACAGGTTCTTTTTTTGTCATGTCCACACCTGCTAATTTAAGCAAATCAATTGGAGCTTTTGAACCACCACCTGTTAAGAATTTCATATAATCTTTTACTCCTGCTTCTCCTTCTTTCATTATTTTTCTTGAAAGAGTTATTGCAGCTGAAATTCCCGTTGCATACTGATATACATAAAAAGGATTGTAAAAGTGTGGTATTCTTGCCCACTCTAAAGCGATTTCCTTATCAAGTACAATATCCTCACCAAAATACAATTTGTTCAAATCATAATATGTTTCACACAAAACATCTGCTGTTAGTGTTTCTCCTTTTTGAACCATTTCGTGTGTTATTTTTTCAAATTCAGCAAACATTGTCTGACGATACAATGTTCCTTTAAACTGTTCCAAAAAGTGATTAATTAAATACGCTCTTGTTTCTTTGTCTTTTGTTTTCTTTAATAAATCGTGAATTAAAAGTGATTCATTGCATGTAGATGCCACTTCTGCCACAAAGATTTTGTAACCTGCATTAATGTAGGTCTGGTTTGCATCTGAATAATATGAGTGCAGAGCATGTCCCATTTCGTGTGCCAAAGTAAATACATGGTCCAAAGTTCCCTGAAAATTTAAAAGTACATAAGGATGTGTTCCGTATGCGCCCCATGAATATGCACCGCTTCTTTTTCCTTCATTCTCGTACACATCAATCCAACGGTTATCAAAACCTTCCTGAAGTTTACTTAAATATTCTTCTCCCATAGGTGCAAGACCTTCTTTTACTATTGTCTTAGCTTCCTCAAAGGAATATTTTTTACTTGGAGCCTTTGCAATTGGTGCGTAAATATCATACATATGAAGCTCTTCTACACCTAAAGATTTCTTGCGAAGCCTTACATATCTATACATTAAATCCATGTTTTCGTGAACAACTTTTATAAGATTATCGTACACGCTTTCAGGAATATTGCTGCCATCCAGATACATTGCTCTTGAAGATGGATACTTTCTTACGTCAGCATAAAAATTTGCCTGTTCCACGTTTGCATTATAAGTAGCCGCAATTGTATTTTTCATTGCACCATAAGTATTGTAAAGTCCTGTAAAAGCATTCTTTCTTAATTCTCTATCTTCTCCTGATAAAATAGGAACAAAATTTCCATGAGTAATTTTTATTTCTTTTCCTTCACTATCCTTAACTGTAGGAAAATCAATGTCCGCTCCATTATACATGGCATAAATATTATCAGCGGCATTTGCCATCTTTTTACTTTTTGCCAATATTTCTTCTGTTTTCTTATCTAGAGTGTGCTTTTTACTTCTTAATATTTCTTCAATATATCTTTTATAGTTGTTTAATTTTTCATCTTCTAACCACTGGTTAATTGTGGCTTCATCTATTTCAAGAACCTCTGGTTCAAAAAATGCACTTGCACTGCCAATATCTACAACAAGTTTCTGTGCTTTTCCTGAATATGCCTGATACTTTCCATTCCCCATGTCTTCATGATATTTTTGATTTGCATAAACATAAAGTCTTTCAGCAAGCAAACTTATTTCATCATTAAATTTCAAAAACTCTATTAGTTTATCTTTGCTGTCTTTTATTTTTCCTGAAAACTCTTTGTACTTAGCTACTTCTTTTGTAGCCTTTTCAAAATCTTCTTCCCAAACTTTATCACTTGGGAACATATCTTCCATATTCCATGTGTCGTTAATTTTTTGTTCTGATCTTTTCATATTACACTCTTTCCTTTATAAATATCCCAATTTTTCATTAATGTCATAAACTTCTACAAATATCCCAAACTTCCGTTAATGTACAAACTTCTACAAACATTCTAATCTTTCATTAATATCACTAATTTCTACAAATATCCCAAACTTCTTAAAACAAAAATTATGCCTGTTATTGAAAATGCTGAGAATAAAGTTGTAAGAACAATTACGCTACTTGTTAATATTCCTTCTGACCTCATGCTCTTAGCCATTACATAGCAACTTGGTGTTGTTGGTGAGCCAAGCATAATTACAAGTGCCATTAATTCATCGTTTCTAAAGCCCATTTTTATGGCAATTGGAAGGAATATTAATGGCCAGCCAACTAATTTTAAAGCTGTGGCAATTACTGCCGGTTTCATTCTCTCTATTGCTTTTCCAAATTCGAAACTACCACCGATGGCTAAAAGCGCCAAAGGTGTTGTGATTTTTGCAAAGTTGTTTACTGTGTTATCAAGCATTGGTGGAAATTTTATTTTTAACGCTGAAAAAATAACGCCTATTACAATACCTAAAATAATTGGATTTGTAGCTATTCCCTTTAATGTTTTTGCTAATGTTTTCTCCTGCTTTGCTCCCTTTTCAGGACACTCAACAGTAAGAATTATAACCGCATACACATTATACAGAGGCACTGCTCCGATTATCATTAACGGTAACATTCCTGCGTCTCCATAAATATTTAAAATAAAAGCTGCTCCTAAAACTGCTGCACTACTTCTATAAGATGCCTGTACAAATTCTGCAATTATGCTTTTGTCCTTCATTACTATCTTGGTAACAATAGTTGTTCCTATACAACATAGCAACGTAACAAAAAAGCAAAACAAAACGTATGTTAAATCAAACTTTTTTAGGAAATCATTATTCATCATGTCCTGAATCAACAAAAGTGGTAATGTTACCGTAAATGTTAATTTGTTTGATGCTTTAATGAAGCCATCATTTATCCAACCTATTTTCTTAAATATGTAACCTGCAACAATAACTACAAAAACAGGAACTGTTGCGTTTAAACTATAAATTAAATTATCCATTTATGTCATCTCTTTTCTACTTGTTGTTTTCCAAAATAATATTTTGTAAGTTGGGATTGAATTTTCCTTCTTTAATCATGGCAATCTCATAACCGTAAGGGGCGTATGATTTCTTTGAGTTTTCAGGATCTTTGACGTAAGGTGTCTCTAATATTTTAGGCACATTTTCAAAATCCTTCATATATATAATTTCTCTTAAAGTATCATAGCCAATGTTTCCAAAACCAATATTTTCGTGTCTGTCTTTTCCGGCACCACATGGATTTTTACTGTCATTAATGTGGAAAACAGCAATTTGGTCAGCACCTATTATTTTGTCAAACTGTGTAAAAGTACCGCTTAAATCATTAACTAAGTCATACCCGCTGTCATTTACATGGCATGTGTCAAAACAAACTCTTAACTTGTCATTGTATTTTACTCCATCGTAAATTCTTGCAAGTTCCTCAAAATTTCTTCCAATCTCACTGCCTTTTCCAGCCATTGTTTCAAGTGCCACATATACATCTGTGTCCTTTGTTAACACATTATTTAATCCTTTTATAATCTGGTTGATGCCTACATCCACGCCTGCACCAACGTGAGAGCCCGGATGTAAAACCATAACTTTACTTCCCATTGCACTGCTTCTTTCTAATTCTGTGCCAAGAAAAGTTTCTGCTATCTCAAAAGTTTCAGGTTTTATCGTATTTCCTAAATTAATAATATATGGTGCATGAATTATGATTTCTTCTATATCATTTTCCTTCATGTACTCCCATGCCTTATCTATATTTAATTCGCTTATGTCTTTTCTTCTTGTGTTCTGTGGTGCTCCTGTGTATGCCATAAATACATTCGCACCGTAAGACTTAGCTTCTTTTGCTGAACCTAAAAGCATGTCTTTTCCACTCATTTTTACATGAGAACCTATTTTTAACATATTTCTATCCTTTCCCGCCGTACATTTTTTACATACAGACGCTTTTTTAATATAGCACAGATAGTGTATTTTTTCTATTAGGTTTGTTATAATAAAAAACGAACAGTTTCTTTATGGCAACAGTGATTAAATTATTTTAAATAACTTTTTTCTGTTAGAAATGAGGTGAAACAATGAACCCTGATTATGTTATAAACAGAACCAGTGCTTTTACATTAGGATTAATAAAAAACTGCAAAAACATTCACAAAATCTGTTCCACTGAGGATAATCTTCAATATGAATTCTTTTTGGAAGACGACTTTTCAATATGTAAAAATCTTCCACGATTATACTATGGAACTTTTAACGAAAAAATTGTTGGCTTTCTTTCTGTTTTTGTAATAGATGATTCCCATTGTGAAATCTGTATGTTTGTTATGCCTAAATATCGTGGTGGGCATCTTGGTAGAAATCTTTTTATGGAATTTCAGGAAGATTACATAAACTTCTATGTGGAAACAAGCATTCATCCAAACAATATTTTTGGAAAAAATTACATTAATACTTTAGATTTTCAATATAATAATTCTAATGTATTAATGGAATTGGATTTAGAAGATTTTGTAAATCACAACACTATTGAAAATATAGATTACGAATATGAGGATGGATATTTTTATTTATATAATGATAATATTCCTATTGGAAGCTGTCTTGTTACTTCAATTCTTCCTGATTGTGCCTGCATATCGGAAGTTGCCATTGATGACAATTTTCAAAACAAAGGCTATGGCTACAAGTTTCTCGCATTTGTTTTCAGGAAAATTTCAAAAGACTATCACTTTGTAGTTTTACATGTGGAAAAAGGAAACATACCCGCTTACAGACTTTATACAAAAATGGGATTTGTAGAAAAGGAAACATCTGTAACCTATAGTAAAAGCCTATAAAGTAACCGGCTTGTGACCCCCCTATAAGTTAGATTTTATAATCCAACCTTTCGGATATCAGTTCATGCCACATACTTTATAGGCTTTTTATTTTATAATTTCTGTTCTGAATTTTTACTATAATCTTTATTTCACTGTCATTTGTTTTTACTGTCAGTTATTAACTTTTTAATTCTTATTTGCTGCTTTTATTATCAATTGAGTATGTTTCATGCTCAAACTTTTCAGCATCAACTTTTCCCTGTGACCAATATTTAAACTCTGCTTTTGCAATTATGCCATCTCGCTTTACAAAAGTATTAGTCCAATATCTTGCATCACTTGATCTGTTTCGGTTATCACCTAACATAAAATAACTGTCTTCAGGAACATTATATGTTAATGGCTCGTCTGATCCATTAACTTCTGTCCACTCTTCAGGTAAGTAAGGTTCCTCTAAAGGTGTTTTACTGTCGTTTATATAAATCTTTGCATTCTTTATAACCACTTTATCACCAGGTAAACCAATAACTCGTTTAACATAGTATTTTTCATCGCTTGGGCTGTTTTCGTTAAAATCAGGATTTTCAAAAATAACAATGTCACCACGCTGTGGATCTGAGAACCAATATGCAGTTCTAAGTCCTATCATTCTATCCCCAATCTGGATAGTGTTAAGCATGGAACCTGATGGAACATTTGCATTCATAATAATTACGTTGTTTACAACAAAAGCAATTACCACTGCAATTACAAAAATTTTAACCCAGCTTAAAATTTCTCTTACAAGACTAAACTCCTGCTGATCCTTTTTATTTTTTTTACCCTTCTTTTTGGTCTCTTTATTTTGATTACTTGAATCTTCAGACTTGGCTGTTTCTTCACCAGATGTTTCTGTATTGTCTAAAGCTTCACCTTCTTCAAAATTATTTTCTGAACTGTTTTCAGTTGTATTGTTTTCTGAATCGTATACAGAATTGTTTTCTTCTGTAATTTCATTATTGTTAATATTGTCTTTATTCATGTTCATACCTTTCTTTTGGTTTTCACCACTCGTTCTAGTATAATAGAAGCAACTCCGTTATGCAATAAATGATTTGTAAGAATAATGTGAATATTCTGTGTTTTATCTGATAAAGTTAGTTTTTACCGGTGCTTCAGGTTCAGGATGAACAATTCCGTTTTCTTTTCCAAGTTCAATACATTTAAGTATCCAAGCCATGTTTCTGCCTATATTTCTAACTATCTGAAGACCTTCTAAATCCTGTTTTACTTCATCAGGATTACTTCCATGAACCATTGGCCAGTAATTTCCATTGATTAAAGGCATATGGAAAAATTCAGGTATCTTTACCATCTCATCAAGTGCTGTTGTTGTACCTGCTCTTCTTGCACTTACAACCATTGCAGCCGGTTTATACTTCAAATCCTTTCCTGCACTCCATGAAAGTCTATGCATAAATCCCATCATGTTTCCACTAATTGAAGCATAATGCACAGGGCTTCCAAACACTACTGCGTCAACATCCTTTAATTTCTTTGCTGCCTCTACAACTTCGCCGCCGTACACGCACTCACCGGTCTTACTACATCCACCACAGCCCATGCAGCTTCCCTGTGGATGAGCACCCACATGCATTATTTCTGTTTCTACGCCTTCTTCATTTAAAACCTTTGCCATTTCTTCCAAAGCTGTATATGTACATCCTTTTGCTTTCGGACTACCGTTAAACATTAATACCTTCATATATTTCCTCCAAAAAATAAACATACCAATTTTAAATCTTAATCTTTTAACCTTTGGTATTATAACACAATTTTCTTTATATTTATATGTTTTCTTCTATTGTAATATATTCATAAATTTGATACCCTATTCTTTATGAAAACTTTTTAAGAATTAAAAATATACAATTGGAGGATTTCACAATGAACTTTTTAGAAGAAAGAATTGTAAAAGACGGCATTGTTAAAGAAGGCAATGTATTAAAAGTTGACAGCTTCCTAAATCATCAGATGGACATTAATTTATTTGAAGAAATGGGTGCTGAATTTAAACGTCGTTTTGCTGATGCAAACATTACAAAAATCGTAACTATTGAATCATCTGGTATTGGTATTGCATGTATTGTTGCAAGATATTTTAATGTGCCTGTTGTTTTTGCAAAAAAATCAAAGAGCATTAATATTGACGGTGATATGTATGTAGCCGAAGTCGAATCATTTACACATAAGTGCAAGAATCAGGTTATTGTTTCAAAGAAATTTTTAAATGAAGATGACCATGTTCTTATTATTGATGACTTCCTTGCTAATGGTTGTGCTCTTCAGGGATTAATTTCTATTGTCAGTGAAGCCGGTGGAACTGTTGAAGGTATTGGCATTGCCATCGAAAAAGGCTTCCAGGCTGGTGGCCGTATGATTAGAAATCTTGGTTATCGTTTAGAATCTCTTGCCATTGTAGACAGCATGGATGCAGAAAATGGAACTATTGAATTTCGCGAACAATAATTTATTTACAAATAATAACGCAAATAATCATATGAAAAACTCCATTGATTTTTAGTATAAATTAGTGTTACAAACTATGAAATTTCTATAAAATACAGGAGAGATATTTATTATGAACAAAACAAAACAATCTGGAAACACAGAAAATCTTTACCAGCTTGATGGAAAGATTCCTGTAAAAACAGCGATTCCTTTTGGACTTCAGCACATTCTTGCAATGTTTGTAGCTAATATTGCACCTATCTCAATTGTAGCAGGTGCCTGTGGACTTAAAGCTTCACAAACAGCTATGCTTATTCAATGTGCCATGATTATTGCAGGTATTGGAACTTTAATACAGCTTTTCCCTGTTTGGAAAATCGGTTCAGGACTTCCTATTGTAATGGGAATTAGTTTTACATTCGTATCTGTTTTTTGCTTTATTGGTCCTAAGTACGGCTACGGTGCTATAATGGGTGCTGTTTTAGTTGGTGGTATCATTGAAGGGACTCTTGGACTTTTTGCAAAATACTGGATTAAACTTATTACTCCGGTTGTGGCTGCCAGTGTAGTTACTGCCATTGGTTTTTCACTTTTATCTGTTGGTGCTTCATCATTTGGTGGAGGAAGTGGAAGTGAAACTTTTGGTTCTGCACAACATTGGATTCTAGGATGCATTACTTTACTTGCTTGTATCTTATTTAACATATTTGCAAAAGGCTTTTGGAAACAGTTATCTGTTTTATTTGGATTAATTGTTGGTTACATTGTTGCAACATGTATGGGGATGATTGATTTTACAGCTATTACTGAAAGCTCATTTATTGCCCTACCACATTTTATGCCATTTAAAATGGAATTTAACTGGAACGCTATTATTTCAGTGACACTTATTTTCTTGGTTTCAGCAACTGAAACTATTGGTGATACAAGTGCTCTTGCATCATCAGCGTTAGATAGAAATGCAACTACAAAGGAAACTTCAGGTTCTATTGGCTGTGACGGCTTTGTCAGTGCACTTTCATCTTTATTCGGATGTCTTCCAATTACATCATTTAGTCAGAATGTTGGTCTTGTAGCAATGACAAAAGTTGTAAACCGTTTTGCTATTGCCGCAGGTGCAATTATTATGATTTTAGCAGGATTTTTCCCTGTTATCGGTGCAATACTTGCCACACTTCCTGATGCAGTTCTAGGTGGCTGTACTATTATGATGTTTGGTAATATTGTAATCAGTGGTATGCAGATGCTTGGTAAATGTGGATATTCTCAAAGAAACATCACTATTGTAGCTTTGTCCCTTAGTGTTGGACTTGGATTTACACAAGTTCCTGAGATTTTCAATATTTTCCCACAAATTGTTAAAACAGTATTTGCAGAAAACTGTGTAGCCGTTGTATTTATAATGGCAATTGTACTTAACTTAATTCTTCCAAAAAATATGGAAGTAGATAGATAAACAAAAAAACATGGGTTGTCAATGACAACCCATATTTTTTTGTTTTAATATAAAAACCCCAAAGTACCAAAATACCTTGGAGTTTTAATATTACCAATATTATGTCATTTACTGTAAGTTTCCAATCCTTTTAATTATAAATTACTATAACCCATCAGTGCCTGGTCAACTTCTTTTGCACAATCTCTTCCTTCTCTAATTGCCCAAACTACTAATGACTGTCCTCTATGAACATCTCCTGCTGTAAATACATTTTCTGCACTTGTAGCATATTTACCAGGTTCTGTTTTTACATTTGTTCTTCCATCAGTTTCAACCTTAAATGCTTTAGTAACATAGTCTTCGCTGCCAAGAAATCCTGCCGCAATAAGAACTAACTGGCAATCAACCTCATATTCTGAGCCTTTTATTTCAACCATGTTCAAACGACCTGTTTTTGCGTCCTTCTTAGCTTCTAACTTGACTAATACAAGCTTCTTAAGATTGCCTGCTTTATCCTTAACAAACTCTTTTACAGTTGTCTGATAAACTCTAGGATCATGTCCAAACATTGCAATAGCTTCTTCCTGACCGTAATCTGTTTTGCAGATACGTGGCCATTCAGGCCATGGATTACTTTCTAATCTTTCATCTGGTGCTTTTGGCATCATTTCTAACTGAAGTACACTCTTTGCTCCATGACGAATACTTGTACCTACACAGTCATTACCTGTATCACCACCGCCGATAACAACAACGTCTTTTCCTTTTGCTGATACATAAGTTCCATCAACCAACTTGCCGTTGTTATTTAAAAGACTCTTTGTTGTAGATGTTAAGAAATCTACTGCGAAATAAATTCCGTTAGCATCTCTTCCCGGTGCCTTAATGTCTCTTGCATGTCTTGAACCACAAGCTAATACAACCTTGTCGTATTTCTTTAATAACTCATTTGCTTTAACATCTTTTCCTACGTTTACACCTGTTTTAAACTCAACGCCTTCTTCTTTCATAATGGCAATTTTTCTATCAATAACATGCTTTTCTAATTTCATGTTTGGAATACCATACATTAAAAGACCGCCGATTCTGTCATCTCTTTCAAAAACAGTAACACTATGACCTCTTTTATTTAACTGATCTGCAACTGCAAGTCCTGATGGTCCGGAACCAACAACAGCTACTGTTTTTCCTGTTCTGACTGCCGGTGCCTTTGCTTTTGCATATCCTTTTTCATAAGCATTTTCAATAATTAAATGTTCATTTGCCCTTACTGAAACCGGATCACCGTTTAGTCCACATGTACATGCTTTTTCGCAAAGTGCAGGACAAACACGTGATGTAAATTCTGGAAAATTATTTGTTTTATGAAGTCTGTTATATGCCTGCTCCATATTTCCCATATATAATAAATCATTCCATTCAGGAACCAGGTTGTTTAGAGGACAACCTGATACCATACCTGCAATAACCTGTCCGTTCTGACAAAATGGCACGCCACAATCCATACATCTTGCAGCCTGACATTTCTGTTTTTCAGCAGATAGAGGTTCATGGAATTCATTAAAGTTTTTTATTCTTTCTTTCGGAGAAATTGCTTTAGCTTCTTCTCTTTCATAATCTAAAAATCCTGTTGGCTTTCCCATTATTTTATCCTCCTATCTTGTTGCTGCGTAAAACGCTTCTATCTGTGCCTGTTCAGGGTTTAATCCCTTCTGTTCCATTTTTGCAATTGTTTCTAGCATCTTCTTATAGTCATATGGAATTATCTTCTTAAACTTAGGTAAGTATTCTTCAAAGTTATCAAGAATTTCTTTACCTTTTACTGAATTAGTATACTTAACATGATCTTCAATCATTCCCTTAAGTTCTAATACATCATACTTGTTTGATAATTCTTCTGTTGAAACAAGTGACTTATTTGTCTTTCTGTAAAGATCATTATTTTCATCAAGTACATAAGCAACACCGCCACTCATACCTGCTGCAAAGTTCTTTCCAACTTTACCGATTACGACTACACGACCACCTGTCATGTATTCGCATCCATGATCTCCTACACCTTCAACAACTGTTGTTGCACCTGAGTTTCTTACACAGAATCTTTCACCTGCAACACCATTAATATAAGCCTTACCACTTGTTGCCCCATAGAATGCAACGTTACCGATAATGATATTTTCATCCTGCTTAAATGTAGATTCCTTTGGTGGTTTAACAATAATCTTACCACCTGATAAACCTTTACCTAAGTAGTCATTGCTATCACCTGTAAGTTCCATTGTCATACCGTTTGGAATAAATGCACCAAAACTCTGACCTCCGGCACCATAACACTTAACTGTGTACATGTCATCAGGTAATGTGTCATTGTATCTCTTTGTAATTTCAGAACCAAAAATTGTTCCTAATGCTCTGTCAATATTTGTTACATTAACTTCAACTGAAGCTGCTTTCTTTTCATCAAGAGCTTTCTTCATTTTTGGAAGAAGCACTGTCATATCCTTTGTGCTTTCAAGCTTAAAGTCATATACATTCTTCTTACTGTAGTTAACCCTTTCCTGTGCAAAGTCAGTGCTTAAAATCTTGCTTAAATCAACTTCTGCTGCTTTCTTCTGTTCTACTCCGTCTTTAACCTTCAGTAAGTCTGATCTGCCAATTAACTCATCTAATGTTCTAACACCAAGTTTTGCCATATATTCACGAAGTTCTTCTGCAATAAACTTCATAAAGTTTACAACATATTCTGGTTTTCCTTTAAATCTCTTACGAAGTTCAGGGTTCTGTGTGGCAACACCCACAGGACATGTATCTAAGTTACAAACTCTCATCATTACACAACCCATAGTTACAAGTGGAGCTGTTGCAAAACCATATTCTTCTGCACCAAGCATAGCTGCAATTGCCACGTCTCTACCACTCATTAATTTACCATCAGTTTCCACAACTACCTTATTTCTAAGACCATTTGCAATTAATGTCTGATGCGCTTCTGCCAAACCTAATTCCCAAGGAAGTCCTGCATTGTAAATTGAGTTTTCAGGAGCGGCACCTGTACCACCATCAAAACCTGAAACTAAAATTACCTGAGCACCTGCTTTTGCAACACCTGCTGCAACTGTACCAACACCTGCCTCTGATACTAACTTAACTGAAATTCTTGCATCTCTGTTTGAGTTCTTTAAATCATAAATAAGCTGTGCTAAATCTTCAATTGAGTAAATATCATGATGTGGTGGTGGTGAAATTAAACTTACACCCGGTGTTGAATATCTTGTTTTAGCAACCCATGGATAAACTTTCTTACCAGGTAAATGTCCACCTTCACCAGGCTTTGCACCCTGAGCCATCTTAATCTGTATTTCTTCGGCACTTACAAGATATCTTGATGTTACACCAAAACGTCCTGAAGCAACCTGCTTAATTTTTGAACATTTGTTAAGACCGTCTTCTCCAATTGTTAAACGTTCAATTGATTCTCCACCTTCACCTGAGTTTGAACGGCCGCCAATCATATTCATTGCAATTGCCATTGTTTCATGTGCTTCCTGTGAAATAGAACCGTATGACATTGCACCTGTTTTGAATCTCTTCATAATTGATTCAACACTTTCTACTTCATCAAGTGGAATGCCACCATTTTCAGGATAATTGAAATCCATTAATCCACGTAAATGGAATGGTGCCATTTCTTCATCAATCATGTGTGTATACTGTTTAAATAACTGATAATTGTCTGTCCATGTAGCCTGCTGTAAAGTATGGATTGTAGCCGGATTATACTTATGTTCTTCCTTACCACTTCTAAGCTTATGCTCGCCATTACTTTCCAATGTTAAATCTACATCTAATCCTAATGGATCAAATGCCTTTGAATGAAGTTCCTCAACTCCATCTTCAATATCTTTCATTGTAATTCCTTCAACTCTACTAACTGTACCTGTAAAGTATTTATCAATTACTTCTTTGCTAATACCAATAGCTTCAAAAATCTGTGAACCCTGATATGACTGAATTGTTGAAATACCCATCTTAGATGCGATTTTTACAATACCACCTAAAATAGCTTTGTTGTAATCATCAATTGCTGCATATGGATCTTTTTGAATCATATCTTCATCAACCATCTGCTTGATTGTTTCGTGTGCAAGATATGGATTAATTGCACTGGCACCATAGCCTAACAATGTTGCAAAATGATGTACTTCTCTTGGTTCACCACTTTCAAGAACTAATGATAATGTTGTTCTCTTCTTTGTTTTTACTAAATGCTGATGAACAGCTGAAACTGCAAGAAGTGATGGGATCTGTACATGATATTCATCCACTCCTCTATCTGAAAGAATAATAATATTTGCTCCATCTTTATGAGCCTTATCAACTTCCACAAATACCTGTTCAATAGCTTTTTCAATATCTATACCTTTGTAATAAACAATTGGTACAACTGCTGCCTTAAATCCCGGTTTGTTAATGTTCTTTAATTTCAAAATATCCGTATTTGTAAGAATTGGATGTTTAATCTTAAGAACCTTACAGTTTTCAGGCTGCTCTTCTAATATATTTCCGTCTTTTCCAATGTAAACAGATGTTGATGTTACAATCTCTTCTCTAATTGCATCAATTGGCGGATTTGTAACCTGTGCAAATAACTGTTTAAAGTAGTTGAATAATGGATGAGTTCTCTCACTTAAAACTGCAAGTGGTGTATCCTTACCCATTGCCTTTGTAGCTTCAATTCCATTATTTGCCATTGGAATAATTCTCTTTAAATCTTCAAATGTATAACCAAAGTTTTTCTGTAATCTCTGGCGTTCTTCTTTGTCATAAGTTTCTACTTTTACATTTGGTATATTAATGTCTTTTAAATAAACTAAGTTGTTGTTTAACCATTCACCATATGGTTTTCTTGCTGCATAGCTTTCTTTTAATTCGTCATCGTCAATTAATTTTCCTTTAACTGTATCTACCAGTAACATACGGCCCGGACGGAGACGTTCTTTTACAACTATTTTTTCAGCAGGTATATCAAGTACCCCTACTTCTGATGAAAGAATTAACTGGTCATCACTTGTAATGTAATATCTTGAAGGACGAAGTCCGTTTCTATCAAGGATTGCTCCCATGTAATCACCATCAGAGAAAAGTATTGATGCAGGTCCATCCCATGGTTCCATCATTGTTGCATAATACTGATAAAAATCTCTCTTTGACTGGCTGATTGTATCATTCTTTTCCCATGGTTCAGGTATACACATCATTACTGCTAAAGGAAGCTCAACACCATTCATTACTAAAAATTCTAATGTATTATCAAGCATTGCTGAGTCTGAACCGTTTACATCAACTACAGGCATAACCTTCTGTAATGAACTTTCCATATATTCGCTAGTCATTGATTCTTCTCTGGCTAACATATTATCAGCATTTCCTCTAATTGTATTGATTTCACCGTTGTGAACAATAAATCTGTTAGGATGAGCTCTTCTCCAGCTTGGCTGTGTATTTGTTGAGAATCTTGAATGTACCAAAGCAATTGCTGACTCATAATTTTTGTCCATTAAGTCTGCAAAGAAAGGTCCTAACTGGTTAACTAAAAACATCCCCTTATATACAATTGTTCTGCTTGACATTGACACTGTATAAGTTCCGGCATTACTATGTGAGAAAACTCTTCTTACAATGTAAAGTTTTCTGTCAAATGCTAATCCTTTTTCAACATCTTCAGGTTTCTTAATAAAACACTGCATAATATAAGGCATACATTCTAAAGCTTTTGAACCTAATACTTCAGGATGAACAGGAACTTCTCTCCAACCTAAAAATTCAAGGCCTTCTTTTTCAGTAATGATTTCAAGCATCTTCATTTCTCTATGACGTTTTAAGTCATCCTGTGGCATGAAAAACATTCCCACACCATATTCTCTTTCTTCTCCAATATCAAAACCTAATGGCTTTGTTACCTTCTTAAAAAACTTGTGGGAAATCTGAAGCATGATACCAACACCATCACCTGTTTTACCTTCAGCATCTTTACCAGCACGATGCTCTAGGTTTTCAACAATTTTAAGTGCATTTTCAACTGTCTCATGACTCTTTTTTCCCTTAATGTTTACTACAGCTCCAATACCGCAGTTATCGTGTTCAAAACGAGAATCATATAGTCCATTTTCTTCAGCTTCTTTGAATAGTACATTCTGATCCATGATTTTTCCTCCTTAATTTATCTATCAATGAGTTTATTATAAAGACATTACCAATAGCTCTTATGGTTTGTTTTCTTTGTTTATCATCTTCAACAAATATTCTTTATAATAAACGAAAAAGGGCACAAAGAGCCATAAGCTATTTTACCTATGTACTTCCTTGTACCCTCAATAATCTCTACTTAATTTTATAAACTATTTCGACACGTTTGTCAAACAAAATTAAGTTTAATATGCATTTTTTCTTTTTTCGTTAAGTTTACTCGCCTAAAAAGTCTTTAATTTTCTTACTTCTAACGGGATTTCTTAACTTTCTTAAGGCTTTTGCTTCAATCTGTCTGATACGTTCTCTTGTAACACTAAAAATCTTACCAACTTCTTCAAGTGTTCTAGGATGACCGTCTCTTAAACCAAATCGAAGAATAATAACCTCACGCTCTCTATCTTTTAAATCCTGTAATAAAACATCTATATGATCACGAAGCATTACTGATTCAATGTTTGCCTCAGGAGTAACAGTATTATTATCTGCTACGAAATCGCCAAGGTTTGAATCATCTTCCTCTCCTATAGGAGTTTCAAGTGATGCAGGTTCTCTTGCAATCTGCATAATTTCTAATACTTTTTCTTCTGTCATTTCAAGTGCATCTGCTAATTCCTTAGTTGATGGTTCATAACCTAACTCTAAAGTAAGCTTTCTTTGCATCTTTGACATTCTGTTAATAGTTTCTACCATATGAACAGGTACACGGATTGTTCTGGCATGATCCGCCAATGCTCTTGTAACCGACTGTCTAATCCACCATGTAGCATATGTACTTAACTTATAACCTTTAGTGTAATCAAATTTTTCAACGCCCTTTATAAGACCTAAATTACCTTCCTGAACTAAGTCAAGAAAACTCATTCCACGTCCTGTGTATCTCTTTGCGATACTTACAACCAGACGTAGGTTTGCCTCTATTAATTTTTCTTTTGCAATAGGATCTCCCTCAGTCTTGCGTTTTGCAAGTTCTAACTCTTCCTCTGCTGTTAACAAAGCAACAGTACCAATTTCCTTTAAATACATTCTAACAGGATCTTCTGTTCCTACACCCTCGAGCAAATCAATAGCATCTAACTCTGCTGAACTTTCCTTATCGTCTTCAAAATTCTCGTCTGTAGAATCCAATAAATCCTCTTCGTCCTCAGCTACCGAAGCAATATCTTCGTCAGTTGGTTCTGTAACATCAGTAATTAAATCAACATTAATTTCTACCATTTCATCACTGTCTGACATATCCTTTACTTCCGGTTCTTCTTTCTGAGGAGCTGTATTATCAGAACTTGTATCCTTCTTGGCTATAACAACAGCAACATTATGTTCTTTAATTTTTGTAAGAACTGTACTTTCCTGCTTAGCAGTAAGCTTGTCCTTACTAAAAAATTCTCTGATTTCTTCTGTTGTTAATTTGCCAGCTTTGTTCTGACCAATTGCAACTAATTCCTCAATTTTCTGATTAAAATCTTGTTGTTTCAATGCAATGTCCTTTCTAAAATCGAAACTTTGTTTCTTTTTTAAGTATCTGTCGGTCCAACATATATTATACACAAAAAATAGCCGGTGTAAACCGACTATTTCAAAAAAACTGCTTTTTTGTTGAATAAAGTACCTTATTGATAACTATTGCTTCTTTTTATGCTTATAACCATACGGATTCACATGTACAACACAATGTTTTACATATTCAAAATTCTTTTCAATGTTGTCATGAACCTGCTCTGCAATAGCATGTGCATCCTTTAAAATTAAATTTCCGTCAACACTTATTTCGATTTCAACGTAAATTTTTGTTCCAAACATTCTTGTCTTTATTAAGTCAAGCCCTTTTACTCCGTCAACATTATGCACTTCTTTTTTCATTTTTTCTATTGTTTCATCATCACAGGCTTTATCAACCATTTTATCAATGGCTTCTTTTGCAATATCAAAGGCAACTTTTATGATTACCAAGCCAATAACGCAACCCATAATAGGATCTAAAATCTTTAGTCCTAACATTGCACCTGCTACACCAATCAAACTTCCTACAGATGAAAGTGCATCGGATCTGTGGTGCCATGCTTCTGCCCTTAATGCATCGGAATTAATTCTGTTAGCATTAATCTTTGTATACCAAAACATTCCTTCCTTTGCAATAATTGATACAATGGCTGCAAATAATGCTATTTTCCCAGGTGTGCTTATTGGTGCCTTAGTGTATATTTTATCAATTCCTTCGTAAGCTAGCATTGCACCGGTAAAAAACAATATTGCGCCAAGGGCAAGGCTTGCAAGACATTCTAATCTGTCATGGCCGAAAGGATGGTCTGCATCTTCCTTCTTTTTTGAAACTTTCACCCCAATTATTACAATTATTGAGCCAAACACATCTGAAAGGGAATGTATGGCATCAGAAAGCATTGCCATTGATTTTCCAAATATTCCTGCCAATAATTTTAACATACTTAAAACAATATTAAGTACAATACTCACTGTTGATACTTTTACAGCGGTTTTTACAACTAATTTGTCATCCATTTTATACCTCTATTCCTGTTTTTAATCTAAATCATCAGGAGATACAATTGGTGACCAACCATCATTTTCACCAGGATATGCTTCTGACTCTTTTTTATCTGTGTTCTTCTTTTTTGATTTTTTACTTTTCTTTGTTGTTTCCTCATACACACTTACATTCTGAAAATAATCAGTTGTTTCATTATTCTCTGTTTCAGTTACTTCAGGTAAAGTTGCATACTCTTTTGTGTCTGTTTCTTCTTCTTCTTCTTCTTCTCTCTCTGTGGTAAAATTTGTTTTTATTTTTTCTTTAGCTGATGTTGTTTCAACAGTTGTTTCATTTATATTATTCGTATCTTCTTTATTACTAAAGCAAGTTACAAGTATTACTAAAAGCACTATAACCACTAACGCTATAGCTGTTATTTTAACTTTCTTATTCATTCTTTTCTCCTATTGTTTTGCATCTATGTTATTTTCCAGTTCCTCAATTATGGCAGCTATTGCATCATTTGTATTTGCAACTGTTATTCTGTCTGCTGCTTCTTTCACACTGTCTATAGCATTATCTACAGCATAGCCAATATCAGAGCTTTCAAGTAATGACAAATCATTTTCATAATCACCTATGCCAATAGTAGTATGAACATTTTTGCATACATTTTCCTTCATGTACTTAACAGCAACACCTTTTCCGCTGTCAATACTTTGTATTTCAAGCCCGTTAGCCCAGCTTGTATCAAATCTAAATTCCTGACCGAACTTTTCTTTTAAATCCTTTTGAATAATATATGTTAAATTCTCCGGTTGCATTACTACTATCTTGAATATTTCAAAAGGCATCTCATTAAATGTTTCATCTATACTGCCATCACCTTTTTTATGTTCAGAAGGCTTATAACCCACACCGGTGAATTTGCCTTCACTTGTAACACCATTAATCCAAAGTTCCCATATATCATATTTTTCTAATATGTACTTAATCATATTAAGACACTTTTTCGATGAAACCGTCCATGTTTTTATGGGCTCATTATTTTTTGTATCATATAATAATGTTCCATTTAAAGAAGCCATAGGGGCATTGATTTCAAATTGTCCTTTAAACATTTCCAAATGATTAGGGAAACGACCTGTTGCAAGTGTAAACAGTCCACCTTCACTTTGGAAATATTTAATTGCCCTAACGTTCTTTTCTGAAACCTTTCCAATATCATAGGTAAGTGTTCCATCACAGTCTGTACATATTAAATATCCAAAGAACTTTCCTTTACCACTTTTTTCGTTATCTAAGTTCATATTTTCTCCATCTTATAATTAATAAATATGCAACCATTGTATTATACCATAATTTTAAAATTAAGGCGATTATATTTTCCCTGCCTAACGGCTCTGTTCCCCTGTTCTATTATTTTTATTGTGCGTTTTTTTGCCATTTAACATACTTTTTCATAATTTTCATTTACTTCCTGTAATTGCTTCTATACTTAAATGGCTTTTGGGCTAATAAAAGTATGGGAGTTTTAAATGAATATATTTAGTGAACTTGAAACTGAATACAACTACACTCATAATGAACTGCTAATGGCAAAGTATGTTCTTACATGCATTGTTTATGAAGCCAGTAAAATTTTTTTACTTACAATAATATTTTATTTTTTACATAGACTAGATGTATTTGCAATTTCATTTATTTTTCTATTTATTCTTAGAACTAATGGCGGTGGTCTACATTTTAATAATTACTTTATGTGCTTTATTTCAACACTTTTTCTGTTCCTGATGACTACTATGATTTTGCCTGACTTAGTTACGGTTTCGTATGGTTCTATGGTTGTTTCCTCTTTTATTTTTATACATGCATTGTTAAAAGTCGGTCCCATAGCCTCACCTCTCAGACCTAAGGCAAACGAGAAAACAATTATCCAATGCAAGATTATTTCTGTTAGTGTAATTATATTTTTTATTATTTTAGCTGGCATTTTCAATTTGATGGAAATTGGAAATTTATATATACAGGTTATTTACCAAACTATTCTGCTTCATGTTTTTCAACTTGTAGTTGCCAAAATTTTACGAAAGAGAGGTCTATATTAATGAGAAAAATCAAATTATCTACAATGCATACAATTTGCAATTTTTGTCTTGCATTAACTATTTGGATTAGATTTTCAAAATTCAGTTTATGTCTTTTAGGCGAACCAGAATATCCTGATTTTGAAGAATATTAAAAGTAAAAAGATGAAGTGTTTCTGTTTAACAAAAATACTTCATCTTTTATTTTCATTCTAGTTATATCTTGAAATTTTATATACAATATTGTTTGTATTTTGTTTATAATTCCAACTTAATATGTTTTCTACTTATAAATTACAATTTCAAATACAATATGATTTTCATTATTAATCACTTGATTGTAAGGCATAATATCATAACTGTACTTGTCTGCTAGTTCTTTAATTTTTCTAAGGCCAAGTCCACTATGATTTTCTTTTGAACTGTACCCTTCCTTAAACAGTTCTATTATTCTATTCTGTTCTATTTTTTCACTAATGTTTGTAACCTTAATGGTCAGCTTATCCACTGTTTCCATTATATGAAAATTAATATTTCGCCTAGCTTCTTCCATTTGTTCAACTGCTTCTTTAGCATTATCTAAAAGTATTCCAATTATTTCATTTAAATGAAATATGGATATGTATTCGATTCTTTTTGTGGTAACAGCAAAATTATAATGAACTCTGATTTTTTCATTTTCTATTTCTGAAACTTTGTTAAAAACGTAGCCTGCCAAAATAGGTTCCTGTATTGTATACAATATACTGTCGTATCTGTTATTTTCTTTTATTTTCTGAATATATTTTTCTTGTTTTTTTACTAATTCATCAAAATCTTTTATTGAATGTTGCATCCCTTTGATTGCTAAAAGATGATTATGAAAATCATGTTGATTTTTCCTTGCATGATTAATCAGCTGTTCAAAAGATTCACTGCACATTCTTGAAATATTTATTTCATCTTCCTTAAGTTTCAGCATGTAATTGGACTTTTGCAAACTGTAAATTATATACGCAGTAACCAACATGAACGCCAACATCATGGCATATATTTCAATAGGAATTTTACCTGTAATTTTGAAAATATGGGCAAAATAAAAATAAATGTATATTAGAACAAACATAGATATAATTATTTTTATCCCACTATTTTCAAGAAATTCCTTAGTCTTACTGTATATGTTAGTTTTCTTTAGTAATTTTAAAATAATAAAAACTCCGCCATTAGTTATTAGAACCAGCAAATCTTCATAAGGCACCAAATAGTAAAGCAACCCCATTGGCAAGAACAAAACTGTCTGCAAAACTGTAACCAGACACAATGCCACACCACAAATACATATTGCATCCACCATTCTTTTCTTCAATTCTACAACCACGTATAGTCCAAGAAGTCCATACACTATACAAACCCCTTTATCCCATATTAAATCATTAATAATAGCTATTGTTATTCCTAAGCCAATTGCTAACAACATAATTAAATACACATCAACTTTAACTGAAACACCTACTATATTATGTATTAAATAAACAATAGCCAGTATTTCTACCAGTAAAAATAAGAACTCAATCATTCTCTAATCTCCTTAAAAACTCTTTTTTCAAACGTGGTCCAATTTCCAGTTTTCCCCGATTTTCAACAAGTGTAATATAACGGTTTGTTCCATCTATATTATGAATATACTGCCGGTTTACAACTGTATTTTTGTTACACTGTATAAAATCCTTTGATGCTATATCTTCCACTATTTTCTTACAGGACTTGTATGGTGCTTTATATTTTCCATCCCTACAACAATAAACAATATATTTATTATAATTTTCAACATACACAATATCCTTTGTTCTTAAAGAGAAAAGAATTCCCTGCCTTTTATAATATATTATTTTTTCTATGTCTTCACTTTGCTTAAATTCTAGAGCTTCTTTTACAGTTTCCACCAATTCTGAAACGTCATACGTTTTTTCAAAATATCTAAAACAATGCAGATAATTATATGCGTGATACTTGGGATCTTCCAAAGATGAAGTAATGATAATAGGCGAAAATCTATATCTTGGAACTGTTCGAATACGATCTACAAAAACAATCCCTGATACATCTCCTAAAACTTTCGTGTCTAAAACCACATCAACAATGAACACATCAATGTTCTTTTCCATTGCGATTCTATAAGCTTCAGAAATATTTACTGCCTTATAAAGAATAGTATTTTCTATGTTAATCAAACTATCTGTTACCAGATTCATATAATACTCACTGTCCTCAACAATAAGTATCTTCTTCTTTATGTTTTTCATATCTGCCCCACTTTTCTTTCGTAATTTACAATCAGTATAATTTTAAAAATATTTTTATGCAACGAAAATCTGAAATTTAAACAAAGAATGTTACTTGCGACATTCTGAAGGAATTTCTTATTACAAAAAATGAGGGGCTGTACGCCCCTCAAAGTTATTTTGTCTGTTTATGAAATTATTTTGCCTGTTTATATTTAAATGTTGCAAGACCATATGATTTTGAATCAGCTGGTGTAACCTTGAAATAGTATGTACCTTTCTTCCAGCCACCCCATCTTGTTATCTTGCTCTTGCTACCATACCATCTAAATGTCATGTTCTTTATTGCTTTTCCTTTTTTATTGCAAATCTGAAGTTTCCAAACTCCTGTTACATCACCCCTCAAGTCAAAATAAGGATGGCGATTCTTCTTTAAGGAAATCTTATACCATTTTGCCGACTTATCTCCCGGTGTAATTAAACATTTTGCTGACTTTTTATTCTTAATAGTAATTGCTTTTTTTCTATTTGTAGCCATTTTTACTTTTACGGCTGTATTCTTAATACTAATAGACTGTAAAGTATTGGCATTAATACCATTTGATTTTGTTACAAAATAGTAAACTGCCCCCTTCTTTACATAAACATTATATTTGTAACTATAAATTGATGATACCCACTGTTCAGTAAGAATATCACTCTTCTTCTGATTCTTAAATGTTAAATAACTTCCCCACTTATATGGTAATGATACTGTAACTTTTCCTGTTGCTTCTGCCTTATACTTAAATGTATAAATATCTGAGCCCTGATTTCTGTAATACTTAATTGTCTGACCAGACTTAATAGTTCTTTCTGCTCTTGGGAAAAATCTATATGATACTGTAATTGAGTCAGTAAACTGCTCATTATTAGGTGTATAGAATGAGTTTGTTTCCAAACGTAAATAATATGTATTCTTTGAACCTAAAGCTACATATTTTGTGATGTTTGAATCTCCCACATTAAAACTATCATACAAGCCTGATACCTTGTTTGTACAAGCTGCATCTGTGTAAAGTGTCATGTAAAAAGTCTTTTCTACTTTGTTTGCCTTTACATTTATTTCTAATGCACCACTTTCGCTGACCTTAACAGGAATTACAACTCCTGCTGTCTTATATAAAGTAAATTCAGTATCTAAAACTGTATTCTGAGTAAAAGTATAAGACTGTGTTACTGCCTTCTCACTACCTGTCATTGATCGTGTTGGTGTTACTGTAGTTGCTGCCATAGTTGTAAATGTCATTGCTAACATCATAACAAGCATAGCTGAAGCAACTGTTAATAGTTTTGTAATCTTTTTCATAATTACCTCCTGATATTTTTTTATTTGGAGATTATTATACTTTATAAATATATTTAATTTCAACTGATTTTACATTTTTTTTACTAAAATATGCTACTTTTCCTATTGTTTTATTGTTTATTATTTTTCTTTCCTGTTTTTCACCTTGTTTTATTCTTTTTTCTTTTTTTTAACTTTGTTTTTAGCAAATAAATCTCTGCACAACTTAGCATCGCAAATAATACAAATTGTAGCACACAAATGATGTTCAATATAATTTCCACTTTTATTCCCCGCCCTTTTATTTTTTAAATTTTTTGACTTTTGCATCAAATATTGTTGATATTAGATGTAGTTAAAACGTTTTTATCCTACAAAAGAAAATTGGCAGACCCGGAGGCCTGCCTTTCTTTGTTGCTATAGGAATCAACAATCGCACGTTATTATTGTATATTACTTTTGCAAATATGAAAAATACTTTTTTCTATATATAATTATAAAGAATACTTTATGAATTATATTTGCATTTTATTAACCTATATATTAGAATCGTTTTACAGGAGGTTCGATATGGAATTACTTCAGCTTAAATACTTTAAAGATGCCGCAGAATTAGAGAATTTTTCTAATGCTGCAAAGAAAAATATGGTGCCACAGCCTTCAATCAGCTATGCAATCAAAAAACTTGAAGAAGAACTTGGTGTACGACTTTTTGACAGAACCGGTAGAAATATTATTTTAAATGAAAACGGTACATATTTTTATAAACAGGTATCTACTATTTTAAATACAATTGATGAATGTAAAATTCATTTTTCTAATGTTACACAAAACGAAATAACCATATATATTCAAGACGGAGATTTTTTCATTTCTCCCCTTACAGCAGATTTTTGCTTTAAATATACCCACACACATTTTAAGTATGCAACAGTTGAAGAAGTAATGCATTCTGAAAAAGTGCCTTATGATTTTACATTTATGCAACCAATATGTGATTTGGATGACTTTAATTATGAAGTTTTATTAGAAGATGAATTTGTTGCCATTGTGCCGGCAAATCACCCATTAAGCAAAAAAGATGAAATTTCACTTTCTGAGCTAAAAAACGAAAACTTTGTAGGGTTATATGACACAATTCCGATTCGTGTAATGGTAGACAACTACTGTATGAATACAGCAGGCTTTACTCCTAACTATGTATTCAAATTCCATGAAGACTTTGCCACTATACACAGAGTTTCACAAAACGATGGCGTTGCTATTTTGACAAAAAAATATTATATGATGCATCCTGATAATAACGTTAAGATGCTATCCATTAAAGAAAAAGATGCCAGCAAATTACTTCTTGCCTGGCCTAAAGATAAGATTTTAACTCCTTGGGAAAAGGAATTTCTAGATTTTTCAAAAACATGGTTTAAGAACTTATAATATATAATGGATTTTTTCATTACATAAAAAGCTATAGATTAACTGTTAAGTTTAACTTGTACAAACTTATTGCTAATCCATAGCTTTTTAATGTTTTATAGTTTAATGTTCTCTAATTTACTTTCTTATGGCTTAACGCTTTATAAATTAATTTTCATAACTTAA
>ERZ773162.330-NODE-330-length-58730-cov-9.077375_pt1 | contig 58730 bp, 47 predicted proteins | sample MGYA00511113_ERZ773162 | MGnify/ENA primary metagenome ERZ773162 (study PRJEB29015, sample SAMEA2737807) | human gut metagenome | biome: human gut; feature: human-associated habitat; material: faeces | place: China | collected 2012 ... | reverse complement strand
AGCCGCGTCGGGCTGCGGATTCGGAGCAAAAACCCGCAGCCCGACGCGGCTTTTTGCCAGGCAGACTGATGGCACAGGGGAATTTCCCCTTGACGAATCCAACGGCCCTCGGCTACTATGCGCTGTGGGGATACCGCCCGAATTCTCGGACGGACAATGTTTGCAAAAGTCGAACCTCGGGGGCGAGGTTCATCTCTCGCTGCGTGCGAGAGGGAAGACTGCAAGCATTTGTTCAAAGGGCGGATGATATGAAAGACACTTCCTCGTTCCTCGATCTCGCATTAGACGATTCCATGGGCTTCGACCCCCTCGGCGCCTTCGACAATGATGTCGACGACGATGCCGAAGAGGTAACCGAGGGCTATTTGGGCACGCCCCACACCGATGACCCGACACCCGTTGTGGACACCCGTCCCGCGTCCGAGCGCATCGCCGACCTGTTCAGCGCCATGGCGCCGCGCCGTCGCACGCTGCTCGGCATGATCGCCTTTTGCTCTGCGCCTCAGACCACCGACGCCTTGGATGCCGAGGTGGATCGCCTGCAGGCGGACAACTTCTCCGTGTACTCCCCCGCTTCGCTCGCGAACTTGCTCGAGCGCGCCGGAGCCCTCGCCCGCGTGACCGCCGACGGCGAGCCGTACCCCGAGGGCGACCCGGAGCCGGTGCTCGTGGAAGTCGATGGCGTGTCCTACTACGAGGCCGGCGAGGCGCCGGAGGTCTGCTGGCTTGCCACGGCGGACGGCGCGGCCTACGCCGAGGCCGACAAGCCCCTCGACCGCCTGACCGACCTGCTTTCCGAGGACGCGAAGTACGCCACGATCTACGAGCGCATTCTCGGCCTTACCGCCCAGGAAAGCGGCGCCTCGATGCCGACCATCAACGAGGCCGTGGACAACGACGAACTGCTGAAGAGCCCTCGTCTGTACGCGCCCCACTTCATCGACAAGCTGGAGAAATGCGACGCCGTGGAATGGCGCGACAAGAGCTGGCGCATTACCGAGGTCGGCCGCGCGGGACAGCGCATCGTGGCTGACCTCGTAGCGGCCCAATCCGCGCCCGAGGCCCAGGCGCAGGCAGATAAAGCCACTCACGACGCCCAATAACGCGGCGCCTTCCACCGTTTCCTTCCCGGCACCTAAGGGGCGCCCGCGCGCCTCATCGAGAACAGAGGAGATTCCCATGACCGACACTGCAACCACCGCCGCCGCAGCAACCCCCGCCGCCGAAGAGGCGACCGACCTGGCCGCACTCGCCGAACTCACGGCCCAGCGCTCGGCCGTCTACCGCCTGCTCGCTCGCCTGTATCGCGTGGAGGTGGACGAGGAGTTTTTGGCCGAGCTGAAGGCCATGCGCTTCCCCGCCGCCACGGGGAACACCGCCGTGGACGCCGGCTACCGCGCCATCGCCACCTACCTGTCCGGCGCCGATGCCCATGCCATCACCGATCTGGCCGTCGATTACGTGCGTGCCTTCATCGGCCACGGCGTCGATGCCTTCTCGGCCGCCTACCCCTTCGAGTCGGTGTACACGAGCCCCAAGCGCCTCATGATGCAGGAGGCCCGCGACGAGGTGCTGGCGGTCTACCGCAGCGAGGGCCTGGACAAGCTGCCCAGCTGGAAGGAGTCCGAGGATCACATCGCGCTGGAACTGGAGTTCATGGCCGTGCTCGGCGACCGCATCGTGACGGCGGCCGAGGCGGCCGACGAGGCGGAGGTGGAGCGCCTGCTTTCCACCCAGCGCAACTTCCTGGAGGATCATTTGGCAAGCTGGGCGCCGCTCATGACCGCTGATCTACGCCGCTTCGCGCAATGCGGTCTCTACCAGGGCCTCGCCAGCCTGACCGACGGCTTTCTGCAGGTGGAAGAGGAGTTCTTCGACGAGATTTTTGAAACCGAGGGCGAATAGCCGCGCAGCCGAAAGACAACATCCAACGAGGTCGACACCGACCATCCATGACGACGAGGGCGAATGAGAGAGGAAGAGAAGACCATGGCAGACACCGAAAACACGACGGCCCCGAAAAAGGAAGGGCGCCCCGTCATCACGCGCCGCGCGCTGTGCGTGGGGCTCGGCGGCACGGCGGCGCTTCTGGGCCTGGGCGCGGTGCGCTACGCCGGCAGCGCGCCACTCGTGCGACCGCCCGGAGGCCAGGACGAGGAGGCGCTCGTCTCGGCGTGCATTCGCTGCGAGAAGTGCTACGAGGTGTGTCCGCGCGGCGTCATCGCCCCGGCTCATCTGGAGGACGGCATCCTGAACATGCGCACGCCCGTCATGAACTTCGACGCGAACTGGTGCGATTGGTGCACCGAGGAGAACGGCGGCGAGCCTCTGTGCGTGGCGTCGTGCCCCACCGAGGCGCTCAAAGTCGGCTCGACCCCCGAGACCGGCGTACTCGGCGTGGCGGAGCTCAACCAGGATCTGTGCCTGGCCTACCGCCTCATCGGCTGCCGATTCTGCTACGACGCCTGCGAGTTCGAGGCCATGGAGCTTGACGAGAACAACCGGCCTTACGTGATCGCCGACGCTTGCAACGGCTGCGGGGCCTGCGAGAGCGTGTGCGTCTCGCTGCAGAACGGCTCCATTTCCGCCGGCGCCACCGAGCGCGCCATCATCGTCCGTCCCCTCGAGTCGTAAAGGAGGGCCGCACCTGTGAACACCAAGCGACTCCGCACTATCATCCCCCTCGCCGTCATCGGCGTCATCAGCGTGGGATTCGCCACCCATGTGGGCGTGGGCACGCTGTCGGCCATCGGTTGGCAGGACATCTCGCTTCTGTGCCCCTTGGGCGCGCTCGCGACTATGATCGCCACGAAGACCCTGCTCCCCCGCGCGGTCATCTCAATCGTCATCGCGCTCGCCCTCATCCTGCTGTTCGCCCGCGCCTTCTGCGGCTGGGTGTGTCCCGTGCCCGTGGTGTCGAAGATCCGCGGCATCTTCTCGAAGAAGACGTCGAACACCGACATGACCGGCACCGGCGTTTTGCCCGCCGACGAAAATCCGCTGGTGAAAGCCGCGAAGGGATCGGAGACCAACAACGCGGCGGGCACGACGGACGCGGCAGACGGAGCAGACATGGCAGACGGCGCAGCCCTTGCCGCGGAAAGCGTTGCCGCGCCCCTTTCCGCCGACGAGCAGGCGGCCCTCTCCGGCTGCGGCCACAGCTGCTCTTCCTGCGCCGAAAAGCGGGCGACGTTCGATTCACGCCACGTCATCCTGGGCGGCTCGCTGCTCTCGGCGGCCGTCTTCGGCTTCCCCGTGTTCTGCCTCATCTGCCCCATCGGGCTCACCTTCGCCACCATTGTGCTGGTCATGCGCCTGTTCGCCTTCGGCGACGTGGCCTGGGGCGTCATTCTCGTGCCGGCGCTCTTGCTCGCCGAGGTGGTGTTCTTCCGCAAATGGTGCAGCAAGTTCTGCCCCATAAGCGCGCTCATGAGCCTCGTGGGCAAGGCGAACCGCACCTTCGTGCCCGCCATCGACAATGCGAAATGCCGCGAGAGCGCCCAGGGCACCTCCTGCGAGGCATGCGCAGCCGTGTGCCCCCAGGGCATCAACGTGCGGCATCCTGAGGCCGGCATGAGCTTCTCGGAATGCACCAAGTGCCGCGCCTGCGTGGAGGCCTGCCCCACACGTGCCATCACCATGCCGTTCCTGCCGAAAAAGGCCGCCGTGCCGTCCACGGTCGTCGTGGAGGACGACGAGGCCGTGCCTGCGGCCTAGCGGTTCGGGAAAGATCGCCCTGCGCGGTCTTTCCCCGTCAGCCCGCCGCCTGCGGCCGGCTGACGGGGAAAGACACGAGGCTTTGGCCCGAGCGGAAGAGAGGAAGACCATGACGCTGGAACTTGCCCCCACCCCGACCGCCACGCTTATTGAAGGCGGCGTCGGCTGCGGGAAGACCGCCGCGCTCGTTGCGCGCGCATCAGAGCTTTTGGAAGGCGGCGCGGCCCCGGAGGATATCCTGGTGCTGGCCGCCACGCCGGATGCGGCCCGGGCCCTGGACGCGCGCCTGGCCGAGGCCGTCGGCGAGCGCGCGGGCGCCATCGAGGTCGCCTGCGCCCGCGACGTGGCCCTGGGGCTGCTCGCCAGCGAGGAGGGCCGCGCCTTCAGCGGCCGCGCCGGACGCCTCGTCACGCCGGTGGAGCTCGGCTTCATCCTGGAGGACATGAAGGTCGGCGGCCTGAAGCAGCGGCGCCTGCGCGAGATGCTCAAGTTCTTCTACCGCAACGAGACGGAGCTGGCCGGAGGCGCCGATGACGACGACGGATGGCTCATTCCCGGCGAGGAGGGCGACACCCACGCCCTGCTGAGGGCCGTGCTGCACTTCACCGGCGGCATTCTGGAGCCGGAGGCGTCGGCGATGGCCGTGCGCTTCCTGCTCGCGAGCCCCGAGGCGCTGGCCGGTGCGCAGCGGCCCCACGTGCTCGTGGACGACTACCAGATGTACTCCCGCGCCTCCCAGCACTTGGCGAACCTGATCGCCCGCGACTCCATCACCGTGGCCGCCGACCCTACGGCCGTGGCGGAAGTCTTCGAGAGCTACCCCTATGGCGAGGGCGTCGGCGAGTTCACCCAGGCCAACGAGGGCTGCGAGCGCATCGTCCTGGCGACGAGCCGTGCCTGTCCCGCCGCCGCCCGGGCCGCGAGCCGCCTGCGCACGGCGCTGGATGCGGGCGCGGCGGCTTTGGGCGATGGGGCGGCGCCTGTCGCGTTGGCGGCCCCGTCTGCCCCCGACCGCGCGGCGGCCGCCTCGTTTACCGCCTTGGAAGCCGCCGACCCCGCCGCCGAGATGGACGCCGTGGCCGATGCCGTGCAGGCCGCGCTCGAGGCGGGGGCCGACCCTTCCTCGGTGTACGTGCTCGCCTTCCACCCGGCCTGGGAGCGCCGCGTCGCCCGGGCGCTCGCGGCCCGCGGCATCGCGGCGGCGACGCCCGTTCGGGGCCGCGTGGCCGCCGGCGATTACCGCGACCTCGATCGCTGCGCCCCGGCCCGGCTGCTCACGGCCCTGGCGCTCATCGCCGATCCCGCCGACGCCCTGGCCTGGCGCGCCTGGTGCGGTTTCGGCGACTATCTGGCCAACAGCGCCGCCTTCGCCGATATGCGCGCCGAGGGCGAGGCCTGCGGCAAGGACCTCGTCGCGATGCTCGAGGAGGTGGCGGCGACCGCTCCCGAAGAGGGCTTCCCCGGCACCGGCATCGGCCGCGTTCTGGACGCCTACCGCGCCGGGCGCGCCCTCATCGCCCGGACGCAGGGCCTCGAGGGCGACGAGCTGATCGGCGCCCTTGCCGACGCGCTTGATCTGCCCGCCGAGGAGCGCGAGCGGACGATGCAGCTCGTCGGCGTCCTCACCGCGCCTGCACCCGATTCAGAAGGTGCCGCCGCGCCAGCCTTTCCCGATGGGGCCATCGCCGCACCGGGCGACGCCCCGGCTCTCATCGCCCGGGCTCGGCGCCGCATGAACGCCCCGGTTTTCGAAAACGCGGAGGGCCGCGTGCGCGTGGGCGACGGCGCGCACCTGACGGGCCTTACCCCCGCCACGCTGGTGCTCTGCGGCTTCGTGAACGGCTTCTTCCCCACCCGCGACTACTTCGACGCCACCGTGACCACCCCGGACAGGCAGAAGCTCGTCCGCACTGCCGACACCCGCCGCCTCTACGCCGCGGTGGGCAAGCCGACCGAGCGCCTCGCCGCCAGCTGGTTCACCGCCACAGGCCTCGTGGAGGCCGAGACCTTGAAGCTGGACATCACCCGCGTGCGCCTGCGCCGCGGCGAGGGCATCGCCACCACGGCCTCCAGCATCTACCTGGCCGAGATCGACCCTGCGGCCGAGCCGAGCGCTCCCGAGTTCCCCGGCGACCCACAAGCTTCGGGAGACGCCGCAGCGGTGACCTCCTCCTAAGCCATTCCGAGAAGGCGACACGGCCGCCCCGCTCCCTCCCCTCACGCACCCCTCGCGTCGGGACGGCCGCCCTCGCCGCCCATGCCGGCCCCGGCTTTCATTCGCCCGCCGGGGCCGGCACCCGCCAAAAAAGCCCTACCGGAGCCGGCACACGCCAGAAGCTCCCACCAAGGCCGACACTCATCAAGAAAGCCCCCGCCAGGGGAGGCTCGCGTTGCAAGGGATCTGGGGAACGCGAACCTCCCCCAACGGGGGCTTTTCAGTGCCTCTGCACCCCCTGCTCGCGTATTCGCCGTTTGATCGTCGCATTTTTTCTTACAGAATGAATGACGCAAGATTCTAGGGAACCAAATTGTGCTACAGTTTATCTATCAACGCCGCCATCCTGCGCGGATGGTTGGAAGTCGAGCCGGTGTACCCGCGGTGGCGTGGGAGCCGGCTCGTCGCTTTTAGTGAAGTGTAGCCATGAGCAGCGTGATGTGCGAGTCTATCTCATCCCAGTATTTTCCCCATTTGTCCGTGCCCTCGGCACCAACGAACATATCCCCCTATCGCTCCGAGAATCTGATCGGGAATCCAGAGGCGCACTTCCCCTGCATCGGGATGAACGCGCTGAACACGAATGCGCGCAATAGCTTCCAGGGAGCGAGCTTTCTCTCGAACCTCCATATCGTACCAGTGCAACTTGCGCATACCCGCCGGCTTGGCCTTCGCCAGTTCTGCCAAACCCTCTTCCGAACCCTCTTCAAACACCGATGCACACATAAGGTACATCGGCGGATTGTGCCGCATTTTCGCAGATTCGTCTCCCCACGCCATCAGCATACCGTCGTTCGCCATCGTCCACCCTCCATCGTTTCAGAGCCTTGACAGGATAGCAGAGGGTCGCCCTTCTTCGCCTATTCTCTTCTCAGATAATCGCATGCCAAAGGGAGCCGCGAGCGTTGCATACAATTTCCCTTCTGGGGGTCCCTTATTTCAATAAGTCCGGAGTTCTTGAAATAAGGGCGGAACTTCGAACGCCTTATTTCAATCGCGCCCTTTCCAAGCATGACCCCGTGACAGAAAAGGCCCTTCCCGTGCAGGTTTTTGAACTTATATAGACTTTTCCGATCGGAAAGGCTCACCTCCCGAAAACGGCTGTCCACCTCTTCTTGCATTTTACCTGGTCAAACCATAGCCGCAGAACAGCTTTTTTCCACGCCCCCGCGCTCACCATCCCCGAATGTCTATATAAGTCGAAAAACGTGCACGGGAGCCCCGCTTTTTGTCACCAGCGGGCGCGAGGCGATCGCAGATCCTCTTTTTAAATCCGGAGAGGGTCAGAGGAGATGCTCCGAGCCTCACCCTCCTACCTCTCGTAGACGTTGGGGACGCCGAGGAGGTCACTCATGGCGTTCACGATGGACTTCGGGTCGTTCACCTTGCGCTTGCGGGGCTTCATGGGAATGCGCTCCGAGCGGCCGCGCTTGGTCACGTCCGTGGCGAACACGTCGGTCGAAAGCGTAAGCGCGCCCGTGGGGCAGATATCCTCGCAGCAATGACACTGCACGCAGCGGCCCGTGTAGTGGTCAATGCCGAAGGGCTTGCCGGTCTCGGCGGCGGTGGCGGCGTCGCCGAACTTGCGGATGGCCTCGGTGGGGCAGAACGTGGCGCACATCTGGCAGGAGGTGCACTTCTCGCCGTCGATGATGACGTGGCCGAACAAGCGCGTGTCGATCATGACATCTTCCGGGCTACCCAAATTGCTGAGGGCCAGAAGCAGCCGCCCGCGGCGCTCCGGCAAAAAGTGGGGGAGCGTGCCGTCCTCGGCCACTTTCGCGAACTTGGGCTCTTCCGGCTCTTCGGCGCCCAGCTTCTCGCGCACCACGTGCTCTGCGGTGATGGCGGCCGCAGCGCGGGCCTCATCGCGCACCGACGAGAAGAACCCGCGGCGGCCCGTGTCGAACTCCGCGGGCTCCGTTCGGCGCACCGAACGAGGCAACTTGCTCGTGAGCTTCACCGACACGTCGCTCCCCCAGGTCTCCAGCAGCAGCGCGGCGGTGTCGCATACAAGTTGGGCCGTGCGGTCGGACGCAGCACTCGCGTCTTCGACGGGCCCGGCCACCAGCACGATGGAGGTCGCCCCACCAGCGGCAAGCACAGCGATAAGGCTCTCGTCCACCCGACCCAGGCTCTTCACCACGACCACCTTCGCCGGGTCGTACTTGCCCTCGGCCACCGCTTGCATAGCAGCATCCATGATGACCGCCGCGCCGTCGTTGGCCTGCATGGCCGCCACGGCCGCGCGCAAAAGCTCCTTGTCGTCGGGCTTCTTCGACTCCAACGCCGCCGTAGGACACACGGTGGCGCAGGTGCCGCACCCGACGCAGTGCTCCGGGGCCACGGCCAGATCGTTACCTTCCACGCGGATGGCACCCGTAGGACACGCCTCGGCGCAGCGACGGCAGGAAGCGTTGCGATTGCGCACCACCACGCACCGGCTCGGCTGCACGGCCAGCGACTGGCTCTCAAGCTTCTCGAAAAGTCCCAGAATGTTGTCCATGGATATCCTCCCTCTGTGGGTTAATTGGCACAACGAAATACGGCCGCCTCTAAGGGCTAGCCGCGTCGCTCCTCGATATCCATGTCAAAGATCAAAGAGGGCCGAATCGTTGCGGTCATGGTGGTTCCTTCCACAAATCATCGTCCCCAAACCCACTGCTCAGTATGGCGAAAACACCCCGCTCTGTCAACGGGAAGGCGGCGCAAAGTCGACAAGGCAAAGCGGCTTCCTGCGGTTCTCGCATCCTACCGCCAGCCCACTGTCAGGACCGACGTCTCCGGAGACGATTCGGAAATCTCCCAGCACACCGACGTCGTCGCCTCAAGCAGGGCGGCGTCGTGGGACACGAGCAGCAAGGCGCCGGGGAAGGCGGCCAGAAGGCGCTCCAAGGCCTCGACGGAATGGAGATCCAGGTAGTTGGAAGGCTCGTCCATGATGATGAGCTCCGGAGCGTCGAGCATCCCGAGGCCGAGCATGAGCTTGCGCATCTCGCCCGGGCTCGTCCGATCGCCTTCCACCAAGCGATCGGGATCGGAGTTGAGCGCCGCGGCCACCGCCAGCACCCGCCCGCGACTGCGCGAATCGAGCGTCGCTAACCGAGAAAGTGCGCCGCGGCACTGCTCGGCGGTGGGCTCCTGCGGAATGGCGAGCGCCCGCACGGACGGATCGAGCCGCCGCACCACCTCTCCCACCAAGGTGCTCTTGCCGGCGCCATTGGGGCCGTTCAGGGCGATGTGGTCGGTATTCCCAATGGAAAGCGGGGGCACAAGAAGCCGACGCTCTCCCAGGGCCAGCGCCAGCTCTGACTGCCGGTGGAGAACCTTGCGCGCGCTCGGCTCGGCGCGCATCCATAAGTCACCGTCGTAGCGCTTTTCCACCTTAACCGACGCCAACGTTTCCTCGGCGCGAGCTAAGCGCCCCTCCATGCGAGAACTCAGCTTGCCGGCCACGCCGTCCTTTCCCGTGTAGACGGCCAGCTTGACGCGCGCCTTCCCGCTATGATCCTTCGGGTCGAGGTTGCGGCAGCTGCGCATACCGGCCGCCCGCGAGGCCTCTTCCCGGCGACGCTGGGCCTCCCCCGCGAGGCGCTTTCTCTCGCGCTTCGCCTGATCGCGCTGGCGGACGGCCGTTTCCCGCTCGAGCTGCTCCTGCCCGCGCCCCTGGCTGTAGCCGCCGGGCCGCGCCGTCACCTGACCGGCCGCCATGAACAAGCACTGGGAACACAGCGCATCCAGCAGGGCGCGGTCATGGGAGATCAGCAGGCCCACGCCCTTGAAGCGCGCAAGAGCTGCCGTAACGGCCTCGCGGGTGGGGACATCGACGTGATTGGTGGGCTCGTCCATAACGAGCACGTCGGGACGCTGCCAGAGCGCGCAGGCAACCTGCAGGCGCTTCTGCTGGCCGCTGGACAAGGTTTCGTAACGCCACGGCCAATCCTCTTCCACTCCCAAATCGCGCCGCAGGGCCACCGCATCGCGGTCGTAGGCGACGGCGAAGTCGTGCAGGGAATCGGGCGCGGCGGTCGCATCCTGCTCGCAGTAGATGCTGAACAGGCGCGGCGCCACCGCACCGCTATCGGGGGCAAGCCGCCCGCAGGCGACACGGGCGAGGGTCGATTTGCCGCATCCGCTGTCGCCCACCAGCCCCGTCCAACCGCAGGGCAGCGTGGCCGATACATCGCGCAACACGGGATTGACGCACGAAGGATAGGCGTAGGCAAGATGCTGAAGTGATAGTTGCATGAGAACCTCCTTGCAAGGAGGCCATGCGCTGGTGCGCAGGAAAAGACAGAGCTAACGATGCGGCACCCGCGAGCATGGCCGTAGAGTCATACCGATAAGGGGCGCCCAAAGGGGCATCGTTAGTTCTTCATGCACCGAACCCTCTCTCGTGCCGGCGCTTGCCAAAGGCTCCGGCGGAACAGTGCCCCTATTTTGGCGAGGGCGCACCGCTTTGTCAAGGTGGAAGCATACGGCAATGCGCAGGGTTCGAAATGCCGCGGCGAGATTTCCTCTTGACGGCTGTGTATAGGTGTGTATATACTGTGCATGTAGGGTATATACACTATTCACGCTCTCGCCGTGCCCGGGACGCCGGGGCGGCGAGGGCCGAAACCAGGACGGCACATCGCCGCACCTTCGACGATCGTCCCAAGGACGAGCGCTGCCGGGGCTCGCGATACGCCGTCTGCGAAAGAGGCACCTTGGACATCATTATTTCAAACGGAAGCAGCGAGCCCATCTACGAGCAGATCACGCGCCAGATCAAGGCGGCCATCATGGCCGGCGACGTGAACGAGGGCGACCCCCTTCCCTCCATCCGCGCCCTGGCGAACGATTTGCGCATCAGCGTCATCACCACCAAGCGGGCCTACGCGGAGCTGGAGGAGGCCGGCTTCATCGACACCGTGCAGGGCAAGGGATCCTTCGTTGCCGGCGGCAACCTGGAGCTTCTGCGCGAGGAGCGGCTGCGCCAGGTGGAGGGACACCTCGCCCGCGCCGTGGCCGAAGCGGAAAACGCTGGCATAGAAGCCGCCGATCTGCACGCCATGCTGGATGTGCTGCTGGAAGAAAACTGAACGAGGAGCGAACATGACTTACCTCATGGAGATAAACAACCTGGGCAAGCGCTATGATGACTTCGAGCTTTCCGGCGTGAGCCTGGCCGTGGAACCGGGCTGCGTCGTCGGCTTCATCGGATCGAACGGCGCCGGCAAGACCACCACCATTAAGGCGATCCTTGGCATCATCGCCGCAGACGCAGGCACCGTGCGCCTGTTCGGGCAGCCCGTTACCTGCGGCAGCGCGGCGCTGGACGCCATCAAATCCCGCATCGGCATCGTGCTGGACACCTGCGCCTTTCCCGACACCTGCCGCGTGTGCGATGTGGGCGCTATCGGGCGGGCAGCCTACCGCGAATGGGACGCCGCCCAGTTCGCCGCGCTGTGCGACCGCTTCAATCTGGCTCCCAAAAAGAAAGTGAGCGAGCTTTCGCGCGGCATGGGCATGAAGCTGACGCTGGCCTTCGCGCTCTCGCACAACCCGGAGCTGCTCGTGCTGGACGAGGCCACCGCCGGGCTCGACCCCATCGCCCGCGACGAGGTGCTCGACCTGCTGCGCGACTTCATGGCCGAGGACGGCCGCGGCATCCTCATGTCCACCCATATCACCTCCGACTTGGAAAAGATCGCCGACGAGGTCGTCTGCGTCGATGCCGGCCGCATCGTGTTTACGGCCCCCAAGGATGCCATCACCGACGAGGCCGGCGTGGCCCGCTGCCGCGCCGCTGATGTGACCGCCATTCTGGACGCCGGCTTCTTCGCCCCCGGCGAGGCCCGCATCCTGCGCCACGACTACGGCTGCGACGTGCTCGCCCCCGACCGCTTCGCCTTCGCCCGCGCCTTCCCCGACATCCCCGTGGACAAGGCCACCATTGAAGATTACATGACCCTCACTTTGAAGGGAGAATCACGATGAAAGCCATGATTGTTTCCGACTTCGCCGTCCTGCGCAGCGTTCTTTTGCAGCTGCTCGGCATCTGCCTCGTCATCGCCCTATTCATGGGATATGTCATGGGCGCGGTGGGCACTGCGGCCGCTATTGCCGCCATGGTTCCCTTCACGGGTCTGTTCAGCCTCGCCGCCTACGACGAGCAGAACAACTGGGAGCGCTTCCGTCTCACCTTGCCCCTCACTCGCCGCCAAGTGGTGTTCGGACGCTACGCCTCCATCGCCCTTCTCACGGTGGGATCCCTAGCCTTGGCTCTCGTGCTGGGCCTGGGAATTGCGGCCCTGGCGGGGCTCCTGCCGGCGGAGTGGCTGCCCGAGAGCCTCTCGCCGTCTGAAAACACTCCTGAAATGATCGTAGGATCCACAGTAGGCGGCGTGTCCGTCGTCGCCATCGCCATGGCAGTGGCGATGCCCGTCATCACGCGCTTCGGAATGACGAAGGCCGCCCGCATCGTTCCTATTATCGTGGTTCTCATCGTCACCTTCGCTGTCGCCTTCTTCGGCAACGGCGTCCAGCTCACCGGCGCGCTCGCCGACCTCGTGCAGTGGCTCGACACCGGCAACAACTACCTCTTCCTCGCCGCCGCCCTGGCGGTCGTCGTCGCCCTCATCTACGTGGCCAGCGCGTTTGTCGCCGCCAAGCTCTACGAGAAGCGCGAGTTCTAGCCTCAGAAGCCCGAGGCGCCTTCCGTGCGCAAAAAAGTGCGATTGTGCGAGTCCTAACCCCTTTTTCGGGGCGTCGTGCAGAGAAAAGTGCGATCGTGCGAGCTTGAAACTCGCACGATCGCACTTTTTTGCGCACTAACTCGGCAATCGCCGTCGAGAGGCCTTGGAAACCTTGTGAAGGCCTTGCTTTGGTCTGATTTCGGACTATACTAGCGAACTCGTTAGTCCGAAATCAGACCAATCGCATTTTGAGGTACAGAAAGCCCATGAACGCCGACAAGATCGCACTCAACGAAAACACCGCGCTCGACGAGAAAAGCCAAATCGCGGAGACAATCCGCGCCATCGATGATTTCTACCGCCAAGCTGACGAGTTGTATCGCCAAACCGCGTGGCGCATGGGACTCCCTGATTGCGCCTTCGATATCGTGTACGCGCTCGTCAACGAAGATGGGCTCACGCAGAAGCAGTTGTGCGAGCTCGGATTCTCTTCGAAGCAAACGGTGCACTCGTCTATCAAGCGCATGGTCGACAAAGGCGTAGTCGAGCTGCGAGGAGACACGCCCCGCACTCAACGCGTTTATCTGACTGGTTACGGGAGAAAGCAGTACGAAGCCCGCATTCAAGCCGTACTGGCCGCCGAGCATGAAGCCGTCGCAATCTTCACCGATGAAGAGCAGCGCCAACTTACCAGCGCCATGAAGCGCTACATCAACGCGCTGAACGAAAACCTCTCGGCTCTCACCTTCCACTAGAGACGCCCGCTTTCCTTGCTTGTTCTGCCCTCTTTTCTCCGAAAGGTTTCCCCATGTCAGTCGATATGTCCAAACATTTCTCCACCAGCGCCCTCATTCGGTTCACGCTGCCCACCATCGCCATGATGATCTTCACCTCGTGCTACACCATCGTGGACGGGTTCTTCGTGTCGAACTACGCCGGCAAAACGGCGCTCGCCGCCGTGAACCTGATCTTCCCCGCCGTCATGATTTTGGCCTCCGTGGGCATGATGATCGGCACCGGCGGCAGCGCCCTTGTGGCCAAGACCTTGGGCGAGGGCGACCGGCCCCGGGCGCGGCGCCATTTCTCGTTGCTCATCATCTTCGCCTTCGTCGTGGGCTCGGTGCTCTCCCTTGGCGGCTGGTTCTTCATGGAGCCCACGGCCACCATGCTCGGCGCCACGCCGGGAAGCCAGATGCACCACGACGCCGCGCTTTACGGCCGCATGATGATGATCTCGCTGCCGTTCTTCATCTTGCAGTACGCCTTCCAGAGCTTCTTCGTCACGGCGGGCAAGCCCAAGTACGGCTTTCTGGTCATTGTGGCAGCCGGCGTGGCGAACATCCTTTTGGACTTCCTGTTCGTCGGCGTGTTCGGCTGGGGACTTCCCGGTGCGGCGCTCGCCACGAACATCGGTGAACTCATCGGCGGCGGCATTCCACTCGTCTACTTCGCCCGCAAGCGCTCGACGCACCTGTACTTCGTGCGGCCGCATCTGCGCTGGCCCGTCATCGGGAAGGCCTGCGCCAACGGCTCGTCGGAAATGGTCACCAACATCGCCATGAGCCTCGTGGGCATCCTATACAACTGGCAGCTTCTGCGCTTCATCGGCGAGGACGGCGTGGCGGCCTACGGCGTCATCATGTACACCGTGATGATCTTCTCGGCCGTGTTCATGGGCTACTCCGTGGGCACTTCCCCGCTCATGAGCTTCCAGTACGGCGCCCAGAACCATACTGAAATGCGCTCGCTTCTGTGGAAGAGCCTCGGGATCATCGGCGTGGCGAGCATCGTCATGTTCCTGCTCGGCCAGTGGCTCGCCGCCCCGCTTTCGGCCATCTTCGTGAGCTACGATGCGGCCCTGCTGGAGCTCACCGTGAGCGCTTACAAGCTGTACGCCCTGTGCTTTCTGTTCATGGGATTCGCCATGTACGCCTCGGCGTTCTTCACGGCGCTCAACAACGGGCTCGTCTCGGCGCTCATCTCGTTTCTGCGCACGCTCGTGTTCCAGGTGGCGGCCGTCATCGTACTGCCGATGCTGTTCGGCATCGATGGCATCTGGCTCTCGGTCACGGTGGGCGACGGGCTCACGTGCCTGGTGGCCGCCACGTTCATGATCGCCCTGTCGGGCCGCTACGGCTACCGCAAAGGCGGCCTGAGCCCGAAGGCGAAAGCGAAGGCAGAAAACGGGGACTAGGCCATGTTTTCTGCATCGTAGTCAACTTATCTGCATCATTTCGGCACCCCTTGATGCAGAAACCAAGTTTACTCGGGCGGGTGGGGGACGCAGCGCACCCTCACCCGCCTTGCTTGATGTCGCAGCACCTCCTACACAGCGTCGGCGCGCAGGGCCTCTACCACGTTGTCGGCGCGGCAGCGGTGCATGCCGTAGGCCACCGATGCGCCCACGGCGGCCACGGTCATGGCGGCGGCCAGGGCCACGTAGCTCCAGGGCAGCGTGAAGGCGAGCCCCGTCATCGATCCGGAGATCACCTGCCACAGCAGGAAGGACACGAGAAGCGACAGCAGCACGCCGGGCACGAGGCCGCGGATGCACCAGGCGGCGCATTCCTCGGCCACCATGGCGCGGAACTGCCGGTTCGAAAGGCCCACCGACTTCATGACGGCGAACTCGCGGCGGCGCAGGATAAGGCTGTTGGTCACCGTGTTGAACACGTTGGCCATGGCGATGAGCGCCAGAATCACGGCAAACAGCAGGCAGAACACGTTCACCACCGTGGCGATCATCTGGTTGGAATCGCGCTGCTCGATGTAGTCATTGAAGGAGTAGAACGCCAGCCCGTAGGGACTCTTGTCGTGGAAGTACGCGCTGCCGGCCGTCGCCAGCTCCTCGGCGAGCGCGCCGTGGTCGCCATCGGCAGAGTCGAAATAGCTATAGAAGATGGGGGACGTGCTGCCAAAACCCTGGTAAGCCGCCATGGACTCGGGCACGATGAGCTGCAGGCCCTCCCCACGGGCACTGGCGATGGCAGGCGCCTCCTCGGCCAGGGCAACAACCTCGACGGAGACCGTCTGCACCTCCGCCTCCTCCAGAGGGAACCATTCGACCCCGTCGTCATCGCCTTCAAGGTAGGGCTGGAAGGCGAAGGCCTCAGCATTGCCCTCTCCGGATGTTGCGCCGACGCCGATGCCCGCCGCCGGCTCGCCGTGATAGGTCACCGCCGTAAGGGCCTCCAAAGTGCCCGGCTCTCGCAGCACGTTGAGCAACTGGTAGACGCTGCCATTGTTGCCGTAGCCCTGGGCCAGGACGATGGCCCGCAGGTGAGCCGGATCGCGAAAGTCGGCGGGGTCAAGCCCCAAGCTCTTCGCGTAGTCGTCGAAGGCGGCGTCGTCGAGGTAGGCTACCGACCCCACGGTGCCGACGCGGCCGTCGGCCATCTTGCCGCCCATGCCGTTCTCCTGATCGACGAGGGCCTCCCCTGCCATGGCCTCGGGCAGCATGGCGTACAGCCCCGTCCCCATTTTCCAACCCACAGGCTGGGCGCCTGCCACCTGGGAGAGGTCTTGGAAGGCGCCGGCGAACACCTTGGCCTGCGAGGCGAACAGCTCGTTGTTCGCGGCCGCCACCGCCTCCGGCGTCGTGGGAGCGGCGGGCTGGGTCGCAGCGGCGTCGGGAGTCGCAGCGCCCTCAGCGCCCGTCGCGCTGCCATCACTGACTTGCGCGTTCCCGTCGACCGTACCCGCGTCCTGCGGCGTCTCCGCATCGAGCTGGGCCATGACGCCCACCTCGCCGGCCATCTCGCCGCCGCCGGTCACCACGTCGGTCAGGGTGCCGAGGAACACATTCAGCGAGCCGGCGGTCATGAGCAGCACGATGGCCAGCGCCAGCGACACCGAGGCCGCCCGGCCCTTCCCCGTGCCGCGCTTGCGGTTGATGCGCGCCAGCATGCCGCCGACGCCGAGCACGCACCCGGCCGCCCCGCGCGCCTTCCACAGCGACGAGGCCCCCGTGCACTTCGCGGCCCGCGCCGCCCCACGCTTGGAAACGCGGCTGCCGCTGGCGGCCCGCAGCGAGTCGATGATGTTCGTACGGCTCGCCCGCTTTGCCGGAATCCACACGGACACGAGCACCGTGACGAACGTGAGCACCGAGGCCGCCGCCAACACCCAGCCGTTCACGGCCACGCGGAAAGCCACTTCCCCCGAGCCGGCCAGCTGGGAGATGGCCGGCCCAAGCGCCGCGAAAGTGGCAGCGCACCCGGCAAGACCGATGAGAAGCCCACAGGGGATGCCGATGACGGCCACGATGGCCCCTTCCAGCACCACGGCCCGGCGCAGCTGCCGGCGCGAGGCGCCCACCGAGGACAGAAGCCCAAACTGCTTGATGCGCTCGGCCACCGAGATGTTGAAGGCGTTGAAGATGAGCGAAACGCACGCCACGACGATGACCGCCGCCAGCACCACGACCAGGCCGTAGAACGTCGCCCAAATGGAGGAGTCGCTGGAAACGCCCATGTAGCGCAGCATGGCCGTGTGGAGCACCACATGCTCGTCGGGGAACAGCGCCTCTGCGGCTTCTTCCACCTGCTGGGTGTTGGCCACGTCGTTCAACGTGAAGAACACGTCGGTAAAGGCGTCGGGCGCGGCGCCCCCGGCGGTCACGCCCACCATGCCTGCCGCCGTGGAAAGGGCGTAGCCCGGACGATCGTAAAAGCCCACCACGGTATAGGTGCTCTCCTCGGTGTTCGTGATATCCTCGTTGAAGATGCCGCCGTCGATGTCCGCCTCCAGCACGCCCATGGAGGAGTTGAGCGGTGTGCCGTCGGTGATCTCGCTCTCGTGGGCCTCCCCCTGCACGCCCCACGAGGCGGTCATGGTGCCCGCGGACATGGATCCCTCCTCGCCCGGGGCGAGTCGGGCCACCCGCTGGCCCACGTCGAAGGTGACCGTATCGCCGAGGTTCCCCCCGCCGTAGTCGTTCCACGTGGAGAAGAGCATGATCTCGTGGTCGTTCTCGGGCAGGCGTCCCTCGCTGGGCGCGATGCCGCAGATGTCGCCCACATCGCCTTCGATGGAGCGAATGGCCAGGTAGGTTCCCTGGGTATTCTGCTGATCGGCGGTCAACTTGGCGAAGCCTACATCGCGCATAATCGCCGTGCCGGCCACCTGCGGGTCGGCTTGAGCGTCGGCGATCTTCTCGTCAAGCGCCGAGCTGCCATCGGCTTCCACGCAGGCCATCCACGTGCCGGCCAGGTGCGCCTCGGAACGATAGAGATAGTCGTTCAGCGACACATAGGTGGTGAGCACCGCCGTGAGCAGGGCGGCGGCCAAGGCCACGCCGGCGATGGTCACGAGCGTGCGCACCTTGTTGGCGCGCAGGCTCTTTACGGTGAAGTTCGTCGTGGCGTTCATCGGCGGATCCTCTCGTCGCGCACGATGCGGCCGTCCTCCACGGCGATGATGCGATCGGCGGCCAGCGCGATCTCCTCGTCGTGGGTGATGACGATCATGGTCTGGCCGAACTCGCGGTTGGAATCGCGCAGAAGCTGCATGATCTCGCAGCTGTTGCGGGTGTCCAGATTGCCCGTGGGCTCGTCGGCCAGCACTACCGCCGGCGCGCTCATGAGGGCGCGACCGATGGCCACGCGCTGCTGCTGGCCGCCGGAGAGCTGGCTGGGCAGATGCCCCTCGCGGCCGGCGAGTCCCAACCTTTGCACGAGGCCTTGCAGGCGGCCCGCGTTCACCGTGCGGCCGTCCAAGGCCACGGGCAGCGTCATGTTCTCCACCACGTTCAGCACCGGCACCAGGTTGTAGAACTGGTACACCAGCCCCACCTCGCGGCGGCGGAACACCGCCAGCTCCTCGTCGGAGCGCGCGTACACGTCGGCGCCGTTCAACAGCACGTGCCCGGAGGTGGGCCGGTCCACGCCGCCGATGAGGTGCAGCAGGGTGGACTTGCCCGAGCCCGACGATCCCACGATGGCCACGAACTCGCCCTCTTCCACGCTGAAGGACACGTCATCCAACGCGCGCGTGGCCGCCTCGCCCTCTCCGTAGATCTTCGTCAAGTGGCTGATCGTCAAAATATCCATGCCAGATGCCTTTCTTCTCCTGGTTTCCCAATCTACGGAACAAGTATGGCGGCCGCCCCTTGCCGCCCTATAACGCGCCCATTACGATAGCGTAAGAATAGGCGCAGGGCGCAACGCAACCCGAAAAAGACCCTCAGGATGTCTGAGGGTCTTCTTGGGAGGGCAAGATTGCGGACGAACTAGGCGACAAGGCCGTCGATGTGAGACATCATCTCCTTCGCGCCCAGCACACCAGAGCTCATGCTTAGGCCACAAGCTGCGCCCTTGATGTCATAGTAAGGCCGGCAGAAAGCGCTACCCATATTCACTCCGCCAATATAAAGACCGGGAATGGGTTCTCCGTCTTCATTGAGAGCTACAAGGTGATCGTTGGTGCGAATGCCGCCCAGAGTCGTCCAATACGCAGAGTTGTACTCAAACAGGTAGTAGCCGCAATCCTCCTTGATGGGAGTAAGAAACATGGGGTCTTTGCCGAATTCGGTATCATCGCCGGCAACACACAGCTTATTGTATTCCTCAACCGTTTTCTCCAAGTTTGCAAGACCAAACACTTCGGCCACCTCAGCAATGCTATCGCCCTTGCATGCCCAACCTTGGGAAACGGCCTGTTCGAATTGCCCAGGGGCGTTGGAAAGCACCGGATAGAACATCTCACGACCAAAGTCCCAATCGGGTTCGCCCAGATACTGATATACGCCTATTTGCGTGCAAGCATCGTAGTATTCTCCGTCAACCAAGACATAGTAACGACCCTGAGCCAGGCCAGCCTGCCCGCTGTATACCAGCGGATCGACGGCCAGAAGCTCCTCGTTCATAAAACGGTCGCCAGCACTATCTACCACCAAGCCACCATAGATGGCAAAGCCTAAATTCTCGTTGCTGAGATTCCAATTCTCGTCATACATTGCATTGCCGTGCTTTACGTTGGAGCCGCAGATCTCGTTACCCACCAGCGCGGCAAACTCTTCAGAAACCGCTCCCGCCTCTTGGGCCATGCGGATACCATCACCGGTGTTAGTCGGCGTGCCCATGTTGCACAATGGAATGCCATTGAACAAATCGTGAGTCATTTCTTCGCTGCCGCCGAAGCCGCCCGTAGCTAGGAACACAGCCTTCGTGGCAACCTCGAGAAGCGTGTCGTTGTTTTCAATGGCTCGAAGACCAGCAACTGCCTCACCTTCCATAAGCACCTCAACCGCTTCGCAATTGTAAATGAAAGTGCCACCCATTGACTCGATGGCCTCCACAATGGGATTGATGCGCTCTTCCCCCTCTTCGGTGAAGTTGTGTAGCGGCGCCCACTTGATATCGTCTGCATACTTTGGGTCGCCCGTATAATCGACATATGTGTAGAAACTCAGACCCGCGTCAAGCATATCCTGGACAGCCTCGCTACTATGCTCAAGCAGATTGCGAATGAGCTTCGTGTTGACAGAGCCCTTGGCCCATGTCGTCAGTTGATTGTACACATTAAGCTTTGTGGCCAGAGTAATGCCCGAGGCTTCCTGCACAGCGGTTTCGCAAGCCGCGGGGCCCGAGAGTCGCGCGAAGTTGGAAGAAGCGCAAGAAGCGCCTTTTTCAAGAATCAAAGGCTTCTTGCCGGCTTTGGCCAACGTGTAGGCAGCCAGCAGACCCGCCGCGCCACCACCTGCTACAACCGCGTAGGCTTCCATTTCCTTCGTCTCGTAGTTAGAATAATCGTGCTGATTTACCTCGGCGCCCGTCTCGGAAAGATTTGTTCCAGTTGAGGCCGAAGGCGCACAACCTGCTAAGGCACCAGCGCCAATAACACCTAGCGTCCCGGCGCCCGCGAGCTTAAACAGCCCACGACGCGAAAGCTGCATCGTATTCTCCATGGTGTTCTCCTATCTATGAGCTCATCCACTTCCAGACGAGTTGACATAGGCAGACCATAAAGCTAGCACCTACCGACCGAAACCGCCGTTTCTATTGAAAAAGAGAGTTTCCTGTGAGAGGAACGGTTCATACGAAAGGGTTGAAATTTCGAATTTACCAGGCGTTTCACCTCTGAGAGAAACTTATTGTGGTATATTCTCAACGAGCGAGAGGAGCTCCTGGCGCGTATGCACACCGAGCTTCGTATAAATTCGAGCAATGTGACTCTTAGCGGTACTTGTGCCGATGTAGAGCTCTTCGGCAATAAACGGAGCGCTTCTCCCTGCTGCCAAGAGCTCAAACACCTCTTTCTCTCTGCGGGAAAGATTGGCTGCTTCGCCCAGTTCGTTTATGCGCTTAGTGCGGATGCTTTCCGTGTTAGCCACCGAGGATGAAGGCTCCAGAGAGCACGATGGTTTCGCGGCGTTGCCAGGAGACTGAGCAGAAGCCGGCGTCCCCCAGAATAGCAAATCCAATTCGACACTGTTCAAAAGCCAAAGGCCCACAGCCGTCAAAACCACAATCGCAACTCCCGCAAACAACTTTGAGGAAAGTGCATCCAAAGCGAGTGGATTCACCAAAGCGAGACCGGTGGTTGCGATTGACATGCCGGTAAGAAGTAAAAAGGTGCACCCCAATATACGCAGAGGTGATGTGGTTGCATAGGTGCATAAATCAAGGGCGGCCGCCACAATGCCCACCCAGATAAGCAGACCTGCCACCGCACTAACAGCGAGCGCTATCCCATCCGCTACTGAGCAGACAAGTGCGAGCACGAAAGTTGCGACAATGGCGACAATCGAGAATCGGGCCAAATTCACATGAGAGGGATCATCTCGCCGAAACATGCAGAGCCACAGTATGAGAGCCGTGGCGGCGCAAGCAACAAGAGGGGTGGCGGGATGCGCACTTTCTAAGGGAGCGGTCGAGTAAGTCGCTACGTGACCAGCGGAAGCAACAATGAGTATTCCCAGAATGGTTCGTACGCGAGGTTTAAGCACGCGTTGGATTCGAGGCGCATCGACATCGATAGCTTGTTGCGGCGTTGCCAGAAAAATGCAGGCGGCTATGGCGCATAATCCTGCCGCGAGGTAAAGAACCGTCTCTCCTGAAACTGGAAGGCAGTAACTGAAAGCGGTGCCAAGCAACGTTGCGAAGACGGCGATGACGCGCTGGGCAAAGCCTGATAGGTTCGAGACCGTTTCGAACCACTGCACGCAAATCGCGAACGATCCCAAGGCGAGAAGAAGATAGCCCACCGCTCCCAGCATGAAAGATACAGCGGAAAGTTCGTCCGCTCCGAGAACCAGAAGCGCGCCGACGAATAGCATGCCCACCGCCGCAGGAGCAAGCCACCGATGGCGAGAAAGCAGGCCCAAGCGTGGAGCAATTAAGGCCGCGATTCCACTCACCGCAGCAAGAGCCAACGAAAAAGGCCACACTTCAACAGTAGGATCTCCAGCGAGAAACGTGGCATAGGTGCCAAAGAGCGATAGGCCGCACATGCACAAGGCAATGGCAAGAAAGGCGAGTGCTTCGATACGAATGGGTATCGTGGTCGTGGTCGTAGTCGTGGTCATAATCTGTCCTTCTCATGAAAGAGACTTTGATGCAAGCTCCGGCAACAACTAGCTAGCGCTCGACGATAACCTGCTCCCCAACGCAAGAGACAAACCCCTGCTAGCGAAGAAGATCTGCGAGAACAAATTCTCCTTTCCGTGCATGAGCAAGCGAAGCATAGTCGCGTATGGCTTTGCAGAGAGCATCAATGCTCCAATATTGCTCCAGAAAATCTCGCGACTTCACGTTACCAAGCTTCAGTTTCTGCATGCAGTATTCGCTTAGCCTCATAGCGGATTTAAAGCTCTGGGTATAGCTCGAAAACATACCCTCGCTAACAATGATAAGCATTTCAATTTCAGGATGCGTATAGAAATTAAGAACTGGATAGCGATCACGATAAAGCCGACCCAATGAGAAGTTCTCTCGTCGAGAGTCGAGCACGCGAGCAATGGCAACGGGCCAATCGTAGTCGAAGTTCAGATACTGCGACTGAATCTGCGAGGCACCGCGAGTGCGAGTTATGTCCACAACCGAACTCGCGTCAACAATGAGCTTGCCCGCCTGCAACAACTCTGAGATAAGATACTGCTCGAACGTTCCTTCGCACACGAACAGCAGGTGTGCCTCCTCCGGCAAAGCCAAGCTACTCATGACGGGCGCCTTCAATCACCGATTTGGCAAAGGCCTTAAGGGCAACCACATCGGTAAAGCGTGGCGCAGTACCTTTGATGTAGTTCGAAAGGAATACCTCACTCTTTTTGTTCTCGATACGCTTGATTCGATCGCTATACTTCACAATGCCGGTACGGCCGTCAGCTTCATGCGTGAGAAAATAGACGCAATCCTTGCGGTGAACAGAATCGAGAATCTCTGGATAATGGGTCGTGAAAACAAGCACGGCCCCATGGGGATTTGTGTCTTCGTGAACGAACAGGTCGATAATAACGTTCACAAGCTGCTTATTCAGATGGTTTTCAATCTCGTCCAACAAGAAGTAGCCCCCAAAGGCCAACGCAAACACAGCCGACTGAACAATGCTGAGTCCCCTCAACGTTCCCGAAGAAAGCGCTCGCTCCAGCTCTACGCGAGAGAGGGTAGAAGGTGTTTTGTCTCGACTGAATTTCAGTTCGAAAAGGTTACCATCTTCCAGAGTATTGAGATACTCGATTTCCGGATCGAACGCTCGCAAGATGTCGACGGCATCGGATAGGCTATCGCTGGGAGGCAGCGGCGCATCTCCTGCCACATGGCATCCATAGCACAAGGAATCCTTACGAGAGGTCATGATGCTGACGTTGTCAGCGAGAAACTGTCGGCTTGTTTCGTCGAGCGTGCTACGACGCATTACCTCTTCCGAACGCGCGATAAGGCTGTCCGCACCTTGGATAAGAAGCGATTTCGTGGGAACGCCTCTGAATCGGTAGAGAACCTCTTCGACAAAGGAGAAAGAGCGATTGAGAGAGGCGGTTATGGTGGTATTTTGATAGGCCAATGTGCATTCGAGAACAAGTATCTCCCCTCCCTCCCACAGGACAGCCTTCATGCAAGGAGGAGCAGCAAAAAGATCTTCAACGCCTGCCGCGAAGGGAGGAAGCACGGCAATCCCCCCTTGAATAATGGCGAGCGCAAGAGTGATGAGTCGAAGCGCAGTTGTTTTACCAGAAGCATTTATGCCAGCCAAAGCTACGACATTGTTGATATAGAGCGGCTTTTCCAAGAGGGTGACTGACTCATCCCCTGCGGGCACCTTGTCACCAGCAAAGAAATCGATTCCGAAGGCTCCATCTTCGAACAGGTTCACATGGTCAAAAGAGAGAGATAGCAACTTCATAGCGACCTCGAATCACTATATAAACAAATTTTATGTTCAAGATATCGAATAAAACTGAGTTTGTCAACCACGGGATGCGGAACATCAGGCTGCCTTCCCGTTGTTCTGCGTTGTCCCGCACTCCGCTTTAAATATGCGCCGGCAGTGCCCCGTGCTTGCCGCGGTGCAGCTCCTCCAAGTAGGCCTGGGCGTCGCCCGAATCGTCGTCGATGGTGAGCTTGCTGGACACGACGTCGGTGGCGAACTCGTCGACAAGATCGACCACGTCTCCCAGGCGCACATCGCCCGTATCGTCCAAGTTGATGAGCAGCAGGTTCTCGAGCTCGACGAGCGCTTTGATGTTGTCGCCGATGCGCAGCAGCCTCTGGTTGCCCTCGTCGGCGGGGCTTCCTACAGAGCCGACGCTTGCTCGGGCATGGCCTGGAGCTACTCGGAGTGGCCTTTAGCTCCTCACCGGCCACAGCGAGGCGCGCACCGGCTTCCTGGGCCCGGGTCGAGAGAGACTGTGCCGTTTCCGCATCACCGGCCATCATGGCTTCCTGAGCCTTGACCGTAGAATCTCTCTCAATTGGTTGCCATCATTCTACAAGAGCCCCCAGTCGCTCCTCCCCCATTACGACCGAATAGCACATCAATTAAGAAGCCTTAAAGACAACGGGTACAAGGACAACAAGGACAGCGGGGGGCGTTGCCCACGCTACACCACGAGTTTGGGGAAGGCTATTTCGAAGTGGGCGCCGCCGGCGGGGTTGTTGGAGGCGCGCAGGGTGCCGCCCTGGGCCGAAACGAGGGCCTGGGCCAGGGAGAGCCCGATGCCGAAGCCGGCGGCCTGGCGCACGTCGCTGCCGTCGTCGCTGGCCCAGGGGCGACCAAGGTCGCCCCCTACGGGATCAACCTGCGCCCCATCGGTTGTTTCGGCCCCCTGGCCTCCTCGGTAGAAGCGCTCGAAGATGTGGGGGAGGTCCTCCGGGGCGATGCCGGAGCCGGTGTCGGAGACGGCGATGGTGGTGGCGAGGGCGTCCTCCCGCACGGCCACCGTCACCGTGCCGCCGGGAGGGGTGTGCTCCATGCAGTTCTTCGCGATGTTCTCCACGGCCTCGGCGGTCCAGGGGGCGTCGCCTTGGAAGCTGGCGACCTCGTCCAGCTCCAGCACGAGGTTCACGTCGCGCAGGTCCATGGCCGTGGCCAGAGGCGCCACGGCCCGGCGCGCCACGTCGGCGGCGCTCACCTCGCGCCGCTCCACGTGCATGGCGCCGGCGTCCACCTTCGCGATCTTCAGCAGCGTGGTCACGAGCCACGAGACGCGCTCGATCATCGACTCCAGCTCGCGCACGGCCCGCTTGCGCTCGCGGGCGTCGTCGGCGCGCTCCACCACGGGCAGCATGAGGGTGATGGCCGCGAGCGGCGTGCGAATCTGATGGGACACGTCGGCCAGGGAGTCGGCCAGGGCGTTGCGTTCGCGGGACAGTTGGTCGCGGGTGCGCGAAAGGCGCGACACCATCTTCGACAGCTCGTTGGCCAGCACGGCCACGTCGCCTTCGTGGCAGTTCGAGAAGTCCACCGTGCGCCCGGAGTGCAGCACCTCGTCGATCTCCTCGGCAAGCCGGCGAATCTGGCGGTGGCGGTGCAGCGACACGGCGACGAACACCGCCAACAGCACCGCGCCCGTGCCGACGACCCATCCCTTCGCCGCCTCCGGCGCCGCCCATGCGAGCACGGCCACCAGCCCAACCATGACGGCGCACTGGCGCAGCAGCGTCGAAGCGGAGCCCACGGCCTACTCCCCCACCTTGTAGCCGAGGCCGCGCACGGTGACGATGAGCTCGGGCGCGGCCGGGTCGGTCTCCACCTTCTCGCGCAGCCGCTTCACGTAGACATTCAGCGCGTTGTCCGACACGTACTCCCCGGCGCTGTCCCAGATGGCGTCGCGCAGGTTCTCGCGGGTGACGAGCTTGCCCGCATGCTGGAAGAAGTACAGCAAAAGCCGGTACTCCAGCGCCGACAGGAACACCTCGCGGCCGGCTTTGGTCACCGCCGCCGAGGCCACATCGAGTCGCACGTCCCCAACCGTGAGCACGTTGGCCGCCGGCGTCGTGCGCCGCAGCGCCCCGCGGATGCGCGAGACCAGCTCGCGGGCGCGGAAGGGCTTGGCGATGTAGTCGACGGCCCCCATGTCGAGGCCCGCCACCGTGGAGTACTCGTCGTCGGAGGCGGTGAGGAAGATGACCGGCATCTCGGGGGCCGCCTCCCGGGCCGCGGCGCACACGGCGAACCCGTTGCCCTGGGCCAGCGTCACATCGAGCAGGGCGATGTCGAAGTCCTCGGCCGCCAGCGCCGCACAGGCCCCGTCCTGAGTCGCGCAGGAGCGCACGGTAAAGCCCTCGCCTTCCAGAAGATCGGTCAGCGCCCGCACGATGGCATGGTCGTCCTCAACCAATAGAACCCGCATGATGCCCCTTCCCGCCGACGTGCCTGTGCGCCCGAAGCGCTCACCAGCACGGCCGGCGCCTTTCTCGTTTGGCACCATAATAGCGAAAGCGCCCCCGCGCAAGGGACGCTTTCGGGAAAAATCGCAGTGACTTACGGAAGCGTAAGGGGGGTTAGTCCAAATGCGCGGCCACCACTTCCATGAGGCGCTCGGCCACGGCGCGCTTGCTCATGAGGGGCAAAAGCACGTCGTCGCCTTCCGTGACGAGCCACACCTCGTTGTTGTCGGTGCCGAAGGCGAGGCCGTCGCCCACCTGGTTGGCCACAATCATGTCGGCATTCTTCTTCTTGAGCTTGGCATGGGCGTTCATGAGCACGTCGTCAGTCTCGGCGGCGAAGCCCACCACGTACTGGTCGGGGCGCTTGCCCGCGGCCAAGGTGGCCAAGATGTCGGGGTTCTCCGTGAGGGGCACGCTGGCGAGCGCTGCATCGTCGCGGCCCTTCTTGAGCTTGCGGTCGGCCGGGTTCGCCGGGCGCAGGTCGGCCACAGCGGCGGCGAAGATGGCGGCATCGGCGGCCGGGAACACCGAAGAAGCGGCGGCCAGCATGTCGCGGGCCGTCTTCACGGGCACCACTTCCACGCCATCAGGTGCGGCGAGGGCCACCGGGCCCGACACGAGCACCACCCGCGCGCCGGCAGCTGCAGCGGCCCCGGCGATGGCATAGCCCATCTTGCCCGAGGAGTAATTAGAAATGTAGCGCACCGAGTCGATGGGTTCCACCGTAGGGCCAGCCGTCACGAGCACCGTGCGGCCCGCGAGCGCGCCCGCGGGCATGGTGGCCGCGCCATCGGCCACGGCGGCCGGCAGCGGGGTGTCGGGAGCGGCAGCAGTTGGGAGATCCTTCGACTCCGAGCCTTCGGCGCTCTGCTCGGGATAGCACGGGGCGGAAGCGCTTGCGGCAGCGTCCTCAGTGGAAGAAGCAGAAGCCGACGCGCGCGCAACGTCGATCTGCTCCATCACGGTCGCGAACGGCACCTCACCGTGCTGCTCACAGGCCTCCCGCAGGGCGTCCAAGCCCACGCGCTCGGCCAACAGGGCCAGCGTCTCGCGCACGATGACAGCGGGATCGGCCAAACGACCGCGACCCACATCGCCGCAGGCCAGATAGCCCGCGCCCCCTTCGATGAAGCGCACGCCCCGGCGGCGCAGCGTGGCCATGTTCTCCTGGGTGGCCGCCGCCTCGTACATATGCACGTTTGCCGCCGGCGCGATGGCCAGCGTCGCCGTGGTCGCCAGGGCCGTCGTGGAAAGCAAGTCGTCGGCAATGCCGCAGGCCACCTTCGCCATTACATTGGCCGTGCACGGCGCGATAAGGAACACGTCGCATTCCTGAGCGAGCGAGATATGGTGGATGGGGTCGGACGGGTCATCGAACAGATCCACCGCCACCTTCTCGTGGGTAAGCGCCCGGAAGGTCACGGGATCGACGAAGTGCGTGCCGTGCTCGGTCATGACCACCTTCACCCGCACGCCCGCCTTCTGCAGCCCGCGCACGATTTCCCCGGCCTTGTAGGCCGCAATGCACCCGGTCACTCCCACCAATACGCAAGGCCGCTCCACACTCATCGCCCTCTCCTTCCAAGAAGTTTTCCGCCTATTATAGGCGAACCAACTGGCTAATTCGAATCGCATCAGCCAGCGAAGGAGAACGCCCTCTCGGCGACCTCTTATCACCCTGCGGAGAATGCGGTCGTTAAGAAGCAGATTCTACTTCAGCAGCAACGATGTCGGGATGGTACCGACCCATGTGCGTCATCTTCTCTGCTTCTTTTGCCGCATTCGCAGCAGGATCAAGCGATAAGCGGGCGACGAGAGGGCGCTCTCCTTCGCCACCCGCATTACCGAGTTGCTACATATTCACGCAGTGGATCTTCTCGCCGCGCTCGAGGTAGGCCATGACTTCCTCGACGGCCATCTTGGCGCAGTTATCCTCGGCCTCGGCGGTGGAGGCGCCCAGATGCGGGATGACGATGGCGCGCTCCATCTTCACGACGGCCGGGTTGGCGAAGTCGGTCACGTACGCCGCCACCTTGCCGGACGCCAGGGCCTCGGCCATGGCGACGTCGTCGACCAGCACATCGCGGGAGAAGTTCAGGAACACGACGCCGTCCTTCATCTGAGCGATGGCGTCGGCGTTGATCATGCCCTTGGTGGCGGGCAGCGCCGGCACGTGGATGGTGATGAAGTCGCTCTCCTTGAGTACCTTCGGCAGGTCGGCGAACTCCACCGTCGGGGAAATCTGCTCGTGCACGGTGATCTCGTCCATGGCCGGATCGTAGCCGATGACCTTCATGCCCAGCGCCTCGGCGGACTGCGCCACCAGCTTGCCGATGGCACCCAGGCCAATGACGCCCAACGTCTTGCCAAGAATCTCGCCGCCTGCGAACTGCTTCTTGGCCTTCTCGGCGGCCTTGCCCACGTTCTCGTCGTCGGCGTTGTCGCGCACCCACGCCACGCCGCCGATGATGTCGCGGCTCGCCAGCAGCATGCCGGCCAGCACGAGCTCCTTCACGGCGTTGGCGTTGGCGCCCGGCGTGTTGAAGACGGCGATGCCGGCCTCGGCGAACTTGTCCAGGGGGATGTTGTTCACGCCAGCGCCGGCGCGGGCCACGGCCTTCAGGTTCGCGGGCACTTCCATCTCGTGCATGTCGGCGGAGCGCACGAGGATGGCGTCGGCCTCGTCGATGTTCTCGGTGACCTCATAGTTGTCGGTGAGCAGGGCCAGGCCCTCAGGAGAGATGTTGTTCAGGCAGTAGATCTTGTACACGAAAAGCTCCTTTCAGTAGGCATCCCCAGCATACCGCGAACTTTAGCGCGCTAAAGCAACAGTTGCGCTGACGGAGAAAAAGCGGTTTCGTGCGGCGGCGCGCAAGGGCGGCGGCGCGCAAGGGCGGCAGAAGCCCCGGCCCCCTACGCGTTGGCGTGGTGCACGTAGTCGCAAATGCGCACGGTAAGCGAGCGCTCCGCCGCCGCAAACGCCTCGGCGCAGTCGCAGCCCTCCTCGGCGCGCTGTTCGGCCTCGCGGATGTAGTGCAGCGTCGTCGTGAGCACCATGCCCACCACGGCCACCGCCTCGAACGCCGCATCGATATCGCCGCGAATGCTGCCCTCGCGCTGCCCGCGCTCGATCTGCCCGCGCAGCACCGCCAGCAGGCGCTCCTCCAAAGCGCGCATCGGCTCGGACCATTCGCGCCCGCGCCGCCACAACTCCGACACGAGGATGCGCCCGAATCCGGCGTTGCGGAAAATAGTCGCGGCGAAAGAATCCATCATGGCCGTAAGGGCTTCCACGGCCGAAGGAGCCTTACCGGCGATAGCCACAAAGTCGTCGACGATCTCGCCAATGCCCTCCACGAGGATGCAGGTGGCGATATCGGCCTTGCTGGAGAAGTGGTAGTAGGCCACGCCCTTCGAAACGCCCGCCACCTCCACGATGCGCTCCACCGTCGTGTCGGCGTAGCCGCGTTCGGAAATGACCTCGATCGCCGCATCCAGCAATTGGCGCCGGGTGGCGTCCGCCTTGCTCGTTCTCCCCTTCTGCTGGGCCATGCCCCACCTTCCCGCCCGCGCAACCGACAATGCCGCGTGCAAAACGCCTCGACCGGCTCCGCGCCGTCGGGCAACCACTCATTTTGGTCATCGCAGCGCAGCTGCGGCCATTAATCTCTCATCAACGAGGAGAGACGCTGCTGCGATGATAATACCGGGCTCCCGCAAGACCGGGCGCCCCGGCGAAAGACTCACCAAATCCCTTGAATTCCTGACTTATTTACTTAGTGTAAATAGACACCTTATCCCTGCTTGAAGCTACTTTTTCGGCCAATTTCAACCATTTGATTTCCCTTAGGGAAAACTCCTGTTACAATGCCCCCGTCATGAGGAGGACGAGAAAGGCTCGAGTCGTGACCGCCAAGATCATCGAATTTCCCGGCCAATGGTGGCGCGCGCCCGAAGCGACCCCGTGCGAGGGGGTCTTTTCGAATGCTGCGCTCACCCTCGTTATCGGGCCGGCGGACGACTCCTCCCCGCAGTGCAGCGCCTTCATGAGCGCCGACGAGACCCTTGCCGACCTGCATCGGCTCATCATCCAGCACTTCGGGTGGGACGACGCCCACAACTACTTCTTCAGCCAGGGCTGCGACCGCTACGAGGATCCGTTGCTGTTCGCCACCCAAGATCGCGTCTCGGCCCGTTGCCGCCGCATCTACTGCGCCGCCGACGTGCCGCTGAGCCGCGTGTTCAGCCGTCCAGAGGCGCCGCTCTACTATACCTACGCGCTACCGAATGGCCGCGAACTGAAAATCGTCCTCGACGACACCGTCGCCTTGAAGCTATTCGGCTGAACCGCCCCGCAGCACCTCGTCGCGCAGCGGCTCCGACGCTCCCGTGCGCTTAAACGCGTGCTTGCCGGCCAGCAGCGGCGGAGCCTTCCGCACCCAAATGGAGCCGAGACGCAAGCCCAGCAGGCGGGCGCGCGACCGAATGGCCTCGGAGTACGCCTCCACGATCGGCTTTGTCTGCGCCACGTCGTCCACGTAAAGAAGCAGCCGGTAGCGCTTCTCCCCCTGTCGCTTGCCATCCCGAGCCGCCGTCTCGCCGGTTGGCCCCGCGGCGAACATCTCCCGCACCGAGGCACCGCGAACCTTCTCGAGAAGGGCCCAGGCCAGCTCGGTGTCCTCGAAGACGAGGAACACGGCCCGCTTCACGATATCCAAGGCCCGCGCCTCGTCCTGGTACTTGAGCCCGTCACGGTTGCCGGGAACGCGGGCGTTCTCCCCTTCCTCCCACAATTCCGGAAACAGCCGCCGCTGGCGCATATCCCATTTCGCAGGGAAGAAGCGCAGCTCGTTGACGGCGAAGCCCTCTTGCTCCAGATTCATGAGCAGTACCGACTGCCAGGCGTCCACCTCGGTGCGCGCCATGGCGTCGTCCAGATACATGCCGAAGACCCACCAGTCCTTATGGCGGTCGGGCCCTTTGCGGGGGCGCTCGTCCTTGGCGATGTAGATGCCGTTGGTGTGCATGAGGACGAACCGCCCCACATCCGGGCGCAAACGCCACGTGCGCTCCACGGCGGCGCGGAAGCGATCCTTGTTCCGCGAGCGCTTGAGAGCTGCGGCGGCTTCAGGACCCCAACCGGCAATGGTTCGATCCAGCTCGGTGCCTAGCGTCTGCACAAGCGCCCCCTCACGTCAGATCTCCGGAATCGTTCAGCGATACCGCCTCGCCGGCCGTGTCCACGGGCAGGCGCAAAAGCGCCGCGTAGAAGTCCTTCGTGCGGGCGAGCACCTCGCGGATGCTGTAGGCCCGCTGGTTATCGTAGGCCCCCTTGTCGCAGGGCACGCCCCACGCCTGCATGCCCAGACAATCGGCAGCGAACATGGCGCGATACAGATGGTAGGCCTGGGTGGCCACGATGATGCGGTCCGCCCCGAACACGTGCCGCGCCCGCCACATCGACTCGTAGGTGGTGTTGCCCGCATGGTCTACGTACACGTCCTCGCTCGGCACGCCCAATTCAACGCAGTACGCCTTCATGGCGTCGGACTCGTTGTAATGGGAGGTGCGGTTGTCGCCGCTGACGATGATGGCCCGGGCCGCACCGCTCTTGTACAAGTCGCAGGCCACTTCCAGCCGATCGGCCAAAATATCGCTCGGCGTGCCGTCGGCGTACACGCTGGCCCCCAGCACCACCACGGCATCGGCGGCATCGCCGGCCAGCGCCGTCGCCGCGCCTTCCACGGTAACCACCCGATCGCGCGTCGTGACCACGGTGACCACGTTGGCCACGCCCACGATGAGCACCGCCAGCGCGCAGACGGCCAGCAGCACGCAAGCGCACCAGCGCCACCAGGGCACGGGTCGGGCGTTGTCGCGGGCCACAGGCCACCTCCTTCGTAGCATCGGAAAAGCGGGGTACACTATAGCAAAAATTCAAACTTGTCCAGTGGTGCGGGAAGTCATCCCTGATAAAGTTGGTATACTACACAAGTTGAGAAACCGTTTCCTCGTTGTTACGGCAACGACACGTTGAGCAACTCCAAAGGACGCGCGCCATGTACCATTGCCCGGTGACTTTCTATCTCGTGGGCCTGCCCGACGAGATCGCACGCATTATCGAAGATGCGCAGCCGCAGCCAAGCTTTACGCACCATTTCACGCGCAGCGATGAGCCCGAAGAGGCGCTCACCGCCCAGGCCAGCGCCATTTTCGCCGATGCCACGGGCCACGATGCCACCGCCTGGGCCCGCGTCTTCGCCGCTCACCGGCAGGCCACCACAACGGTCACCCTCATCGTCTCCCACGACCAAGTGCCCGCCGTCGAGCCCTACTTCAACGACATCGCCGACCTGTGGATCGCGCCCTTGAGCGCCGCCGAGGCATCCTGGCGCTTCAACCATTGGCAGCGCGCCTGCAAGCGCTACGCCGACTCCTGGGAGACGAGCCAGTATTTGGAAGCCACCATCAACTCTATTCCGTCGCTTGTATGGTACAAGTCCAAGGACGGCATCCACCACAAGGTCAACGACGCCTTCTGCGCCACGGTGAACAAGACCAAAGAGCAGGTGCAGGGCCGCGGGCACGCCTACATCTGGGACGTGGAAGCCGACGATCCCGCCTGCATTGAATCGGAGCGCCGGGTCATGGCCGCCAAGTCCACCATTGTCTCGGAGGAGACCGTGCAGACCAGCGATGGCACGCGCCTGCTCACCACCTACAAGTCGCCCCTCTACAACATCGACGGCTCGGTCATGGGCACCGTCGGCGTGGGCATCGACGTCACCCAGGAACGCGCCTACGAGGACGAGATCGTCGAGAAGAACCACACCATGGAAACCATCTTCACCACCATGGATTGCGGCGTCATCACCCATTCGCTCGACGGCACGCGCCTGCTCGGCATCAACCAGGCGGCCCTGGACATTTTGGGCTACGATTCGGCGGAAGACCTCATGGCCGCCGGCTTCGACATGGTGGCCCCCTCGGTCGTCGACGAGGACGCCGGGAAGATGCGCGAATCAATCGCTACCCTGAAGAACGTCGGCGACTCGGTGAGCACCGAGTACCGCGTGCGCCACGACAACGGCGACATCGTGCACGTCATGGGCAACGTGAAGCTCATCGAAAGCGATGGCGAGCTGCTCTTGCAGCGTTACCTGCTCGATTACACGGACAAGAAAAAGGAAGAAGTGCGCAAGGAGCGCCGCCAGCGCGATCTCATCCAGGCGCTTTCCGAGGACTACCTGCTCGTATGCTCCTTCAGCCTGAACACCAAAGCGGGCGAGGCCCTGCGCGTCAGCGGCGACAGGCTTCGCAAGTTGGACGAGCTGTTCGCCGGCGAGCTCAATCTCGACAGTTGCCTCGGCGGATACATCAATGAAGCTGTCGTGGAAGAGGACCAGGCCATGCTGCGCGACGCGCTTTCGGCGGAAAGCCTCATCACGCGCCTGACCGACGAGAGCCGTATCCATGTGAACTATCGCATCAACCACGGCGACGTTACGGAGTACTGCCAGGCCACCGTCGTGCGCGGCAGCGATTGGCCCCAAGCCCACAACATGGTGCTGGGCCTGCGCAGCGTCGACGTGCAAACTCGCGAGGAGATGAAGAAGAAGGCCCTGCTGGAAGAGGCACTGACCCAGGCCAACAAGGCCAACGCCGCCAAGAGCGCCTTCCTCTCGAACATGTCCCACGACATCCGCACGCCCATGAACGCCATCGTGGGCTTCACCACTCTGGCTGCCAGCCGCCTCGATCAGCCGGAGAAAGTGGAGGAGTACCTGAACAAGATCAAGTCCTCCAGCACGCATCTCTTGAGCCTCATCAACGACATTCTGGACATGAGCCACATCGAAAGCGGCAAGGTCTCACTGGATGAGCAGCCCTACAACCTCGTCGATCTTCTGGACGATCTCTACAGCATCATTCAGGCCGAGACGAGCGCGCGGCAACTGTACTTCTCCATCAATACCGAGAGCGTCCGCCACACCGAGGTGCGCTGCGACAAGCTGCGCATCAACCAGATTCTCTTGAACTTGCTGGGCAACGCCCTGAAGTTCACGAATCCCGGCGGATTCATCAAGGTGACGCTGGACGAGCTGCCCGGCGCGCCAGTCGGCTACGGGCGCTACCGCTTCACCGTGTCGGACACGGGTATTGGCATGAGCCCCGAATTCGTCGAGCACATCTTCGACCCCTTCGAGCGCGAGCGCACCTCCACCATCAGCGGCATCCAGGGCACCGGGCTCGGCATGTCCATCACGAAGAACCTCGTGGACATGATGCACGGCACTATTTCCGTGAAGAGCACCCAGGGCAAGGGCACCTCGTTCACCGTTGAGCTGACCTTGCAGCTGGCGTGCGAGGGCGCGACCGCAGCGGCCCAAGAGGCCAAGACCCAGCACGTCGACCCGAGCCACCGGCTGCGCCACAGCCGCATCCTGCTCGTGGACGACAACGACCTCAACCGCGAGATCGCCATCACCCTTCTAGAGGACGAGGGCTTCACCGTGGAATACGCCGTGAACGGCTGCGAGGCGGTGGAGAAGATCATGGACGCACCGTCGGGGCACTACCAGCTGGTGCTCATGGACGTGCAGATGCCGGTCATGAACGGCTATGAGGCCACCAAGGCCATCCGTCGCCTGAACGATCCGACCCGCGCACAAGTGCCCATCCTCGCCATGACCGCGGACGCCTTTGAGGAGGATCGCCAGAAGGCCCTGCGCAGCGGCATGAACGGCCACCTCACCAAGCCCGTCGAAATCGACAAGCTCTTCAAAGCTTTGGACGAACTGCTCAGCTAGCATCGCTCGCTGCGGGAGGGCGGACCCGCCCGCAGACCTCTGGGCGCCCTGCGGAGAACGCCGTTAGTTAAAGAAATAGCCCCACGTCAGCAGCAAGCGTGCTGGGATGAGGCTATCTTTTGTGCGTTCCTTCCGCTATTTCCTTTAACGGCGTTCGCAGCAGGATAAAGCGCCCAGCGGGCTGCGAGCGGGTTCGCTCTCCCGCAGCCCACGAGGAGTTGCAGCTACACCGCGACGATGTTCACCAGACGCCCGGGGACGTAGACTTCCTTCTTCACCGTCTTGCCCTCAAGGGCGGCGGCCACGGCCTCGCGGGCGGCGGCGAGCACCTCGGGCTCCGGAGCGTCGGCGGCCACGGTCACGCGGCCCTTGATCTTGCCGCAGATTTGCACGGCCAGCTCCACCTCGTCGGCGCGGGCCTGATCGGGATCGTATGCCGGCCACGGCTGGTCGTAGACGAAGCCCTCGCGGCCCAGCGCCTCGCGCCACAGCTCGTCGGCCAGATGGGGCGTGAACGGCGCCACGAGCTTCACCAGTACCTCGGCCACTTCCGCGTCGAGCGCGCGATGGTCTTCGCAGGCGGCGCGATCCTCGGGGCTGAACGCACGCAGGTACTCGCCGGCGGCGTTCGACAGCTCCATGATGGCGGCGATGGCGGTGTTGAAGTTGTTGCGCTCGATGTCGGCCGACACCTTCTCCACCACGCGATGGCGCTCACGAATGAGCTTCTTCGCCGCGGCCACGGCCGCCTCGTCAGCCGGCTTCTGCGCGAACAGCGTCTCGTCGCCGGCCTTGCCGCACAAGTCGTGCACCTGGCGCCACAGACGGTTCAGGAACTTGTACATGCCCGGCAGGCCGTCCTCGTTCCACAGCTTCTCCTTCTCGGGCGGCCCCAAGAACAAGATGTAGGCGCGCACGGCGTCGGCGCCGTATTCGGCGATCATCTCCTCCGGCGAGACCACGTTGCCCTTCGACTTGCTCATCACATCGCCGTGGGCGTCGAGCACCATGCCCTGGCACAACAGGTTCGTGAAGGGCTCGTCGAAGTCGAGCAGGCCGCAGTCGCGCAGCACCTTGGTAAAGAAGCGGCTGTAGAGCAGGTGCAGGATGGCGTGCTCGATGCCGCCGATGTACTGATCGACCGGCATCCAGGCGTTAGTCTTTTCCGGATTGAAGGGCGCGTGCACGTTGTGCGGGTCGGTGTAGCGCATGTAGTACCAGCTGGAGCACGTGAAGGTGTCCATGGTGTCGGTCTCGCGCTTGGCCGGGCCGCCGCAAACCGGGCAGGTGGTGTTCACGAACCCGGCATGGGTGGCCAGCGTCTCGCCGGCGGCCAGATCGATGTCCTCGGGCAGGCGCACGGGAAGATCTTCCTCGGGCACAGGCACCACGCCGCACTTCTCGCAGTGGATAGCGGGGATGGGGTTGCCCCAGTAGCGCTGGCGGCTGATAAGCCAGTCGCGCAGGCGAAACTCCACGGTGCGCTTGCCGCGACCCATCTCTTCCAGCGCGGCCACGATGGCTGCTTCGCCCTCGGAGTGCTTACCGCCGGTCATGCCCGTGTAGGGACCGGATTGCACGAGAACGCCCTCGGCGGCGTAGGCCTCCGGCCAGTCCACCGTGGTCACCACGCGGCCCTGCTCGTCCTTGAGCTGCGGGTACAGCGGGTCGTCCTCGGGCAGAATGATGGGGATGATGGGCAGATCGTACTTGCGGGCGAACTCGAAATCTCGCTGGTCGCCGCAGGGCACGGCCATGACGGCGCCGGTGCCGTAGTCGGCCACGATGTAGTCGCCCACCCACACGGGCACCTTCTCGCCATTGATGGGGTTCACCACGTAGCGACCGGTGAACGCGCCGTGCTTCTCATGGTCGCCCTGAGCGCGCTGGACGGCGGTCACCTTCTTGGCTGCCTCAACCAGCTCCATGACCGGCGCCTCGTATTCGGTGCCTTCCACGAGGCCGCGGAGCAGCTTGCTTTCCGGCGCCAGCAAGAAGAAGCTGCAGCCGAACAGCGTGTCGGCGCGGGTGGTGAACACGGTGATGATGTCGTCTTCCGTGGGCTCGGCCGGCGCGTTGCCGTCGCGGTCGCACAGGATGAAGTCCACGTTGGCGCCCTCGGAGCGGCCGATCCAGTTGGCCTGCTGCTGCTTCACGCGCTCGGGCCAGCCTTCCAGCTGATCCAGGTCGTCCAGCAGCTCCTGGGCGTAGTCGGTGATCTTGTAGTACCACTGGGTGAGGTCGCGCTTCTCCACCTCGGAGTCGCATCGCCAGCAGCGACCCTCGATGACCTGCTCGTTGGCGAGCACGGTGCCGCAGCTCGGACACCAGTTCACCGGCGAGTTGCGACGCTCCACGAGACCGCGCTCCCAGAACTTCAGGAAGATCCACTGGCCCCAGCGGTAGTACTCCGGATCGCACGCCACCACTTTGCGATCCCAGTCGTAGGAAAAGCCCATGCGGGAGAAGCTCTTCTTCTGGGTCTCGATGTTCTCGTAGGTCCAGATGGCCGGATGGCTGTGATGCTTGATGGCGGCGTTCTCCGCGGGCAGGCCGAAGGCGTCCCAGCCCATGGGATGCAGCACGTCGAAGCCCTGCATCTTGGAGTAGCGGGCCACCACGTCGCCATAGGTGTAGTTGCTCGCATGCCCCATGTGCATGTCGCCGGAGGGATACGGGAACATCTCCAGGACATACTTCTTGGGCGCATCGGAATTCTCCGGCACCGTGTACAGCCCGGCCTCTTCCCAGGCCAACTGCAAACGGGGCTCGATCTCATGGGGGTTGTAGGCTTTCATGGCACTCCCTCGAAAACGTGGCTTTCGACCGCGCGCATTCCCCGCGGCCGCGAGTTGATTTCCCCATTATAGCCATGATGCGCTCTTGGAAAAGGGGCGCCAGCGCTCGACCGCGCCCCTCACGGGACAGACGGCGGCTATACGTTCCGCCCCTAGCGCACCCGGCGCAGAGAAGCGCCGCAGTTCCAGCAGGTCTCCCAGGAACCGTCGTTGTCGGCAGCGCACACGGCACAGGTGCGACGCCCCAGCGGCACCTCCTCGGTCACGTCCCCGGGCAGCGGCACGTCGGCCTCCTCATCGGCCAAGCGCGCCATGGCGGCGCGAATGCCCTGCACGCCCGTGATGTGCGCCACTTCCAGCGCATCTTTCCTATGATTTGCCGTCATTTCCGCGCCCCTTCGCCCTTCGACCGTCCAATTCAAGTACCATGATAGCGAAATACCGCGATCCCCTCCGCGAAGGAGCACCCATGAACTTCCACAACGCATCGTTTAAAGCCGCTTACGGCACCTCGGAGCAGCTGCCAGCATCCACAGGTCCCGAGGTTTCCTTTGCGGGACGCTCGAACGTGGGTAAGTCGTCGTTGCTCAACAAGCTCATGTACCGCAAGGGCCTGGCGAAGGTGTCGTCCACGCCGGGCAAGACGGCCACCATCAACTTCTACGATGTGGACGGCCACGATCTCGTGGATCTGCCTGGCTACGGGTACGCGAAAGTGTCGAAAGCAGAAAAGGGCCGGTGGAGTGAGCTCATCGAGGGCTACTACAATCAAGATCGTGACTTCGCACTCGTGGTGTCGCTCATCGACATCCGCCACGAGCCCTCGGCGCTCGACCGCAACATGGTTCAGTTTCTCATGGACGCCGAGCTGCCCTTCGCCATCGCGCTGACCAAAGCGGATAAGCTGTCGAAGCAGCAGCAGATGAAGCAGCGCGCCGCCATCAAGAAGGCGCTCAAGCTGCCGGGTGGCGTGCCCATGGTGGTGACGTCGTCGGAGAAGGGCGACGGCATCGACGAGCTGCGCGCCCTCATCAACCGCGCCATCGAGAGATAAGGGCCGCAAGCCCCGAGACGCGTCGCAAGCTCCGAGGCGTACCGCAAGCTGAAAGCTCATCCCCCATGGAGCACAATATGGCGGGATTTCCCGATTTCCACGCTCATGCATGCTCAACAAGCTGGAAATCGGGAAATCCCGCCACAAACGAGACTCCCCTCCAAAAAGGAGAGCGCCCCAGTGGAGGACCGGGGCGCTGAGGAGAGGAGGGGCCGTCGTTGGCCAGAGCAGAACGTCGGGCCGGCGAGGCGATAGATGTTCAAGCGTTATTCGGTGACCTCGACAGTGAGAGCCGCAGGAACCTCGGGACGCGTCTTCGGGGCCTTGGCCGCCTTCGGCGTACCGAAGAAGAACTTCATGAAGTGCACGAAGACGTAGGCGACCATCACGGCGGCGAACAGCGTCTCCACGGCGATGAGGGCCTCGATCACCGGGAGCGCCGGAATGGAGTAGCCGGCAGCGTAGAGAGCCTGCACGCCCTTGCCGAGCGCCATCGCGGAGATGACGAAGGGGAAGGTCATGGCTGCGTAGCTCGGATAGAACTGCAGGGCGAGGAACTTCGGCACCCGGGTGACGACGCCGATGAGCATCAGCTGGCCGAGGCCCATGAGCACGGCCACGAACACCAGGTTCGGATCAGGCATAACCGACAGATATCCCACCAGCGACAGACCCATAGGAGCAGCATAGATGCAGAACAGCGGGCGAGCGCCTTCGGGGATCTCATGCTTGATGTAGCGCATCGTCACCACGGCGAGCAGCACGAGGTAGCAGGCAAAGCCGAACCAGAAAATGCCCTGGCCGAAGGCTTCGGCGCCGAAGACGGGAGACGTTACAGCCGCCACGATGATGCCCACGTAGCAAATGAAGTACGTAGGAAAGACCTCGGTGAGCTTGAAGCGGCGGATATAGTACAGGGTAAACCACGTCATCAGCACGAAATGCCCCGCCACCGCCGAGCACCACAGCCCGAAAGCCGGCACGATAGCCACGGGAGCCAAGTATCCGGCCAGCTGCATCAGCGTCATGAAGAACGTGGCAGAAACACTTGCGAAAACGGAGTTCTTCATGTCCTCGCGAAGCATGGAGGGGAACATGATCAGCTTGGCGACGAGCATAGCCACCAAGAAGAGAGACAACGCCCCGCAAGCAATGTGGGCGATCTCGGCATAGGGTTGAAGCAAGTTGCCCAAAGCGGCCAGGCCCAAGGCCACGCCCGCTGTGGGGATGGGTACTTTCTTGATAATGTCGCGCATAGAGCACCTTTCGTCGGGGCCTTTGGAGCCGGAAATGTCTCGACCACGAATCGCCGGATATAACGCAACGATCCGCAGGAGTAGGATGGCTTTATTATGCGCGGTTTCTTACCAAAAGAAAACTTATATATAATTATGTAGCCATTAGAGAAGTTTATTGATATGCTACCCGAGCCCCCAGGAACCACCGCACCCATCGAAGGAGACGCAATGCAGGATTTTCGCGTAAAGACATTCCTCACCGTGTGCCGCACTCTGAACTACACCCGAGCCGCTGAGGAGCTGGCGCTCACCCAGCCGGCCGTCTCCCAGCACATCACGTACCTGGAGCGCGAGTACGGCGCGAAGCTGTTCACCTACCATCGCAAAAAGCTGGAGCTGACGCCGGCGGGGCGCGTCCTGCGCGACGGGCTAGCGACCATGGCCCACGACGACGTGCTATTGCACGAGCGCATCGAGGAGGTGGCCCATGGCGCCACGGTCAAGCTGCGCATCGGCATGACGCTGACCGCCGGCGAGTACGTGGTGGCCCGGCCCCTCGCCCGCTGTCTGGGCGCCCGACCCGACATTCAGGTCACCGTGCGCTCGGGCGGAACCCAACGCCTGATGGAGCTCCTCGACGCGGGAACCATCGATTGTGCCTTCGTGGAAGGGCTCTTCGACAAGGCCCGCTATGCCTCACGCCCCTTCTCGTCCGAGCGTTTGGTGCCCATTTGCGCGGCCGAGCATCGCTTCCCGCGTACGCCACGCACCCTGGAAGACCTCTTGGGCGAACGGCTCATTCTGCGCGAGGAGGGCAGCGACAGCCGCAACGTGCTTGTCCACGCGCTCGCTCAGCGCAATCTCTCGCCTGCCTCCTTCGCCGATCATTTCGTCGTGGAAAGCCTCGATATCATCAAGATATTCGTCCAGGCCGATCTTGGGATTTCCTTCGTTTACGAGGCCGCCGTGCAGCGGGAGGTGCAAGAGGGCACGCTGCGCGTTATCCCCCTCTCCGATGCGGGCATCTTCCACGACATCAGCTTCATTTACCTGCGCGACAGCATCTACGAGCAGGACATGGAAAACCTCTTCGCCGCTTTGAGCGCCTAGGGGCGCCGGGGCGCGATGCTCGCAGGCCGATCATTCGAAGCCGCGTCAATCTGGCAAGTTTTCTTCGGAATTCGACACCTATCATTTTATCTCAGCAATTGGCATATCGAATAGTGTTGATCTTTTATCGCCTACAAACAAAATCGAGGGACTGCCAATATACCGCAGCCCCTCGATAGGGTCGATTATGTCGAAAACCTCGAAAAGCTCGCCTCGGAAGCTACAGCCTCTTTACGCGACCCTCGGCACCGCCCCCGCCATCCTCGCGACAGCATACAGCGGCGCAAGATCCCGGCCGGTTTAGCGGGTGTTGCTCGCGTAGGGGGCCTTGTCCTTCAGCAACACGTCGTGGGCGCCGCCCTCTACGATGGAGGTGGCGGACACCAGCGTGAGCTTCGCCTTGTCTTGGAACTCGGGAATGGTGAGCGCACCACAGTTGCACATGGTGCTCTTCAGCTTCAGCAGGGTGATGGCCATGTTGTCCTTCAGGCTGCCGGCGTAGGGCACGTACGAATCGACGCCCTCTTCGAAGGACAGCGACTTCTTGCCGCCCAAATCGTAGCGGCCCCAGTTGCGGGCGCGGGCACTCCCCTCGCCCCAGTACTCCTTCATGTAGGTGCCGTTCACCATGACCTTGGCCGAAGGGCTCTCGTCGAAACGGGCGAAGTAGCGGCCCAGCATGACGAAGTCGGCGCCCATGGCCAATGCGAGCGAGATGTGATGATCGTACACGATGCCGCCGTCGGAGCAGATGGGCACGTAGATGCCGGTCTCGCGGAAGTACTCGTCGCGGGCCTTCGCCACTTCAATGGTCGCGGTGGCCTGGCCGCGGCCGATGCCCTTGGTCTCGCGGGTGATGCAGATGGAACCGCCGCCGATGCCGATCTTCACAAAGTCGGCGCCCGCGTCGGCGAGGAAGCGGAAGCCCTCGGCGTCAACCACGTTGCCCGCGCCGATCTTCACGTCGTTGCCGTAGTGCTCGCGCACCCATTCGATGGTCATCTTCTGCCAGTCGGAATAGCCCTCGGAGCTATCGATGCACAGCACGTCGGCGCCGGCCTCGACAAGCGCCGGCACACGCTCGGCGTAGTCGCGGGAGTTGATGCCCGCGCCCACCATGTAGCGCTTGTGGGCGTCCAAAAGCTCGTCGGGATTGGACTTGTGGGAGTCGTAGTCCTTGCGGAACACGAGCGCCACCAGATGGTCGTCCGCATCCACAATGGGCAGCGAGTTCAGCTTGTGATCCCAGATGATGTCGTTGGCGGCCTTCAGAGAGGTGCCATCCGGAGCCACCACGAGCTTCTCGCGCGGCGTCATGAAGTCGGCCACCCTCTCGTCCATGGACATGCGGGAGAGGCGGTAGTCGCGCTCGGTCACGATGCCGAGCAGCTTGCCGTGGGCGCTTCCGTCGTCGGTGACGGGCATGGTGGAGTGGCCGTACTGCTCCTTCAGAGCCACTACCTGCTCGAGCGTCATGTCGGGGGAAAGGTTTGCGTCGGAGGTGACGAAGCCGGCCTTGTAGTCCTTCACGCGGGCCACCATGGCGGCCTCGTCCTCGATGGATTGGTTGCCGTAGATGAACGACAGACCGCCCTCGGTGGCGAGCGCCACGGCCATCTTGTCGTCGGACACGGCGGCCATGATGGCGGAAACCATCGGCACGGAAAGCGAGAGCGGGCACTCCTCCTCGCCCTTGCGGTACTTCACCAGCGGGGTCTTCAGGCTGACGCGCGCCGGAATGCAATCGGCCGGCGTATGGCCCGGAACCAGCAGGTACTCGTTGAATGTGCGGGACGGTTCATCGAAATAGTAGGCCACGGCTGCGCTCCTTCTTCCACTCGGTGCCCTAACGGGGACGGGCGGCCGTCGGTGCCACGACGACCAAGTGTTTCAACCCACGCTCCCCGCAATGAGTAATTGACTCATTATAGGCCGAGACGGGACCTGGTGCCAGACCCGCCGCAGACCCGCCCCATTTTTTCGGCAGCGGTCGAAGGCGCGGCGGCCAGACTACGCCTCATGGGCGCCGGCCGTTTCCTCCACAAGCTGGATGAGTTCCTCGCGGGAGTTGATGCCGAGCTTGCGGTACATGTTGCGCAGATGGGTGCGCACGGTGTGCTCGGAGATGCAGAGAAGGTCGGCCACATAGGCGGGGCGATGGCCGCGGGCGATGTAGGGCAGGATCTCGCGCTCGCGGGCCGACAGATTGCGCTTGTCGGCAAGTGCGGCGCACACCCCATCGTAGTCGAGCGGTTGAGCCGAATCGCGGGAGGCTCTCTCCCTGAGGTCTTCAGCGCCATCCGTTTCTCGGAACATCCGATAGTAGTCTGCAAGCGGGGAGATGAGTATATACACGAAATAGGCCATGGCGCAGACCAGGAGCACCGCCCCCATCGTATCATCTTGGGGAACCAGCTGGGCGAGATTGGAACCTACGAGCACTGCCACACTCGTCATGGCGCACAGAGCCGCCCCCACGACCACCGGGGAGAACTCGCCGGCCCGCGCAACGGCGGCGAGCGACGCCAAGGCCAGAAGCGCCACAGTCGCCATGACGCTGTGAGAAACGAGGAACCCCAAGCTGAAGGACATGGTGCCGACGGGAAAGCTGCTCAGCACGATGAAGATCGCCGCTGCTACCGGCAGTAGCACCCGGTAGATTGTCGCCAGGGAGAAGCCGGGCCAGAACCGGGCTAGCACGACGGCCAGTACCGCCGCCACAATCACCGAGGAGGCTCCGATGTGCTCGTAGCCCATGAACACAAATCCACGGGCGCTCATGACGAAGAGGAACAGGCACAGCCCCAGACAGGGGTTGAAGACCATAGTGCGCATCGAGTCCCACAGATGCTCCACCGGGGCATCCTGTTCCACCGCATTATCCCCAACTACCGACTCTTCCGATTCGACAGAGCTGCGAAGCGAGTCGATCGCAGGCGCTACCGCACCTGCCAGGGCGAAGGCCATGAAAGCGCTGAGCGGCTGGGGCAGAACGTCCATCTCGAAGCCGAGCCCTGCCAAAGCCGCTGCCCCACAGGCGATGCCGAGGCCCACCAACGAGCGCCTCAGGCCGAAGCGCGCCAGCAGGCGACACCAACCCACCACGACAACGGCGAGACCCGCACCGATGGCAGCCCCCATCACTGCCGCGCCGAAAGCGCTGACAGGCACGTCGGCCCCTTGAATCACCGCATACAGGCAGAGGCCCATTCCATAGACCAGGGCTCCGGCCACAGCGAGCGGCTTGGGAACGCGCGCCGTCCCGCGGGCCATGGATCCGAGCCCCAACGCCAAGGACGCCATGAACCCTGCGACGCATAGGCCGTCCACGACGGCGACCTCAAGGACACGGTCAAACGATATTTGCGCGAACAGGCATGAGTCCCACAGCCCCAAGGGGCATGATAGGAAAAAGGACCCGAACGATAGGAACTGAGCCGCGGTGCGGGCGGCCTCGCTTTGACGGATCATGAAGTCCCTCCTCTTCATCGGCGTCGTCCCAGCACCCACACTCTACCCGATTACTCCAAAACGCCAAGGCCTCTACCAGGAAATACCCCGTTTTCGTTAGAGCTTTACCTGATTTCGAGTATGGGCGGCGAGCGTCTGTTCCCCGAAGATGAAAAGCACAAGAGGCGCCCGAACCATCGACGCCTCGACCGTCTCACACCCAAGGAGGGAATCACATGGAAAACACCCAGGGCTTCACGCGCCGCAACTTCCTGAAGGGGGCCGGCCTCGGCGCGGCCGGTCTCGCCGCCGTCGGCCTCGCCGGCTGCTCCCCGTCGCAGAGCGCGGGCTCGTCCGCATCCGGCACCGCATCGTCGGGTACCGCTTCCAGCACCGCCGCCACGAGCTGGCGCACGGCCCCCGAGCCCATCGCCGAGGGCGACATCGCCGAGACCGCCGAGTGCGACGTACTCGTCATCGGGCTGAGCTTCTCCGGCTGCTCCGCCTTCCGCGCCGCCGCCGAGAGCGGGGCGAAGGTCATCGCCATGGAGGCCCATCCCGAGGACAACCACCCTTGCATGGGCATGGGGCACTTCGGCCACATCAACTCCGAATTCCTCAAAGAGCGCGGCGTTGACGGCGTGGATCCCATCGAATTTCTGAACAACTGGCAGCTGCGCGCCGCCAACCGCTCTAACGTCTCGCTGGCCCGCAAGTTCACCACCACCTGCGGCGAGGCCTTCGATTGGTACATCGATTGCCTGACCGACGAGGAGCGCGACGCCCTGGAGATCCAGTTCTACCCCACCGATGAGGCCTACACCACCTTCAAGAACGGCCTGGGCACCTACATCGGCACAGCCTCCACGATGCCCGTGCAGGAGAAGATCCTCGCCAACTTGCTGCAGGTGGGCCTTGATGCCGGCGCCCAAATCTACTGGGGCTGCCCGGCGCGCCAGTTTCTCACCGCCGACGACGGCCGCGTCACCGGCGCCGTCGGTCAGAAGGAGGACGGCAGCTACGTGCAGGTGAACGCCGCCAAGGGCGTCATCGTCTGCGCCGGCGACTACTCCGCCAACCCCGAGATGGCCAAGGAGTTGCTCTCCCAGATCACCAACATGATCGGCGAGGATGGCCAGATCGTCACCTCGGGCTATGAGGGCGACGGCCTGAAGCTGTGCTACTGGGCCGGCGGCCAGCTCGACCCCTACCAGTCCTCCATGGGCGGCGACTACTACTACCCCTGCGACAGCCCCGCAGACCCGCTCGGCTCCGCCGCGTCGCTGTGGATCAACGCCGACGGCAAGCGCTACTGCAACGAAGGCTTTGGGTTCATGGAATGGGCGGCCTACGCCGGCGCCCTGCAGCCTGCGGGCAAGATCGCCAACGTCTTCGACAGCAACTACGAGGCGCTGATCAAGGCCCAGCCCGCCTGCCACATGGGCATCGACTACCCCAACGGCGGCATGGACGGCCTGCCCGCCATCCTGGAGGCTGCCGTCGCGGGCGGCCCGGAAGGCTCCGGCCCCGATTCCAACCCCGTCGTGTACGCCGCCAACGACTACGAGACCCTGGGCGGATATTTGGGCTACGAGGGCGAGGCCCTGGACAACTTCGTGGCGTCCATCGAGCGCTACAACGAGCTGTGCGCCACCGGCCTCGACGAGGACTTCGGTAAGGAGAAGTCGCTCATGTTCGCGGTGAACCAGCCGCCCTACTACGCCTATGCCGGCGAGAAGACCTTGGGCGGCATGCTCTGCAACACTTCGGGCGTGGCCATCGACGAGAACGGCCAGGTGCTCGCTCGCGAGACCTTCCGCCCCATCCCGGGCCTGTTCGCCGCTGGCAACACAGCGGGCAGCCGCTTCGGCATTCAGTACACCACGGCCCTGTGCGGCGTATCCATCGCCTTCGCCGTCACCCAGGGCAAGTTCACCGGCGAGTACGTGGCCTCCCTCGCCTAGCCATCCCGCTTACTCCTGCCCGGCGATAACCTCCCTCCCACTTATCGCCGGGCGCCTTCACCCCCAAGGGCCCGCAGCTTCCGCCGCGGGCCCTTGCTGTTAGAGGCAGATATGCCGCAGAGGGTGAACGGAAAAGGCAGATACGCCCTGTCTTACAACTTCCAATCGGCGGCTTGGCCTTGGAGGGAGGCCATGCGGGCGAACAGGCCGCCGGCCGCGAGCAGTTCGGCGGGAGTGCCGTCTTCGGCGACGCGGCCCTCGGCGAGGACCACCACGTGGTCGGCGCCCATGACCGTGCGCATGCGGTGGGCGATGACGAGCACCGTCTTGCCCACGAGCAACCGGGAGAGCGCCTGCTGCACCGCCGACTCGTTCTCCACGTCCAGCGAGGCCGTGGCCTCGTCCAGAAGCACGATGGGGGCGTCTTTCAGAATGGCCCGGGCGATGGAGATGCGTTGGCGCTCGCCGCCGGAGAGCAGAGCGCCGTTCTCGCCGATGGGCGTGGCGTAGCCCTGGGGCATCTTCTGCACGAACTCGTCGCAGTTGGCCGCCCGGGCCGCCGCCAGCACCTCCTCGTCGGTGGCGTCGCGCCGCCCGAGGCGGATGTTCTCCATCACGGTGCCGTTGAACAGCACCACGTCTTGGAACACCTCGGTGTAATCGGTGAGCAGCGTCTCCGGGTCGATGCCGGAGACGTCCACGCCGCCCACGGTGACCGCGCCCTCGCCCACATCCCAGAAGCGCGCCGCCAGCTTGGCCGCCGTGGACTTGCCGGAACCGGACGGCCCCACCAGGGCAGTGACCTCCCCTTCCCGGGCCGTGAAGCTCACGGAGCTGAGCACGGGACCCCCGTCGTCGTAGGCGAAGGTCACGTCGTCGAACACGATGTCGTGACCCTGGGGGTTGAAGGTAAGCTCCCCCGTCTGCGCCGGCTCGCCCTCGATGGCCTTCATGCGGGCGAGCGACTGGGTCATGTCGATGAGCTCGGCCACCGACTGCAGAATGAGGCCGATGGGGTCGTACAGACGCGTGACCACCAGCATGAAGCAGAAGAACACGAGCAGGCTGCACTGGCCGGCGGCCACGAGCGCCGTGCCGACGAGGATGGTGGTCACGATGCCCAGGCGCAGCAGCGTCTGGGTGCAGACGACCGCCGTGCCCGTCACCAGCTCTGAGGCCAGCTTCGCCCGCTCGAAGGCGTCCACGTCATCGTTCAGGCGGCCCAAGAAGTCGTCGGCGCGGTTCAAGGCGCGCACCTCGCGGTTCGATTCCAAGTACTCCTGGATGTCGTCGGCAAGCGCCAGGGCGGCGGCGTTCTTGCCCCGGGTCTTCGCCGTTTGGGCGCGGCTCGTCGCCAGCAGGATCAGCAGAGCCACGGGCACCGGCCACAGCGACGCGCAGGCGAGCCGCCAGTCGAAGACGAGCAGCATGACGGCGACGATCACCGTGGAGATGCCCGTGCCGAAGGCCTGGGGCATGGTGTGGCTGAACAGGCGCTCCTGGTCGGCGGCGTCCTTCATGATCACCGTGGTGAGATCGGCCAGATCGCGCTTGCCGAAAAACGACAGCGGCAGCACACGCAGCCGCTCGGCCAGGCCGATACGCTTGCGGGCGCTCTCCTGGTACACCACGCTGTAGGTGGCGTGGTACTCCCAATACTGGGTGGCGAACACCGCCGCCAGCACCACCGCGATGAGCGCCAGGTAGGGCCAAAGGGTCGGCAGCGGCACCGCCCCGTCTTCCCAGTGGGCCAGAAACTCGCCGGTCACAAGGTAGAACACCCCGACGGGGAACATGAGCACGAGGTTGGCCAAGGCGCAGACGAGCGCGCCTTTCCGCAGCGAGCGGGCGCCTTCCTCGGTCAGGGCCAGACGATCACGCAGCATGGGCGCTCCCTCCCGCGATCTTCCATTGGGCGGCCTGGCAGTAGTTCTTCCACAGGCGCGCGTAGGTGCCGCCGCGGGCCAGCAGCTCGTCGTGGGTGCCGCGCTCCACGATGGCGCCGTCGTCCACCACGGCGATGAGGTCGGCGTCCACCACCGTGGACAGCCGGTGCGCGATCATGAGCACCGTCTTGCCGGCGGCCAGGCGCCCCAGGGCCTGCTGGATGAGGGCCTCGTTCTCGGGGTCGGCGAAGGCCGTGGCCTCGTCGAGCACCACCACGGGCGCGTCCTTCAAAATGGCGCGGGCGAGCGCGATGCGCTGGCACTCCCCGCCCGACAGGTACACGCCGTCCGCGCCCACGCGGGTGGCAAGCCCCTCGGGGAACTTCGCGATGATGTCGTCGCACTGGGCCGCCCGGGCCGCCGCGGCCACGTCCTCGTCGCTGGCATCGGGGCGCCCCATGCGGATGTTGTCGGCCAAGGTGCCCTTGAACAGGCGATCGTTTTGGAACACGAAGGCCACAGTGTCCATGAGCTCGGCAGCGGGAATGCGCCGCACATCGGCGCCGCCCACCGCGACCACGCCCTCCTGCGGATCCCAAAAGCGCGGCACCAAGCTCGCCAGCGTGCTCTTGCCGCCGCCGGAGGGCCCGACGAGCGCCACCGTGGCGCCAGCCGGCACCGTGAGGCTCACGTCGCGCAGGGCCGGGCGCGCCGAGCCGGGGTAGGCGAAGGTCACGTTCTCAAGCGCCACCTCAGTGCCCGCCGGGTGCGCCGCGGCCCCTTCGGCGACCTCTTCCATGGGCGCCACGGCCAGAATCTCGTTCACCCGGCGCATGGAGTCCTCGGCCATCATGAGCGCCTCGGAGGAGTACATCACCTTGCTCATCACCGTGGTGGTGAAGGCCGAGAAGATGACGTAGAACAAAAAGTCGGTGAGGAAGCGGCCGAAGTCGCCCGCGCCCGCCGCCAGCAAAATGGCCGCCGGCACGAGCACCACGAAGGTGCCGTTGATGGCTGTGAGCTGCACCACCTGGGGCAGGCGGCAGAAGTTCACGTAGTTGGTGGCCATGTCGCGGTAGTCGACGATGGCCGCGTGGAAGGCCCGAAACGAGTGCACCGTCTGCTGGAACACCTTCACCACGGGAATGCCGCGCACGTACTCGGTGGCCGCCGTGGACATGCGGTTTAGGGCCTCCTGGTAGCGTTGCATGAAGTAGCGGCCGCCCTCGGGCACGTCGCGGCCCATCATCCACCACATGGCGAACAGCGACACCGCCACGGGGATGAGGCACACGAGTCCCATGACCCAGTCGAACAGGAACATGGCCACCAGATAGGCCACCGGTGCCGTAATGGAAGCGATGAAGTCGGGCATCTTGTGGGCGATGACGTCCTCGGTCTGCCCGGCGCAGCCGTCGATGATGCGGCGCAGACGGCCCGAGGCGTTCGCGTCGAAATAGCCGAGCGGCACCTTCGCCACATGGGCCAGGCACGCCTTGCGCATGTTGGCGGCCACGCGGAAGGCGGCCGTGTGGGTGAGCATGAGGCCGGCGAAGTAGCACAGCGCCCCTAGCACGGCCGCCCCGAAGGCGAGCCACGCCCACAGCGTGGCGTCGGTGGCCTCCTCGAAATGGGGCGCTACGGCCACGAAGTCGCGCAGCACGAACCACACGAGCACGAGCGGCACCACCGTAAGGATGCCGTTGACCGCCGCCAGCGCCGAGCCCGCGAAGGCGAGCCAGCGCCGCGACCCGGCGAATTGCAGCAGCTGCATCACGGCGTTGCCGCCCTGGGGCCGCTTATCCTGTTCCGTCGCCATCGCTTCCCCTTAGGCCGCGATCTTTGCGAAGTGCTTCTGGAAGATGCGCAGTCCCAGCCAGCTGCCGAGCGCGGCGCACAGCGCCGTCACGCAGCCGCAGATCGGGAAGGCAGGGCTGTACACCCAGTTCACGAGCCCCTGGCCGTACTCGGCCGTCATGCCCATGTCCACCACCATCTGCACATAGGACTCGCCGGCGAACAGGATGAGCGAGATCTGCCCGAACCACCAGCACAGCACGAGCACCGCCCAGCCCACGACCACCGTCCACTTCGCGCGGCGGCCGGCCATCATGACAAGCTCGCAGAGGGCCGCGCCGGCAAGGATGCCCACCGGGCCCGTCCAGGCCATGCCCATGACGAAGCCGAGCAGGGCCATGATGGCGCCGGCGATGAAGGCCGCCCCGCGCTTGGGCACCCGCGCCATGAGGTAGGTCCACACGATGCCGGCCGGGATGGAGCCGATGGCGTGGGTCCACCAGGCCATGTCGGTGCTGAAGCTGCACACCATGGCCACCGCCATCATGACGAAGAAGGTGACCACGCCGAACACGGCCAGAAGCACGATGTCCTTCGCCGTGAGGCGCCCCGAGGCTGCCAGGGGTGCTGCGCTCGTCGTCTTTGCCGTTGTCGTTGCCATAGATTCAATCCTTTCCTTTGGGGATGGGTTACCGTGAGGTTCAGAGAGCCGAAGGGCTCGGAATTTGAGGGGGGGTTCAGAGGCCGAAGCGGGCGCGCACGCGGGCGAGGCCGGCGTCGTCGAGGGGGTAGCGGGCCTGAATGCGGCCGCCTTCCACCTCGGCCGCCTCGTCGCAGACCGCGCAGAGGAACTCGTAGTCGTGGGTGACGAGGACCACGGCGACGCCGTCGGCGGCGGCCCGGCGCAAAACCGCGGCGACGCGCTCCATGTTGGCGCGGTCCAGGCCGCTCGTGGGCTCGTCGAGCACGAGCACCCGGGCACCCTGGGCGAGGCCGGCGGCCACGGCCAGGCGCTGGCGCTCGCCGCCGGAAAGGGCCAAGGGATGGCGCTCGGCGCAGGCGGCGAGGCCGAAAGCGGCCAGCATCGCGTCGGCGGCCTCGTCGCTTTCCCGATGCAGCTCGGCGCGGGCGCTGTCGGCGAACAGCTGGTAGCCCGGCTCCTGCATGACCAGATGCACGAGGCCCGGGCGCCGTCGGGCGGCCACGGGCGCCCCGTCCACGGCCACGGTGCCCGCGCGCTCGCGGGTAAGCCCCGCCAGGCAGCGCAAGAGCGTGGTCTTGCCGGCGCCGTTGCGGCCGACGATGCCGAGCACGCGCCCGGGCTCCAGGGAGAGGTCGAGGCCGTCCAGTACCGGCGGCCGGCGGCGGAAGGCCACGGTCAGGCCGGCGGCCTGCAGCCGGGGCGCTTCGGGCGCGGGGGCATCGGCTGAGACCGCGCCGGCCGGGACCGCCGCAGCGGGGCGGCCCTCCCCTTCCATCTCCGCCACCGTCCAGGCCCGCACGCCGGCCGCGGCGCGACGGGCGGCCGGCAGCGCCGCGAAGTCGGCGGCCGTCCAGTCGCCGGCAACGGCGCCATCTTCCATGAGCACCACCCGATCGGCCACGTCCGCCAGCCACCACAGGCGGTGCTCGGACACGACGACGGTCTTGCCCGCCGCTTTCAGCGCCGCCACCACCTCGGCGAGGCGCTTCATGGAGGGCACGTCCAGGGAGGCCGTCGGCTCGTCCAGCACGAACACCGCCGGCTCCATGGCGAAGGCCGAGGCGATGGCCACCGCCTGCTTCTGGCCGCCGGAAAGCTCCTCGATGCCGCGATCGAGCAAATCGGCGATCCCCAAGGCCCGGGCCGCCTTGGACACCCGCGCCACAATCTCGCCGCGGGGAAGGCCCAGGTTCTCGCAGCCGAAGGCGATCTCGGAGGCCACGTCCAGGTTCACGAACTGGCTGCGGGGGTTCTGGAACACCGAACCCACGCGCACGCCCAGCTCGTCGGGAGTCCAGGCGGCCACCTCCGTTCCCTCCACCATCACGCGGCCCTTCACCTCGCCGGCATAGACATGGGGCACCAGGCCGTTGATGAGGCGCGTGAGCGTGGTCTTACCGCAACCGGAGGCGCCGGTGACCACCACGCACTGGCCCCGCGGAATCTCGAGGAAGACCCCGCGCAGCACCGGCCGCTCCGCGCCGGGGTAGGTGTAGGACACATTCTCGAGGACGATGGCGGCCGTTGCGGCCGATGGGGTCGCGGCGCTCACGGGAGCACCTTCCCCGCCACCGCCGCCGCGACCAGCGCCACGGCCGCGACCAGCACCACGACGTCCAGCGCCCCGATGCGCAGCTCGTGGTAGGAGCCGCGTCGGCGCGTCGTTTCCACGCCGCGGGCCATGACGGCGTCCCCCAGCTCGTCGGCCACGATGGACACGCGGTGCAGGTAGGGCACCATGAAGTTCTCCAGCAGCCCGGCCGGATGGCGCAGGATGGCCGCCGGCGTCAGGCGAAGGCCCCGGGTGAGCATGGCCTCGCGCACGGCCCTCGCCTCCCGGGCGATGGTCGGGAAGAAGCGCATGCCCACGCACACCGCCACGGTCATGCGCCCCGAGAGCCCGAAAGACTGCAGAGCGCAGGCCAGCTCGCCCAAATAGGTCGTGGAGATGAGCGCGGCCGCGAACATGGCCGTGGGGAACAGCCGCGCGAGCATGACCAGACACGAGCCCATGGGCATGAAGAAGGGACCGCCCAGGATGCAGGCCAGCGCAATGAGCGATAAGGCGGCGTAGGCGCCAAGCCACGCGCAGGCCAAACGTCCGCGGCGGCACCACAGCATGAGCGCCGCATCGCCGGCCACGGCCGCCAGCTCGATGGCCTTCGCGCCGGATGCGAACACGGCCACGTTGAGCAGCACGAGCACCGCCAGCGCCACCCGCGGGTCCACGCGGCGACGGTCGTGCTCGGCCGCCGCCATCATCAGGCCGCCCGACGCCCCGCGAGTCGAGGCGCCCTCGCGCGCCCGAGATACCGACGCCGGCCGCGGCGCCTTCCTGGGCTCGGGCATGGCGCCCTCGATTCCGTCCATCGTGCCTTCCACCTGTGCGCACCTTTCCGCTTAAGGCGGCGCTCCCGTCCCTTTTCCGTCGCGTCGCCGTTCTCTTCTTGAAAGTTTCAGTCGGTTAATTTACCTTGCGTTAAGGCCTTTGTGTTAAGTAAGGCTAACTTATGGACGAATCGGAAAGAACTCTGGACGGATCGGAAAACGACGGGCACGATTATGGGCGCGAGCGCGTTGGCGAACATAGACAAGGGACTGCACCACCTGTTCCTCTCCCAAATTGAGACGCTGGGGATGGAGCCGGTGGCCCGGCGCAGCGGCATCGTGTCGCAGCTCGCGCCGGAGCGCGGCCGCGGCAGCGCCTGGATGGCGGGCATCGGCCCCGATTGCCTGATGACCGTGCTCGACCTCGAGGTGGAAGGCGCCGTGGACCTCACGAGCTGCGGACCCGGCTACTTCTGCCTGGGCATCATGTCGCCGAGCTGCCTGGAAACCATGCCGCGGCCCGTCAGCGCCCCCGGCCCTGCAGGTCTTGTCATGTACTGCCAGGATGCCGGCTCCTACGCCTACCGGCTGAAGCCGCGCACCCCCTATGTGTCCCGCTCGCTGTGCTTCACGCCGCGCTTCTGGGAACAGCTCGCTTTCGACCGCCGCTCCGACGGCGATGCCCTGCTGGAGCGCTTTGCCACGGCGCCCCAGGTCCTGAACGCGCCCCACGTGGGCGCCATGCTGCAGCGCCTCGACGCCCGAACGGCCGACGCCGCGGCGACCGAGCTGCACCTGACGGCGCTTGCCGCCGAGGCCGTCGCCTGCCTCATGGATACCGCCGAGGCCGAAGGACAGGCCGAAGCCGCTCGGGGCAGCAGCGAAGCGGCCCGTCTGGCCCGCGACGCCCGCGCGCTGCTGGAGCGCCACTTGGATGCGCCGCTCACACTGGAGTCCATCGCCCGCGAACTGTGCGTGAGCCGCTCGCGTCTGGCGGCCACCTACAAGGCCGAGCGCGGGCGCGGCGTGGCCGAGGAGCTGCGGGACCTGCGGATGGAGCGCGCCCGCGAGCTTCTGGCCGGCACGGACCTCCCTTTGTCCGAGGTGGGCCGCGCCGTGGGCTATCCGCGCCCGACTACCTTCGCCACCGCCTTCTCCCGCGAGGTCGGCTGCTCCCCCGCCGCCTGGCGCAAACAGCACCGCCTCTGAGACCGCGCTGCTGCGGGATCCCGTCGTCGGGCCTCTATAAAAGGGAAGGAGCCCCGAGAGGCTCCTTCTTGTCGCATCTGTCGCTGCCAGACCTGCTTGGCCCGCGCTCGGCTGTACTTCGCCGAACCGTGGGCGCCATGCCCACAGGCGAACCCGTTGTAGCGCGGCTTGCTCGCCAGCGTCGCTTCCTCAGCCGACTGCCGCCACACGACATCGCTTTTCGGCTTTACCGCCTGCACAGGATGCGCCTTCTTGCGCTTCTTCGACATTCCTCTCACCTCCTTCACGCTATGGCTTTCTCAGCGGAAGCATTCTAGCAGAACTAAACCAGCCAGAGCCGTCTCTCACACGATCGTTTGGAAGCTGGCAAGGCGAGCGCCGAACATCTGCGCCCGATCATTTGCAAGCTGCGAGGCGGCCGCGAGTGCCTGAAGCCGCCGCAATCCGCTGGGTGCAATCTCAGTTGCCGCCGAGCGCCTCTTCGATGATGGCGTTCACGGCAGCTGGATTATCGGCGTTGGAGTTATGGGCGGCGCCTTCTACCCAGCGAACGGGCAAGCCCGTACGCTCCGACCACAGCTCGTTGTACTTGCGGACGAACCCCGTGCGGTCGAGCTCGCCGACGATCAGCGTGAGCGGGGCGGTCGGCGCGGCGTACTCATCGCTTCTCACCACCTCGGCCAGCATGGCGAACCCATGGGCGGAAAGCCGGCAGTACTCCCCCTTCTCGTAGCCGGCCAGGATCGAGCCCATGATGGCGCGGCCCTCGGGAGTTGCGGCATTGCCTTCGGTGCTCGTCTTCTTAAGCGTGGCCCACGGGTACAGGTAGAACATGCGCGTCACGAAAGGCAGACAGGCCAACTCCCATCGCTTGTAGTAGTCGCGACCGAGCGGCGCGGAGTCCACCGACACGATGCCGCGGGCGCGCCCTGGGAACAGCACGTCGAACACCTGAGCCACGTACCCTCCCATCGACTGACCTACGAGCACAGGCGCACTGACGCCTTCTGCCTTCATGATCTCCCCCAACCAACGGGCCAAGTCGGGCAGCGAGAAATCCAGCGGGAACGGGCGCGACTCACCATGGGCCGGCGCGTCCCACACCAGGCAGTTGGCACGGCCCTCGAAGTGCTCGATCTGCGGCGCGAACAGGCGACGATCCGCCGTAAGCCCCGGCAGGAACACCACCCACGGCCGCGTCGCATCGGGCACATCGCTTACCCAGTAGACGATCTTTCCCCGCCCCGTATCGAAACTCGCCTTCCGCATGTTCTCGCTCTCCTTTCGCCGCCGAACGACACCCAGTATCGCACATTGCCGGCAGAAGAAGCGTGAGGGCCGCCCCTGCGAAAATGCTCGGCCACAAAGGCCACCTTCCCCTTCGCAGCACAGACGCAACCGATCAAACCGTGTCCGTCGCTCGCGTCCGGCAACAGCGAGAAGCACCCATGCGCACGAAAAAAGCGACCGCCCCGAAGGACGGTCGCATGAGGTGCGCGCTATGCGTGCGGACGACTTAGAACTTGCGGAACTTGTCGGCCGGGGTGAAGCAGATGGGGCACTTCTCGAAATCGTCGCCCTTGTGGATGTAGCCGCAGATGGGGCACAGGTAGTAGGCCTCGTCGGTGGGAGCGTCGATGTTGTTGTAGGCGTCCATGTACAGCTCGGCGTGCACGGCCTCGGCGAGCTTGGCGCGGGTGAACACGAACTCGGCCTTCTTGTTGCCCTCCTCCTGAGCGACCTTGATGAAGCTCGGGTACATGTCGGAGGTCTCGTAGATCTCGCCCAGGGCGCCGGCGATGAGGTTCAGGTCGGTAGCGATGCCCTCGGCCTCGGGAGCGGCGGGGCGCTCGTAGCCCGGCTCGATCTCGGCGATCACGCCGGCCTCAAGGCCGATGTGGATCTGCTCGGCGGCGCTGGTGGCCTCGAACAGGCGGGCGATCTGGTCGAAACCCTGCTCCTTGGCGGCAGCGGCGCAGGCGGCGTACTTGGCGGACGCGCCGGTCTCGCCGCACACGGCAGCCTTCAGGTTCTCGAGGGTGGTGCCCACCTCGGTGATGGACTCGGGGACGACGTTGAAGTTGCTGGAGTTCTCGGCGGTAGGAATAACGTCACGCAGATTCATGGAATCTTCCTTTCTTAAGTATCGGCGACATCGTCTCAATGTCTGGGCCATTATAGTACGGCGCTCCCGCCCCGCGCATCGAGAAAACAGGATGTAACAATTTCCGAACTTTTCCCCACAGATTGGTTCATACTGTGTTCGATCGCACAAGAGAAAGGATGTTACGTGGAACGCGAAGTGGCTTGGAAGAAGTACGACGAGGCGTCGCTGGACGAGCTTGAGGCGCTGGCCGTCGACTACATCGATTTCATCTCCGAGAACAAGACCGAGCGCGAGTGCGCGGCGGCCGCCATCGCCGCTGCTGAGGACGCCGGCTACGATTCGCTGGCTGATTGCATCGCCGCCGGCACACCGGTGGGCCCGGGCAGCAAGCTGTGGGCCTGCGCCCAGGGCAAGGCCGTCATTCTCGTACATGTGGGGGCCGCACCGATCTCGGAGGGCATGAACATCCTGGGGGCGCACATCGACTCGCCGCGCCTCGACATCAAGCAGAATCCGCTGTACGAGACGAACGACTTCGCGCTGCTGGACACGCACTACTACGGCGGCATCAAAAACTACCAGTGGACGGCGTTGCCGCTGGCGCTTCACGGCGTCGTGGCCAAAACCGACGGCGCGGTGGTGGAGGTGAACATCGGCGACGACCCGGCTGACCCGGTGTTCTGCGTGACCGACCTGCTCCCCCACTTGGGTTCCCAGCAGATGGATAAGAAGGGCTCGAAGGTCGTGGAAGGCGAGGACTTGGACGTGCTCGTGGGCAACCGGCCGCTCGCCGCGACCGGCGCCGACGAGGCGGACGACGGCGCCGGGAAAGCCGAAGGCGACAAGGCCTCCAAAGATCCCGTGAAAGCCTACGTGCTGGCGCTTCTGTCCGACAAGTACGGCATCGCCGAGGAGGACTTCCTCTCAGCCGAGCTGGAGGTAGTGCCCGCCGGCCGCGCCCGCGACCTCGGCTTCGATCGTTCCATGGTCATCGGCTACGGCCAGGACGACCGCGTGTGCGCCTACACCTCCCTTGCGGCCCAGCTGGCCTTGGGCGACGACATCCCCGCCCGCACCGCTGTCTGCGTGCTGGTGGACAAGGAGGAGATCGGCAGCGTGGGCGCCTCCGGCATGGCCTCGATGTTCTTTGAAAACACCATCGCCGAAATCATGGCGCTCGCCGGCGAGAGCAGCCCGCTGCGCCTGCGCCGCGCCCTCACCCGCTCGCGCATGCTGTCCTCGGACGTGTCCGCCGGATTCGACCCCGCCTACGCGAGCGTCTTCGAAGCTAAGAACTCCGCCTATCTGGGCCGCGGTCTCGTGTTCAACAAGTACACCGGCTCCCGCGGCAAGAGCGGCTCCAACGACGCCTCGGCCGAGTACGTCGCGCTCGTGCGCCGCATCATGGACGACGCGGGCGTGAGCTTCCAGACCGCCGAGCTGGGCCGCGTGGACGCCGGCGGCGGCGGAACCATCGCTTACATCCCCGCGAAGTACGGCATGGACGTCATCGACTCCGGCGTGCCCGTGCTTTCGATGCACTCCCCCTGGGAAGTCACGAGCAAAGCCGACATCTACGAGGCCCGTCGCGGCTACGAGGCGTTCCTGCGCGCATAAAGTTCGCGGGAACCGAGGCTTCGACCGACTCATGCAATCGATGAGCGATTTTCGGACGGTTTTTTCGAGTTGTTAGGGTTCGGGATGACCATCCGAAAGAACCGGATGCAGATGATCGTGTGGCGACCTGGGGTTTTGCCGTTGTGTTCCCTAAACCGAGCGGCGAGAAGCCCTTTCTGCTTCCCCCACGACTCTAACAAGTCGAAATTCTTGCATAAAAA
>ERZ773162.300-NODE-300-length-64323-cov-77.533065_pt1 | contig 64323 bp, 53 predicted proteins | sample MGYA00511113_ERZ773162 | MGnify/ENA primary metagenome ERZ773162 (study PRJEB29015, sample SAMEA2737807) | human gut metagenome | biome: human gut; feature: human-associated habitat; material: faeces | place: China | collected 2012 ... | reverse complement strand
CTGTGAATTACTCTGCAATTCGTGCTATTTTTTGCAATTCAGGTCAGCAAAGCCAAGCGGAGCTGCGCTTTTACAGAGGGGTCTGCGTCCTTCAGAAGCTCCAACAGTGCCGACACGGAGATGGTCGGCTCTGCTTCAACCGGGGCAGCCTGCACAAGTGTTGCTCCCGGCTTGTAGAAGCCTTCCTCGAACTTTTTACCCAGCTTTTTACGGGAATCCTGCTGGATGTGTGCATAGGTGTTGACCAGCAGATTGGCACTGGCGTGGCCTGTTGTGCCTTGCACCGCTTTCACATCACCGCCGGAGATCATCAGTTGATAGGTGGCACTGGAATGCCGCAGACCGTGAAACACAATGCGGGTGAACTCCGGGTGCTCGTCCTGCCACTTGATGAACTTTTTGCGGATGAGGATCGGCTCTACCGCCAGACCATTGGGTAAGCGCAGGAGCATCCCGCTGTTGCGATAGCGTTCCGGGTCAACGGCTTCGTCCATTTCCAAACGCTTTAGCCAGTGTTTCAGTTCCTCTTTCAGCACGGCTGTCATGAAGATGGTTCGGTTGGAAGATGCTGTTTTGGTCTTTTTGAGCACCAGCGTTGTGGTGCTGCCCTCACGCTTATCTTCAAATTCCTGCAAGATGCAGCCCTTGCCCGTTTTTGCCAGCGATGCCTTTTGGACACGCTGCATACACTTGTTGATGCGGAACGTGCCTGTGCCGTCCGCTCCCTCAAAATCAAGATCTTCCGGAGTCGGGCCAGCAACTTCACCCTCGCGCAGTGCGCCTACCAGTGTGAGGTGAACAGCCAAATGCAGGATCGGGTCTTCCATGCTGGCAAGTGCGGCCCACATCTCATCTGCATTCCAGATGGCACGCTCTTGAATTGACTTTTTAGGGCTGTCCACCGGAACGGGGCTTTTGATGAGGATGCCCCACTCCACCGCATACTGAAACGCTGTCCGCAGCAGGCGGTGTACCTCGTGGATGGTCGTGCCGGAGAGAAGCCGCTGCTGTTGTTTTTCCGAAAGCACCTGCTTTTTGCCCTCATAATACTGGCCGCAGGGCATTTTGCCGAGAGTGGCATACAAATCTTCCAGATGGTAGGGTTTGAGCTTTTGCATCTGCATATCGCCGATGTACGGAATAATGAGGTTCTGGACCGTTCCCAGATTGGATTGATAGGTCTGCGGTGCCCACTTGTGCTTGTTGCACTGTTTGGGAAGCCACTCCATCAAAAACTCTTTGACGGTGATGGTGGACGGAATCAAAAACGTTCCGTTTGCCAGTTCATGTTCGATTTGTTTTTTGCGATTTGTTGCCTCCTCTTTCGTGGGAAAACTTTCCCATTTGTTGCAGTTTTTACCCTGCTCATCTTGGTAAGTATAGCGGACACCATAGGAGCTGCCGCGTTTTGTAATATATGCCATACATTATCTCCTTTTTCAAGCTGCCCGGAGCCACGCATCGAAGCTGTCTTTCGGGATGCGGATGCTTCCGCCGACCCGAAGAACACGAAATTCGGTAGTGCTGTTGCACAGATTGTAGGCAGAGCGCAGGCTGATGGACAGCATCTGCGCAATCTCTTCCACCGTGTACACCAGTGTTGTGGCTTTCAGGCTGTCAGTCGGAGACTTGACGGCATTGGTTTGAGTGACCACTTCCATTGTATCGTTATTCGGAATGGTCTGCAAGATGTTTTTCGTATAATTCAAAGATTTCACAGTTTTGGTCGCAACAGGCCGAGATTTGTTCATAGGCAAAACCTCCATGTTTTATTTTTGATGTAAGTTCAAAATTGCCTGCTCACTCTGCTCATCCTGCACCTTTTGCGCACTGTGAGCAGGCTGAGCAGGGCTTTTTCAAGTTGATTCTTATTTTTTAATCCCACGGACTGGGAACATCAACGGGTAAAAATAGGTCAACGTCTACATTGTGAAAGCCCCGATTTGTGCCAATGCACTTATCATCGTAGACGATGCCCAGACTTTTCTGATTGTCTTTTAGATGGTGGATAAAGGTTGATGCTGCCAGCGGCTTTTCCAGGTTATCCAGACACCAGCGTTCGTAGACCTTATAGAAATCGGTAGACTTGCACTTGGTCCCCTGCCGAATTTCAAAGTAGCCCTCAGATTTGAGAAAGCCCAGGATATTGTTGCCCTGCTCCATCGCTTCTTTCAGATTCGCGGTGGTGCGTTCGCTGATGGTAAACTGATAGTTGTTCCGAATCAGCCGATGCAGCCCCTCCAATGCCCAAAGCAGGATGCCCTCTTTTTCGTTCCGCATCTTATCAATGAGAAAAGGATCATCCACCCGGCCAACGGGCTTTTCCTTAGTGGTGAGCAACAGCTGGCGGCGATAGAAACCGTTGGACTTGTCATAGAGTGCGTGTAAGCTGCCATTCCCGAAGCAGGCAAACCGCACATACAGCGTACCCTGCACACTCTGCTGGCCTTTGCGCTCAATGTCAATTATATCTTCCAGCGTAACAAGAGTTTTAATGTTGTTGGTCTGCGGCAGGGCCTCGGTTTTCATGTCATCGTCCACCAGAAGCAGCTTGTACTCCAAGTCTGCACGGGCAAAGCGGTTGGTTTCCACTTTTTGCAGACTGCCTGTGTACATACTGCTGCCGAACAATTCTCGCAGGATCAGCCCGATTCTGGATTTTCCCTCGCCGCCCTTGCCAACCATCAGCAGCATTTTCTGCGCTTTGGTAACAGGCAGCAGGCAATAGCCAATGTATTCTTGTAAGGCCGGAATATCTTCTTCGTACAGCAGCTCATTCAGAAATTGCAGCCAGCGTGTCGGTGCTGGTGCATCCGATACATAAGCGATAGGCAGACGGTTCATGCAGTATTCTTTTTCAGGGGTAAAGTGACCGTCTGCAAAATATGTACCGTTTCGGACATGGATGCGGTCTGTCTGAATCTCCGGTGGTTCAGATGCACAGGCCAACTTAATCGCCTGCACAATATGTTCAATCCGCCGTGCTACGCTGGTGGTAGCGTAATAGCGAATCTGCTCATAGATTTCCTTTTTCAATGGGGTTTCATCCTCGATCATGCCATCTACCGTAAATAGCCTGCCTTGAAAGCAGCGCATGGGGTGCAGACTCAAAAAATAATCGGCAAATAATGGCTCAATAATTTTCCCATTGTCACCCACCCAGTTTCGGGCGGGTGCGCTATGCTGCTGCTTCGATTTCTTTGCATCGTTCGATTGCTTTTCCAAGGACGGTCACTTCCTTTCCGTTGAGTAATTGTTGCTTTTCATTTGGACTTCCCTGCAAAAGAATATCCAGCAGATATTGCACATGGTCTGCATAGTGTAGACTTGCTATAAAGCAGAGATGCAGGGGTTCTTCTGGATTCTGTGGCGCATAAGTTATGAGCCAATCTGCCAGCAGGGCACGATAGCTGCACAAGATTTTGTAAAGTTGTTCTTTCGGGCTTAGTGGCTTTTCCACGGGTTTGTAGAGGAATCGTGGAGAATTGCCTGTTGCAGAAAGCCCAAAATCTGTAGCCAGCTTTTCAGCCGCCTGCCGCAAAGAAAGTTGAAACAGTTTTGCGGTGAGGTCGATTACATCACCATCCGCTCCACAGCCAAAACAGCGAAATCGAAAATCCACTTTCATGCTGGGATTGCGGTCTGCATGGAATGGACAGCAAATCATGCTGCTGCGGTTTGGACGAAAACCATAGGCTTCTGCGGCCTGTCGGGCGGTAATATTCAGCTTTACGATTTCAAATAAATTGTTGTTCTTGAAAGTTGGCCTCCTTTACAGTTCCATGCCATGACTGCGCTTCTTCGGTTTGGTGCATGTCTGCTCACGCTGCTTGATTTCTTCCTGTCGCCGCTGTAACTTTTGCAGAACAGACAGACGAGCATTTTCTTTGATTTGCTCGATGGCAGGCTTTTTGATTTCCGGCTTTATAAGGACAGTTGTCAATCTTGCGGTAATCCTGTTTACTGCTGCAATAATATTTTTTCGCAGCGTTGTGATTTGATATGTGGTGTAGTCCAATGTTTCCTTGCTTGCCGTTCGCCCCGGCTCTTTCAGCCAGTCCAAATATATATCGACCTGTTCTGTGCTTGCTTTCAAAGCATCGTTCACAGCGTTTTCTGAAACAACAGCCACAGCTTTGTCGTAGGCAACCGCAGAAATCTCATCCAACAAGTTCTCGGTATCTTCAATCTTCTGAGAAAGTTCACTTAACTGTTTTTCCTGCTTTTGAATTTTTTTATCGTTGCTCAGAAGTGTTAGGGACTGATAGGTTGTACGGCGAACCTGCTGATGATGTGCTTTCTCATTCTCTTGTTTCAAATTTTCAAGCTGAGCGGTCTGTTCCTGTACGGCTTTTTCCTGTTGAGCAAGTTGTTCTTTTTTCTTTGACATGATATAGTCCCGCTTTTCCAGATAAGCCTGTCCGCCGTATTCCGGCACTTCATCCAGTTCCAGACCGTGGCGTTTGGCAATCTCGAATAGCATCGTGCGGCAGGCTGCATCGAACGTGATCTTGCGGTTGTTGTAGCGGCCAAGGGGCTTGTCTGGCTTTGGCAGTTCAAAGCCAAGTGCTTCCAACGCTTTTTCCTGCTGTGGGGCAATTTCACCATATTTATTCTCACAGTCGAACACATGGCGTTCGTGGATGTGCGGCGTTCCCTCATCCAGATGTAACGCCCAATCCAGAATGTGAACGTGTTTGCCGAAACGCTCATGGAACTCGTCCATAAATTCTGTGGCGATTTGAAAAAGTTCTTTGGGCGAAGCGTGGCTCTCCAGCGTTCCAAGCTGATAAATGCTTTCTTCGGGGCAGGTTTTCTTGCTGGTAAGCAAATCTTCGGGAGAACGGTTTCGTTCCGTGTGCCGAATTTTGGCGTTGCGCTCATTCTGCTTTTCGGTGAAGTTGGTGTAATGGAGTTTGTAGTAGAGCTTTTCGACTTCTTCAAAGGTGTCGGCCAGACTTTCCTCACTCTTGGGCTGCAGAGCAGAGCGGATGCCGTTATAACAATCCCAATAAATGTTTTGCTGGACACGTTCCGGGTCGATATGCTCGCTGTTGGCAATTTTAAAACTGCGGTCATTGTGCTTTGGATTATAAGTGCCGTGCTTTCCGGCGCGGCCATTGTGTCGGGTAAGTTTCAGCGACCATCTCTCCTTTCTGGAGTCACGCAGAGAACGCCGTGCGCGGGGTAGGGGCAACGCGGTGCAGCGAAGCTGCAAATCTGCCGCCTGCTATGCGCCAGATAATACCCAGTAGGATATGACGCAGGGCATCACATCCACTGGGCAAGGCTGCCGCCCTTGACCCGCGCAAAGATCTGCGATCTCTGCACTCTTGCGCCGAACAACCTGACAGACAAAACTTTGTGAAGTCCTCTCTGCCAGCTTGCCCGGTTCTTCTTCGGTGTCGGTCTGCCCGCAAGCTGTTCCTGCCCGATTTCCTCCGGCGTATGGCTTCTTCTTGGTGCGCTCTTGTCGTGGCGGCACTTCTCCGAAAAAGCATATTAACTTGCAGCCGATCATGTTGTTGTCAAGGTACGATGTTGTCTTGTAAGAAGTTGTGGACTTTCCAAAATGCCAAGGGGTTCGTTTCTGAAAGTAGTCCCTACACCCTATACAAACTTAAAGGGGTATTTTTAAACGGGGTCTTATGAAAATTTGGGAAATTTTCACTTTTTCAAACAACCTCCTATACCTATAACATTCTAAAAAGGGTGTTTGGCAACCTGATTTTCAAATTTTGTTTGGAAAACTTCTTACACCAATATGAATCTATAGGGCCGTTTTGGAATACAATTTTGGACAAAAAGAAAAACGGCAAAGTTCACAATAGAACCTTACCGTTTTGGGGAATGCTGCACAGCAGCACCGTATTATTTCTTTTGGTTTATTATTTCATAACTGCGTTCAGCAATGTCTGATAGTCACTCACCACATCGTACACCACGTTTTCATCGTTCAGTGCCTTGAAATGTGCACGGGCACAATCAATTTTCGCCTGTTCTACCGGGGTGATGTGATTGAGCTTCATGGAATCCAGTGTGCCTTTGGTTTCAGCAACAAAGTAGATGTGCTTGACTGTGCCCTCATAGAACGCAATCGCCCAATCGGGATTGTATTTTCCAACAGGTGTGGAAATATAGAATCCATCTGGCAGCTTTACATAGACTGCCACATCGCGGTTCGTATCGAGGTCGGCGGCAAAGTCACGCTCATTAGTAGAATCGTAAATCAGATGGTCATACAGATGCCGCTGTACTTTCATGACGTTCATACCGAGTTTTCCCTTCAAAGTCGGCTCAGTGAAAATGTCTGTATCGTAATGCTCATCCAGAATATTGTAAGCGATATGCTGGATGATGGCTGTTGCCTTTTCGTCATTGATAAGGGCAGCTGCTTTCAGAATGAACTCTTCCGGGTTATCCTTGAACTGATCGAACACCGCTTTTTCAATGCCGACCAGAATCTGTACAATCGCCTTGCGGGTCAGCTTGGTTTCAGCCACCAGCTTGCCAATCAGGTCATACTTGACGCTCTGGCTGGCGTGAATTTTGGTCTGTGGGTCATATTTATGCTGATCCGCTTTTGCGAAAGCAGAGCCATCTAACAGAGAATCCTTGGATTTGATCTCCGTCATTTCACCGGATTCTACTTTGAAGTAAATCTTTGATACGTTCAGATTGCGGTTAAGCGAGCGAATGGACTTTTGCACCAGCTCATCCGTGTCAAAATCCACCACATAAACCGATTTCGGGCTGATTTTGTTCCAAAGGGCCTTGAACTCCGGCATAGCCAGCTTGTCCGGGTCAATTTTCAACTCCACATTGTTGGAACGTGCATTTTCAGGCAGCATGACCTTATCGCTGTAAACAGAGTCCAACAAATCAATGACTGATGCTGCACAGTCTGCAACTTCTTCTGCCACCTGCACCGCATGGTTTGCATGGTCGGCATAGTACTTATCCGTCAGCGCACCATGGCGGTCCACATAGCCATTCTGTACCAGATCAAAGTAGATGGCAGCGGCGGTGTCAGTATCCACGATCTGTTCGTTGCCGTTTGCGTCCGTAAGAACCTTGCCAACAAACAAGGTAGCATCCACCTTTCTGGGACGGTTCGCAACTGCTTCGGCCAGTTCGCTTTGCAAGCCTTTGGCGAAGCTGTCATAACTTTCGCTGGCAATGACAGTCAGAATGTTGATGTTATGCACATCGTTGCCCAGAACATTCGCATCCATACGTTCACCGTTCTGGTTGACGCACAGACGCAGGCCGCGGCCAACCTCCTGCCGTTTGCGGACTTCACTGCTGCTCTGTTTCAGGGTGCAGATCTGGAACACGTTCGGGTTATCCCATCCTTCCCGGAGGGCAGAGTGCGAGAAGATAAAGCGCACGGGGGAACGCTTGGGGTCCCGGTCAAGAAGAAGCTCCTTGTTTTTCATAATCAGGTCATAGGCACTGATGTCATTGGAGGTTTTCTCCCGCTTGTCATCGCCTGCAACCTGATTGACAAAATGGCCTTTCTTATCCACCGAAAAATAACCCGCATGGGTATCGTGCGCAGGGATTGCTTTCAGGTAGCGGATGTAGTCATCCTCGCCCAGCGAAAGCTGCATCTGGCCGACAATATCCTCGTACGCCTGCTCAAACATCTCTGCATAAATGCCGTTATAGGGCTGGCCTGCAGCATCATAGCACTTGTACTTGTCCACCTCGTCAATAAAGAACAGACTCAGCACTTTAATACCCTTGTGGAACAGCTGACGTTCCCGCTCAAGATGCGAAAGGATCGTTTCCCGAATCTGAATGCGGCGCAGCTGGTCCTCGTCCACCTTGCCGACCACATCTCCGGCAAACAATCGGACACCATTCAGAAATTCAATGTGGTTGTCCCGGCCATCAATCGCTTTCACCACATAGCCATCCTTGTATTCGTCCAGATTGCCGGAATAGTCATAGAGGTTGAATTTCAGCCCAACGGTGCGCGTTACCTTGCGCAGGCCGGATTTTCCCTTGCAGTCGAACTGGATCGTTGCCGTAGGGTCTGCCTTGGAAAGATTGATGCTTTCCAGATAGACAAACCCATCCGTAGCGGTACTGCCAGATTCCGTAATGCCCTTAACCACGATTTTCTTGACCAGACGCTTATTATAGGCTTCCATTGCATCCAGCCGGTAGACCATGTTGTAGATGCTGTCTGCACGGTGGGTAGCCGAGTAGCGCAGGGTGATCATCGGGTTGAACTCTTTCATCCGCTCTTTGGTCTGCTTGCCCTCTACCGACTGCGGCTCATCAATAATCAGGATCGGGTTCGTCTTTGCAATAATGTCAATGGGCCGACGGGAACGGAACTCGTCCAGCTTCATATAAATACGGCGGGCATCTTTGCCTTTGGCATTGAACGCCTGCGAATTGATGATCATGACATTGATGGAACTATCCGAGGCAAAGCGGTCAATTTCCGTCAACTGTGCGGAGTTGTAGATAAAGAAGCGGATCTTCTTGCCGTACTCTTCTGCAAAGTGATCCTGTGTGACCTCAAACGATTTATACACACCCTCACGGATGGCAACACTGGGCACGACCACGATAAACTTACTCCAGCCGTAATGCTTGTTCAGCTCATACATGGTCTTGATATAGGTGTAGGTTTTGCCGACACCTGTTTCCATCTCAATGGTAAGGTTATAGTGTCCCTCCAACTGCTTGGATGGCTCAATCTGGTTGGTGCGCTGGATTTTTTGCAGGTGTTCCAGAATAATACTGTCGTTCAGCTCTGGTACAATATGTTCATTGCGCCAGCCTGTGAAGCTTGTTTCCATATCAGTCTGGTAAATGCCGCTGCCGTTGTCGATGCGGTAATTTGTGGTCAGGTAGGGCTGACCCGCAAAGACGTCCACCACGGCTTTTGCGGCATCTGCCTGAAATTTCTGGTGTTTGAATTGAAGTTTCATCTGCTGCTCTCCTTCAAATCACCTTGACATCGGTATCCTGTGCATACAGCTTGAAAATTTCAAACACGTTGATCTTTTCCGGGCTGCTGGCAAAGGAAGAATCCCGGAACACTGCACGGCGCGGCTTGCGCTTGGCGATTTCCTTGATAACATTTTCCGGCACATTATTATCAAAGCAGGCAACCAGGGCATCGGGAACATTCAGCGCAGCATCACCGGGTGCGTAGGTGTGGACAGTGCAGTTGCCGATTTTCTCAGACCGATACGGCATGGACAGCGGCAGACCCCAATCCAGCAGACAGCCAAACAGCAAATCAAGGTCGGTGCGGTCCTCCTTGATGTTGCTTTCCAAATCTTCAAGGTTGGTCTGGGAGTATTCTTCGGCAGAATAGTAGACGTCCTTCATATTGGTATCGTCCAGCTTGAAAACACGGAAGCCAATGTCCAAACTATCCGCTAGTTTTTGATTTTCAGCAGTTTCATCTGCTTTGCCCAAACGAGCAGGAATCATCGGAACTTCAAAGGAAGTCTGTCCATCATCTGATGCGAATGTTTTTCTAGGTGCAATATTGATGTTTTTTGCAATGTGCTGGAAATCCTTTCCGCCTGTCTTCAATGTTTCGTAAAGTTTATCTCCTGCTCTACGGATACGCTCTTTGCCAATATCACAAATAGTCTTATAGCCTGCTTTGTAGGCTTCGCTCTTTTCATCGCAAGGCTCAGGCAACTGCACCATAATAAACTTACGGTGGCCACTGTCTTCCGCGTTTAAGCGCATAACTGCGTGAGCAGACGTAGCAGAACCAGAGAAAAAATCAAGTATAATATCTGAGGGGGCAGTTATTTGTGAGACAAAACATTTTATAAGTTCACTAGGCTTGGGAAAATTAAAGATGCGTTGTTCAAACAGCGAGTCGATTTCAACCGTTCCCGAGCGAGTAAATAAGTTTTCCCCTACAACAGAAGAAAAGCCGGGAAGATTGCCAGAAAGTTCATTTAGGTATGTTTTCTTTCTTGGACGACCAGAAGGGCTATCAGGCCATAGGATTTTATTTTCAGCAATCAACTTTGCCATAGTTTTACGGTCATACCGCCAACCCATTTTGGGGCGACCATAGTTAATTCCTGTTGCAGGATTTATCAAATCATAATGCAAATTTGGACGTTGTGATTCCGTTGCAATTCCTGCCATGTTTGCGCTTGCCCAAGCACCATTCGGGTCATTATCTGGGTTAGAATATCCTTCACCACTGCGCTCTTCTCCTTTAAATATTCTCACCCCAGAAAGTTTTGAATAAGCCAAAATATATTCGTGATCAACGGAAACACCATTTAAGTTTCTATTGTCCTTATTTTGACGACTTTTCCAAACAAATTGTGTTACGAAGTTCGATTCACCAAAAATTTCATCGCAAATTTTTCGCAGATTTCCAATTTCACCATCGTCCAATGAAATTAAAATCAGTCCATCATCGGTTAAAAGATTCCGTGCCAGCATCAGCCGGGAATACATCATGCTGCACCAGTCAGAGTGAAAACGTCCATTGCTGTCATTGTTCTTGAACAGCCGATTCTCGTCCTCGTCATACATCCCCATCTGACGGTTTTCTTCATCCTGCGAACGCATGAAATCGTCTGCATAGATAAAATCGTTGCCCGTATTATACGGAGGGTCAATGTAAATCATTTTGACCTTGCCCAGATAACTCTCCTGTAACAGCTTGAGCACTTCCAGATTGTCGCCCTCAATATAGAGATTCTCGGTATCATCCCAGTTCTTGCTTTCTTCCGGGCAGGGGCGCAGGGTCTTGCGGATGGGCTTGTTGGCTTCTACAATGGATGCCTTTTTGCCCACCCATGTAAATTCGTATGCTTCATCTCCGTCTACAACGTCCGGCGAGAGCATCTGCTTCAGCAGTTCAAAGTTGATACCGTGCTTGTAAACCTTGTGGTCGGGGGTACTCTTTTCCTCATCCAGCATTTCCGTGATGCAGTTGGGGAAGAGCGCGGCAATTTTATCAATGTTCTGGGCTGTCAGGTTGGGGGTCTGCATTTTCAGCTTGTTCATTCGGATTCTCACTTTCTTCTATGGGAGGAGTTTCACCAATATTTTTCTCTAAATTATCTTGGGGCTTTGAATGTTCGTCTTGCTGAGCTTCAAGAATACGGAGGATATTTTGATATCGCTCCTTGATTTCGGGAGAACTTAACGTTTGTGCCAATTTTACGTAGGCTGGCATTTTTTGTGAGGCTTCTTCAATAGTCTTTGCCAATTCAGAATATTTGGACGATACTGCTTCTTGGGCAAGTAAAACTTGCAAATTTCGAACAGCAGGTGGAATTTCAGATTGCAACACAATATCGTGAAGGAACTTCTCGTACGAAGAATTTGGCACATTGACGGATATTGCCGTAGCCGTTTCGTGGTCTTTAAGAGCTTGGTTTAGAGTGGAGTTAAAAGACTGTGTATCATTCGCTTCTTCTTTTTCTGGGGATTTAACAAGTTTGTTTAACTCGTCATCCAACTGGTCATTTATCTTTTTGATTACACCTAGTGCTGAAGTATAAGAAGCCGCATCCATATTATGTGCGTGCATAACATCGTTTCGATAATTTTTCACCCGAATAAAGTCGCTTCGCAGAACAGAAATGGTTTCATGGCCTATCAGAGAGTCCCATAAAGTGTTTTCGGAAAGCTGATTGATGGTGTTTATAATTTCATCTCTTGTAAATTGCCATGATTTTTCATTGATGCTCTTTTTGACATCTTTTATAAATTGAGTGTCTGTGAAAAGCAGTTCAAAAATCGAGCCAAGATCCTTGCTCTCTAATTCCTTGATATTTTGAGAAGCGGTAGCATCATGTTGCAAAGCACTTTTTAAGTATAAAAGTTTCCGCAATTTTCTTTCAAACTCATTAAAGTACGGATAAAGAGATTTGTTAAAATATGCGGCACTTTCATTTGTCAAAATTGTCGGATTGAATTTTGACATAATATAGTCATTTGTTTTTGATAATATTTTTGCACTTGGTAGATTTTCGCCAGAAGCCTCATAGACAGCAATCCAACAAGAGGAATCTTCTATGTTTTGAATTGAACAGCGAACATTTTCCGGCTTGTAAGCTTCAACTTCTGCTTTGTGGGTATCTTCAACGAATAGATATTCTTGCTTCATCTGTTTTGCCATTCCTTTCGCATTTCATCAACGGACTTTCCAAGAATTTTCGCTTCAAGATAAAATTCTTTCCACTGCAAATCTTGGTATAGATTTTCTTTTGATGCTTGTTGAATCGAAATCCCAGAAGGAATGTTTGCATGAAACAAGTTCCAAATCATTTTATTATCTGGATGCTTTGCGTTTATTTCATAAACCTTTTGGCGAGCAACATCTTCATCGAATGGAATTGTTTGCAAAATTTTCTGAATATCATCAATAGTTGACCGCATATCTGCTATCTCAATAGCGGTATAAACTGAAGAAAAATCGCTCATAAAACACCTCATTAAAATTGTGCTTATACGCCGCTTTGAAGCAATGGAACAACAATTTTATATACCGTTGTCGCCCACCCCGTAAGTTTTATTATGGCATCTACTGTATCAGTTGTGCTTGTGATTTTTTCGGAAACATTTTTGAACAGGCCATCTGCTTCTTCCTTGTTCTTGGCTTTTGCGATAGAGAGAATGTCAGTAAATATCTCGATGATTTGATCCTGATTTTCATTAGAATGGTTTATCAAATCAACGATAGAAGATAAATTTGCTGTGTTTTCTTCAATTGACTTGAGAACCTCTAAACTTCTCTTTTGATATTCTTCTGTTTTTTCAAAATGCTCCTGGATTGGAATTGGTTCGATTTTAGGCATAGAAGGCGTTTGAAAATGTGTAAGAGAATCAGGAAGCGTTCTCTGTGAAAGCATCTTTTGCAGGGCTTCCTGCATATCGCTATTTTGCAAAAATGTATAATCAGCCATTACATGTATCCTCCAGATTCTTTTTTAATTGTTTCAGTTCTGCGTTCATCTCTACCTGACGATTGAACTGTTTTTCTTTCCGAATCTTATTCTCCAACGCCGCAATCTGCTTTTGCAGTTTTTCACGTTCCGCAGAGCGCTGGATGTTCTCCGCAATGCTGTATGCGGCATTCCAGCCCTCACCCTGCAATCGGGCAATCTGCCGCACCAGTCCATCGTAAACTGCATCTAAGCTCAGGCCGCTTATCGTAAGGGACAATTCTGTTTCTGGCATCCAGTCTGTATGCAGATAACAGCTTACCTTGATACTGCTGTTCGCAGATGTATCTTTACAGCCGATCCAAGCCTGCACCTTATTCTCATAAGAAAGAACAAACAGAATGTGATAGGGGATTTCACTGTCGATTTGGCGCAGAACAGCTTCATCCAGTTTTGGTCCGGTCAGACACAGCTCGAAAATCTCGATCTCTGTCACCCGCTCTCCGGCAGTGAGATTCAAGGTGGACACTGCCAGCTTGTTGCGCCAGTAGATACAGCGCATCTGGTCTGCAAACAATCGCTTGACTGCCGCTGGAACGGCAGCGTTTTCATAGAACTTCTGCTTCGGAATCCGTTTGTTAAACTCCGTGGAGGGTGGAAAGCCCAGCATTGATCTCACCTCTTATTGTACCACAAGGAAGCAAATTAGTTCAAAGTCATCCAGCCCGGAAATCGAAGAAAGCAGGGCCGTCGTACCACCCATCTTGAACAGACTGTCAATGTCGCTCTCTTCCTTTGCATCCAGAATGGAATTGATGACCTCGCTCAGCAATTCAGAATAGGCAGACATATTCTTTCCATCGTCCGTGGCCTGATTGAACTGTTGGCAAAGGCTCTGGTCGGGTTCGGTTTTGCCTTTGCAGAGCAGCCGTAGACGATCCAGCAGCTCTTTCGGAGAAAGATAATCGCAGACAGTCGAGCCATCCTGCCCAATATAAACCATGTAGAATGGATGCAGACGGTTTTGCTGATCCACGTTGATCTCATTGTTGATGTTTTTCAGAACAAAGATTACACCCGGAGGTGCATCGGGCGTAGATGCAACAATTGCGTGCATCCCAAGCGGCGTATGCTCCACATCATCGTGTTTTTTCATATAGTCCAGCAAGTCCAGCCGGAACTCGTTCAATCCCAAGTCCATGATGGAAATGCCGCCCGACATTTCTTCCAGATCGACCACCTCGTTTTTCAGCCGTTTGAGCTGTGCACTACGATATTCCAAATCGCCTTTTTCTTCCGGGCTGATGAGGTTATCATCCCCTGTGGAAGTCATGACCGTCAGCTTCATTCGGGTTTCCACGCGGCCTTTCAGGTTGATGTACTCATCCAAATCCACATCCGGCCAGAAGTTGACCAACTGGATGCAGCGATTCTGGCTTCCGATGCGGTCAATGCGGCCAAAACGCTGGATAATGCGCACAGGATTCCAGTGAATATCATAGTTGATCAGATAATCACAGTCCTGCAAGTTCTGACCTTCGGAAATGCAGTCGGTGGCAATCAACAAATCAATATCCGCCTGATTCACGTTCGGCAGGCTGTCCCGCCGCTTAGAAATGGGCGAAAAGCAGGTGAGAACTGTATTCAGATCACCACTGAGTTTGGGAATGGTTGTTTTACCATCCACGCTGCCGGTGATTTCGGCAGTATTCAGCCCAAACTTTTGCTTTACATAGCCGGAAATATTCTGATACAGATAGTCAGCAGTATCTGAAAACGCAGTAAAAATAATGATTTTCCGGTTGCCGGGATTGATGGGATGCCTTTGCTTTTCGTCAATCAGGCGCAGCAGTTCTTGCAGCTTGGCATCGTATGCAGGGGTGATATCCTGCACCATCAGGGAAAGAAGCTCCAGATTTTCAGCATCCTTTTCCAGATCATGCAGCCACGAAACATGATCCATATCCGCAAGATCAATCTTTACTTTGCGGCCAACTGTAAAAATGTCGTTGTTTTGGTCATCATCGTCCCAATCGGTTGCATCGGAAATGTCGTTCAGCTCCAGCACACGGCTGCCATTTTGATATGAACGTACCGATTGCATGGTATCTTCAATCAGTTTACTGATTCGGTCAATCGTCAGCCGAAACGCATAAACAGAACTTTCCAGCCGTTTGAGCAGGTTAATGCTCATCAGACGGCGGATTCCCTCTTCACGGCCTGCCTGCGTCAGTCCCTTTCCATGCTGGCTGGGGTCGATGTATTTGGAAATCCGAGAGGACAGAATAAAGCTGGTTGGTGTGTAAATGTGCAGCGTCAGCGAATCCAGTACATTATAAATCTGCTGATAGTTGATTGCATTATCAAGACTTGTCAGGCACGGCTGCACAGAGATCGGCTTCAACCGTTCCGGGAAAGTACCAACATCAGAAATATTATAGTATTTTTCGACATGTCGGCGAGAACGTGCAATCGTCACACTGTCCAGCACCTCAAAGAAATCGAAGTCCAGTGCCGCAAGCAGCGCATTTGTGGTACGCTCTGTGACAGGAAGCTTGCTCCATGAATTGAAAGCCTTTTGCGCCTGCCGGAAAATTTCATCAATCGGAGACGAAGTATTCAGCTTTTCATTGATTTTTCCGGCATCTCCCTCATAGGCGAGCGCAAGTTGGTTTTTCAAATCCACAAAACGATTATTTACGGGTGTTGCCGAAAGCATCAGCACCTTGGTGCGCACCCCAGAACGAATCACGCGATTCATCAATTTTGTGTAGCGGTTTTCTTTCTCATCAGTAGAGGTATTACTGCCATTGCGGAAATTGTGGCTTTCGTCAATCACAACAAGGTCAAAGTTCCCCCAGTTAAGTGCAGCAAGGTCAATACCGTTAGAGGTTCCGCCGGAACGGCTCAAATCTGTATGGTACAACACATCGTAACGGAAACGGTCTTCTACCAGTGGATTGTTGACGTAGTTGCCTTTATAGATGTTCCAGTTTGCGGCCAACTTTTTGGGACAGAGTACCAAAACGGATTTGTTGCGATTTTCATAGTATTTGATTACAGCCAGTGCAGTGAACGTCTTGCCAAGGCCTACGCTGTCTGCAAGAATGCAGCCGTTATACTGTTCCAGCTTGTGGATAATAGCCAACGCTGCATCTCGCTGAAAGTCATAGAGCATATTCCAGATTTTACTCTGCTTGAAGCCTGTAGCTTCATTTGGGAGATTATCTTCTGACACATCCTCCAAAAATTCACTGAAAATATTGTAGAGGGTGAAGAAATAGATAAAGTCCGGGCTGTTTTCTCGATAAGCTGTGCTGATGCTTTGCAATACAATGTCTGTAACATCCTGAAGTCGGGAAGAATCATTCCAGATTTCATCGAACAGCGACAAAAAGTAACGGCCGTTTTCAAAGGCTTCGGTTCGCTGAACAGGGTAGTATGCGTTGTTTCCGCGTTCACAACCAAGGTCGACCGTTGTAAACCCACTGATTGGCATATAGGAACTTTCACCAACCGTCATGAAACCGGGCATTTGCTCTCCACTGACGTTGGAACGAAATTTTACTTTCCGTCGCACCCAGTCGGCACATTCTTTCGCCAGTGCTTTTTGAGTGAGTTCATTCCGCAAGCGAACCTCAAATTCTGTGCCGTAAAGGCTCTTTTCGCGGGTCAATTTCGGAATATAGAACTCTCGCCGCTCTTTTGGCGTGTTTTCCTGCACAAAGGTCGGTGAAGTAAAAATAAAGCGAAGTTCCGCGATTTCTTCCAACTGTTTCTTTAATTCCTGATACGCATAAATGGAAAAACAGGCCGCAGCAATGGACACGCGGCTCCCTTTCTGCATAGTATCCTGTAAATCTTCCCGAACAGTATGGTTGATATTATCCAGAATTTTCATAGAAGATTCCCCGCAATCGACTGACTAAAGCGAAAATTAACTTTCAACGACAAGATACAATAACTCATTTTAATGATACTCTAATCAGGTCGGAAAATCAATCGTTACCCAGGCAGAAAAAGCTCAGCAGGTACTAAACAGATAAAAAGTTTTGAATTTGGCCTTCAAATAAGGTATAATGAATTTACAAACGCTAAAGATTAAGAAGCGAGCAGGTGATACCATGCCTTTCCCCCTCGACCATTACATTGAAGCCTCCCATGTGGATTACAAGGAATGCCTTGAAGAGAAAAAGCCGCGCAGCTGGCTGAAATCCGTGTCGGCATTTGCCAATACCGAGGGCGGACACCTGATTTTTGGCGTAAAGAATGAGCCACGCGAGGTCGCAGGATTGGAAAATCCGCAGGCTGTGGTGAGCAGATTGACGGAACTTATCAAAGTCCGCATTGACCCTACGCCGCGCTATCGGGTGCGGGAGGTCGAAATAGAGGGCAAGTCCTGCGTTGATTTGGAAGTACAGGACGGCCCGGCGTATCCATATTATTATGCCTTTGACGGTTCCCATACGGCCTATGTGCGGCATGGCGACCAGTCCGAAGAAGCCACTTCACGGGAACTGAACGAGCTGATCCTACAAGGTATGAACCAGACCTTTGATGCCCTGCCCAGTTCTTATCGAGTGGGTGATGTCAGTTTTACACTGCTGGCCGCGACGTTTAAGAATCTGAAAAAAGAGGATTTCGACCTTGAAAAAGACTTGCCCTCCGCAGGATTGGTAACAGATGATGGACAAATCACGAATGGCGGCCTGCTGCTTTGCGATCAAGGCGTTCTGAAACAATCCCGTATTTTCTGCACTCGCTGGAAAGGCAACTACAAGGGCAGCATTGAAGAAGATGCTCTGGATGACAAGGAATTTCAGGGTGCAAGTCTGATCACGCTGCTGCAAAATGCGGAAGATTTTGTTCGCAACAACAGCAAAAACCCGTGGAGTATCCGTGGTATGACCCGTGAAGAACGCAGTGACTATCCGTATAAGGCCGTTCGTGAGGTGCTGGTCAATGCGCTGATCCATCGGAATTATCAGATTCTTGGTTCGGAGATTCATGTAGAAGTGTTCGATGACCGACTGGAGATCACTTCACCGGGCGGTATGATGAATGGCCGCAGGGTGCAGGACATGGATATCCGGCACATTCCGTCTATGCGGCGCAATCAGGTGATCTCGGATGTGTTCTCACGGCTTGGCTTTATGGAGCGCCGTGGCAGCGGCATTGACCGCATCCTGAACTCTTATGTGGAAGTAGCCCAGAAGCCGACCTTCTACTCGGATTCGGATTTCTTTATCGTCACACTGCCGAATAGAAGTGTAGCGACTCCGGCACAGGTCAGTATGGAAAGTGTGGTAAGTGGTGCGGAAAGTGCGGAAACCTCTGCGGAAAGTGCGGAAACTTCTACAGTGCTCCACGGAATGAGTACGGATGCAGAAGTGAGTGAACTTTGCAAAAGGCTGGATAATACCAGGCTGACTGCAAGTACAAAAGAGCGGACGCTTGAACTTTTCAAGAGATATCGGTATCAATATCAGTTCCGCAGCATAAACGTTGCACAGCTATATGGCGTTCAGAAATCGCGTGCATCCTCTATTATCAAGAATCTTATCAAGCATGGATTGGTGACGTCACCAGAATATGGCGTATACCAATTTGTGAAGAAGTAACACCGCTATCAACAGGTGGTTTTTGAAAACCAAGCGGTGAAGCTGTTACAGCCCATGGAACGTCTTAATATAATTTGAATTATCATAATCGAAATTATATTAACCACCTACGTAGAACTGCCCACTCCCCTGAGAACTCCTCAGACGAGTGGGCATTCTTCTTTCCGTGTATCAAATTTACCTTTGTGGTCACTCAAATCGCCACCAAGTCATGGATCAAAAATCATCATTTTTCATTTGTCCAAGAGTAAGTGCATGGTTTCTGCACTGTTTTTGCACGGTTTCAAGGGATGCAATGGGCACTCTGACTTGCAAAATACGACAAAGGGTGCAGAAATTGCCGGGCAGAAAATTACGATGCTTTGCACAAAAATGGCGTAAACTCGAAAGTTTCAAAATCAGAGTGTTCTGCCCGGTGGGCTCTTTTAATCAGAGGGCCAGGGATTCGAGTTCCCTCGAGCGCACCAAAAGGACGACAAATCGCTGAAACGAACGGTTTGTCGTCTTTTTTGTTTTATATGGTTTTGGGGGCTTGTACCTGTGATTTTTTCAAAAAATTTAGAGGTCAGAGGTACAAAAATGAAGAAGATCCAGACGAATTATGAGCTGAACGCAGGCGAGAGCTTCCGTCTCGACAAGAACGGTCTCCACGGCGTCACGGCGCAGGGCCGCTTCAAGATGAGCCTGCTGCTGGTGCTCGAGTAAAAACATCTGTAGAACGCAGAAGACCGACGGCTTTCCGGGATGGAGGGCTGACGGTCTTTTTGTTCAAAACAGGAAAATACTGGAACGGAAAAGGGCGCAATATACCTTATAAATGGCGTTTCAAAAGCAGAAATTTGGCTCAACGTCCAAAATTAAGGTTTGGATGCTTGACAAAGCGGAGATGGGATAGTACACTCAAAAAGAAAATTGATGCAAGACATCCTCAAGGTGAAAAAGATTCACAGAAGAACGGGCGTCTCCGAACTGAAAACGGAAGGAGGCTAGGGACATGACGCTGTTTTCTTACGAAATTTTCGATGCAGTCGCGCGTCAGGGCAGCTTTAACAAAGCGGCCCAGCAGCTGCATCTGACCCCCTCTGCCATCAGCCATGCCATCGCGGTGATGGAGGCTGAGCTTGGTTTTACCTTATTCAACCGCGGCAAAAACGGCGTGACCATGACCAGCTATGGCGCTTCGCTCTACCCGTCCATCCGGGCGGTGCTCAACAGCGATGAGGCCCTGCAGCAGAGCATCGCCCGCCTCAACGGCCTGGAAAAGGGCAAGGTGAAGCTGGGTGCATTCAACTCGGTCTGCGCCGGCCTGCTGCCCCAGATCCTCAAGAGCTTCATGGCAAGCTACCCCCAGATCGAAGTCGAGGTCTATCAGGGTACTTACGACGACGTGAAGGAGTGGCTGCGCACCGGTCAGGTGGACCTGGCCTTCCTGTCCGCCAGCTGCCGCGAAGAGTTCAACCTGACCGAGCTGTTCCGTGAGCCGCTGCTCTGCATCGTACCGCAGGACTGGCCTGAACCGCCAAACGGCATTATGACGCCGGAGCTGATGAACGGCCAGAGTTTTGTCGTCCAGTGCGACGCCACCGACGCCGAGATGCGCCAGTTCCTCAAGAAATACTCCATCTCCACCGAGCGCCGCTGCCACGTCATCGACGACCAGTCCAACATCGCCATGGTGGAGGCGGGCCTCGGCATCTCCATCATGCCCCGGATGCTGCTGCGCAGCTGCACGGCGGCGGTCAAGATCTACCCCATCGAGCCGGAAGAGTACCGGGTGGTGGGTCTGGCCGTCCAGCGCCCCACGGCGATGGCTCCGGCGGTCGAGCAGATGTTCCACCACATCGTGGACTTCTGCCGCCAGATGGACCCGCAGCTTCTCTGAGAATATGAAAATGACCGGGCAGCAGTGATGCTGTCCGGTTTTTACATACCCAATCGGCAGAGTTGATGATTGAATCCGCTGGAAAAATACGGTATACTATAGCAAACCACCTATACGATAGAAATGTCAGAGGTTTATGAAAGCAGCAAGGGGGAAAGACCATGAAACGACGTGATTTCTGTAAAGCGCTGGTTTGCAGTGCAGCTCTTGCGCCCGGGCTGGCACTGCCCCGGGCTGAGGCAGCGGCAAAAAGCCAGACGGTGGGCCGGGCAGTCCCGGCGGGCAATTATACAATGTCCTTCCGCAGCGAGCTGAGCCAGATGGACATCGAGCACGAGTATTACTACAGCGACAGTTTTTTTGCGCACAGCTCCATCCAGTACGACCACCAGCTGGCGCTGGCGACGCTGGGCATGGTGGCGGCTGCTTTCAATACATGGACCAGCGATGCGAAATACTGGGTCAACGGGGACGTAGGCCGCGAGGACAGCCTCGATGCAGCCTATACCAAGCTGGGCTTCGGCGACGTGAAATACCGCTATTATGATGTCGATGTGGGCAAGGCGGGCGACTTCGTGGGCTGGTCCACGGCCCGCAAGACCATCACCCTGAACGGGAAGCGCACCACCATCGTGGCGCTCATCCTGCGCGGCGGCGGCTATGGCGGCGAGTGGGTGAGCAATCTGCACACCGGCACGGGCCACGCCCACAGCGGCTTCATCATCCCGGTGCATGAGGTGTTTGCCGATTTGAAGAACTATCTGGCGGCAGCTCAGCAAAAGGGGGGGCTGGGCGTCGTCAAGCTCTGGATGGGCGGCTACAGCCGCGGTGCGGCAGTGGCGAACCTTCTCGCTGCCCGTGTCAACAAGGAGCTGCCCGGACTGGAACGGGAGAATGTCTTCGTCTACACCTTTGCGACACCGGTGGCCCTCGGCCCGCAGGACTACCCCGACTTGCAGCAGGACTACGACAACAACCACAACGCCGACGGCAGCCTGAAAGAGAGCTGGGGCGAGAGCAACATCTTCAACATCATCTCCAGCGGCGACATCGTGCCGCATCTTCTGCCCGAAGAGTGGAGCTTCCACCGGAACGGCAACGACCGCTTCCTTCCCTCCACCCGGAACGAGGAAGAGCTGGAAGACCTGAACGAGATGGGCAAGAATGATTTCGGCCCGACGCCGCTGGACTTCAGCTGGCTGGCGACCGACAAAGAGACGAACGAAGTCATGCTCAGCATGGAGGAGTACTTTATCTCCCGCGAGAACTACCATGAGAAGTACGAAGCCGCCCTGATGGACATGATACAGTGCGCCTTCATCCGCTCGGAGAAGGAGGTCACGCAGAACAAAGTTCTGGACGATGGCGAGGTCATCCAGCGGCTGCGCACCCTCACCCATCTGAAGAATATGGATTACTGGAAGATCTCCCGTGCCGTCTGGGCGGCATCTACCATGAGCCGTGCCGTGCTCAAGCGGGTCGATGTGGAGAATATCCCCATCCGTGCGCAGCAGATCGTCGTGCCGATCCTGGCCGTGGGCCTTTGCTATGGCCTCGAGAGCGAGGCTGTGAGCCTCATTGCAAAGTACATCCTGATGTTCGTGGCAATGAAGAGCGCGCCCGACGACGCCATCCGGGCGGCGTTCTGCCACCACTGCGAGAATTACATTGCTCTGATGGAATATTACGCCCCCTCAGAGCACTGCATGGAAGCCACCACCCGCACCTGAAAACCGAAAATTCGGAGACAGCAGACCGCTGCCGGAGTCGAAAGACCCCGGCGGCGGTTTTTTCATGCGCAAAATTTTTTGCACTGGCACGCAATGACATCCTTCGTGTCCGGTAAACGGTATCCTGATAACGCAAAGGGCGGCATCCCCGCCGGGAGCGAGAATGAAGGAGGGCTGTTGTATGCGGAATCGACTGGAACGGAGGCGGCTGACACTGCGCGCCGCAGCACTGTGCATCGTGCTGGTGCTGCTGTGCGGCTGTCTGCTGCCCGCATTTGCCGAAGGGCCGGAGCGGACGGACAGCATGCCGGACCAGACATGGGACGAGGAAATAGAGGACGAGCCTGCCTGGGACGAAGAAGAGGACATCCGGACAGACGAGCCGGTGCTTCTGCCCGCGGAAGGCGGCATCCCCGTCGTGGTGGACGGGCTCGACGACATCGGGCTGCCCGACGAGACGCCGACGCCGGACAGCGGGGCTGTCAAAGCGGACGAGCATTTTGAGAGGACCTATCTCTTCTGGCTCAGCGAGTCGGACGAGGCCGACGGCGGCCTGCCCTACGCGGAACAGACCGTGGGCAGCGGCGAAGAGCTTCTGATGCCCGAAGAGCCGGAGGTGGAGGGAAAGAGCTTCCGCTTCTGGTACAGCCGGGACGACGAAGGGACGGCGGTCCGCTTCGTGCCGGATGAAGGACTGCTCTGGCCGGAAGCGGACAGCGAGTGCAGCCTCTACGCCTGTTTCATCGACGATGAGGCCCAGCAGGAGGAGCCCACTTCAGACGATGAGGAAGACATCGCCGTTCTGCCGGAGCTGTCGGAAGAACGGCCCGTTGCCGAGGAGGAAACGCCTCTGGATGAGGCAGAGCAGCCCGAAAAAGACAGATCCCCTGAGGAAGATGCCGACTTGGCCGACGACAGCGTAGCCGAGGATAAAAACGCCCTTCCTGCGGACGAACTTGATGAGGATGCACCGGGTTGGGGCAATCAGACTCAGGAGGAATCGGCGGCAGTCTTCCTGCTCAAGACCCCCACCAGCCTGCCCGGCAGCAATGACCCCAGCCAGTGGGCGCCGGACAACAGCGAGTGCAAGTGGGTCGGTAAGGTGAAGACCTACGGTGCGGTATGGGAAGATAACGGCAAGAACATCCTGACAAATGTGTCAGATCATGTTGTATCGTGGCCGGGCGGCGCGACTGGCGACGTATGGTCGCTGAAACCGGGCGATGACTACTGGGGCCAGGTCGTCGATGAGATATGGGACGAGTATAAGGACACCATCGAGAAGCAGACCGGCATCACGGGGCTGACGCAGGAAGATCTGGAGAGCATCGTGGTGACGCCGTACAAGATCTCGCGCAACAACGGGACAGAACCGGATAAGCACATCGACTGCATCATCAGCGTCAAGAGCAGGAAAAACTTCACGGCCCGGTTCAACGTCCGCGCCCCGGGCGAAGCCGACTACAGCGTCAAGGATAGCCAAGAGTACCAGAGCGGCGAGCGGGTGGAAGAGACGACGGCGGACATCGAAAAAGAACTCAACATCGGCGGTGCGCGCTACGTCTTTGACGGCTGGTACAAAGAGCTCCCCGGTTCGGTGACGGATGAGCCGGACCCGAAGAAAAAGGTATCGCAGGACGAGTGGGAAGAGGGCTATGAGCCCACCGACAAAGAACTGGAAAACGGCGTCGTCAATTTCTATGCCCACTACGTTCTGGCCGATATAGACCCGGACACCGGCGTGGAGACAGACTTCTTCGGGCTGCCGCTGGTGCTGTGTGCCGGTGCGGCCGTTCTGGGCTGCAAAAACAGAAAGAAGGAGGAAGATGAGTGAAGGAACCAAACGAGGAGCTTGCCCCGGAGGCCCCGCCCGGGACGCCGGAAGCGAACCTGCCTGGACCGGCGAAGCCGGAAAAAAGCCCCCTGCTGCGGGAAGTGCGCAGTCTGGCGGTGCGGCTGGCGGTGTTCGCCGCCGTGCTCTGGGTGCTTCTGACGCAGGTGTATCTGGTGACGCAGGCGTCCGGCAGCGAGATGTTCCCCGCCGTGAAGGACGGCGACCTCGTGCTGGGCTGCCGGCTGGAAAAAGACTATGCCAAGAATGATGTCGTGGTATATGGGCGCTCGGGAACGCTGCGGGTGGGCCGCGTGCTGGCCCGGGGCGGGGACATCGTGACCCTGAGCGAGAGCGGCGTTGTGGAGGTCAACGGCTCGGCGCAGGGCGGCGGCATCCTCTACCCCACCTACCCCAAATCTCTGCTCAGCTACCCCTACGCTGTGCCGGAGGACAGCGTCTTCATTTTGGGCGACTGCCGCACACAGGCCGAGGACAGCCGTGACTTCGGCCCGGTGCAGTGCAGTGCGGTCAAGGCAAAAGTCATCACCCTCATCCGGCGGCGGGGGCTCTGAGCCGCCAAAAACCATACAGGACAAGATAGGAGGAACTTCAGGATGAAACAGAACAAGGTAGAAAAGCTTCTCGCAGGCGTGCTTTCCATCTCTCTGGCCATGGGCGTCAGCGTCATGCCAGCCTTTGCGGCACAGGCGCAAGACTTTCCGCATAAGGATATGTCCCGGGTGTATCTCACCAAAAACTATGAGCTGACCAACACGGGTACGATCTCCCCGGAAGAGACCTTTACGTTTGCGATCGACCCGGGTACCGTGACCGACGCATCGGAGGGCATTGAAGCCGCAGATTATATGCCGATCGTCGGCGACGTGACCTATCAGCAGGGCGAAGCAGGCAGCGCGAACAAGACCAGGCAGATCGAAATTCAGCTGCCCGAGTACGACAGCGTGGGTGTCTACACCTACATCATCCATGAGGTGGCGGGCCACAGCGCAGGCGTGACCTACTACGGCGACGCCATCCTGCTGCGGGTGACGGTCATCGAGCAGGACGGCAAGCTCCGAATTGCCGCTGTCCACACCGAGGACCCGGAATCCACCGGCGAGGGCAAGAAGGACGACTTCGACAACCTCTACTCTGCCGGTGAGCTGGAAGTCCACAAGGACGTCGAGGGCATCATGGGCAATAAGGACAAATACTTCGAGTTCACGGTGCAGCTGACCGGCGAGGAGGGCAAGACCTATCAGGACAGCTACGCCATCACCGGCGGCAGCTATGACGCGAACCCCGCCTCGATCAAGATCAGGCCCGGCGAGACGACGGAAGCGACTTTCTATCTGAAAGACGGCGACACCATCCACATCGAGAACCTGCCCTACGGCGTCGAGTACAAGGTGTCTGAGACGCCGGTCGCAGACTATGTGACGACGGAGACTGGCACCGAGGGCGAAGTGGATGAGGCGGTCGAGCAGGCAAACTTCACCAACACCAAGGGCGGCACCGTGGATGCCGGTGTGGTGCTGGACAGCGCACCCTATCTCTTCACCCTGACGGGTGCTGCGGGCGTCGGGCTGCTGCTGACCCTGCGCCGCCGCCATCAGAAGTAAACGCGGAGGAAATAAGGCAAGGGAGGTGAGGAACATTCGGTGGCAGAAGATGGCCCTGCGGGCGGCGAACGGCCTGCTGGACGGGGTGACGGCCCTGCTGGTGCTGCTGGCGGTGGTCTGGTCGGGCTATGCGCTGTGGGACAACAGCCGGGTGTACGCCGCTGCCGACAATGTGCAGGCCGGGCTGTTGGCCTTCAAGCCCCAGCCGCAGGAGGACAACAGCCTCTCCTTCGGCCAGCTGCGGGACATCAACCCCGATGTCTGCGGGTGGCTGACGCTGGACGGCACGGCCATCGACTACCCGGTGGTGCAGGGCGAGAGCAATTTCACCTATCTGAACACCGACGTCTACGGCAGCTTTGCGCTGGCGGGCAGCATCTTTCTGGATGTTGACTGCGACGCGGATCTCAGCGGGCGGTATTCCCTGCTCTACGGCCACCATATGGAGAACGGGCGGATGTTTGGCGACCTCGACAAATACAAGGACGGCGCATTCTTCCGCCAGAACACCACCGGCACCCTGACGCTGCCCGGCGGGAGCTATCGGCTGGAAGTGCTGGCCTGCCTTGTGGTGCCTGCGTCGGAACAGGCCATCTTTGCTCCGGGCAAGTGGCAGGCAGACGCAGGCGGGCTGCTCCCCTTTGTGGATGAGAATGCCCTTCAGATGGATGCACAGGCGCTCCGTGCGCTGGAAGAGGAGCCGGAAGAAGCGCAGTTCCTGGCGATGGCTACCTGCTCGGGGGAGTACACCGACGCGCGGACGGTGGTGCTGGCCCGGATGGAACCAATGTCAGACCTGCAAAACGGAAAGGAGGAGAGCTTATCATGAGAAGGCTCCCGAAAATGGCAGCGGCCCTGCTGGCAGCAGCGCTTGCGGTAAGTGCTGCCCTGCCTGCTCTGGCCGCAGACCAGCGGGCGGAGCTGGAACTGGAGGCGTCCGTCCGCTGCACCGGAGAGGCAGCTGACGAGACGTTGACGGTGCGGCTGATCGCGTTGGACGGCGCGCCGATGCCGGAAGGCTGTGACGACGAGGCTGAGCTGGATTTTCCGGCCCGGGACTGCCGCGCCGCCGACGACAAGACCCTGACGAAGACTTTTGATGCCATCGTCTACACCGCACCCGGCATATACGAGTATACGGTCACTCAGGACGCGGGCGGACGGAAACGGGCCGACTACGACGACACCGTCTTTTACCTGAAAGTCATGGTGGCGTGGGACACCGACGGTGAGCTGAAAGGACACGTGTCTGTCCGGCGGGATGGGGATGACGGGGCAAAGGCGGAACTGCTCTTCAAGAACAGCTACCGCAGCACCGACCCCCTTCCCCCGCCGGTGACGCCGCCCTATGTGCCGGATAAGCCGACGCCGACCCCGAAGCCGGTGGACCAGCCGGGCGGGATAACGGTCATCCGTCCGCCGACACCCTCGGCAGAGATGCCGGATGAAGTCATCCCGGCTGCGGAGCCGGAACCGGTGGGGACCCTCATCCAGACCGGCCAGCTGCTCTGGCCCGTGCCGGTGCTGGCAGGCGGGGGCATCGCCCTTGTGGCGGTGGGCGTCTGGCTGAGCCGGAAGCGCAGACACGATGCGTAGGATGGTGACGGAGCGGCTCTGCCTGATGCTGGGCAGTGCCTTGGTGCTGGCAGCGGTCTGTCTCTACGTCTACGACCGGCTCGAGGATGCAAGGGCGGGCGCTCAGGCCGCTTCGGCGGTGAGCCAGCTGCGCCAGAGCCGGAGCATCGCGGCAGTGTCGGAGACAGAACAGCCCGCAGACAGCGCGGAAAGCCTGCCCACGGAAGATGCAGAGTCTGGGCCGGAATCGGCTTCGGAAACCCCGGCGTCAAGCATCGAGCGGGAGTATCTGGGGGTGCTGACCATCCCCGCTCTGGGCTTGGAGCTGCCAGTGCAGACCGAGTGGAGCAAAGCGAACCTCAAGGTCTCGCCCTGCCGTCAATGCGGCAGTACGGCGGGCGGAGACCTTGTCATCGCGGCCCACAATTACAAATCGCACTTCGGGCGGCTGAGCAGCCTTTCGGAAGGCGACGAGGTGCGTTTTACTTCACAGGACGGCGCTGAGGCAGTGTACACTGTGGAGCGGACTGCGCAGGTCTCGCCCGAAGAACCCGAAGCCCTGCGGGAGGGCGGCTGCCCCCTCGTGCTCTACACCTGCACCCCCGGCGGAAAAGCGAGGGTAGTGGTGTACTGCCAGAAAAAATAGCAAAAAGGCGGGTCACAGTCCGTTGGGACAGTGACCCGCCTTTTTATGAGGAAACTTCTTCGGTATCGGTCATGATGAACCAGAACACAGTGCCTTTGCCCACAGTGCTGTGGACGCCGAAGCGGAAACCGTGCTGCTGGAAGATGGCTTTGGTGATGGAGAGGCCGAGGCCGGTCCCCTGCTTGCCTGCGTCGGAGCGGGAACGGTAGTAGCGGTCGAAGATATAGGGCAGGTCCTCGGCAGAGATGCCGGGGCCGTGGTCTTCCACCTCCACCCGGACGCCCTCGGGGCAGCGGAGCGCCCGCAGCACGAAGATGCCGTCTTCACCGATGTGGTGCATGGCGTTGCCCAAAAGGTTATGCAGAGCGCGCTGCATCATGTCGGGGTCGGCGCAGACCGGCAGCTCTTCGTCGGGGATCTCCAGCTTGAGCTGCCAGCCGTTCTGGGCGCAGACGGCGTCGTAACGCTCGCTGACTTCATCGCAGAGCTGGCCCATGTCGAAGTGGACCTTCTCGCACTTGAGTGCGCCGCTCGTGACCTTGCTCAGCTCCATGACGCTGGAAACAAGGGCCGTCAGGCGGTCGGTCTCGTCCACGATGATGTTCATCTGCTCGTCGCGGTGCTTCTTGTCGTCGCCGGTCAGATCGCGCACCGTCTCGGCATAGCCCTTGATGAGAGTGAGCGGAGTGCGCAGGTCGTGGGAGACGTTGGCCAGCAGGTCGCGCTGCATCTGGGAGGCGTGCTGGACTTCTTTTGCCATGTGGTTGAACTCCTGGGCCAGGTCGCCCAGCTCGTCGTTCCGCACCGAATCCACATGGACGGCGTAGTTGCCCTGCGCCACCTGCCGTGCAGCCCCGGAGAGAGCCCGCAGAGGCTTTGTGAACCACTCGCTGAACAGCCATGCCGCCGACATCGAGAACGCGAAAATGAGGGCCGCAGCCAGCGGCAGGACGGTGCTGAGCACCTTGCCGGCCTCGGCCACATGCATCAGGCTGGTAGTCACCAGCACAGTGTAATTTCCGTCGGAGGTCATCCGGCCCACCATCAGCTGGACGGAGCCGGAGGGCGTGGGCGGGTTGATCTTCCGCACCACTGTGCCGCCGCTCTCCCGGCAGAGCTGCCGCATGGCGCGGGCCGTGGTGTAGGCGGTCTGCTCGTCGGCAGTGTCGGTGGGGCGGGTGCGGTGAAGGTTGCAGTAGGACAGGTTATCCACCTTGAAGATCTGCCGCAGGGTGGTGTCGGAGATGTCGATGCAGAAGCTGCTCATCCCGCCCAGCTCGAAGATGTCGTCCTGCAGCGCGTTGAAGAAGGTGTTGTTGACGTACAGCCGGCTGCCGAAGGCCCAGTAGGAGAGGGTCTCGCCCTTCCCGATGGCCTCATCCATCCGGGCCACGATAGCCTCAGCCTGCTCGGTGAGCTGCTTCTGGATATGGGTGGTGTAGAGGGGTTCCAGCAGCTGGGTGCTCAGAAACCAGAACAGCCCCACCAGCAAAAGGCAGATGAAGCACAGAAAGCCCATGAGCTGGCCCCGGATGCCGATGGTGCGCCGTGTTTTGCTCGTTTGCCGCATGAAGAGCAGAGCCTCCGCTTAACGCGCCGCGTCGGGGTCGAACTTGTAGCCGATGCCCCAGACAGTGGCGATGTAGCCGCGGCACTTGCCCAGATGGCCGCGCAGCATCTTGACGTGGGTGTCCACGGTGCGGTCCTCGCCGAAGTAGTCGTAGTTCCACACCTTCTGCAGAATTTTTTCGCGGCTGAGGGCGATTCCCTTGTTGGAGGCCAGAAAGACCAGCAGGTCGAACTCCTTGGGCGTGAGGCTCACTTCCTCGCCCGACACCTTGACGGTGTGGCTGGCCGTGTCGATGGACAGCTCCCCGAAGGTCATGGTGCTGTCAGAAGCCTCGGTGCGGGGCATGGTGCGGTTGAGCACGGCCTTGACACGGGCCACCAGCTCCCGGGGGGAGAAGGGTTTGACCACATAGTCGTCAGCGCCGCCCTCGAGGCCGGCAAGCTTGTCGTACTCCTCGCCGCGGGCCGTCAGGATGATGACGGGGGTGTTGATGCGGCGGGTGCGCATCTCCCGCAGGCAGGTCATGCCGTCCATGAAGGGCATCATCAAATCGAGGATGACCAGATCGTAGCCGCCGCCGGTGAGCAGCGACAGGGCGGCGGAGCCGTCCCCTGCCTCCTCGCAGGTGTAGCCCGAATACTGTAAATTCTCCCGGATGAGCTCCCGGATGCGGGGCTCGTCGTCAACGATAAGAATTTTTGCCATAAGGCATTCCTCCTAAAAGCTTCTATCTCTCAAGCGCCGGAGGCTGCTCAGAGCCAGCCCGGCGGAACTGTATACTAGGTTCAAGTCTATCATACCCTATCAATTAGGAATTTTTGTGAAGTTTGAGTAGATTTTTTGGGAAAACATCCCAGTGGGTGCGTTTCATGCCTGCTCTGATTATAAAGGGGCGCTTCGGGGGCTGTCAAGCTTGGCCTCATCTTGCGCAGAAAAGCCGAAGTGTGCTATACTACAATGATAAAAGACTTCCCCGAAATCTGACAAATACAAAGGAAAAACTGTTCATGCGCATTGGATTCGTAGAGCTGGTACTGCTCCTCTTCATTGCATCCATCACGGTGGGGCCGAACGTGGCCCTCTTTGCGGACCGGTGGCTCCGCCGCGCCCAGCGCACATCTGCCGCCGCTGCCCGCCGGAAGGCCCAGCTGGAAGCACAGGCCGCCATCGAGCGGGAAGCTCTGATGACCCGCTTCCGGGTGGCCAGCAACATTTTTGCCCTGCTGATGCTGGCGGCGCTGGCGTACGGTCTGCTGCTGCGGCCCATCGACACGCCGCCGAAAGCCTACACCGCCCCGGATGTGCGGCAGGACACCGGTGCCGCGCAGACGGCCCTCTCCGCCGACAGCAAGGACAGCTGGAAGCTGGGCAGCTATCTGGGCGTGGACTGCGTCCGTGCCCAGGACGGCCTTGTCTACGCTGCTGCCTACAACGGTGCGGCCATGAAAAAGCGTCAGAGCGACCTTGTCCGCACCGACGGCGGACACTACGCGGACATTCTGTCGGTGGAGGGCGAGTTGACCAGCTTTGCCTTCGACGCCGACGGCGACTTGTGGCTGACGGTGGTGACGTCCTCCGGCGGGGCGCTCTGCCGCGCCCGGCATGACAGCTGGGGAACCTCAGTAGAACAGGTGGTGACTCAAATCGACGGCGCACCGCTGGGTGTGCTGTCGGCGGTGGAGACCGGCCCGGACGGGAAGGTCTATTTCGCCGTGTCCACCGAAGCCACTGCGAAAAACGGGCTGGAAAGCGCTCTCCGCACCGAGCTCATCGCCCACACCGGCACGGGCTGCGTCTATGTGTATGACCCGTCGGCCCGGACAGTGGAACAGGTGCTGGGCGGCGTGGCCGGTGCGGCTGGTCTGGCCCTCTCGGAGGATGGCCGAACGCTGTACGTTTCCGATCTCGGGAACCGCTGCGTCTGGGCTGTGGACGCCGACGCCCGGGAGCTGACGGCCGGCGGCAAGCACTGCGGGAGCTTTGTGTCCGGCCTGCCGGGATACCCCGGCGCATTGGCGCTGGACGAGGACGGCACTCTCTATATCAGCTACCGCTGGACCCGCAGCGGCTGGCTGGAAAAACACGCGGACAGCATCCTTCTGCGGGGCATCGCCCTGCGGGCCGGTGAGAACATCCAGAAGAAGCTGTTCAAGCTGCCTGCGGACGCCCCCTGCGCCGAGGCTGTGGACATCGCCGACGGAAGCTGGAAGCAGACATTCTCAGGCAGAGAGCTGGACGGCTGCACGGCGGTGTGCCCGGCGGGAAGCAAAGTGTATTTCGGCGCGGCAGGCTCTGCCAGCCTGCTGTCTGCAAGAGTATAAAACGAGGTGTTTTTTTATGACAGAAGAGTTCAAAAAGCAAATCGAGACCGAAGCGCGGCAGGCTGTGACGGAGCTGCTGGCCCAGGCAAAGCTGAAAAAGGGCGATGTCTTTGTGGTGGGCTGCTCGTCCAGCGAGATCGTCGGCGGCCACATCGGCAAGGACTCGAGCCTTGAGGCTGCACAGGCTGTCTACGCCGGCGTCGCACCGGTGCTGGCCGAAAACGACATCTGGCTGGCCGCACAGTGCTGTGAGCACCTCAACCGTGCGATCATCATTGAGCGGGAAGCCGCTGAGAAATACGGCTGGGAGGAAGTCTGCGTCGTGCCGCGTCCCCATGCGGGCGGCAGCTGGGCCACCACCTGCTGGAAGCAGTTCAAAGACCCCATCGCGGTGGAGGAGATCCGCGCCCACGCAGGCATCGACATCGGAGGCACCCTCATCGGAATGCATCTGCGCCGGGTGGCTGTGCCGGTGCGGCTGAGCCTTTCGAAGATCGGCGAGGCCAACATTCTCTGCGCCCGCACCCGCCCGAAGCTCATCGGCGGCGAGCGCGCAAAATATACCGAGGAGGACTGAGTCCTATGGCAGAAAAGAATCTGGAAGAGATGCGGGAGGCCGTGGAGGCCATCCGCGAAAAGATGGCCGCAGCGGCCCGGGAAGCAGGCCGCGACCCCGCCGAAGTGCAGCTCTGCGCCGCCTGCAAGACCCGCACCGCAGACACCGTCGCTGCCAGCGCGGCCCTTGCCATCGATGTGTTCGGCGAGAACCATGTGCAGGAGCTTTGCGCCAACTACGACGCCGGTGCTTACTGCGGCAAGCCCAGCCACTTCATCGGCCATTTGCAGACCAACAAAATCAAGAAGGTGCTGGGCCGCGCAAGCCTCATCCAGAGCGTGGACAGCGAGCATCTGCTGGCCGCGATCGAAAAGGAAGCCGCCAAGGCCGGCATCGTGCAGGACGTCCTGCTGGAAGTGAACATCGGCGGCGAGGAGTCGAAGTCGGGCGTCTCGCCGGAACAGCTCTGGCCTCTGCTGGACGCTGCCGCCGCAGAAGAGCACATCCGGGTCAAGGGTCTGATGGCCATCCCGCCCGTCAACGACGACGACGCCCAGAACCGCCGGTATCTGGCCCAGGTGTACAAGCTGTTCGCGCAGGCCGGGGAGCGGGGGTACCAGAACGTGAAGATGGAGACCCTCTCCATGGGCATGAGCGGCGACTTTGAGAACGCCATCCGCGAAGGTGCGACCCTCGTGCGCATTGGTACGGCTATCTACGGAGAACGGGATTATTCGAAGAAGTAACCTCTCAGTCGGGCTTGCGCCCGCCAGCTCCCCTAGTAGGGGAGCCTCTGGCGTATCCAGCAAGCTTCACCCGGCTGCCAAAGCCTCCCCTCGTTAGGAGCAACAACGACGACCGCCGCCAGCGGCGGAAACAGGGAGTCGCTGTTGGGGCCGCGGCCAGCAGGATGCGAGGCCCGCACCAAGGGCCGAAGCAGATGCTGGGAGCCGCAACCCGGGCAGTGGCACGCCGCAGGCGTGACGGAGAGGTTTGAACCCAGAAATTTAAAATTGGAGGAATCATGCAAAAAGTCAACGACCCCGCAGTGCGGCACACCAGCAGCGGCGCCCTCATCCGGCGCTTTCTGCCCTATCTGGCAAAATACAAAAAGACCCTGTTCATCGACCTGTTCTGTGCGGCGATGACCACCCTGTGCGACATCATCCTGCCCAAGATCATGAGCACCATCACCAACTCCGCCATGGGCGTGGGCATCACCCTCACGGCGGGCATCGTGCTCAAGCTGGCAGCAGTGTACTTCGTGCTCCGCATCATTGACGGTGCTGCGCAGTATTTCATGTCCGGCATCGGCCACATCATGGGCGTCCACATCGAGACGGACATGCGCCGGGACGCCTTCGACCACCTGCTCAAGCTCGACCACACCTACTACAACAACACCAAGGTCGGCACCATCATGGGCCGCATCACCAATGACCTGTTCGACGTGACCGAGTTCGCCCACCACTGCCCCGAGGAATTTTTCATCGCGGGCATCAAGATCCTGGCATCCTTCCTCATCCTGTGTCAGGCCAGTGTGCCGCTGACGCTGGCCGTGTTCGCCTGCGTGCCGCTGATGGGCGTCGTGTCCGTCAAGCTGAACCAGCGCCTGCGCGCCCGGTTCCGCCAGCAGCGCGTCCAGATCGGTGAGCTGAATGCCACCATCGAGGACAGCCTGCTGGGTCAGGGTGTGGTGAAGGCCTTCGCCGCCGAGGACGAAGAGCGCGAGAAATTCGCCAGGGGCAACAAGGATTTCGAGAATATCAAGACGCTGGGCTACTACGCCATGGCTGCGTTCAACACCTCCACCCGCCTCTTCGACGGCCTGATGTATCTGGTGGTCATCCTTGCGGGCGGTCTGTCGCTGGTGTACGGCAAGATAACCGCCGGTGACCTGGTGGCTTATATGCTCTACGTCACCACTCTCATCGCCACCATCCGCCGCATCGTCGAGTTCGCCGAGCAGTTCCAGCGCGGCATGACCGGCATCGAGCGCTTTGCGGAGATCATGGACACCCCTGTGACCATCAAGGATGCCGAGGACGCAAAGCCCCTGCAGCCCGGCCCGGGCGCCATCCGCTTCGAGGACGTCAGCTTCGAGTACCCCGACGACCACAACAAGGTGCTCCACCATGTCAGCCTTGACATCAAGGCCGGTGAGCGTCTGGCGCTGGTCGGCCCGTCCGGCGGCGGCAAGACGACGCTCTGCAACCTCATCCCCCGCTTCTACGAGGTGACGGGAGGCCGTATCCTCATCGACGGGCAGGACATCCAGCACGTCACCCTCAAGAGCCTGCGGGAGGACATCGGCATCGTTCAGCAGGACGTCTACCTGTTCAGCGGTTCGGTGGCGGATAACATCGCCTACGGCAAGCCCGGCGCGACCCGGGAGGAAATTATCGAAGCGGCCCGTCTGGCGGGCGCAGAGCGCTTTATCAGCGCCTTGAAGGATGGCTTCGATACCTATGTGGGGGAGCGCGGCGTCAAGCTCTCGGGCGGTCAGAAGCAGCGCATTGCGATCGCGCGGGTCTTCCTGAAGAACCCGCCCATCCTCATTCTGGACGAAGCCACCAGCGCCCTCGACAATGAGAGCGAAATTCTGGTGGGCCAGAGCCTCGAAAAGCTGGCCCATGGCCGCACGACCCTGACCATCGCCCACCGACTGACCACCATCAAGGACTACGACCGTATCCTTGTGCTGGGCGCAGAGGGTATCGAGGAGTCTGGCACTCACGACGAGCTGCTGGCAAAGAAGGGCGTCTACTACCGCCTGTGGAATCAGCTGCCCGGGGAAGATACGTTGTAAGAAGAACAAATATAACAAAAGAGGCACTGCCAGCGGCAGTGCCTCTTTTGTTATACTCTCTCTTATTCTCCGACAATGAGCCGCACGGCGCCGTAAATACCGGCGTCGTTGCCGAGGCTTGCGGCCTTGATGGGCGTCTCGCGGCAGGACTTGAAGGCATAGGTCTTGAAGTGCTCCACCAGCGGGTCGAAGAGGACGTCGCCTGCGCGGGACACACCGCCGCCGATGAGGAACATCTCGGGGTCGGTGGTGCTGGCAATGGTGGCCAGAGCCATGCCGAGGGTGTCGGTCATCTCGTCCACCTCGCGGGCAGCGAGGGCGTCGCCGCTGCGGGCGGCATCAAAGACGTCCTTGGCCTCAAAATCCTTGCCGCGCAGGACACAGTCTGCGTCGGGGTTCTCGTCCAGCAGCTTCTTCATGCAGCGGACGACGCCGGTAGCGCTGGAATACTGCTCGAGGCAGCCGTGCTTGCCGCAGCCGCAGGCGGCCGTCTCGTGACGGTTGACGGTGATGTGGCCGATCTCACCGCCGGCACCGTGTGCGCCGTCGATGACTTTGCCGTTGACGATGACGCCGCCGCCGACGCCGGTACCCAGCGTGACCATGACAGCACTGCGGCAGCCCTTGGCGGTACCCATCCAGATCTCACCCAGAGCAGCCACGTTGGCGTCGTTGCCCACCAGCACCTTCATGCCGTCCAGCAGGCCGGACAGCTGGGCCGAGACGTTCCGTTCACCCCAGCCGCCAAGGTTGGCGCAGATGATGGGGACGACGCGGCTGTCCAGCACGGGGCCGGGTACGCCGATGCCGACGCCCTCCACCTGCTCGGAGGTGATCTCCTTCTCGGCCATTTTGGCGTGGATGGCGTCGGCCAGATTCTCGAGGATGTGTTCACCGGCGTTGGAGGTGTCGGTGGGGACTTCCCACTTTTCCAGCAGAGCGCCCGAGGTGGTGAACAGGCCGACCTTGGCCGTGGTGCCGCCGAGGTCGATGCCGAATGCGTATTCTTTCATAACTCATTTACCCCTTTTTCTGCGGCGGTCGCCCGCCGGTTATCATTTGACATCAGTATAACATACTCCGGACCAAAAGAGCAGGGGGCGGGCCGGTTTTTATGCAATCAGACGGAAATTTCTGGAGTTTTTTGGCAAAATTGCAAAAGTGCAGGGCAAAAAAAGCGCACCCTGCAAGCAGCAGAGTGCGCTTTCGTGACGGATGAAAAAGCCTTAGTCTTCGTCTTCCTCGTCCTCTTCGTCATCGCCGTCTTCAGAGCGGGGCTTGTAGAAGATGCCGCTCAGGAAGGTGCTGATGAAGTAGAGCAGGACCATAGGGATAGCCACCATGCACTGGGAAACGATGTCCGGCGGGGTGACGACGGCTGCCACGAAGAAGATGAGCACGATGGCAACGCCCCGGCCCTTTTTCATGATCTGGGGGTTGGCGATGCCCATCTTGGAGAGGATGATGGTGACCAGAGGCATCTCAAACACACAGCCAAAGATGATGAACATGGTCAGGCAGAGGCTGACATAGCTCTCGATACTGGTGGTGGTCTGGATGTAGTCGGCGCCCTCGATGCCGGTGCTGAGGAACTGGAGCATGAAGGGCATCATGAGCTTGTAGGCAAACAGCACGCCCACCACAAAGAGGGCCAGACCCAGCAGGATCACCAGCTTGAGGAAAAAGGTCTCGCTCTTTTTCAGGCCCGGCTTTGCAAAGGCGTAGATCTGGTACAGGGCCACAGGCACCGTGACCACCAGAGCCGCCAGCAGGGAGACGCGGAAATACTGCATCAGCTTTTCCTGCGGGGCGATGGACACGAAGGTGTAGAAACCCTGGCCCATGGCGGTCAGCAGGTCGATGAGGCGGTCGGCGTAAGCCAGTGTGACCACGACCGCCGCCACGAACACCACGGCGCAGACGATAAGGCGGTTGCGCAGCTCTTTCAGGTGGCCCGTCAGCGTCATGTTGCCGTCGTCAGGCATGACTTCGGCTTTCTTTTTGCGCTTTACGTTCGTAGCCACAGATTACTCCTCGTCGTTCTTCTTCTCAGTCTTGGTCTCGGCCTTGGCAGTGGTCTCGTCCTCCTCTTCGGACTCCTCCATGCCCTTCTTGAAGTTGTTCATGGTCTTGCCGAACATCTTGCCCAGCTTCGGCAGGTTCTTGGGTCCAAAGATGAGCAGGACGACGACCAGGATGATAAGCAGCTCGTTAGTACCAATACGCATAATAATGATCTCCTTTTTACTTTGCCGCGCCGCGAGGCGGGCTGATTACAATGTATAAGGCAACCGCGGGCGCGGGTGCATCGGTGGGGGGATTAAGCCTTTGCCTCTTCAGCAGGTGCGGCTTCGGCAGCGGGGGCGGCTTCTTCGGCCACGGGTGCTGCCTCTGCAGGGGCGTCGGTCTTTTCCTCGGCCTTCACAGGCTCAGCAGGGGTCTCCTCTGCCTTGGGAGCTTCGGCTGCGGGAGCCTCGGCAGGAGTCTCCTCGGGCAGCTCCTCGACTTCTTCCAGCTCGGTGACTTCCTCAGCCTGCTCGGCCTTGGCGGCCTCTTCCTTGCTGGTCTTGCCGATGCCGGTGAAGCTCTTGGTGACGTCCTTCACGCTGTTGTCGATGTCCTTCTTGATGTCGGTCAGGGGGGCAACGGCTTCCTTGAGGGGGGCCTGGATCTCGTTCAGAGGCTCCACGACGTTCTTCTGGATCTCCTCGGAGGCAGCGCCGGTGTACTTCTTCAGCTCGCGCAGCATCTTGCCCAGCTTCTTTGCGTAGACGGGCAGCTGGTCGGGGCCGATGAAGACGAACGCGATGACCACGATGACCACGAGTTCCCAAAAACCAATTTTCATATTCTTCCGATTCCTTTCCTCAGCCGCCCGGGAGAGCGGCGATATGGAGTGTGCTGTCAGGGACTTTCGGCGCGCACCGCGCCTTTGATGCCATACATATACCGAAGATGCATGAACGGAATATGAATTTAATATGAATTGTTTGTGAACAAAGAGCCGTCTTATGCAAAAACACATCGAATAAGTAGAAATCAAGCGAAATAATACAAAACGGAATAAGACTTGCTCAGCGGACTGTGTTCGTCAGGGTGCCGATGCCCTCGATCTCGCAGCAAACTTCGTCGCCCGGTTTGAGGAAGCAGGGCGGCTCCATGCCCATGCCGACGCCCGCCGGGGTGCCGGTGGCGATGATGGTGCCGGCCTTGAGGGTCATGCCCTGCGAAAGCTCGGCAATGACATGGTCAATGTCAAAAATCTGCAGGCCGGTGTTGGAGTCCTGCCGCTTTTCGCCGTTGACGAAGCACCGGATGGGGAGCTTGGGCGGGTAGGTGTCGAACTCGTCCGCCGTGACGATGCAGGGGCCGATGGGAGTGAAGCCATCAAGGCTCTTGCCGAAATACCACTGCTTGTGGGCGGTCTGGACATCCCGTGCGGAGACATCGTTCAGGATGGTGTAGCCGAAGACGTAGTCTTTCGTCTGCCCTGCGGGAACATCCTTTGCGTCCTTTCCCAGAACGACGGCCAGTTCACATTCGTAGTCCAGTTTTTTCACGAGGTCGGTATGGGCCTCGATGAAGCCGCCGTCCGGCACGGCCCGGGTGACCCGCTTGGAAAAGTAGATGGCGTCCTGATGCTTAGTAGCAAAAGCGTCGGCAGAGTATTTCTCGGCCTCGTCGGAGTGGGCCATGTAGTTGATGCCCAGACAGATGACGTCCTGCGCCGGAGACGGGATGGGGCTTTCCGGCGTGACGGCCTCAATAGGCAGCGCCGGGATGCCTGCGATGGCCAGCGAAAGCCCGGCCCGCACCTGCGGGGTCAGAAACGGGATGGCGTCGGACAATGTCTCGTAAGAAAGGCCCAGCCAGCTCAGGGGCCAGACCTGACGGCCATCAGCGGAGAGGATGGCCGGGTCTTCCACGCCGTCGGGCAGACGGCAGGTGATGAAACGCATAGAAAAGCCTCCTTCTCAGTGCCGATACGCGATAGCCTTCTGGATGCGGTCGGCTTCGGCGGGGCCGGCCAGCTGGCGCACCAGCTCGAGGGCAAACGGGATAGCGCCGCCGAGGCCGTAGCTGGTGGTGATGTTGCCGTCTACGACGACTTCCTCATCGTGGACGATGGCACCGGCCAGCTTGTCCTGAAATCCGGCGTGGGCGGTGGCGTTCCTGCCTTCCAGCAGGCCGAGGCTGGCGAGGACGCTGGGCGCGGCGCAGATGGCGGCGACCTTCTTGCCTGCCTTGGCAAAAGAAACGCAGGTGTCGGTGACGGTCTTGTTCTCGGCGAGGTTGGGCGTACCCGGGATGCCGCCGGGCAGGATGACCATGTCTACGTCGCTGTAATCCACATCCTCGGCCAGCGCGTCGGCGTTCAGGTGGATGCCGTGGCTGCTGACGAGGGCGCGGCGGCCCATGGCGGACGCAATGATGACTTCGACCTTGGCGCGGCGGAGAAGGTCGGCCACCAGCAGGGCCTCGCACTCCTCAGTGCCGTCGGCAAAAAACAGAACAGCTTTGCTCATAATCAGATACTCCTTTTATAGATCAAAGAAAAAGCGCACCGCAGGCGGGGCATCCCCGGCCCGCAGTGCGCCAGCGGTCAGTAGAAATTCAGTCTTCGGTGTCAGCGGAGACGCCGTTCTTTTCCAGAATGCGGCGCAGGACGCTGTCATCCCGGCCCAGCACACGGCTTACGCGGCTGATGATGGCGCTGGATGCGCCGATGTTGCCCATGATGCTGGTGTAGCTCTGCTTGCGCATGAGCTTTTCGGCGATGTTGTAGCGCTGCTCCATCGCGCTCAGCTCTGCGTAGCTGCATACATCCTGCAAGAAGCGGTAGCACTCCTCGGGCGTCTCAAGCTCCAGAAAAGCGGCATACAGGCCGGATTTTCCGGTCGGATGGTCCTTTGCCATATACAGTTCCTCCCCGGTCATTCAATGATGTTGGACCCGCAAACGGGTACTTCAATACACTACTTTAGTGTAGTACAAATGAGAAGAAAAAGCAATGGCCTTTGCAGGAAATTTACAACATCCGTTCAAAAATCAGCTCGTTGCGCTCGATGCCGCCCTCACTCTCGGCAGGGCCGAGGGAACGGTAGCCCCGGGCCTTGAAGAACTGCTGCACTGGCAGGGCCTTGGCGTTGACGCCGCACCAGACGCGGCCCCGGCCCTCGCCCCGGGCCAGACGCTCGCAGGACGCCACGATGTCCCGGCCGATGGCCTTGCCGCGGTATTCGGGCTTGAGGTAGAGGTGGAGCAGATGGAGCGAAGTGTTCTCCATCTTCCATGCAAAGTAGCCGATGAGGCTGCTGCCGAGGAAGACGAGGAAGTAGTTCACATCGTTGTCGATGTCCTCTTCAATAGAGTCGGCGCTCTGCAAGTTCTCGATGAGGGCGTCCAGCTGCTTTGCGGGAAAATAGCGTTTGTAGACCTCGTGCCAGACCTCGCTGGCAAGGTCGGCGGTCATGTGGATATATTTGGCCTTGGCGACCAGCTTGTAATCGGGTTTCATAGTCCTCCTGAAAAATAGCGCGGAACTGCGCACGATAAGATTCGGCGGGAAATCGCTTTACAATATACAGTGTACCACATCCGGCCCCCGGGTGTAAAGCAAAAAGGCTGCCGTACCCGCAAAGAGTACGGCAGCCTTGATGGCTTTTTCAACATCCTCAGACGTGATGCGTTTTACAGCGCAGCCTTGAAGTTGTGATGAGTGGAGCTGTAACGGACAACTGCTTCCATCAGGGTGACAGGCCACAGCAGGACCTTGCCAACCATCTCAGCCGGCTTGACGCATACCGTCTCCATGCTGTCGATGCCAAAAATGACCAAACAAGCGATACCGCAGCCCAGAATGTAGTAATACATAGTCAAACCTCCTATATTTTTCTCACAGGCCCGCAGTGTGCGGAGCCTGAAGCTCGTTGTTACGGGGGCGCTTTCCGCTCCCTGCAAGCTTACTATACACCGGTTTTGAAATAAAGTCAATAGCAAAAAACGTGAAACAAATTAAAGCTCTTTCTGAAATGTAATATCTATCATTAAAGTAAAGCGCCGAAGCGAGCTTTGATTTATAAAACTGAAGTCACTGCACTGAATTGGCCTTGCGGCAGGGACAGTTCGACCCGTTTTGAAGCTGAAACGGGCCGAAAACAGGGGTGCTGTTCTTGGAGCAAAAACAGGGTGGAAAACGACAGCTGTGGGGTCGTTTTTGAGATGTATACAAGTGTGCTCCGGCGGTGGAATTTGGGCCGGAGGGTAAAGTGAGGAAATCTCAGCAAAACGAGCAGAATGCATAAAGAAATTCGCAAAAATTATGGAAAACTATTCTTGCTGCCCAAACCAAAATGCGTTATAATAAGAGCATCAAAAGTCTACGCTGAAAGGAGAACGCAGTTATGGCAAAGGCATCGCAGGTCGTATTATCAGAAAATGAATTTTACCTCATCAAGGCCCCCAATGGAAAGGTGCTGGAAGTAAAGAACTTCAACACGGAGAACGGCGCTGCGATCCGTCTGTGGGACTACGCAGGTCATCCGTGGCAGCAGTGGAAATTCGTGGATGCAGGCGAAGGACGCTGGCGCATCCAGAACCGTTTTACCGGCAAAATGATGGACCTCGCCCTCGGCGGCGTGGTGGAAGGCACCTGGCTCCATCAGTGGGGCCGCACTAGCGGACTGAGCCAGTGCTGGGCGCTCGAGCCTACCCGCAATGGCCGGACCCGCATCCGCAACGTGCTGGCCGACAAGTACATCGACCTTGTGGGCATGAATACCTCCAACGGTGCGCAGGCTCAGATCTGGAACTTCGTCTCGGGCGGCAATCAGGAGTGGAACCTTGAGCGTGTGGACTCCACCGTCCAGCAGACCCGGGCCAAGGCCGAAGAGGCCCATGATCCGGAGCCGACGCCCTCCCAGCGCAAACATCAGAACGATCTCGTCCGTAAACTGAACAATGCGGGCAAGGGCCGCGCAGGCCGCAAGGCATAAACGCATAAAACCAGCGCCCCGCAGGGGTCATCTGCGGGGCGCTTTGCTGTTAAAAGAAAGGGAAAGTATGATGAACCTTGGGGCTTTTATGAATCCCGAATATCCGATCTTCAGCACGACGCTGTGCTATCTGGAGCGGGACGACGCCTACCTGATGCTCCACCGCGTGAAGAAGGAGGACGACTACAACCACGACAAATGGGTGGGCGTCGGCGGAAAATTCGAGCGGTTCGAGAGCCCGGAGGACTGCCTTCTCCGTGAAGTGAAGGAAGAGACGGGCCTGACGCTGACCCACTGGCACAACCGGGGCCTGCTGACCTTCATCTGGGGCAATATGACCGAGTTCATCCATCTCTACACCGCCGACGGGTGGACGGGCGAGATGATACAGGGCGATGCCTGCCGGGAAGGCGTGCTGGAATGGGTGCCGAAGGAGAAAGTGGAGCAGCTGCCCATCTGGGAGGGCGATAAAATTTTCTTCAAGCTGCTCAACGAGGAACATCCGTGGTTCTCCCTCAAGCTGGTGTATGAGGGGGATGTCCTCCGGCAGGCGGTGCTGGATGGGGAAAGAATCGTGGGTTAATCTGCCAAAGGCGAAAGCATTTCACGGAAAAGCTGGCGCAGCATAGTATCCACGCCCTGCGCCGACCAGATGGTGGCGACCATCAGCTCGTCGGGGTCGATGCAGGAAAAATCCAACTGATACCCAGCGTGCTGTGCGAGCTGCGCCAGAAAGACGCGCTGTGTCCGCCCATTGCCCTCGCGGAACGGGTGAAGCTCGTTGGTGCGGATGTAAAAATCAACGAAGGCGTCTACAAAATCGTCGAAGGAAAGGCTTTGGAAGAAATTCTGCTCGGCCAGCCGCCGGAAAATAGCAGAGCTGACGCGTGGGATCTCATCTGCGGGGCAGAACTGCGTACCCTTTTTGGAGATGTTGATGCTGCGGGGTACACCGGCCCATTCGTAGAGGTCGCAGAAAAGATGGCGGTGGATGGCCTTGTAATGCTCAAAGTCGAAGGTAGAGCACAAGGGAGATTCTTCCCACTGTGCTGCTTTCGCGGTGACGAGCACGGCTTCCACACGGTCAAGCTCCTGCTGACTGCGGAGGTCGAATTTATTGATAAGGACGGAAGTGCAGGGATAGCAGTCGGCAGAAGATGGGTCGATCGTGTAGGGCATAAGCGTTACCTCTGGGCCGCAGTGTCCTGTGGCTGCCGCAGAACCTCACGGACGAGGGTGGCGGCGTCAAGATGACCGTCCAGATAGCGCAGACAGTCCTGCTCCGATTTTTTGGAAAAAGAGAGGCCCTCCATCCGTGTGGATGCAATGGCGTTGCGGAATGCCTTTTCGCGTTTTACGGTCATGATGAACCCTCCGGTCTTGAATTGTGTAACAGTATTATAGCAGAGAAAAAGTGCGGAATGCAATAAAATAAGATAAAAAAGCCTCTGTGCAGAAATGTTTTGACGACATTTTTGCACAGAGGCGATTTTTACGGGATCAGTTCAGCTTCAAATCGCCGTCCTTGATCCAGCCAAGCTTGCGCTCGATCTCGCAGAAGAGAACGCTGAGCACGGCGGGCAGGACGAAGCAGATGAGGACGAGGGCAGCCCAGTCCATCGGGGTGATGGCGGCCTTGGTGCCGGCGGCAATGTCGCTGACCCAGCCGGTGTAGACGCCGATCTGGCCCACGAGGCCGCAGGTACCCATGCCGGAAGAGACGGCGGCACCGTTCATCTCCATGTGGAAGACGCAGGTGGCCAGAGGGCCGGTGATGGCGCTGGCCAGTGTGGGGGCGATCCAGATACGGGGATTCTTTACGATGTTGCCCATCTGGAGCATACTGGTGCCGAGGCCCTGACTGATGAGGCCGCCGACGCCGTTTTCCTTATAGCTCATGACGGCAAAGCCGATCATCTGGGCGCAGCAGCCCGCCACGGCAGCGCCGCCGGCGAGGCCCGTCAGGCCGAGGGCCGCGCAGATGGCGGCAGAGGAAATGGGCAGGGTCAGGGCGACGCCCACGATGACCGAGACGAGGATGCCCATGAGGAAGGGTGCCTGTTCAGTGGCCCACATGATGAGGGTACCCACCTGGCTTGCGGCTGCGCCGATGGGGGCAGCGATGAGCATCGAGAGGCCGACGCCGGCAAAGATGGTGACCAGCGGGGTGACAAGGATGTCGACGCGGGTCTCCTTGCTGACGGCCTTGCCCAGCTCAGCGGCCACAATGGCGATGATGAGGACGGCCAGAGGGCCGCCTGCGCCGCCGAGGGCGTTGGAAGAGTAGCCCACCGTCACGAGGCTGAACAGTACCAGCGGCGGGCAGTGGAGCGCCCAGCCGATGGCCACGGCCATGGCCGGGCCGCTCATGGCCGTGGCGTAGCCGCCCAGGTCCACCAGCGTCTCAAGCCCGGTCTGCTGGCCCAGCGTCTTGATGATGGTGCCGATGAGCAGGCTGGCGAACAGGCCCTGTGCCATCGCGCCCAGCGCCTCGATGAGGTAGCGCTGGGGGGTGATGACGATGTCCTTGCGTTTTAAGAAATCTTTTACATTTGACATAAAGAATCTGCCTTTCCGTCTTAACACTTTCAGAGTGCAGCAAAAGCTGCATGACCATCATGATACCATACACGTGTCAAGACAGCAAGAGGAAAACGCAAAAATCCCGTTCGGAACTGAACTTTTTTTCTTTTGGATGCAATAATACGGCGGCTCGGTTCGTTTTCCACATGGAGTGTCGGCTATGGTGGAAAACTTCCACGAAACGCCCCGCACGAGACACCGAAGGACATTGACGGGAGCTTGGGGTTGGGTGTATACTATAGACGTATAAATGGCATTTGAAGCACTTTCGGCGGCGAGAGGCCGCGTTAGAATACAGCTTGGAGGCAGAGCAAGCGGAATGAGACAGAAAGATACAGGAACACCAAAAAAGAAGACGCGCCGTGCGGCGGGCCAGATGGTGGCCTCGGCGGTGATGGCTCTTGCCATCGCGGTGGGCGGTTTTGGCACCACAGCCCTGCTGGCGTCCCAGCCTGCGGGTCTGACGGTGGAGCCGTCGGCTCTGTTGTGGGAGGGTGAGACCGATGCGGCCCACAGCACCAAAAAGGAAACGAAGAAAAATAATACGGAAACTCCGAAAAATGACTCTGCATCCTCTGAGGCGGAGAGCACTGCTGCGTCTGCCGCGCAGCCGTCTGCTCCCAGCCAGAGCGTGAAAGAAGAGCCCGCTGCATCGGCGGCTCCGGCTGCACCCGCAGAGGAGACTGCTGCAGAGCCTGCAGCCCCGGAAACAGCTCCTTCTGCCCCCATGATGGGCGGCATCGACGAGCTGGAACAGGAGAACGGCTTCCCCCGCTTACAGCAGGAGACCGAGGCACTGGCCGCCGAAGACCCCCTGAGCGCCCCGGTGGAGCAGGATGCAGTGTCTCAGCCCGCCGAGCCGGAGACGAACTCCGAAGAGCAGAGCACCCTGCCGGTGAAGACCGAGGAAGGCACCATCCTGCTGACGCCGGAAGAGATACGCGCGGCGCTGGATGCGGGTACGCTGGATGCGAGCAACATTGATACTGCCTGTCTTACCGACGAGAACGGCCTGCTGAGCTGGCTGTGGAGCCTCCTGTTCGGGAAAAGAGACGATGACAGCAGCACCCCGGCTCCGGCCCCGGTCTATTCCGGCTGGCGCACCGTGGGCGGCAAGACCTACTATTATGACCAGTACACCAACCAGCCGGTCACGGGCATCCAGTCCATCGACAACAAGCTCTATTACTTCGACGCCAACGGTGTCCAGCAGGACGCCACCTTCGGCATCGATGTCTCCAAATATCAGTCGAACATCGACTGGGAGCAGGTCAAGACGGCGGGCGTCAAGTTCGTCATCATCCGCATCGGCTACCGCGGCTACGGCAGCGGCGCGCTGGTGCTGGACCCCATGTTTGAGCAGCACTTCACCAATGCCCGGAACGCGGGCCTCAAGGTGGGCGTCTACTTCTTCAGTCAGGCAGTCAACGAGAACGAGGCCCGGGAAGAAGCGCAGGGCTGCGCCTATGTCCTGAACGGCCGCAAGCTCGACTACCCCATCTACTTCGATACTGAGGCCTCCGGCGGCAAGAATGGCCGTGCCGATGGTCTGGGCGTCGAAGACCGCACCAAGTGTGCCATCGCCTTCTGCGAGGAAGTCAAGGCGCAGGGCTACAAGCCGGGCGTCTACGCCTCCACCCTGTGGTTCCGCAAGCGCATCGACCTGAACCAGCTGAAGAGCTACAGCATCTGGAACGCACATTATAATGTGGCCGGTAGCCCCATCGCCTGCGATATGTGGCAGGGTACCTGTACCGCCCGCATCCCCGGCTACGGCGGACAGATCGACGTGAACATCAGCTATGTGGGCTGAGGAGGCGCCCATGGACGTCATCCGCCTCATTGCCTCCGACCTTGACGCCACCCTGCTGGACGGCCAGAGCCGGCTTCCGCCAGACTTCGCGGAGACCGTCCGCGCTCTGGCAGAGCGGGGCATCCGGTTCGCTGCCGCCAGCGGACGGCCCATCTATACCTTAGAGGAGATGTTCGCGCCCCTGCGGGACGACATCATCCTTGTGGGTGACAACGGCGGTGCCATCTGCTGGAAGGGCGAGAGCCTGTATCTTTCCGAGATGGACGCCGCCGACTGGCGCACGCTGGCCGGGCAGGCCCGGAGCGCGGGCCACGCCGCCGTCCTCTGCGGGCTGGAAACGGCCTATGTGGAGGAGCAGTTCCGGCCATACGACAGGGTCTTCAAGAGATTCTACACCAAGGTGGAATATGTCCCCCATCTGGAGGACGTGACCGCCCGGGTGGATAAATTCACCATCTACTTCCCTGAGGGGGATGCCCAGAAGGGCTACGACGCGCTTTATGGCCCGGTCTGGGGCAGGCGCTTCTCGGTGGCGGTGGCCGGTGCAGACTGGGTGGACATCATGAACCCCGGCATCCACAAGGGCGCGGCCTTGCTTCTTCTGGGGAAGCGTCTGGGTGTCCCGCCCGAGGGCATGATGGCGTTCGGCGACACCTTCAACGACGCGGAGATGCTGAAGGCGGCAAAGTACGGCTTCCTCGTGGAGAACGGCTCGCCCGCTCTCCGGGAGGAGGTGCCATTCCTCGCGCCGCCCAACACCAGCTCCGGCGTGATGCAGATCCTGCGCCGTGTTCTGGCCCAGAATGGCCGGGTCTGTGAATCGGATTTCAGAAGAGCAAAATAGAGAACGGCATCGGAGAAAAGCTCAGATGCCGTTCTTTTTTATTGGTATAAAACTGCGCCCAGCACCGCCGAGAACAGTATCATCCCGATGGGCGAAGGGGCTTTGCCTCTGGCTTTCTGCCAGATGAGCCGCACCCCGGCCAGAAGTGCAAGGATGCCAATGCCCCGCCATGCGGGCGAGGGCGTTTCAGCGGCAGTGGAGATGCCCAGCAGGGTGCTCAGCCCCATGGTGAAGGCCGTGGAGAGGATGAGGGCCACGACGCAGGGCCGGACGCCGGAGAGGAAAGCTTCGACCCCGGCGTACTTGAGCAGGTCGTGGATGAGGGCCGCGATGAGCAGGATGATGAAAAAGGACGGCAGAACGACGCCCAGTGTGGCGCAGAGCGCCCCCGGCACCCCGCCCTGCGACGCACCGATGAAGGTGGCCATGTTGACGGCCAGCGGGCCGGGTGTGGACTCCGACACCGCGATGAAGCTCAAAAACTCGGCCTCAGAGAGCCAGCCGTTGAGCAGGACTTTCTCCCGGATGAGGGAGATCATGCCGTAGCCGCCGCCGAAGGAGACGGCACCGATCTCCAGAAAGGTGAGGAATAATTTCAGAAACATCTTACTTCCCTTCCTTTCTGCGGCCGATGAGCCATGCAGCCACACCTGCCGCACCGCTGAGAAGGATGAGCAGGATGGACGAGACACTGACACCGGCCAGCGAGAGGCCTACCATCACCAGCATGACGGCGGCGAAAACGCCGGTGGCAAAGGGCGACTTGTCCAGCGCTTTGAGCATCCGCACGCCTGCCGAGAAGATGAGGTAGATGACGCAGACCTGAATGCCCTTGAAGGCGTTGGCGATGACAGTGAGTTGGGTGAACTGCTCGAAAAACAGCGAGATGGCGTAGATGATGAGGAAGGACGGCAGGCAGACAGCTACCGTGGCCGTGGCCGCGCCGGGGACTTTGGCCAGCTTGTAGCCGAGGTAGGTGGCGCTGTTGATGGCCACCGGTCCGGGGGTGGATTCCGCAATGGCGGTCATGTCGAGGAATTCGTCTTTGTCCAGCCATTTGCGGCGCTGGATGAACTCTTCTTCCAGCAGGGCGATCATGGCGTAGCCGCCGCCGAAGGTGAACAGACCGATCTTGAAAAAGGTGAAAAACAGCGTCTCGAGGCTTTTGACCTCCTGCGCCGGAGTGTTATGTTTCATGGGCAGAGCCTCCTTTCCTTTATGTTACACGCGGGAAAGCCCGGTGTCAATAGCGGAGAAAAAGCGGGATTTTGCTTCCAGCGGCTTTACAATCCGGCCAAAAGGCGGTATTCTTTACCCATACCACTCTAAGATTCAGGAGGAAACGATGGACATCCGCCAGCTGCATTATTTTCTGGTCCTCTGCGAGGAGATGAACTACACCCGCGCGGCCCAGCGCCTGTTTTTATCCCGACAGGCCCTGCGTCAGAGCATCTCGGCCCTCGAGGCCGAATTGTGCGGGCCGCTCTTCCTCAGCGCCCACCACAAGCTCAGCCTCACCGACCGGGGCGTGAGCCTGCAGCGCCATGCCGCGCCGGTGGTGGAGCAGTTCCAGCAGATGCAGGCGGCGCTCCACGCCGAGATACAGTCGGCCCAGCCGGTGCGCATCGGCATCAGTGTCTCGCTGGTGCCGGACTATCTGCCCGGCCTTGAAACCCAGCTGGACAAGTTCCGCCAGCAGTACCCCCACATCGAGATGCGGTTCCGCCTGCTGGACAACGACGCCGTGGCCGAGGGCGTGGAGCAGGGCGAGCTGGATGCGGGCCTTGTGATGGACCTGGGCTGTGCCGCACCGGTGCTGGCCCGCACCACCCTGCGGGCCGACCCGGCCTGCCTGCTGGTGCCGCGCGGCCACCCCTTCTGGGAAAAGGAGAGTGTGCCGCTGGCCGAGCTGCGGAACCAGAGGCTCCTTCTGCCCAGCCTGCGGCAGGACCTGTTCGCCCCGCTGTGGGAGGCCTGCGCCCGGGCGGGCTTTGCGCCCAACGCTGAGATAGGCCCCAGCTTTTATCAGGCGTACTACCTCGTGCAGGAGCAGCTCTGCACCTGCCTGACCCGGTACGAGCCGGGCGCGCGGCGGGAGCTGGACCGGGTGCGGGACGTCCTGCTGGAAGACCTGCCGCCCCTCTGCGTCTCGCTTTTGCAGCGGCGCGACCATGCTTCGGCTTATATCGACCTGCTGCGCAGCTACCTGATGGAGGTGCTGGGCGGTGCGGCCAGCCTGCCGCCCCGGCGAGGACGGTCGGCAAAGCCCTTCTATAACCTGCCTGTCCTGTCCAGCGCGGCGGCAAAGCCCGCCGTGGTACATCCTGCCCCCGGCACTCAGCTGCCCTTTGAGGGCGGACACAACTTCCGCGAGCTGGGCGGCTACGAGGCCGATGAGGGCAAGCACATCAAGTGGGGCCAGATCTACCGGGGCATCCCGACGTGGAAACTCACCAGCGAGGCTGACCGGAAGCTGCTGGATTCTCTGGGCCTGCGCCTCATCCTCGATCTGCGCAGCGAGGCCGAAGCTGCCGAGACGCCCGACTACGTGCCGGACGGCGCGCGGCTGGTGCGCATCTGCGGTCTCTGCCTTGAGAACGGCAAAGAGGTGGACTTTTCGCCCGAAGACCGGGAGAACCTGCTGAAAGGAATGCCCGACGAGGGCCGTCGGATGGCGGACGCCATGTACGAGCGGATGCTCTTCGGCAACAAGGCGTACAAGGAGCTGTTCCGTGCGCTGGAAGCCGGTGAGACGCCGGTGCTCTTCCACTGCTCGGCGGGCAAGGACCGCACCGGCGTGGCCGCCATGCTCATCCTGCTGGCACTGGGCGCGTCGGACAAGACCATCGCCGAAGATTTTGAGAAGACGAACATCTGGCGCAGGCCGGAGCTGGAAGCCGTCTGGGCCGAGCACGCTGAGGAGATCGCCGCTGACCCTGCCCGGAAGGACTTCTACCTCGGCGTGTTCGGCGTCCACCCGGAGTCTGCTCCCTTCGTGCTGAGCATCATCCGGGAGCGCTATGGCAGTGCCGACGCCTATCTGGAAGCCGAATACGGCCTCACTCCGGCCCGCCTGATGCGCCTGCGCCGGATGTATCTCGAATAAATAAAAAATAATTTCCGCTTTCGGCCTTACTTCTCCTTGACATTGTGCAAAATGTTTCGTAATATAAGAAGTAGTATGGAATCTAAGACGCTGCAGGCGGAACATTCCGCGACCAGATATTTCAATGGGGCTTCATCTGCCCGTTTTTATAAGCACATCTTGTAAATCGAAAAGCTGCACCAGACCTACCGCACAGGAAGATTTTTCTCTGCGTCTGTTCTTGTTGGCCTCTTTTGCGTTGAAAATTTGATTTATGTCTGGCCCGCGTTCGGCCGCACAGCGTCTCCTGCCTGTTAAAGCAAAATTTGACTGTTAAGGAGAGTGAAGAACAATGACCGTGATCGGAGTGATCGTGGCATTGATCGTTGCTGTCGCTGCCGCAGCTGCGGGCTATTTTATTGGTTACAACAACCGTAAAAAGACCGCAGAGGCCCAGATCGGCAGCGCCGAGGCCGAGGCGACCCGGCTGGTGAACGAAGCGATCAAGACCGCCGACCAGAAGCGCAAGGAAGCCATTCTGGAAGCAAAGGATGAGGCTTTCCGCCTGAAAGCCGAGGTCGATGCCCAGAAGGCAGAGGCCGATAAAGAGATCAAGCAGCGCCGTGCGGAGATCAGCCGCCAGGAGAACCGCATCGACCAGAAGGAAACTGCCCTCGACCGCAAGACCGAGGCTCTGGAAAAGCGCGAGGAAGAGCTGAAAAAGAAGCACGAGGAGGCCGAGGCCCATCTGGCCGAGGTCGATGCTCTGCGCGCCAAGGAGATGGAGCGTCTGGAAACGCTGGCCGGCCTGAGCCAGGAGGACGCCCGCGAAGTGCTGCTGCACAAGGTGGACGAGGAGCTGACCCACGAGAAGGCCATCCGCGTCGCCGCCTACGAGACCGATTTGAAGGAGAACTGCGACGGCATCGCCCGCAACCTCATCGGCCAGGCCATCAGCCGCTGTGCTGCTGACCACTGCAGCGAGACCACCGTCAGCGTCGTCCCGCTGCCCAGCGACGAGATGAAGGGCCGCATCATCGGCCGTGAGGGCCGCAATATCCGCGCCCTTGAGACGGCCACCGGCGTTGACCTTATCATTGATGATACCCCGGAGGCCATTACCCTGTCCTCCTTCGACCAGACCCGCCGCGAGGTGGCCCGCATGACGCTGGAACGCCTCATCGGCGATGGCCGCATCCACCCCGCCCGCATCGAGGAGACGGTGGAAAAGTGCCGCCACGACCTCGAGCTGCAGATGAAGCGGGAAGGCGAGCGCGCTGTTATGGAGCTGGGCATCCACGGCCTGCACCCCGACCTCATCAAGCTCATCGGCCGCCTGAAGTACCGCACCAGCTTTGGCCAGAACGCTCTGACCCACAGCATGGAAGTGGCCTGGCTGGCTGGCCTGCTGGCAGGCGAGATGGGTGTGAACGTCACGCTGGCACGCCGTGCCGGTCTGCTGCATGACATCGGCAAGGCTCTTGACCATGAGATCGAGGGCAGCCATGTCCAGATCGGTGTGGACATCTGCCGCAAGTACAAGGAAAATACCCAGGTCATCCACGCTATTGAGGCCCATCACGGCGACGTGGAGCCCAAGACTCCGCTGGCCTTCATCATTCAGGCCTGCGACGCCATCAGCGCTGCCCGTCCGGGCGCCCGCCGCGAGAATGTCGAGAGCTATGTGAAGCGTCTGGAGAATCTGGAGGAGATCTCTTCCAGCTTCGAGGGCGTCGAGCAGGCATTCGCCGTGCAGGCTGGCCGCGAAGTGCGCATCATGGTCAAGCCCGACGTCATCAGCGACGATCAGGTCATCCTGCTGGCCCGCTCCATCGCAAAGAAGATCGAGGATACGCTGGATTACCCCGGCCAGATCAAGGTCAATGTCATCCGCGAGAGCCGTGCCGTCGAGTACGCAAAATAAAATATCGGAAGATAGCAAGAGCCGCTGTGCGTATGCACGGCGGCTCTTTTGGCATATTGGATCCATTGTGAAATGGCGAAACTTGTGGCATTCTGTAGAAGTCGGCCATCCGACTCCATAAAAAATACAATGCTTTCGTTTGCAACTCTATTATATCCACCTGCTGGGCATCGACTACACCCCGGTGCAGTACGCCTTCCTCGTTGTGCTGGCTGTGGTCGTCTCCATCGGTACCGTCGGCGCTGCCGCCGCTACCACCCTTGTGGCTGCCACCGAAGGCCAGCTGGACAAGGCTGTGTACAATGGCGAGGTCGAAGTACCTGCTGCCGAGGCAGTCTGAGCACTTTTCAAAGTGCTTTTGAGACAAAACTTCAGGCACATAAAGTAAAATAAAGTCCGGACAGCCCGCTATGCCGAGAAAGCATAATGGGCTGTTTTCTTTATAAAAGAAAGATGCGGCGCAAAACTGTACGTAGCAAAAGCACAAGTAATACTTATTTCACATGAACTGTACTTTACATGAATACACATCAAGAGCAAAACTATACAAAATTCAAATCAAAATTTTGACGCGTAGTTGGTCAAACTACAGAAATCGTCGGGTTGAGGGTATAAATTTGGCAAAAAGTCTTTTCTTTCGGCGGTGGACGATGTATAATGCCGCCAAGGCACAAGGGTGTGCAGAAAGCTCCAGAGGGGGAGCAGAACACCTTGTGCATTTTTCAGAAACAGTCGCTTTAATACGTTAAAGCGGTGTTAGAGAGGGGAAAAGATATTATGAGATTCGATCGTCGTATTTCGCGCCGCAGCTTTCTGGCAGCAGCAGGCGTATCCGCAGCAGCTCTGGCCCTGACGGCCTGCGGCGGCTCCAGCTCCACGGCAGCGTCTACCGCTGCCTCCACCGGTGCTTCCAGCGCAGCTGGCACTGCCGCAGGCGGCACTCTGAACATCATGCTGGAGACTGAGGTCCAGTCTTTGGACCCGCAGATCGCCACCGATGGCACCTCCTTTGAGGTCATCGCCGACTACACCGACGGTCTGATGCAGATGGACGCCGACGGCGCAGCTGTCCCGGCCATCGCCGAGACCTACGACATCAGCGAGGACGGTAAGACTTATACCTTCCACCTGCGCGATGCAAAGTGGTCCAACGGTGACGCCGTCACCGCAGCCGACTTCGTGTTCGGCTGGCAGCGTGCTGTTGACCCCGCCAATGCTTCCGAGTATTCCTACATGCTGTCTGACATCGGCCAGGTGGTCAACGCCGCAGAGATCATTGCCGGTGAGAAGCCCGTCACGGATCTGGGCGTGACCGCAGTGGATGACAAGACCCTCGAAGTTCAGCTGAACGTCCCTGTCAGCTACTTCCTGAGCCTGATGTACTTCCCCACCTTCTACCCTGTCAACGAGGCATTCTTCAACACCTGCAAGGATACCTTCGGCACCAGCCCCGACACCGTCCTGTCCAACGGTGCATTCATCCTGACCGACTACCAGCCCGCTGCTACTGCATTCGAGCTGACCAAGAACCCCGACTACTACGACGCTGCAAACATCGCTCTGGATGGTCTGGCTTACCAGGTCATCAAGGACAGCCAGCAGGCTCTGATGAGCTACCAGACCGGTGCTCTGGATCTGACCCTGCTGAACGGTGAGCAGGTCGATCAGGTCAAGGATGACCCCGAGTTCACCAGCGTGGGCGCAGGCTATCTGTGGTACATCAGCCCCAACATCGACGGTGTGCCTGAGCTGGCAAACGAGAACCTGCGCAAGGCTATGACCTTCGCCCTCGACCGCGACGCCATCACCGGCGATGTCCTGAAGGACGGCTCTGCCCCCTGCTACACCGCAGTGCCTCCTCAGTTCGCCACCGGCCCGGACGGCAGCGACTTCAGCGCCGACCAGACCAAGTACGCCGATTACTGCGCATTTGATGCAGCCAAGGCAGCCGAGTACTACGAGACCGCCAAGAGCGAGCTGGGCAAGGACAGCTTCACCTTTGATATGATCGTGGATGCTGACGATGCACCTCAGAAGGTGGCACAGGTCGTTAAGGAGCAGCTGGAGACCACCCTCCCCGGCTTCACCCTGAACCTGACCGTCGAGCCCAAGAAGCAGCGTGTGCAGGATATGCAGGACGGCAACTTCGAGGTCGCCCTCACCCGTTGGGGACCCGACTACGCCGACCCCATGACCTATCTGGGCATGTGGGTCACCGGCAACTCCAACAACTACGGTCTGTGGAGCGATGCCGAGTATGACTCCATCATCGAGGAATGCACCACCGGCGACCTCTGCACCGACCCCGAGGGCCGCTGGGCAGCTCTGTACGATGCAGAAGCCATCGTTCTGGAGCAGGCAGTCATCTTCCCGCTGTACGGTCAGTGCAACGCCGAGATGATCTCCAGCGCTGTTACCGGTGTGGAGCATCACCCCTGCGCTCTGAACCGTGTGTACAAGCGCACCGTGAAGAACGCCTAAATTGAATCGCTGAACATAAGGCCGCACAGTGGCCCGCAAAAGCCACTGTGCGCCTTTTTGCCATTGCACCTGTCCGCGGCCCACGCACGATTGATCGCCGCGGTCACATAAAGGGGGTTCACCTGACGTGAAAAAATATACGATCAAGCGTATCCTCACTTCGCTGTTTACGCTGCTGGCCATCCTGCTGGTGCTGTTTATCCTGATGCAGCTGATGCCCGGCTCGCCCTTCAACGACGAAAAGCTGACAGCCGATATGAGAGCCGCGCTCTATGCAAAATACGGTCTTGACCAGCCGATCTACATCCAGTTCTTCCGCTACGTGGGCAATATGCTCCGGGGCGATCTGGGTGTGAGCTACAACATCTCCAAGAACACGCCCATCTCCCAGCTCATCCAGTCCCGCCTGCCCATCTCCATCCAGATCGGCGGCATGGCCGTCACGCTGGGCGCTCTGGTGGGCCTCGTGCTGGGCATCATCGCTGCCCTCAAGCGGGATACCATTTTTGATACCATCGCCACCATCATCTCGGTCATCGGCGTGTCGGTGCCGTCCTACGTTTTCGCACTGGCCCTGAGCTACACCTTCGGTTTCAAGCTCCGCTGGTTCCCGATGCTGTTCTCTGCAAAGGATGTCTTCGGTTCGAGTGTTCTGCCCAGCGTGTCGCTGTCCATGTTCACCATGGCATCCATCGCCCGCTTCACCCGAAGCGAGATGATAGAAGTCCTCGATTCCGACTACATGCTTCTGGCCGAGAGCAAGGGCATTTCCGGCCCGGCGCTGATCTTCCGCCACGCCCTGCGCAATGCGCTTATCCCTATTATTACAGTTTTGGCTCCCCTCATCGTTGATTTGATGACCGGCTCGCTGGTGGTCGAGAAAATTTTCGCAATCCCCGGCGTGGGCAGCCTGCTGGTGACGGCCATCCAGTCCAACGACTACAACGTGGTCATCGGTCTGAGCTTCATCTACAGCGCCATGTACATTGGCATCATGCTGGTCGTTGACCTGCTGTACGGCATCATCGACCCGCGCATCCGTCTGGCAAAGGGGGACGACTGATATGGCAGAAAAAGCGATCCGACTGGGCGGCGAAAGCACCGCCGCAGCCATCACGCAGGCCGTGCAGGAACTGTACCCTGAGCACAAGTTCACCGAGGCAGAGTTTGCCCGGAAGGACAACGCCGCTGAAATCGCGGTGGATACCAACTTCGCGGCCCAGAGCTTCTGGAAAGACGTCCGCATCCGCTTCTTCCGCAAGAAGAGCGCCGTGCTGGGCCTCGTGATGATCATTGTCATCCTGCTGCTGGCCATCTTTGGCCCGGGAATGAATGCTTATACTTATTCCGGCCAGGATCTGAGCCAGAAGAATTTTGCGCCTCGCGTCCCCGGCATCGAGCAGTTCGGCATTCTGGACGGCAGCGAGAAGATGAGCACGACCACCGGTACGAAGATCGTCAACAACTATGTCGAAAAAGGCAAGGATGACGTCTACTACTGGTTCGGCAGCGACCTCTATGGCCGCGACATCTGGACTCGTACCTGGGAAGGCGCCCGCGTCTCCCTTATCATTGCCGTGGCGGCTGCCGTCATTGATATGGTCATCGGTATGAGCTATGGCCTCATCTCGGGCTACTTCGGCGGCAAGGTGGATATGCTGATGCAGCGCTTTCTTGAAGTTGCCAACGGCATCCCCCGTCTGGTCATCGTCACGCTGCTGCTTCTGGTGCTGCAGCCCGGCATGATCACCATCATCTTCGCCCTGATGCTGACCGAGTGGGTGGGCATGAGCCGCATCGCCCGCGCCGAGATGCTCAAGCTGAAGGACCAGGAATTCGTTCTGGCTTCCCGCACTCTGGGTGCCGGCAGCTTCTTCATTATCTTTAAGGAAGTGCTGCCCAACATCATCGGACCCATCATCACTCAGGTCATGTTCAGCATCCCCACCGCGATCTTTACCGAGGCATTCCTTTCCTTCGTGGGTCTGGGCATCCCGGTGCCGCAGTGCTCGCTGGGTTCCCTGATCAGTGAGCTGTACAACAGCTTCACCACCCATCCCTATCAGATCATCCCGCCCATCGTGGTCATGAGCCTGCTGATGCTCAGCTTCAATCTGCTGGCCGACGGCCTGCGCGAGGCACTTGACCCCAAGATGAAGAGTATGTAAGGAGGCGCACAACATGCCTGATACGAAAAGAGAACAGGTCTTGTCGGTGCGAGACCTTGATATTACCTTTAAGACGACGGCTGGCTCCGTCCACGCCATCCGCGGCGTGAACATCGACCTGTACAAGGGCGAGACGGTGGCGCTGGTGGGTGAGTCTGGTTCCGGTAAGTCCGTCACCATGAAGGCAGCCATGGGCATTCTGGCCCAGAACGCCAAGGTGAACAGCGGCAGCATCCGGTTCAGCTACCATCACGCCGACGGCAGCCCTGAAACCGTCGATCTGCTGCAAAAAGATAAAAAGTGGATCCGCCGCCACATCAACGGCAAGCGCATCGCCATGGTCTTTCAGGACCCCATGACCAGCCTTGACCCTACCATGACCATCGGCAAGCAGATCATGGAAGGGATGCTCTGGCACTTCAAGATGCCCAAGGCTGAGGCATATCAGAAGGCCCTCAAGCTGCTGGAAGAAGTCGGTATCACGGACGCCGAAAAGCGGATGAAGAGCTACCCGCACCAGCTGTCCGGCGGTATGCGTCAGCGTGTGGTCATCGCGATCGCGCTGTCCTGCGACCCGGACCTGCTCATCTGCGATGAGCCCACCACCGCACTGGATGTGACCATTCAGGCAAAGATCCTCGAGCTCATCCGCAGCATCCAGAAGGAGCGCGGCATTTCGGTCATCTACATCACCCATGACCTCGGCGTCGTGGCAAAGGTGGCCGATTATGTCGATGTCATGTACGCGGGCAAGATCGTGGAGACCGGCACCATCGACGAGATCTTCTACGACCCGCGCCACCCCTACACCTGGGGTCTGCTGTCGGCCATGCCCGACCTCGATACCGCCGACGAGCGTTTGTACACCATCCCCGGTTCGCCGCCGAACCTGCTGCATGAGAAGGCCGGCGACGCCTTCGCTCCCCGCAACAAGTACGCGCTGGAGATCGACGACGAGATCGACCCGCCCATGTTCAAGATCAGCGACACCCACTTCGCAGCTACCTGGCTGCTGGACCCCCGCGCTCCCAAGGTGGAGATGCCGCCTGAGCTGAAAGACCGTGTGGCCCGTATGAGCGCAGAAGCAAAAAAGATAGAGGAGGCGGAGTAAATGGCAGCACAGAGCGCTACCCCTCTTCTGAAGGTCGAGGGACTGAAGCAGTATTTCAAGGTGAACAAGAACTTCACCGTTAAGGCCGTGGACGATGTCAGCTTTGAGATCTATCCCGGCGAGACGTACGGTCTGGTGGGTGAGTCCGGCTCGGGCAAATCCACCATTGGCCGCAGCATCATCCGGCTGTATGATCCCACCGCAGGCAAGATCACCTTTGACGGGCAGGACATCAGCGGACGTCTGTCTCACGCCCAGAACAACACCCTGCGCACCCAGATGCAGATGATATTCCAGGACCCGATGGCGTCCCTGAACCCCCGCAAGAAGGTGGAGGACATCATCGGTGAGGGCCTGGACATCCACCATATGTACAAGACCCAGGACGAGCGCCGCGAAAAGGTGGAGAAAATTCTGGAGAAGGTCGGCCTTGCGCCCGAGCACGCTGAGCGCTACCCCCACCAGTTCTCCGGCGGCCAGCGCCAGCGCGTCGGCATCGCCCGCGCCCTCATCATGAACCCGAAGCTCATCATCGCCGACGAGTGCATCTCGGCACTGGACGTGTCGATCCAGGCACAGGTCGTCAACCTGATGAAGGACATCCAGCAGGAGACCGGCACGGCCTACCTGTTCATCGCACACGACCTGTCCATGGTCAAGTACATCTCCGACCGTATCGGTGTGCTCCATCTGGGCCACCTGCTGGAAACGGGTACGACGGAAGAAATTTTTGCGGATCCCATCCATCCCTACACCCGGAGCCTGCTGTCGGCCATCCCGCTGCCGAACCCGGTGGTGGAAAAGCGCCGCGTGGCCGAGACTTACGACTATGCCACTTCCGGCATCGACTACAGCAAAGGCACCAGCCACCTCGTCAGCGGCAGCCACTACGTCAAGTGTACCGATGAAGAGTTTGCAAAGTGGTGCAAATAAGACCGTTCAGCTCCCCTTCGGGGGAGCTTTTTTGTGCTCCGGCTACCTTATTATAGTAGCGCTGCAAAATGTTTCGTGGCGGGACGTTGTATTCTGGGGGTAAATCTGGTATCATATAAAAATGCGGCCCGGAAAGTGCGGGCCGATGAATATAGGTTATGAGACACGGCGCTTTCTGCGTCCGGTTTTGGAGGAGAACTATGATAATCCCTGGCACTCTGTTCGTTCTGGGTCTGCTCTGCCTCATCAAGGGCGGTGACTGGTTCGTAGACGGCGCATCGGCGCTGGCCCGCCGGTTCCATCTGCCGGAGCTGCTCATCGGCGCAACGGTGGTGTCCGTCGGCACTACCCTGCCCGAGGTGATGGTGTCCACCATCTCGGCGGTGTCCGGCCACGGCGAGATCGCCTACGGCAACGCCATCGGTTCTGTCATCTGCAACGCGGCCCTCATCGCGGCCATTACGGTGGCCGTGCGGCCCGGCAAGGTGGACCCGAAGACCCTGCGTGTTCCGGTGGCTTTCTTCTTTGCGGCTGCGGCCATCTACTGTGTGGCAGCTTACGGCATGGGCCGCTTTACCCGTCCGATGGGCCTGCTGATGCTGGGGATGTTCGTGGCCTATATGGCGGCGAATGCCTGGCAGATGAAAAATGCCCCGGCAGAGCCGGAGCATGAGGATGAGCCGATGGGCATCGGAAAAATCGTCCTGCTGCTGGTGGTGGGCGCAGCCCTCATCGCGCTGGGCGCGAACCTGCTGGTGGACAACGGCACCATCATCGCGCAGGCGATGGGCGTGCCGGAATCAGTCATCGCGCTGACCTTCGTGGCGCTGGGTACCTCGCTGCCTGAGCTGGTCACGGCCATTACTTCGCTGATGAAGGGCCACAGCGACCTCTCGCTGGGCAATGTCGTGGGTGCGAATGTCTTCAACCTCGTGCTGGTCAGCGGCATGTCGGTGACACTGGCACCGTTTGAGATCCCTCAGAGTGCGACCCTGTTCGGTATCAACTCGAGTCTGGTGCTCGAGCTGCCCGTGATGCTGCTGGTGATGGTGCTGCTGACCATCCCGGCGCTGGTGCGTGGAAAGCTCTCCCGTGTGCAGGGTGTGGCGCTGCTCTGCATCTATGCCGCATTCTGCGCAGTGCAGTTTACAATGTAAAACTGCGCAAATCAACAAAAAACGATCTTTTTCTCGGTTGACAGGCATTGGCAGGATCCTTTATTATAAGAGTATAATGGTTCGCCCAATAGGGCGGACAGAGAAAATGACCGCCGCGGAGCAGGAGACCGCAGCGGTCATTTTTGCTTGTCTTGAAAAATGTTGTCAGGAAACGAACACTGCCACGACGAGCGCCTGACCGCCGATGACGCCGACGGCAAAGCCGGATCTCTGGCAGTCGTAAGGCTGATAAGAATCCGACGAAACCAGAAGATTCCGATGGTCGATGAGCTTTCCGGCAACGGGGCCAAACTCTGCATCTTCTTTCAGGACGCCGTCCTCCAGAATGTCGGCAGAGAGGAAGGAATAACTGACCCAGTAAGTTTCGCTGGACGAGGGAGAAATTCTGCTCAGAACAGCGTCGGCACAATTCGCGCGGCAATATTCATCTTCTGGATTTTCGGCTAAAAACTCGACCGCTTTGTTGATGTCGCCGCCGGAGTTCTGCTCAAGATACAGAAATACTGTCTCAGCAGCAGAGTCACTGCCCTGTATAAAATGGTTGGAGATCTGGACGCGGTAGAAATACTCCTGATTCAGAGCAGAAAGAAGCCGCGTCTTTCCCTGAGAGCTGTCATCCGGGGGAATGTCTGGCGGCTGGACAAACTGTCCTGTTCCTACCCCGATCTGACAGCTGCAGAGCAGAAGCAGGAGACTGAGAACAGCTCCACAAATAAAACTGCATCGTCTGACACACTGCATCATGGTGGGACCTCCTGCCGGCATGGCACGATTTCGCTGAGATAGAGCAGAAACGATGAAATACAACTCGCAGCGACGCTTTTCATCTTTTATGACACAATGATATGATTTCAACGACAGAATGTCAATGCCTTTGCAGAAACTCGAAAAAATCTGGAAAAATAGCCAATGTGGACTGTTGAAATTTGACGCATCAGACAATTTTTGGAAAATGAAAAACAGCCCCGCCTGAAAAGCGGGGCTGTTGTAATTACTGGGGGAATATTGAACTTTTTACTCGAGGCTCAAGCTGTCCAGTACTTCATTCACTACATCCAGCGCCACCTGTCCGGGTGCGCTGGCCTGCCCGGGGTTGGCGAAGGTCATGGCAGAGCCGAACGTCTTACCGCACAGGCGGCTCACTGCACCCAGCGCACCCATGCTCATGGTGATGACGGGCGTTTCGGGGTGCTGCTCTGCCATCTCTGCTGTGGCGGCCAGCAATTCGAGGACGTCAGATGGAGAGTTCGGCATCACAGCCAGTTTGGGCAGGTCGGCTCCGGCCTGCTGCATGGCGGTCAGGCGTGTGACCATCTCCGTCCGGGACGGCGTTTTGTGGAAATCATGGCTGGAACAAACCACTGCGACACCGGCCTTGTGCGCCTGCCCGATGAGGGCCGGAAGTTCTTCTTGATTCAGGAAGAACTCGATGTCAAGCAGATCGGCACAGCCGCTGACACAGACCGTGCCGCAGAAATCAGCGTATTGCTGCGGCGTCAGGGAGGTTTCTCCACCCTCTGCTTTGGTACGGAAGGTCACGAGCAGGAGCTTTTCGCCCAGCGCTGCTCGCAGACCGGACAGCACCCGCTTCAGTGCGGCAGCATCCAGAGCATCAGAAAACCAGTCGGCCCGCCACTCGATGCAGTCGGCTTTCAGCGCGGACAGCCGCCTGGCCTCACGGAGAATATCGTCCTCTGTGCGGGCGACGATGGGCAGGATGACTTTCGGACGGCCTGCGCCGATGCAGCAGCCGCGGATGGTGATGCTGGACATGATAACTACCTCACTGCAAAAAAGATACTTTCATCATACGGTCTGTCCCGCCGCTTGTCAAGCCTGCCGGAGCAAAAACCGAAAGCAGGTCGTTTTTTGTGGAAATTTGTACTTGCGGGATGGCCGAAAATCGTTTACAATAAGCGCAGCAAAGGCAGTGCGGCCCGCATGGGGCTGCGCTGCCTTTTTCGTTTTGGGAGGGAAAGAAAGTGAAGGAAATGAAAACGACTGCGCAGGTGCTGGTGGACTGTCTGGAAGCTGAGGGCGTTGATGTGATGTTTGGCATTCCGGGTGAAGAGACGCTGGATCTGATGTTTGCGATCTGGGACAGCAAGATACGCTTCATCCCGGTGCGCCACGAGCAGGGTGCGGCCTTTATGGCGGATGTCTATGGCCGTCTGACCGGCCGGGCCGGCGTCTGCCTGTCCACCCTTGGCCCCGGTGCTACCAACCTTGTCACTGGTGTGGCAGATGCTTATCTGGACGGTGCGCCGCTGGTGGCCATCACGGGCCAGGTCGGCACCGACCGGATGCAGCTCACCAGCCACCAGTACCTTGACCTGACCGCGATGTTTGAGCCTATCACCAAGCGCTCGAAGCAGATCATCCGCCCCGACACGGTGGGCGAGATCGTGCGGCTGGCCTTCAAGCACGCCGAAAAGGGCAAGCCGGGCGCGACCCATATCGACCTGCCCCAGAATATCGCAAAAATGCCCGCCGACGCTGTGCCGCTCAAGCGCCAGCAGATGCATGAGGTCTATGCCGACCCGACCCATATTGCAGCGGCAGGAAAAATCATCAGTGAGGCGAAAGATCCGGTCATCCTTGCAGGCGCGGGTGCGGTGCGCAGCCATGCCGCCGCCGCTGTCACCGAGCTGGCTGACCGCCTGCACATCCCGGTGGTCAACACTATGATGACCAAGGGTATCATCCCGATGGACGACAAGTACAGCCTCTGGACCATCGGCATCCCGCAGAAAGACTATGTCAACCAGCTTTTCGACCGGGCGGATGTGGTCATCGCTATCGGTTACGACATCGTGGAGTGCGCACCGGCCAAGTGGGGCGCACGGGAGAATATGACCATCGTCCACATCGACAGCGCCCCCGCCGATGTCAACAAGCGGTATCAGCCTGCTGTGGAAGTGGTGGGCGACATTTCAGAAAGCCTGTATGAGATACTGCGCTGCGCCCACCGCACCGGTGAGCCGGAATTTGCGCTGGCTCTCCGCCAGACGATGGTGGCAGAGCATGAGGCAATGGCGGCGGACGACAGCTGCCCCATGAAGCCGGCGCGCATCCTCGCCGATGTGCGGAAGGTCATGGGCCGCGACGACATCGTGGTCAGCGATGTGGGCGCCCATAAGATGTGGATCGCCCGCCACTACGACTGCTATGAGCCCAACACCTGCCTCATCTCCAACGGCTTCGCCAGCATGGGCTTCTCCATCCCGGGTGCATTCGCGGCAAAACTTCTCTATCCGGAGAAGAAGGTACTGGCGGTCTGCGGCGACGGCGGCTTCATGATGAACAGTCAGGAGCTGGAAACAGCGGTGCGGGAGCATGTGCCTTTTGTGACCCTCATCTGGGAGGACTCCAGCTACGGTCTCATCAAGTGGAAGGAGCAGGAGCAGTTCGGCGGCGAGCACTGCTATGTGGACTTCTCGAACCCCGATTTCAAGCTGCTGGCAGAGGCTATGCGCTGCAAGGGCTATCGCGTCGAGAAGGCAGAGGAACTTATCCCCACGCTGGAAGAGGCTTTCAAACAGGATGTCCCCAGCGTCATCGTGGTGCCGGTAGACTACAGTGAGAATATGAAGCTCACGGAACACCTCAAGCAGGTGTATGCCCAGAAGTAACTATTATATATAAGAAAGAGCATCCGTTTGCCCGGTGAAGGCAGCAGATGCTCTTCTTATTATATATAGTGCAACGCCCCCTCTCACTGGGAGGGGCAGCACACCGCAGGCGTGCTGAACGGGTGTCAAAGCAGGGACTGATTTCAAGCAAAAAACTAGCGGATGTATACAAAAGCGAAAAAAGAGCAAAAAACTTGTAAAAAAGGCTTGCAAAGTGGCCCGGCGTATGGTATTATACTTGAGCGCCAAGCGCTGAGACAAAAGAATGACTTCTGAGTCCCAGCTGGAAGTAAAGCGAAAAGAACCAATAGACGTCCGAAAGTTCCGGTCAGCGCCGAGAAACCGAGAACGCTCCAAGTTCGATAAGAAACGAAAAACTTCGAAAAAAGAGCTTGACAAAAAATCACTTCTGTGATAAACTAATCAAGTCTTCAGCCGCATGGCTGAGGCGCTACAGGACCTTGAAAATTGAACAATATCGAAAAACTTGTAACGGAACCTATTT